>Ga0163217_1035686_pt1 | contig 14661 bp, 18 predicted proteins | sample SynspAceP_FD_185933 | JGI IMG/M metagenome (GOLD analysis project Ga0163217, IMG submission 185933) | Saline lake microbial communities from Ace Lake in Antarctica - Synechococcus sp. Ace-P (PacBio error correction) | ecosystem: Environmental > Aquatic > Non-marine Saline and Alkaline > Saline ... | reverse complement strand
CGACATTCGATGAGATCGTCCCAGCTTGCCAAGGGCGGTTGAGGCCGCAGGGCCACGATCATTCCAATACCGGCATCGGGCATGGCCACGAGGGCGCGCATCCGACCGAATCAGACCTCTGTTGCCGCGCGGGGAGCGGGCCTTTTTGCATGGGTCACGAAAAAAAGCTTGATGGGTCAGGTGGGCATTCCCGACTCATCACCTCCAACCGGATTCAAACACCCCCCGGAAGTCGCCGAAGAGGTCTGGTGGACGTGCGCTGATATGACTGCGATTGGCGCGTCCATGCATGGGCCGATTGGCGATTTTCGTTCGCCAACGGCAGCGGCAGGCAATGTCGACCAGTTCGCGCCATGTTATCGCCTGCATTCAGGCCTGTCTGGACCATACCTTTGGCGGACAAAATCTCTAACCTGGATTCTGGTTTCCAACCCGCGGCGCCCGCTATGAAACCGAAGCTGCGCGTCGATTTCCCCCGCGATGCGGTTACAAATCATTCGCTAATGTGGTGGGGGCCGGCCCTTGCGGCAGTCTGTCAGGGGCCATCACCGACGGCAGAGCGCGGCCCACAAGTCACGATTCTTTGGACCGCGCATTCAGAGAATGGCGGCCAGTTGACCTTGCCAAGCAGTCGCCGGCCAAAGAAGAATTCTGGGGCCTGTCGACTGGATTTACCGCGCAAGATGATCAAGGAACATGGCCGCCCCCGCGCGGTCCAGTTGAAACACCGAAGTCTCGGCCAACGATCTCGGGCGAATGATGACACAGGTGAGTCATCGCCACCGTGTTGTCCCACGTGATCCGCAAAATCCTGGTCAGGACGCACAGCAATGTCGTCAGCTATATCGATATCCGGAAACGGCACCGTTACGCGGGCCAAAAAGGTCGCCGTTTGATCCGGTGGCGGGGCGGGCATCGGGTTCGATGTGTCTTCTTGAACACTGGTCCACGAGATTGGTGAAACGCACCACGAACCAAACCTTACCGAATGGATAGGAAGAATGGCCGTCACGGACCCTGCCGAACAACAACCGCTTCTGGCCTCCGCGCCCGAAGGGAGCCGGCAAACCCCACGGCCCTGCCGCGAAGTCACCATGTTGCAGCGCCGCAAGGACCACCAAGGTTCCGACAAAGGCTGGGAAAAACAGACCGGGATGGATCCACGCGCATTTTCCCTGACCCATGAAAAACGTGCAGATGATTGCGGGCGTGAACGACGAAAAGATTGGCAACGCAGGGGCGGTGCCCGCTGGGCACACTCAGCTTTGGCGAAGCGCAAGCGAAAAAAGGCCCGCGGCGTGATCGCGGCCGAACCGGTATTATGTGCCTCTTGCGCGGGCCAGCTGTCGCGACCGGTGCTTTCGCTATGCCGATGCGCTTGAAGCAAAAGCATCCCCTTTGTCACAGTTTTTTTATCGGTCTGGCAGCGGATGTCGGCGGCTGAGCTTTCGATGCGAAAACGTCAGCGATTGACCAAGGCACCGTCTGGGCCGCCCGGCGGCGGCTGTAGTAAGCTATCCGTTCCGACATCAGGGCAGCGCTGTGGCGGCCTGCCCTGCCCTTGCCTGCCCTTAACCCAAAGGCAGGCACGGCTTGCGGCCTCGGCTACCGGTCTGTCAAAATGCGCGGGGATACATTAGTTGTTTCAGGGGTGTGGCCCATGCCGATTTGCGTTTTCGATATCTTGGTGCCGACCGCACGACCAGTGCCGCCGATACCAAAAGTGGACTGGGCCCGGGCAATTTATCGCTGGTGGCACTTTGATTCTGGCTGACCGATTGCCGAACCCTTGGGTGCGCGACAATCTATGCATGAAATCCCCGCCGGGATCCGCTGATCCAGAACAACAGACCCCGCCCGCCGCTGTGGACCGCTTTGGAAGGCGGCTGATTTCCTGAACCTAGCCGTGGCATTAACATGAACGAGGGGAGGGACGCCGATGAAATGGTATCGGTGCGAATGTATGTGGATTCGCTGCTGATCACCGTGCCGCCGCAAGAAAGTCTTTGCCATCGAACGCGATCCGCCGCCGGACGCCCGAAGCGCAAAAAAAGGCCCCTTCCCCAGTCCCTGCCGAGTTTCTTTGAGGAATGGTGAGGCCGTCTGACCCAACGGGTGCAAAGACACGGTCGCGGGCTGGTTCATAACAGCGGCGAGTTCTTTTGAGGACGATCTAGAAGACAAGAACACCCGATATGGCCGCAAAGACGAAAAACTGCCCGAAATTCCGGCGCAGCCCGTGATCGGGGCTGCGGCGCTACATCTTGATCCGCAACGTGGTTGGGCCCTGACCAAGCTTGCAGCTTTGATATTCCCGTTGATCAAACCTGACGACAGGCCAGTGAAACCTGGCGCCGAAACAGCCAACAGCGCCGCTGATTTTGGCACCGCGAAGAGTGGACGAATTGACGCGACGTCTGGTTGTTGGCCGGTTCAGAGAAGAGCATGACGCCAATTCACGGCGCAACGGAGGCAAGGCGCGGCAAGGGTATTGTTGACTTTCAGGTATGAGACTATGCCGCGATCTTTCGCCGCTATGGGGTTTTCTGACGGTCTGCTTCGGAAGGTCAACGTCGGCGGTGAATTGCCGGGTGGGGAATCAGTACCCATGGGCCTTTGCCATTAGGTGTCTGGGCCATGGTCGGGAACTGGCGCTTGGCTTGAGTTTCTGGCCCTGAAACTGCGCATGCGCTGATCGTTTCTAGTTCCCCGGCCTGCTTTCCCCGCCGCGAACGATCCCTACAAATACCCTCATCCACTGTCTCACCACTGCCGTTGATCCTGCCTGATTTGCCGGCCTACCATTTTCAGACGCAGAGATGAAAAGGGACGGGGTATGGGACCGCCTGACAGAGTGGAAGCATCGCCACGGTCGTGGACCAATGGTGGCTTACGATGCTGCCAACAAAGATGGTATTCGTCAATCGCTGTATCCAAACATGTCTTCATCGCTAGAAGGCGCGGCTTTGGGGCGCGGTGCTGTGACCGCAACGACCGTTCGTGTCAGCCCGACAGGAGATCTGGCTAAGCCTATTACGGAGACCCGTTGCCCGGGCGCGTGCTGGAATGTACGCGGGCGAAGCCGTATGCCGCTTGTGACCTCTATTTGCAATCCGCGGGGCCCTCGGGCATTTGCGTATTCTCGGGTTTCGCGGACGATTTGGCGTCAATCCAACCTGTCGCCGTGCCCCTGTCGACTTTTCTTGCCGAATTTCCCCGATATCACCGTCAAATGGTGCTGAACACAAACGCTATGTTGAAACTGATCAGCGAAGGCTTCGAACATGGCTGTCCTCCGTATCGGAGAGCTGGAAGACAGCACCCTACGCGCCCGCAAACGTTGACCGAGACGACCAACGCATTGATCGCGTCGCCCGGTTATTTCGAGAAATACGGCCGGCCCCGAAGATCGAACGATTCTGGAACGATACAAAGCTGACGTGCATTATTCGAACAATTCCAGCGGCAATATGTTGGAAGCTGACTCCCCAATCGGGCCGAAAAAAGCGTCAGTAGTGCGCACGGCGGGCTGGCTGTCGGTCAATGATGGGCAATTCCGCTGCTGATTAGCCGCCTCTCAGGGTCTTGGCCTAGCTATCTGCCAGCTTTCTTTCGACTGACGCGATGGAAAAAGGGTGGTCGAAGATGCGATCCCGATCTTGACGCACGAAACCAGGGCATCTATGCCGTCTATCCTCCGGGTCGGTTCACTAGCCAAGGTTATGGCGCGCTAAATTCATGTTTTCTTAGACCATACTTTGCACGAAAAGGGGTACCTACGGACTGGGTTAACACGAGAATCACCAACTTGCCCTCGGTGAACTGGCCCGCATGTGGCCGACCCCGCTCCTTTTCAGGCAGGACGGGGATTTTTTTTTCTGTAGTGCGGTATCAGCTTGGCGGACGCAACAGGCGGCTTCGGGACACGCGGTGCGGCATCCGCCCGCTCCGTTTGATTAGAGCATCGGCGACAGGATACCCCTGCCCTGCGCGTTCGATCCGGTCGCCGCGACTTCAGCGCTCGATCAACGCTGCCGGACCGCTTTGCCGCGCGGTTTTTTCGAACAGCGTGATATTGCCCTGTAGCCCCCCTACGCTGTCCGTTGTTGCCACCAGAGCAATCGCAGACGGCTGTTGATCCTTCAGCACCGCCGCAAGGATTGGCCAGCGGCGTCGAACTCCCTGGGTCCCAAGGCCGCGTGCCGGGATCGAATCCAGCCGCCGCGTGGAGCACGGCTGGCCGATTTCTCACGCAAGATGCCATCTTGGCGGTGCTTTTGCGCCGGAAAGGACGTGGGGCTGCGGTTGTTTGGGGGGATCTTGGGTTCAACAATCCGAGGCCACAGGACGCTGCCGCCCTTGAGGTATCGGCTTGCACGATTTATAAAGATAGCAGAGGTATCGGTGTGTGATCAACAGCGCTGTCACAACCGGCGTCTGGGCGCTTGCAGCGATCTTTTTGACGGCGGTTGGGAACAAACTGGGTTTACTGACGACAGCAGGTCGACATTTTACATGTTCGGCGCCGGGGCAGTGTTTCAATCCAAGGCGAAAGAATCAAACGCCACCCCGCAAAACCGCAGCACTACATCGAGCACGATCTGTAGTTCCGCGGCTTTCAGCTGCGTGGCAAGGGGCGCATTGCCTGCAGGGAGTCAGGCCGGGGCTTCCAGCCGCCCAAGCCGACATCGCGCGATGGCCCCCTTCGATTTGTGACGCTGGCAAGCCGCCGTCTCATTAGGCAGAGGTCCGGCCGCATGTAGTGTCGGGGGACCGGATTATCGCGTGCCACGGTTTTGCCGCGGCCGCTGCGGGCAAGGGACAATTCAACCGCATTTGCCCGCCGCCAGAAAGCAGATCAGCCCGGCACGCAGCTTTGTCATTCTTGATTGCGCGTGAGCGTCGTCGGCATTCATCTCGTGGCGAGTGGCGACGCGGGTTTGGTCATGTTGGAAGAACCATAAGGTTGACATGCGATGTCAAAAGAGACTGTCGCTGTCGAAAAGCCCCCATCCGCAGCGCCTGACGGTCCGCCTCAGGTGTTTTTGGGCTGGCAACGATCAGATTTGTTCGGGCGAACGCCAGCATGCGGTTTGGCGTGGCGTCCCAGATCAGCGACGCGCGTTCATCAACCAATTCTGTTCGCAGGAATCGTGTTGCCCGACAACTGCCGCACGGCCCCGCGCAGGGCCGTTCAGACAATAGTAGCATTTGTTCACCGACGGGACCGACGACCGCGATCATCTCGCGCTCTGAGCTTAGACAGGTTCGACGGCAGCATCAGGTCGTTTATACTCGCGGGTAAACGCGTTCAGCTTGTCATGTCAAGGATAGGCCTGCAGCACATTCGGCACCATCCCAGCTTTTCCTGACAGACATCAAGTATTTTCTGCGTGTCTCGGGGCAGCGGATCAACATCGGCAGGTTCAGGCGGAGTGGAGGGTATTTCCATGCGCCATGGGGCGCCTCCTTTAGTCAGGGGAATTGCGAGTAAATGTAGTGCCCACCCAGAATCAAGCCAGACCCTTGATACAGGCGGTTTCGCGCCCGCGTTGTCTGGTTGCAAGACCGCCATTTGGTCGCCCCCTGCGCCGGTGCCCAAACCGCGTAGCAGCATCAGCATTTGGCGACGCCCTGGGCCGCGCTGGTGTTCCAGACCTCGACCGCTTGGCCATGCACACCCGTTCTGCAGCGCGGCAAGGGCCAGCCACGTGATCTCGTTCCAGCGGGTCCAGGATTGCGGTTTTATGGTCGCGGCGCGGATGCATTCACGTGATCCGTTTCGGGGACCGACGGCCGCCTTGGCCCAAATTGGCTCGGTCATGATGGCCAAGCGGTTCCATATCTGGAAGGCGGTTCACAGCGGGCATTGGACATCGGTCAGCTTTGCCACAGGTGCCACATAGGTTGACCGGAATCACAATGTTCTACCAACGCGCGGCAAAGCTCTGCGTCCAAGGCGTTCGTCGCCGTCGCGGATCATGGAAATGGGCCGCTGGTCCATTCGCCGCATTCCACGGCCGGCCTGAACCGACATCGGCCCATGGCCGGGCCAATCGTAAGCGGCTGAGCGCGCTTGCCGCCGCCCTGCCGAGTTCACGCGGTCCAGCTGTTTTCAGTCCAGATTTTTTGCAGACGGGCCACGTGTTGGTCGATTTGACGTGATAGAGCTGCGCGATCGGTTCATGGAACACTTGGCAGTTCGGCAATGGCCGCCGTCGATCTCGGGCCTTTGATTTCATTGCACGGTGTTCAACGATATGGCGCGCCGTATTTGCCGTCTTCTGGACGGATCTAGGGACCCGTGCTGGAGGGTCGGATAGGGCGTTGCCAGTTCCCCCCAATGGGCCAGCAATATCGCCCTCGCCCCGTCGATCGATGGGGTGGCGCTTTGATCAGGGCGCACCACGGCAGCGTCGGTTAAAACGCTGACAACATCGCTTCGAACAACCGCGGGGCCCACGCCATGAACATAGGACGTTCTCGCTTTGAACCCCGGCGCGGCGGGGACACAGGGGTTATCAGATTCAGCGTGGCTCGATCGGGGATTACGCGCCCCATGCGCAGGCGGGGGTCTGTCAGCTCGTTTGCGCTTTTTTTTTGGCATAGTGTTCGGCGCCAGAATGGCGCGGCATCCTCGCGCAAACATCGATATTCTTTGTTACGCAGCGGCAATGCAAGCGGGCGGTCGATGTCATCATGGGTCGGCCAGATGCCGCCACTGCGTGAACACGCTTGTCATAGGGGACCCGCGACAGTTCTGCACCGCGGCGATGATTTGTTGCCGTTCTCGGTCGCACCACACGGGACTTCCTTTAGGTTCGATCCCGACGCTGGTTTCAGTTTGCCCGCGTGGTTGAATGTTTGAAATGCTGGGGTGCGCCCCGACGCGATTTTCATCGCGATGACGATCATCGAGCAGTGGGATTGGGCATGGCGTTCTTCTTGAGGGGGGCCGTGATTTGAGGATAGGTCAACCCCATGGCGCTTTTCAAACCGAACTTTGGTCCCGCCCGGCTGAATCCGCCGCTACAACGGGGTTTCTAGCGTTGCCAGCTAGCGAGGACGCCACGGGTGACGGCCCATTGCGCCACCCGGGTTCGATGATGGTCGTGTGGGCGACCCGGGCGCATGGAAATCTGGCTTGAGGCCCAATGGATGACCAAAGCGCAGCTGGTGAACTATGAGCTGGGGCTGGTTGACATGAAAACGGGCCATTTCAACCCGGCCGTCATACCGCGCTGCCGGAACGGCGCGATCAAGGCCGCATTGATGGATTCGGCAGATCGCCCCCTTTTGCCGGTTTACACACCGTTGGAGGCCCGGGTTGAATACGGTGAAACTCGCGTATCGACCTTTTCTGCTGACCGAAACCGGTCTTGCCGACGCCTTTGTCGAGGTTTAAAGTCTGCACCTGTCACGTACCGACGTTTTGGTCGAATTCCCCGATAGCGTAACCAAACGCGGGCACCAAAGATCTGGCGATGGCCAGATGGGCCGTTGCGGGCACCGCGCTGATGTTTGTTATATGGTTTGCGGCGTACCGATTTGCAGCGCCTTTGCGTGGCCGGCGGGGGACATATCGGACCCCGCTGCTTTATGGCGCGGCCTTTTGGCCGCGCCCGTGCCGCCGGAACTGGAAAACCATGTTGTCCTTGGCACCCATATCAGCCCAAGGGGTCAGGTTGCAGGTAAACAATCCCTTAATCGACCGCTGCATGGTTCTGGGACAGCGGGTTAGGACCACACATCAAATTCATATGACGGGGGACAGCGGGTGTGAAAACGAACCCGAGGACGCCGACCAAGATGCATTCGCATTTACGACCTCGGATTTTGCGGGGATTGCATGCGGTGCGGGGCAAGTGGCGGCGCAAATCCTTGATGATTATTGCCGACATGTCTTTGTGGGCAGACCAACTGGGCCCATCGACGGCGTTCATCACGCAGTGTCGAGACGCGGCGCGAAATCGGGCCACCATTCGGGTACAAAGGCTATTCAGCACCCGCTGCATCTCTTTGAACCACCGGTCGTATGCCGGGCATCCCAGTGACAAAAAGCTCAAGGATGGGACATTCTGAACTGCGACGTCACCTTGATCGTGATAGTGGCTGGTTTGCGATACCTCGCGGATATGTATGTCGCAGGCAAGCTGTCGGCAAAATCAGGCGGTTGATCAACATCAACCAGGACGCCACTGATGCGCGGCATGAGAGGGTTGCGTGAAACCCGGGCAATTTACTTTGGCGAACATCGGTCACGCGATTCCAGGCTTTGCGGGGAATCCACGGGATGAGCGTTGTCAGGAATTTTTGCGGTCACGGCTAGGGCGCGGTTTTCCATGCCGCCAAATACTGCACTATGGCCGCCCGCAGGTTCGGGTGCTAGAGCCGGCATTGTTCTTTACCAGTCGACCGTTGGTCAATCTGGGCCGTGGCCGAACCAGGTTACTGGCCGATGATTGGACAGCCGTGACCGCGACAATCCCCCCCCCCTGTTCAGGCGCCCCCGTTTGAAACATTTCGATTGGCGTGACGGAAACCGGGCTGCGAGATTTCTTTACCGCAATCCCCGGCGCATTGTTCCACCCGGCTATAGCAGGGTGATTTTCGCCGGCGCTTTGGCGATCTCAAGCTCGGATCCACGGCCCAACAATACGTGCCTGATAGGCCAAGCAGGGGCACAGGAACCCATGTGGCCAGGGAAAGCTGACAGAAGCGATTGAGCGGTAAGAAAGATTTCGAGGAATAGGTCCGTTGGTCCGCGAAAAGCTGACCGACTTTACGACCATGTCGGGTTGCGGCTGACCATGACCCAGCCGACCAGCCACGAATGAGGCAAGTCACGATCCGGCATCGCGGCCACCGGGCAAGGCATAGGAGGCTAGATCGCAACTCACCAGGCATTCGCCGCACGCAGGCGGACGGGCACGCCGTTAAATGCCACCGTGGTTTTCCAGGGGGTTTTGGTCCGCGAATCACGTTGAACCGCGCGTCGCTCACGCAGCCAATCGCAAAAGACCAGGCACGCTCAGCCCCGCGCGGTAGAATCCTGCAGCCCAGAAAAACACCACCAGGGGCGGGGAGGCGACGCCAAAGTTCACGAAATCGCGAGAGACTATCCAGTTCGGCACCGATTCTTTTGCTGTTGGCTGCCCAGATAGCGCGCAGTGCTTGCCGTCCAATCCCGTCAGGATGGCTTGACCAGCGTAATTCAAGTGCGACGGCCAGCGAAAATTCCCTCGGGCGGCAAACCGGTTAGCGAATACCTGGCACGATTTCGCGGCAATGGTCAGCATGTTAGGTACAGCCTGCAGCAGCGAAAATTTTCGGTTTTCACTTATATTCGGGTGCGGACGGGGGGCATATCTGTCATTTTTAGGGAAAAGGCTTCCGCACAGAAACGGTTTCGCCTGCGACCATTTGTTTGCCGATTGCTGACGCGCGGGAGAGGTGACGCCTTCGGGCAGATTAGAACCTCAACACGTGACCCAAGCGGATCAGGCCAAGCGGGCTTTGACCGCCTCGATGCGCACTTTCTTAGTGAAAAAGCAAAAACGGGATAAGACGCGCGCCACCAGTCCGGGCGGATTTGCACGGGCTGCACCTCGCCGGCATCGGCATTTTGAGTACGCAGCTGTTGCGTTCTTTATCTCGGCTCGCTTTGTCCAGCGAGGCCGTTGAAAACTTGCCGGGCGATAAGCGATTTTCGGTGTTCTCGCCGGACGGCGCGCGCGATTCACGTGGCGTTAAACGAACGTTCATGAACCGCTGCGCGTTTCAAGGGGTGTGTCTGCCTCGCCCACTCTGCTGGCGGCACGGCAGGTTGATTCAAGCGATTTAACGATGCCTCGGCAGGGCTGATGACATGGGTGGTCGCCCCTTGACAGGTGTCACACGTTCTTGGGTCACGGAAAAGTAGAGCCACCACCCGGTTGCGCGAACCCACGCCACCAGACGGTTTTCCGCGATGATGAAAACAGCACCACGTGATCGCCGCAAAGATAGCACGACTTGCGCCTCGGGGGTGCATCGGCTTGATTTGAAGGTTGCTGTCTGCTCAGGTCATGGCGGTTTCTTCTTTCTACCTTTCTTTAGGTCTTTGTGTAGCAACTAGGCGCAGCGCCCGAATGCAGCAGGCATCTAGCAGCGGGCCCTGTCGCTACGTGGGTTGTCGCGCGTGATCCATGTGTCGCCATATTTTGCGCTTGTCTCGCGGGGTGTTGAACCTGGGCCGGGGATCAAGCGGGGCATTCTCCTCGCAGACGATCTTGGCATTGCGGGTCAACCAGCGCTGCACGCGGCCTGATCAACGCGGCTGCCATTGCTTTGCATAGGGCGGATTCAAAGACCAGATTCGAAACGGCGCCGCGATCCAGTGCCAGCGCTTGTGCATCGGACCGCAGGCAGCGTCCGTTTCACCTCGACCCGCAGTTTTTGATTGTTCTCGGAGTATCGGCTTTGCCCGACGCGCCGGTTTCGATGAACACGACTTCGCGGGCCCGCGCGACGCGCCTTCTAGGGCCCAAGCACCGTGCCTGCGAAACGAGTCGCTACGGCCCGGCGCGCGTTTGATTGACGTTGTGATGGAGTCAGCATGGAAACAGGCTCTGGCACACGATCAGGAGGATGGGGCGCAAATGCGCTTTCGGTGTTCGCCCTTGCCCCACAATCAGCCAGCGCGTTGTACACGGTGTTTTGCCGGCCGATGTCCTCTTGATTTTCAGCAGCTCTTTCATGTCTGTTGGCGGGGACGTCTTCGATCAGCGCGGGGCGGCGGGGATTTTGCCCGGCCTCGAGTCACCGGCGACGATCATGGAACCCGGCGCGAGATCGTTTTCCTCGCGTCGCACGGCCAGAGTTCGTACCCGCGAATAGTTACAAAAGGCCACCACTAGTCGCATCGGTGCGGCGGTGGGGTGATGGACACGGGTCATTGCCAATTTGTTCAGCCCTGCGATCGCAGTTGTTACGTCATTTATTCGGTTTTTCGGACCAGACCACGGCTTTGCGAACATATTCCTATTTCCGCAACCATGATATTTCTTCTGCCAACCAGTCGGCCTGATCGATGGCGTTGCGGGGACGGATTCCAGCAGGATACGTTCCGCCGCGATTAGGGGAAGACGCGCAAGTCGCCCGCAGCCCAGAACTGGGGGCGCAGAGTGCGGCCAGTTGCGTGCCGTCATGATCCGTGTTGTCATTTCACAATTGCCTGCCGCATCGGCCCAGCGCTGCTGTTGCCGCCCGATAACCAACGCCGACGATCAACGAAATCACCGCAAGTCAGACCGTCTGGACAGCCTTGCGCCGGGCCTACGGTGCGGGTATCGCCCGGACAAAGTCCAGGAACCACGCCACCCTCGCGGATGGTCACCCCATGCGCAGCATGCAAGGATTTCGCGGAAAAAAAAAAGTCAGAGCGTCTGCGGCGCTGCAACCGTTTGCAAGATTGGCCGGTTCTCGCCATTTCTACCAGTATGTCACCTGCAAACCCAGCTTTGGCCGCAACCGAGGCCGCTCTAGGCCCGATATAGCCAACAACCGACGATCAAGCAACCCCGCACGCGCCTCTTTGGTTTAAGCGACGGCCGTCCAAGCGTATCGGGACAGCGTCCGTTAGGTCGCGTACCATCATGCACGCCCTCCGAATCGCCCCCCGTGCTGGCCAGGCAGGCGGCGTGGGACGATCCCGGTAGGTCAGCACAAGCATCATCTCCATAGGGCTTGGTCCCGCCGTTTCACCCGAATGGGTTCTGCGCTTGTGCGGATCGAGCTTTTCGGACAGTGGTGCCAAGCATCAGGTTGGATAACGTTGATCGGGATAAAAGCTTTCGGGCCGCAGATATAGAGCCGTTTCAAGCGCCATTGTCGCCAACAGGATAGGCTTGGACAGGGGGGGGCGTTGGTTAAGCGGAGCCGTTCGCGAGCCGATCAACGTATGATTTTCCCTGGTCAAAGCGGATGTGCGCAGCTTAGCCACTCAGGATGACCCCGCCTTGCCCTGCCCGATCACCACCACATTGGACCCATCCTAGAGCCCCTTTCGAAAAAACCGTGTTCCTGCCTTGCAGTGCAAGGCTATATATCTCCTTTGAAGGGACAAACGCTATGACACGGAAAAGGTTCTGATAATGACGATTTTCCAAGGCGACACGCTGCCCGACGCACCGCTGGTGCAAATGGCAGGCCGGACGGCCAAAGCCTTGGCAGATGGCTTGGACAGCCTAAAGGTGGCCGCAGGGTTCGGTGGTCTTTGCCATCGTTGCCCGGTTGCCTATACCGCCGGACTTGTTGATTCCGCGCAGATTTTTGTGCCCAGCTTTTGTTCCGCCACCAGGGGACCAGTGGGTTCGACGCCAATGGGCGTGGACGAGATCCACTGCGTATCGTGCAACGACCCGTTTCGTTCATGCGGCTTGCGGGCGCAGTGATAAATAACAGGGGCGCGACAGCGGGCGGCATTTCACCATGTTGGCCGGATGCCCAGCAGCCCCTGTTACCAAAGCAAATCGGCATGGAAATTCTCGGCGAGCCGCGGGTCCCCTGATCTTTCGCGCTCCAACGCTATGCGAATGCTTGAGTGGTGATGGCAAGGTCCACGCTTGTTTCCAAGCCGAAGTGCAAGCGCGGGAGATATGTGACCATGTCGGGGCGGCGAAGCGCTGCTGGACAACATGGTAAACCCGCGATTTACGGTATTAATTCATTTTAAAAACGAAAAAAAACGAGCCTCGGGAGGCCACGGAGGCTGCGTTTTTCTTTGGTAACGGTGGACTGTTGTTCTTTGTGACTGGAGCCATGTGACTGCGGTTTAGACCCGCTCATTGACTTCCGCCATCAGCCCCGTCCATTCTTAACGCGGCCAGCTTGGCGTCCGAGCGAAGGCTTAGGCCGTCACGTCATGTTACGTTGTCGTCAAGCGTGCGATGAACCTTGTTATAGACGTTCTCCCAACTTCTGAGGTGGTTGATTCCCACCTTTTCGGCCAGATCGGTCCGGCCGCGGGCATCAGTCCGAACGCATCCGCCAAAAATCATTTGAACTTGAATGTTTGGACGATGGCGTGCGGTCATCCACCTGGCCAAGCCTGTGGGCTGAACATGGGGTGCCAATACGGTTTTGCGCGTCTCTTCGCTTTATCTTTTCGCTTTCATTTCCTGTTCCTCAACCTCGGACCCTTTGAACGGTGCCGTAATCTGTCAAAATATCTATCTTCTTTGTCAACGCTTGCCGCTTCACTGTTTACTAGATTAGTCTGAACGGGGCCCGCATAAACCCTCGTCGCGCATTCCAATGGAGCGGACCACGTGCGTGTGGCCGGTACGCGGCGCAGCTTGTGTTCACCTGCGGCCCCTGCTCTTACAGTAGGAGACCCAGTTCTGATTGCAGATATCGCATGCCTTGATTAATAGGCACAATTTCAAAGTGCAGGAACGGGGTGATGTTCGCTTGCAGGCCCCAGTAAGCGCCATAAAGGCGCATCGCACCGATAAAGTTCAGCGCCCCCCGCCCACCCACTCAAAACATTTCCCGCTTGGAGCCAGGCACCATGCATTGTCTGGGCGCGCAGCTGGTCTTGGGCAATGTCGAAGAAGAGCGGCGCGTCAGATAAAGGCGTTGCCCCATTTAGGCGCGCCGCCTGGGTCGTCCTGATTAAAAGGCGGCCAGAGGGCATTCCAATGTTTTCAGACGCAGTGTCATCGCCGGTGGGACACCCTCTATTTTCTCGGCCCGACCGAACGCCTCGGCCTGCTGGCCGTTCCTTGCGGATGTGTCTTGCGCTTTGCGCGAGCTTGAGCGTGTCAGGAACCGTCGAAATCAGCCGAACCCCGTGATTGTGACAATGGAAAACTGCTTGGGCTTTTGCGGTGTCAACAAAAGACCCAGGCTGCTCGGTGCTGTCGCTCTTGCTTTGGTTTGCAAAAAAGGTGATGTTGGAGCGACGAACAGGCCGGTTGGAATCGGTCAAGCTGGACCCGCCGGGGGGGGAGGGGCCCCCCCCCTGGGAACAAGGGGCTGCATGCGTCTTTTCGAACCCCGGCGCGTAAGGAACCGGCGGCCCGTAGCGGGGAGGTGTGCGGGGCACGGCGATCTGCAGCTTGGGTAATGGGTAGCGCGGCCGGGCGCGTTCGAAAAGCATGGGGCCCAGGCTGTTGATCAAGATGTAATTCCCCACTGATATGGCGCGTTTGGCGTTACCATTCGGGGCGAAACCGCGTGACCTTGCCGTCCGATTTAACGGCCTGGGTTACTGGGCTTGCCAGCTGTGCGGGGCGACAAACTGTCCGCTTTCCTTCTAGGCGCCGGACAGGAAGGGATAGGTGTGAAAGGGGTTTTCCCCGCAGGGGCGCCCCCCTTTGCTGCGACTCGGGCAGGCACATGCGTCCCCACGCGTCCTGACATTTGCGCGCGATTGCCGGAAGCATTCTGATTTCGACGTTTCCGGGCGCGCGGTTTTTCATTCTGGGGTGTCCGTTTGGTCATAGGTTCTTATTCTGTGGGCCAAGCGGGACGGTTCAACTTGCAAAGGCGGGGCGCGTCAAATAGGGGCCCCTTCCGAAGGGGTGATATTATGCGCCGGCAAAAATTTTTCCCGCGGCCGCGCCGTTTTTCGGGGGACCGAAAATCCCCCCTTTTTCCTTGTTTTCTTTTTGTGGT
>Ga0163217_1001016_pt1 | contig 14664 bp, 17 predicted proteins | sample SynspAceP_FD_185933 | JGI IMG/M metagenome (GOLD analysis project Ga0163217, IMG submission 185933) | Saline lake microbial communities from Ace Lake in Antarctica - Synechococcus sp. Ace-P (PacBio error correction) | ecosystem: Environmental > Aquatic > Non-marine Saline and Alkaline > Saline ... | reverse complement strand
CTACCGATAACCCATGTGATCCGATTCGTGGTTCAATTAGAAATTTCTGCGTAGACCCTTGGGAAACGTGGTGTTATCAGGGTACAGCTTTTACCCACCACCATCACTCGGCAAAAGCATTGAACTTTTGGGTAGGCCCATTGACCCAGACGCTTACGGGCAGTGCAAGCTTATTTTGGAGTACTTTGGCCGATGTGGATCTGTGGCGGCGACACTTGACATTTTGACTACTAATGCCACTTCTTAGCCACATGGGATTCAGAAGCCTCAGAAAAGCCCTGGGTGATGCTTGTATGCTGGGTAGACCAGGGGCACTGGCAAAGCGTATGTTCTTCATTTGCTCCCGGGCGATTTGTCTTCCGCACGACCTTATTGGTCACTACGTCGATCAGGTTGTTGGTCGTTTTCAATGCTTGTCTTGAGCGTAACTATGCCGTGTGTTTATGCGACGAGGCGCTATTTGCCCGGTGATAGAAAAGTCTCTTGATCGTTGAGTCTATGATTACAGAGCCGTTCATTAACATTGAACAGAAATTCAGCCCGCGCGCAGTATGTTACCTCGGTTCACGTTTTTTTGGGCTAGAACCATGATCATTCCGCCAACGTGGGAGATGGACGACGCCGTCGTCTTTGTCTTTTTTGACTGTTTCCGAATTTTACCAACAGAAGCGAACTATTTCTCGCAGAGGGTGGGGGGGGGGAGGGGGGGGTTTGTCTCAGCACTTTCAAGACGCGTCACCATGGTTGCGGTTTGTGTACCCATTTACAAGGCATTGGACATCAGTTCTTTCAATGTCCGAAAAAGCCCAAATACAGCAGCTTTGCTTACAAAAATCAAATTCTCTTGCAGGGGTGTTGCGCGTATTTGGTTACGAAGTGCTGCTAGCAGCGATTGATGCGGGTGCCAACAGTTTGCTTGGAACTGAGTGGGCCGCGCAATATTTATACCTACGAATGAATTAGTTACGGCACTACGTAACATTCAACAGAACGCTCAGCGGCACCAAACAGTCCAGTCTGGAGATGTCTTGTCAAACGATCAAAAACTTTTGCCCCTCCGCTTTTAAATTCGCGGCAGGCTCGGGCACCAAGCAGCCGAAGCAAATAAGTCCAAAAACGCGGTCTCAATTGCCCGATCTGAATAGGCAAGATCTTGAATTTGAGTCGGTGATTGGGCGGAGCAATTCAATGGACATGACAAACGGCAGCTCGACAGAAGGTTGGCAATTTGGCCATCACTAGCCAGCACTTGCTGGCGTTGGTTTTACTTTAATCGCGTTTTGGGATTTTTTGGATTTGCCCATCCTTGCCGTGCTTTTGAAGAAAATTAAATTAAAAGCAGTTATTTTAAAAAGATTTATCAAACGTTCAGGTGCCAAGAGGGGCAATTCACCGTTCAGGGGTGCTTGGAAATATAGATTCTTCGAAAGCCGTCAGACCCCCTCTTAGGGTGTGCGTCAATGCGTAAATCTCGACTGGCGCCCAATTTATTTCTGGCGCTCGGTGGTCAAGTGCAGTGCGTTCAGTGCCAGGCTACATCGAAGGACGGGGCACAGTTGCCGTGCGCCTGATGTAAGAGGGCAGTTCAAGTCTGCCGTTTCCACGGCGGACACTTCAAACGGGGGCCCAAAAACCCCAGAGGGACGACGACGTTGGCGCCTTTTGAAGGACTGTTCATGGTAACGAGACTTACCGCTATACGCAAAGAACGTTAGCCACGCCAGCGCCCGCCTCGCACGCTGAAGCGATGGGACATGCCCTAGGGGACATGATGACCGGTGCCAAAAAAACGCCGGTAGGAAACCAGGGGCGGCTGCACTTGATGCCCAGACCTTTTACAGGTTTAATCTGGATCAAAAACCAAGTCCGATTAGTTTGAACCGGACACCGTAAAACGATTAAAAAATGGAGCTAAACAGCACCGGCATTTTTCTGGCGATTCGTACTATTCTATGCAATTGGGTGTAACTACTTGACATGATCTTTTTTGCTCGTTGAAGCACGATTTATTTGTTGCAGCGCAAATAGGTGCTCAACTTTGGCTGTGTCTTCTAACACCGCTGACCGAGTTAGGCAGAACGCTGACAAAAGCGATGCTTGAACCAAGGCCAGGAGCAATTTGATGTTCAGACTTTTTTTTTGAAAGCCAATCTTCAACTCTTCCCTAGGAGCATGCCCGCCGTCACTGGGAGCTCGATGATTCTGGCAGCCGGACCGCAGCCAATAGCCCAATCGCGACGTCCAGCGAGTGTCAGTTACCCCAATACCCATCCCGTAGCAAAAGGTGGATTCCAAACAGGAATCCTCTTATTCGATGAGGACTTGGGATTTCCACCCCGGAACAACGCTACGACCACACGCGACCATTAACGCTGTCGCGAGAAGTGAATAAATTGGCGCGACTTCCTGATCCCAAGTACTTGGCGTGTAACACCTGAATCGCTCGACTTCTCCAACACTGGCGACACCATCGTTCAGCGGTGTCGGCCCTTCTTTTGCCAGGTCGAGGCTGAGGAAACGGTAATTGGCTTGAGCGAGGTCGCTCACAATTAGGAAATAGGCAAGTTTTCCATGACCCAATTGTCGAATGCCAATTTAGACGCCACCCGAGCTCATGCGATTGCATTAAAACCTGGGACAGGTGCAGGCAAGGACCACGGTCATGGCCATGCTGATCGCATTGGCAGCATCAACGCCTCTCGGCGCCCCACTAGCAAAAAATTTACCCACGGATTTTTCTGTGGCGGGCCGGGGCCTCACCATCGTGACGACTTTTCGCGTTCTTCAACCTAACGATCTGACAGCTACTTTACGAGCCGTGAGCTTGTGCCAGATGATGATGGCAGATTTGCGCCCGTGCCAAAATCGTTATTACCTATCACGATTCAAACTACGGCGAACGGATTCGAACTGTCGAAAGGGTGGAAGATGCTTGCTAGAGGGCGCACAGCGAAGCACTCGACACCTGGAAAATGAAGGCAAAATGATCCAGCGAGTCATGCCTGGACCTCATGGGTTTGCACAAACATCATGGTAATTAATGATGAGCGCACCTTGCTTACCGCGGAAAAAACCAGGAGATCTGGATGACAACCTAAAAGGAGACGCAAAGAAAGAGGGCCGAGGAAAATAACCGGGCTGCGGCTGTGGATTTCTGGACTCGAAGGCCGTCAACGCACTGAAAGGGCCGAGTATTTGATTTATTCAGCCACACCTTTTTTTCGCGGTTCGGTTATGCCGAGGGCACACGTTCCATGGACGGATGATGATTTTTCGCTGATGGATGCGATCGAGGCGGTATCGTCAAGCCTCGTGGTACCTGCTCTGACAATATCTTCCAATAGTGAAATGCCCATGTTCCGCACACCTGTGGATTCACATTGGTAGAAAATGCCGAAAAGGGTCGCGGTAAAGCTGAAAAGCCTCGACCCATGGACTTGCCCAGCGCAATTTACTAAACAGCTTCTAGAGGCGCTGTACGGTCACTCGATGGAACAGACTTCGAACTGTGGAAAAAGGCTTGGCGATTCCCAAGGTTCCGCCCTGTTTCATCTGGTTTGTAAAACAATACGGCTTACTTCGAAGCTTTGTTATGACTAACATCTCAGGGCTTGCACCGTACTAACTCGACAGCAGTGGAATCGCGATTGCTGGACGTTTGCCTTTATTGGGGCTTAATCCAGATAGAACACGCGGTACGAATTTGGGCGCCACGTACTTGTGATGCGACAGTGACAACTTGAGTCGGCGACGCGCTTGATGAAAAAGTTTCGGACAATGGCAGGCCAGAGATCGAAACGTTACGCAGGGAAATTGTTGAAGCACGCGATGCGCAAGCTGGCCAGAACATGACCGATCAGGATTGCTTGAGAGTAATGAACCCGTCGGCAAGGCAGGGCGTTTGGGGGTTCCATTCGCGCGTAAGTCTCCGTCTTCCATGTTGACTGAAGGTTGGGATTGCCAACACCGTTGACTCACGTGTGGGGGTTCGTGTCGTTTGGACACAGTTGTGTGCGAACAGGTTTATCGGCCGTTGCACTCCGCCGGCAGTCTTAACGACCTAAATGAGGAAGGCCTTTTCACGTTGAGGTATTATGCCGAGCGTGTTTGGCATACCGTTCAATTTTGCAAGCCAAGCCTGTCGTTTGCTCCTCCCAAGCCCCCGAGGGAAAAAATCCATGCTCAGAGCAGCCGCCCTGACGTGACTCCCTGAATACGGGCTTCCCCCGTTGTCTGGGCTACACGACAGAACTTCCTGAAGCGTCTAACTGCGTTATTGTGACGACTCTTACATGGACCTCACCCTGAAACTAGTCGGTGCCACACGGACTACCAAAAACTCTGGCATTATTGGTGCGGTGTCAATCTTACCCTTCAACAACCAAGACGTTCGCCCTTCACAGGATCGTTTATGAGTTTGGACTTCGCACTTGGTCAACACCAATGGAGGATGGTAACGGTGACCCGCAGCTTCCAGCCTATTTGGGCAAACCAAAACGCATTGCACGACATGCTGGACAAAATATCTGTCTGCAAAGGTGGCACTTATCCAGCTCAATTAGTGCTACAAAACCTTGGCTGACCAAGGCCTGTGAAAAAATCACGCTTGGGCATCACTAGGTCGCTGAATGGTAGGCAACCCTTCAAGGCGGTCTTGGCCCCTCCAACCCGACAGGTAGTACCAACATGTGACTTCAAATACGTCTAAGACTGACGTTATGAAACCAGTAGCGAACGCTGTCACGTGATTGGGCCAATCTTGGACAGCGATTGGGGAAGAGAGAGTTTTGTCGAGTTTGCAGAGTCGCATCCCAAAGTTTGGAATACGTAAAAAACCATAATTTAGGATTTTGAGGTGCCATTATACATTACTGCTGAATCGCGCAGATATCGACCAGACTTTATCGTTTTGTGGACGGACGGCAAAGTCAAGATGATCTTTTGCAGTCTAGTCGTCGAGATCAAAGGTCAGAGGCGAAGATGCCCGTGTCGAAAAAAGAGACCATTGGACGTCTACTGGTTGCCGGGTGTCAACAATTTGGGAACACACGCCGCTGGGCGTTTGCGAATTTACAGATGTATTGGCAAATCGAATCTGATTTTTCCTACAAGGTGGGCAGCTGAATTCACAAAATGATCGAACATGTTGGCCTCTGCCAACTTCAGGGAAGAACTGACATTGGTGACCAGGAACAATTTAAAACTGTCGAAGCGTTCAAGCATGAGACGCTAAACGAAAAATATTCCCTCAGCCGAACAACCAGTTCTTTTGTTGCAAGCGTGATCAGCAAGACATTAAGCAAAAGCTTTTATCCCGCGTAACACCGACCTGGGATCCTTCATATGGTAAAGGCGTGGCAAAGACGAGCAGATTGGTCTGACGCTGGTTGGTTAACGGCCCCACCTTTGTATATTCAAGAGAGTTCCGAAGGCTCTTAGCGATGATTTATTACGGAGTCGCGTGGAAAGCGAATATGAGTCAGGCAGATAACCGCCGACTTGTTTCTGACTTAACGGCATACCCAAGGAATGCTGACAAACCGAGTTTACCAGCATGACCAGAATTGGACTAATCGAATGATTGGCGGGACAGCATTCAAGTTGGTAAGCTCTCGCTGAGCGTGAGGGACTTGCGAGGGCAAAGTGCAGTGTAATCTATCGATCCACCTTATGGGATCAAGTTCAACAGCAACTTCAGTGGTCAACATACTAGTTCGAGACGTCAAAGACGGCAAGGAGCCGGACCATATCACCGCGAGCCTGGCAGGTGAAGGCATTTCGCGATACTTGGCGAGATGGATTAACAGCTACCTCACGTATCTCCGGGATCAGGCTTCACTGTTGCCGCGATCTGCTGACGGACAATTGGTTCATTATTGTGGCAAATCGTGATGAGAAGTGTTATCTGTAGAAATTTGCTGGACGAGATTTTTGGCGCCGAGAAACTTATATCCTTATTCGCGTTCACAAAACATTCTGGTCTTGGGTAGCACACGGCAACTGCAGGACGTTTTGATTAATTTCTCTTGTGCGGCAAAAAGCCGAAAACCTTAAAGATACGGCCTCTTTTGAGTCACAAGAGGATTCTATGAGAAAGCAGGCTAACCCGGTGATTGACGAAAAATCGGCGAGCTTATGGCCGTATATGAGCCGCTTTGATCTGACCAAACCTGGTACCAGAGACAGAAGTATGAAGTACAATCACTTTGGCGAAACATTCCATTCCTGGTGTCGGACGCTGGTGGGGCTATCCACCTGAGGCGGTATCCAGCGTATGTACAAAGCCGACCGACTGGAGCCGGGCGGACTTCCACATTCGGTTCAAAAAGTTTTACAAAGGGACATACCCTAACGCTATTAACAATCTCTGGACAGGGTTTGGTGGAGCCAAGACCCGCATTATGTAGTGGAGATAACGAGCTCATTTGTCAGCGATGCATTCCTGATGGCACCCGACCCGGGTGACTTTTCGTGCTCATCCCACTGCGGTTCTGCACAACCGCTAAAGTACGCGAACAATGGGCCGCCGTTGGTGACGGTGATACTTCACGCGTGGCGCTAGCGCTGACCCGCGCCCGCATCATGGGCCAGCGCTACCCTTTTACCTGCTATGGCCGATTCGCGCGATGCCAGATCAAGAAGCGAAGTCACCCACCAGCGCGTCGAGCACCCGCCTGTGCACGGAATGTTCGCCATTGGTTTCGTTACTATGAGCGTGCACCACACATCACCTTCAAGTCCATGCCAATAATAGTGGAGATCGCATGTTACTGGGAGCAAGTGGCAGCAGAAGCTGGAGCCATTGCCGTTGAACAAATTAAATGGCGTCGCTAAAAGTCATGGCAGGGAATGGGAGGGATTCCCGCGAGCCTTAGCAAAGGAATGCCCCGACGTTACCAGGCCCCCCCCCCCCCCCCCCCCCCTCGAAAAACTAGGCATGCTTTATGGTGGCAAGGCCGTATTTGCTACGGCAAACAAGAAATCGAGCGTGTGAGTGTGCAGCCGATTTCGTGCACTCTTCACACAAGCCCTTACGAAAACAAGAAGGCGGTACGCTGTTGGCTGTCCCTTTTACAGCCGAGAGTTTGAGTCCTCACCGTACGCTGGGAGTGGCATGAAAACGAACAAGGCTATCGGATGCTGTCCGTGAGACTCAAGGTGAGTATGCTGCTAAGCAAAGTTCGAACAATCTCCTGAGTTCTCACGGACAGCATCGATAAGCTTGTCGATTTCACCACTTCCCAGCGTAACGGTGAGACTTCAAACTCTCGACTGTAAAGGGACCAGCAAAACACGTACCGCCCTCTTGTTTGTAGGGCTTGTTTCGGTAGAGTGGCACGAAATCGGCCTCGGTAGCGATAGAGTTTCGTCGCATTTCTTGTTTGCCTAGCAATACGGGCCTTGCCACCATTCAGCATGCAGTTTTTCTGGTAACGTCGGCCATTCCTGCTAGGCTCGCGTGGAAACCTCCCCATTCCTTGCCATGACTTTATTCAGCGGACGCATTTGTAATTGTTCACGCAATGGCTCCAGCTTCTGCTGCCATTTGCTCCCACATAACATCGATCTCCACATTTTGGCAAGACTTGAGGTGATGTGTGGATGCCACGCTCATAGACGAAACACATGGCGAACATTCCCGTGGCACAGGCTGAGTGCTCGGCGCCGCTGTGGGTGACTTCGGCTTCTTTTGATTGAGCCATCGGCGCGAATCGGCAAGCAGGTAAAGGGCGTTAGCGCTGGCCATTGATGCGGGCCGCGGGTCAGCGCTAGCGGCCCACGCGTGAAGTATCAACCGTCACCCACGGCGGCCCCATTGTTCGCGCTACTTTAGCGGTATGCTGCCAGAACCGCGAGTGGGATCGACGCACCGAGTGTCCACCCGGGTCGGGGCCATCAGGATGATCGCTGGACAATGAGCTCGTTAGTCTCCACTAACATAATGCGGGTCTATTGGCTCCACCAAACCCTGTCCAGAGATTGTTAATAGCTGTTAGCGGGTTAGCTTTGTAAACTTTTTGAACCGAATGTGGAAGTCGCGGCTCCAGTCGGTCGGCTTTGTACATAACGCTGGATAGCCTAGGTGGATAGCCCCACCAGTCGTCGACAGGAAAGGAATGTTCGGCCAAAGTGATTAGACTTCATATACTTCTGTCTGCCGTCCAGGTTTGGTTCGATCAGCGCTCATCTGAGGGCCATAGCTCGACGATTTTCCAGTCAATACGGGTATAGCCCAGCTTTCTCTAACTCCTCTTGTGACTCAAAAAGAGGCCGGTACTTAAGGTTTTCGGTTTTTTGCCCGCACCGAGAGAAATTTAAATCAAAACGTGCCTCCTGCCAGTTTGCCGTGTGCTAACCAAGACCAGATGTTATTTGGTGAACGCAGATAAGGAATATAAAGTTCTCGGCGCCAAAATCTCGTCCAGCAAATTGTCTAAACAAGATGAACTTCTCGATCACCGATTTTCGCACAAATAATGAAACCATTGTCCGTCAAGCAGATCGCGGGCAACAGTGAGCGATCCCGGAGATACGTGAGGTAGCTGTTAATCCATCTCGCCAAGTATCGCGAAATGCCTTCACCTGCTCAGGCGCTCGCGGGTGATGATGTCGGCCTGCGCGTCTTTACGTCGTCGACTAGTTGGTGACCACTGGAAGTTGCTGATTAACCTGTCCCAATAAGGTGGATCGAAATAGATACACTTTGCACTTTGCTCGCCAGTCCCTCACGCTCAGCGAGACGGCCGATGACTTGAAGGCTGTCGCAAGAATCATCTGCGATTAGTCCAAGTGCTGGTATCATGCTGGTAAAATCGGTTTTCGTCAGCATCCTTGGGTATGCCGTTTAAAGTCAAAAAACAAGTCGGCGGTTATCTTTAGGCCTAGACTCATATCGCTTTTCACGCGACTGCCGTAATAAATCATCAGATAAGAGCTTTCGGTGAACTTTTCTCTTGAATATACAAAAGGTGGGCGTTAACAACCAGGTACAGACCAATCCTGCTCGTCTTTGCCACGCGAATACAGTTGGAGGATTCCAGGTTCGTGTTACGCGGATAACGCTTTTGCTTAATGTCTTGCTGATCACGCTGCACAAAAAAAGAACTGTTGTATCGGCTGAGGGAATATTTTTTCGTTTCAGCGTCTTTATGTGAAACGGCTTCGACAGTTTTTATTGTTCCTGGGTCACATGTCAGTTGCTTTCCCTGATTGGCAAGATGCAACATGTCCGATTCATTTGTGAATCAGCTGCACCTTGTAGGAAAAATCAGGTTTCGGATGCCAAAAAACATCTGTAAATCGGCAAACGCCCAGCGGCCGTGTGTTCCCAAATTGTTGAACCCGGCACCCAGTAGAGTCTCATGTCTCTTTTTTCACACGGGCATCTGTCGCTCTGAACCCTTTGATCTCGACGACTAGATGCCAAAAAGATTATCTTGACCTTATGCCGTCGCTCCAACTAGAACGATAAAGTCTGGTCGATAATCTGCGCGATTCAGCAGTAATCTATATGGCACCTCCAAATCCATAAATTATGGTTATTTAAACGTATGCCAAAAACTTTGGGATGCGAACTCTGCAACTCGACAAAACTTCCTTCCCAAATCGCTGTCCAAGATTGCCCAATTCACGTTGACAGACGTTCGCTACTGGTTTCATAACGTTTCAGTCTTAGACGTATTGAAGTTCACATCGTTGGTACTACCTGTTCGGCGTTGTAGGGTCCAAGACCGCCTTGATAGGGTTGCTACCGATCAGCGACCTAGTGATTGCAGCGGTGATTTTTTCACAGGCTTGGTCAAGCCAAGGTTTTGTAGGACTAAATTGAGCTGGAGATAAGTGCCACCTTTGCAGACCAGATATTTGTCCAGCCATTGTCGTGCAATGAGCGTTTTGAGTTGCCCAATATAGGTGAAGCTGCGGGTACCGTACCCATCCCTCCCACTTAGGTGATTGACAAGTGACGAAGCCACTCATAACGACCTTTGAAGGCGAAGTCTTTGGTGTGGTTGACGGGTAGAGTTGACACCCGCCACCAATAATGCCAGAGTGGTATCGTGGTCTGCGCACCGACAGTTCAGGGTTGAGCCATGTGAAGAGGGGCGTCACTAAATAACGCAGTTAGACGCTCTCAGAAAGTTCTGTCTGTAGCCCAAAACACGGGGGAAGCGTATTCCAAGGAGTCACGAGTCAGGGCGGACTGCTCTGACATGGACTTGTTCCCTCGGGGGCTGGTGGGGAAGCAAAAACGACAGGCTTGGCTGAAAATTGAACGGCTATGCCAAACACGTCGGCATACTCAACGTTGAAAAGGGCCTTCTCATTTAGGTCGTAAGACTGCCGGCGGAGGCACGGCCGATAAACCTGTTTCGCAAACAACTGTTGTGCAAAACGCACGAAACCCCCAGCACGTGAGTCACGTGGTTGGCATCCCAACCTTCAGTCCATGGAGACGGAGGGACTAAGCAGCGGATGGAATCCCCAAAACGCCCTGCCTTGCCGACGGTGTTCATTTACCTCTCGAAAGCCAATTCCCTGATCGGTTCAATGTTCTGGCCAGCTTTGCGCATCGCGGGTGCGTTCAAACAATTTCCCTGCGGTTAACGTATCATCTCTGGCGCCTGCCATTTGTCCGAAACTTTCATCAAGGCGGTCGCCCCGACTTTTCAAGTGTTCACTGTCGGCATCAACAAATACGTGGGGGCGGCCAAATTCGTCTACCGTGTTCATCTTGATTACGAAAATAAATAGGCAAACGCTCCAGCAATCGGCGATTTCACTGCTGTCGGGTTAGCTACGTTGAAGCCTGAGTGTTCATAACAAGCTTCGAAGTAGCCGTATTGTTACAAACCAACGATGAACACAGGGCGCGAAACCTTGATGCCAGCTTTTTCCCACAGTTCGAAGGTCTGTTCATAGGTGACCGTTACCAGCGTCCTCTAGACGCTGTTAGTAATTTGCGTTTGGCAAGATCCATGGGTCGAGCGCTTTCAAGCCTTACGCGACCCTTTTCGGCTTTTCTTACAATGTGATCCCACGAGGTTGCGGAACAGGGCATTTCACTATTGGAGATATTTGTCAGAGACAGGTACACAGGCAGTTTGACGATTTACCGCACATCGCATCGCATCCAATTCAGCGAAAAATTCATTCCATCGTTCCATGGGAACAGTTCGTGCCTACGGCATAAACCGGACCGCGCAGAAAAAAAAAGGTATTGTGGCTGATAAATCAAATACTCGGCCACCTTTCAGGTTTTGCGGGTTGACGCTTCGAGCCAGAATCCACCAGCCGGGCAGCCCGCGTTATTTTCCTCGGCCTCTGCTTTGCGTCTCCTTTTAGGTCGTCATCCCAGATTCCTGGTTTTCGCGGTAGCAAAATGGTGCGCTTCATCATTAATTACCATGAATGTGTGCAAACCCAGAGGAAAGCATGACTCGCTGGATCAGTTTGGCCTTCAGGTTTCCAAGCGGTGTCGAGTGCTTCGACCTGTGCGGCCTCTAGCGAGCATCCTTCCACCCTTCGACAGTTCGATCCCGTTTCGCGTAGTATTGAATGCGGTGATAGTGTAATAAACGATTTAGCACGGGCCAAATCTGCCATCCATTTCATTTGGGACACAAGCTCAGGCTCGTAAAGTAGCTGTCAGGGAATCGTTAGTTGAAGACGCGAAGTCGGTCACGGAATGGTGAGGCCCAGGCGCCACGAGAAGGAAATCCGTGGGTAAAGTTGTTTGCTGTGAGGGCGCCGAAGAGGTGTTGATGGCTTGCCATGCTATCAGCATGGCCATGACGTGGTCTTGCCTGCACCTGTCGCAGTTTTAATGCCAATCGCATTGAGCTCGGGGTTGCTCTAAATGTGGCATCGACCAATGGTCGAATTGAAAACTTGCGCCTTAACTTTACCTAATTGTGGAGCGACCTTCGCTCAGCCCAAACATTACCGTTTCCTCAGGCCTCGGACCTGGCAAAGAAGGCGCGGACCACCGCTGAACGGATGGTGATTCGCCAGTGTTGAAGAAGTCGAGCAGATTGCAGGTGTACACGCCACAGTACTTGAGATCAGGAGTTCGCGCCATTTATTCAGCTTTCTCGGCGGACAGCGTTAATGGTCGCGGTGTGGTCGTAGCGTTGTTCCGGGGTGGAAATCCCAAGGTCCCTCATCGATAAGGAGTTGATTTCCTGTTTGGATCCACCTTTTGCTTAACGGGGATTGGGTATTGGGGTAATGAACTCGGTGACGTCGCATGGGCTATTTGCTGCGTGGCGTGCCAAGAATCATCGAAGCCTACCCAGTGACGGGCGGGCATCTCATAGGAGAGTTGAAGAATTTGGCTTTTTCAAAAAAAAGTCTTGTAACATACCCCAAAATTGTCCTGGGCCTTGGTTCAAGCATCGTTTTGTCAGGCCGATTTCTGCCTAACTCGGTCAGGGTGTTAGAAGACAACAAGCAAAGTTGAGGCACATATTGCGCAAATGCAACAAATAATCTGTGCTTCAACGAGCCAAAAAAGATCATGTCAAGTAGTTTACACCCAATTGCATAGAATAGTACGAATCGCCAGAAAAATGCGGGTGCTGGTTTAGCTTCCATTTTATTTAATTCGATTTACGGGGTGTCGGTTCAAGCTTTATCGGACTTGTTTGATTCCAGATTAAAAACCTGTTTAAAGTCTGGGCATTGCAGAGTTGCAGCCGCCCCTGGTTTCCTTAACCCGGCGTTTTTTTGGCACCGAGACAATCATTCGTCATACGGGCATTCCCATCGACTTCCAGCGTTGCGAGGCGGGGCGCATGGCGTGGCTACGTTTCTTTGCGTATAGCGGTTAAGTCTCGTTTACCATGGAACAGTCCTTGCAAAAGCGCAACGTCGTCGTCCCTCTGAGGGTTTTGGGCCCCGTTGAGCTGTCCGCCGTGGAAACGCAGACATTGAGCCCTCTTTACTTGCAGGCGCACGGCACTGTTGCCCCGTTCTTTCGATGTAGCCTGGGCACTGAACGCACTTGACTTGACCAGCCGAGCGTCGAAGAAATTTTAAATGGCGCCAGTCGAGATTTAGGCATTGAACCAACACCCTAATTGAAGGGGGTCTGACGGCTTCCGAAGAATCTATTTCTCCAAGACCCTTGAAACGGGTGAATTGCCCCTTTGCCCACTGGAAGTTGATAAACCTTTTTAAATAACTGTTTTAATTTATTTTCTTCAAAGCGACGGCAAGGATGGCAAATTCAAAAAATCCCAAACGCGATTAAAAAGTAAAACCAAACGCAGCGTGACTGGCTAGATGGCCAATGGCATCTGCGGCATCCGTGTTTGTTCGATGTCCATTGGAATTGCTCCGCCAAATTTCACCCGACTCAAATTCAGATTCTTTTGCCCTTAATTCAGATCGGGGCCAATTTGAAGGACCGCGTTTTATGGACTTTATTTGCTTGGCTTGCTTTGGTTGCCAGAGGCTGCCGAATTAAAAGCGGAGGGTGCAAGTTTTCTGAATCGTTGAACAAGACATCTCCAGACTGGACTGTTTGGTGCGCTGAGCGTTGCTTGTTGAATGTTACGTAGTGCCTAACTAATTCATTTCGGTAGGTATAAATATTCTGCGCGGCCCCACTCAGGTTCCCAAGCAAAAAACTTGGTTGGCAACCCGCATGCCAAATGCGCCTTGCTAGCAGCACTTCGTACCAAGTACCGCGCAAACACCCTGCAGGATTTGATTTTTGTAGCAAATTGCGGGCATGGTATTGGGCTTTTTTCGGGACATTGAAAAGAACTGATGTCAATTGCCTTGTAAATTGGGTACGACAAAACGCACCAGATGGTGACGGCGTCATGAAGTGCTTGAGACAATCTGCGAGAAATAGTATCGCGTTCTGTGGTAATATCGGCAAACAGCAAAAAGACAAAAACGAACAGGTCGTCCATCTCACCGTTTGGCGAAATGATTCCGATGGTTGCTAGCGCCAAAAAACGGTGAAACCGAGTAACATTAGCTGCGCGCGGGCTGATATTTCTGATTTCAATGTTAATGACAACGGCGTCGTGAATTCATAGGGACTTCAGCCCGACGATTTCAAAGGACGTTTCTATCACCGCAAATAGGCGGGCCTCGGTCCATAACCAACACGGCATAGTTACGCTCCAAGACAAGCATTGAAGACGACCCAAAACAACCTGATCGGACGTCAGTGTGACCAATAAAGGTTCGTGCGGGGACAATGCCCGGAAAGGCAAATTGAAGAACATGTTTACCTTTGCCCAGGTTGCCCTGTTCTAGCCAAGCAATACAAGCATCACCCCAGGGCTTTTCTTGGAGGCTTCGAATCATGTGGCGCTAAGAAAAGTGAATTAGGTAGTCCAAAAATGTACAAAAGTGGTCGCCGCACAGATCACCATCGTGCAAGTAACTCAAAAAAAAGCTTGGCACTTGGGCCCGTAACGTCTGGGGTTTTCATGGGCCTACCCAAAAAGGTCAAATGCTTTTGCCGATGGAGGGTGGTGGTGGCGTAAAAGCTTGTACCCTGATACACCACACGTTTCCAGGGGGATCTAACCCAAAGGGGGAAAAAAAAAATTTTTAATTTTGTGGGGGGGACCACCGGATCGGAATTTATTTTTTTTTTTTTCCCCAAAAACATGGGGTATGGTTTAAGGAAATCTCTTCTGG
>Ga0163217_1115305_pt1 | contig 14665 bp, 15 predicted proteins | sample SynspAceP_FD_185933 | JGI IMG/M metagenome (GOLD analysis project Ga0163217, IMG submission 185933) | Saline lake microbial communities from Ace Lake in Antarctica - Synechococcus sp. Ace-P (PacBio error correction) | ecosystem: Environmental > Aquatic > Non-marine Saline and Alkaline > Saline ... | reverse complement strand
GGCTGCGTCACGCGTTCGGTTTCCATGGAACCCCCAGCGGTCAGCGTCGGCCAGGCCGTGGGCCCACGGTGTGCGTGCGCCTGCTCGATGAGAAGTGCAAGAGCCTCTTCCAGTGGCTTAGGTACGGAACGAGTGACGGTCCTGCCCTGACAAGACCGCTGCTGCGCGTAAGGCTTCCCCGTAGAGTTCGGCCCACCTGAGCAACCTCCCATTGCGCGTGCTGTTCGCCGGCCGCAGTGCGCTCCGATGGTTCCAAGGTCGGGCATGGGCGATGTTGGTGGGCGCCCTGCCGCGCAGCCCTCGCGCCCTCGGCCATGACGTCCGGTTGATCCTGCCGGGGCTACGCAAACTCTGGAGCCAGTTGCGATCCGCCAGAGCCCATTGGCGCGTTCGGGCCATGGGACAAACGACTTTGCGATCTGACGAAACGCGCCCACCCCAGCCACGGTTGCCGCTTTATCTGGTCGGCCCATCCGTCTTCAATCCAGAGCGCATCTACGGCCCGGCGACGACGAAGATTGGCGCTTCACCCTTCTTCGCCAAAACGCCAGCGCGAATTCTGCTGGAAACCACGGGGAAGGCAGAGGTGCTGCACTGGCCATGACTGGCACACAGGCATGTTGCCTGCTGGGGGGGGGGGGGGAATTTTGCACCAGGACCCGGAGATCAGCCACCGTCTGGTCACCGATCCAACAACCTGCAATACCAGGGGCCCTGGCGTTGGAAAGCTGGGCGATACCGTTGGTGCCCTGTACAGGCAGGGGGACCAGCACCATGGGCGGTGGCTTCTGATCTATGCCGACCGGATCAATGCCGTTCTCGCCCACATGCCAAGGAGATCCGCACCACCGGACTACGGCGAAGGACTCCATGGCTGCTTGAACTTCCTGAGCGGCAAGTGCGCGGGCATCCTCAACGGCATCGACACCAAGGGATGCGGATCCCGCCAGCGACAGCACCCTGCCGGCCCGTTTTTCGGCCAGTAACCTCGCCCCCCGGGCGGGCACAAGGCGATCCTGCAGGAGCGGATGGGCCTGAGCGCCAATCCGGCAGCTTCTGATGGGGATGGTCACCCGCCTGGTCGAACCAGAAGGGGCGGGATCTGCTGCTACAGGTGGCGGAGCGCGGTCCTGGCCTACAACGACAGCCAGATCGTCGTGCTGGGCACCCGGTGATCGCGGCTACGAAGCGGGCCTGTGGCAGATGGCCTCCCGCACCCAGGCCGTTTTTCCGTCTTCCCTCACTACGACGACCTGCTGGCGCGGCTGATCTACCGCCGGCGCGACGTTGTTCCCCTTGATGCCCAGCCGCCTTTGAACCCTGCGGAATCAGCCAGGCTGTGGCGATGCGCTCGCTGCATCCCGGTGGTCCGACGTCGGGGGCTGGTGGACAACCTGACTCACACCACTCCCCGGCCGGGCACAGCGGCCAACCGGCTTCTGCTTCGATCGTTTACGAGCCGATCGATTTCTACACCGCGATGTGCGGGCCTGGGAAGCCTGGCGGCATTCCCAAAGCTGGCAGGAAGCTGCAGCAGCGGGCCATGGCCTTCGACAGTCAGCTGGCAAAGCGTTCCGCCCTGGCTACGACGCCCTGTACAAGGGACGTGCGCGGCGTGAAAGAAAGCAAACCCCGTCAGCGCCGAGATCGAGGAGCTCTCCCGGGGGCCAATCCGACGATCCGAGTCTGCTGGGCAGCCCTCGGCCAACAACCGCAGCCAGGAACCCCTGCCCAGTGCTGCGCCGTGGGCCTGGCTGAGCAAACGATGGACCGCAGTCGATCGCAGTCGCCGTTGACCTGCCGGCGCCCTATCGCAACCCCTGGTCCTTGCTGCGCCAGGGATTGCGGGCTGTCGGGCCAGCCTTCGCCCTTCAAGCCCAGAGATCTGGGCGGCGCAACGCTGAAGGTGATCTGGCCATGCCGGGGCCTCTGCCCCCGCGCCTCGCCGCCTGGTTCTGGCCGTTGGTGCTGCTCCTGCTTGATGTGGCGCACGGTGCTGGTGCTTGCGGATCGCCACGACCGGGGGCTTCCATCAGCCTCTGGTCCAGCCGCTTACCGGCTCCACAGACGGCAGCACAGCCGCAGTCAGAGCTGCATGCTGGCCCTCTGACAGCCGTCGATCCGGCCTGAACAACCCATCGACCTCATCAACCCGTCGGGTTCCGACCAAATCCAGACGCCGAGCAGACCACTGAACAACCACCGCCAGACGCTGAGCAATCGGCGCAGCCGCTGATCTCGCCCCCATCTGCCTGAAGATCGATCCGCTGCTGGGCCTGCTGGCGATCTCGACCCCCAGGGACTGATCGTCACAGCAAGCCTGGCCGCTGCGGGGAGGGCTGAGCTTGCGCTCAACGAAGGGTTCACCAGCCTCTGCTGGCGAGCAGCGCCGGCAAACGGGCGGAACTCTGGCTCGAACGATCCATGAGACCTGGCTACGACGGCTGGAACTGGGCGGACCCAGAGGGGCGGAAAGCCTTGGGACGAAACCGCCCTTGTGGGGACAAGCATGATCATGCTCGAAACCACCTGAAACGACGAAAGCGATGCGGCTAGTGAGCTCGAAGCCTCTGGGGTGCTCCGGATCTGGCGTGGAGCGGCCCAAACCTCGAAGCCGAGCTGGGCCGCGCTGCACCGACAGCCGCCAGCCTGCAGTCGGCCATTGCTTTGTTCCCCTGGTGGGGATCGCTTCGAGGCCACACCTTCCGGTCGAGGCCGCAGCCGGCTGGGGCCCCAGGGCCGCCCTGGTGGAGGGCGCCAGCTCCAAGAAGCTGCCGGCCGGACGTGCTGGCCTGGGTCGTGGACGACCACCCTGGTGGCCTACCAGCAGCTGGCCTGGCCTCTGGCGGCGGAGTCTGGCCATCCCGTGCTGGCGTGACCGGTTCGGCCGGCCAAAACCACCACCCGCGAACTGTTGCGGGCTGCCCTGGAAACCACTGGGGCCGGTGCTGGCAGGCCGCCGCAACGGAGAACAATGATGTGGAGTGCAAACGGCCACCCTTCTGCGAGCTGGCGGCGGAGCATCGCGCCGTGGTGCTGGAGATGGGCATGCGCGGGCTCGGTGAAATCGAAGCGGCTCTCCCGCTGCGCTGAAACCGAGGTGGTGGTGATCAACCCACATCGGCACGCCCAACATCGCCAGGCTGGGCAGCCGTGAGGCGATTTCTTCGCGGGCCGAAGGCGAAATTCACCGCCGGCGATGCGGCCCGGTGGCTGTTGGTGATCCCGGCCGGGCGATCCCCTGCTTGAGCAGGCCTCTCCCCAGGTCGTGGACCGGTGCTGTGCGGCGTGTGGCCCTTGCTTTGGTGACCGCCAGCCCAGGCACTGGCACCGCCGCCCTGCCCCTGCCGACTGGAACAGGTGCCCTCACCCCGCAGGCCTGGTCGCAACGGCCGAGACTACGACCTGCCGCTGGAGGGGGGCGCACAACGACCGCAATCTGCTGCTGGCACACATGGCGGTGCAGACCACCTGGCGTTTTCCTCCGGTAGCTCTGCGACACCTGAGCCCGTCCTTGCCAGGCGAGGCGCAGCGGGCGCCTGCATACGCCGGGATCCACCTGCTCATGAGACCCTGAACAACGCCTCACCTGAAGGCGGTGGTGGCCGCCCCTGACACCTGGCTGGCCGGCCAAGAGAGGACGCCGCTTCGGCCGTGCTGGGAACGATGCGCGAAACTCGGCGCCCACAGCCTCGCCCTCACCAGAAGATCGCGAGCGCTGGCCCGCCGAACTGGGCCTCGATGGCCTGGTGATTCGTCTGGATGGGACGACGCGAGGGCCAGGAGGCGCGGTGCAGCCAACCTTCCCAGGGCAGGTTCGGGTGGCCACGCCCGAGCCAGGCCCGCGACCCGCTGCTGCAATGCTCAGGCCCCAGGTGATCAACTGTTGCTCAAAGGCCAGGCCGGGGCGTGGCCCTGGAGCGCCTGATCCCCCTGCTTGAGCCAACTTCCCAACGTGACGGCCTAGGCGCAGGACCAGGCCAGTCGGCTTTGATCGCTGGGGGGTGAGGCTGAGCGCCAGGGCCCCATCCGGTACGTCGCGGTGAGGGTGGAGCTGCCTCCCCACCGTCACATTCGATCCCAGCTGGGATCGGGGCGACAGCACAGAAATTGGCCCCTGCTTGGCTGCCCGCGCCGATCACGGTGCGGGCTTGCGCACGCCGTCGTAGGTTGGCGGTGATCGTGCCGGCCCCCCACATTGACCCCGCTCCGAGCTTCGGTTATCACATGTAGCTGAGGTGGTTCACCTTGCAGCCCGCCGCCAGGTGGCTCCTGTTGATCTCACGAAGTTGCCCACCGGCCAGTCGGCTCCCAGTTCCGCGCCAGGGCGCAGCTGGGCGCATAGGGGCCGATTCACACAAGCCATCGGGCCACCACAGCGCGCGCAGCACCGAATAGAGCACCTCAACGCCGTCCCCGAGTCGGACGTATCTCCAGCAGCTGCCTGGCCCCAGTCGGAACGGGCTCGATTGGGCAAGTCGCCACGCAAGGTGGGTCTTGCGGTTCAACCAACACGTCACGCCCAAAGGCGACCAGCCATCGCTTTGAGGCTGCAGCTGCCGGATCGGCAAGCTCACGCCTTCGGCCATCCAGTTGGCGCCGCAGCCGGTCCTGCAAGCACCGCCTCCACACTTGGGCCAGCTGAATCCGGTCGTTGATGCCGGCGATCTCGCCCGGATCGGCCACCTCCAGGTGCTTCGGCTTGATTCGAGCAGGGCAAAACGTATCGGTAAGATAGACCTCGCCTTGGTCCGTTGTGGCCTCAAGATCGAGAAGTACCGCCGCCAATCGGCTCCAGTTGAAAAAGCAGTAGATTGCCGCCGTTGATCAGGTCATTGGTTTGCGTTTGACTCGTGGCCAGTCGCGATGGTTCGACGATCGCGCTGAGCAGCCCATCGCCGTCGCTGAAACACCGGCCCGTAGCCGTGGGGTCGTCGAGGCAGCCGTGAGCAGGGTGACGGCGGCCCCGTTTGCTGGCGGTGCTGCTCAAGCAGGCTTCGAGGTGAAGGCCTGAGCAGGGGCACATCGCATTGAGCACAAGCAGTTCGCCACTGAAACGCTGAGTGGGTCCGAGCAGTTGCTGGACGGCGTGGCCCGTGCCGTTTCTGGGCTGGTTTGCGCACAAAATTCGAGGCCGGGGTATCCAAGCCAGGGGACGCCTCCACCCGCGTTCGGCCTGATGGCCAGGACAGCAGGCGGCGATCGGCGCAAGCCTCTCGCAGCAGCCGAGAAACCCGCTCCAGCAGGCTGACCCCGGGCCAGCTCTGCAGCACCTTCGGCCGATCACTCTTCATTCGGGTGCCCTTTCCGGAGCCAGAACAGGCAACGGCGAGCATTGGGAAAGCCTGGGAAATCTGGGCGGAATCTCCGGCCCTCGCCCCCGCCCCCGGCCTGGCGCCAGTCCGATACAGGCCTGCAGCCGAGGCGCAGATCGTCCCAGAAGCCCGGGTAGGACCACCGCCGCCGCTTCGCCTTCCCGGCAGCAGGGTGGACCCCACGGCAATCTGAGCGCCACCGCCAGGCTCATCGCCAAACGGTGGTCGCTCTCACTGTCAACCTCGGCGCCACGCAGACCTTGACCGCCTCGATCGTCAGGGCCGTTCAGGGGTTTCCTCAAGGCGAGACCATGGCCAGGAGCTGCGGGCCATTCACGCCAGCCGATCGGTTTCCTTGATCCGCCAATTCGGCCGCCATCACCGACCACGGCTGATGCCCTCGGCGCAAACAGGCCGCCACCGCCAGCACCGGAATTCTCATCGACAGAGCGGGGAAATCACGACGCCAGCGATCGTGAAGGGGCGCAGGGGCCATGGCGCGCCCTCAAATCGCCGACGCTCACCGGCCACCTCGCGCAGGTTGAGCGCTCGATCCGAGGCAACCATCTGCTTCAAGCACGTCAAGGGAGGCCGGTCCGCGCGTCGGGTTAAGCCCCAACGTCTCCAGCGTGATCTCGGCCGCCGGGGTGATCGCGGCGGCCACCAACCAGAAGGCCGCCGAGCTGATCGCCGGGCACCACCACCGCGGCGGCCATGGAGCTGGGCGCCGGATGGACCGTTGACATGACGACCGGAGTCGCGCCGATGGCGAGATCGGCACCGAAGGCCTGCAAAACCATCGCTCGCGTGCGTCGCGGGAGGGCGGGCCGGGCCGATTCACGGTGGTGTTTCCCCCTGGGCGGTCAGCCCGCCAGCAGGATCGCGACTCACCTGGGGCCGAGGCGATCGGCGGTGCCGATCACAGCCCATGGCAGGTCTGCCCTCAATGGCCAGGGGGGCAGGTGCCGGGCGCAGCAGGCCCACGAATCGAAGCCCCCATCAGCGCCAGCGCTGGCCCACCCGTCGCGATCGCCGGCGCCCGCAGTCGAAGCGATCGCCGTCTGAGCCACGAAGTGCGGCCAACGCGGCCCGGCCAGCAGGCCCAGCATCAGTCGCATCGTTCGTGCCGGAGGTTACCGCAATCGAGCACAGACTCCGGGCTCCTGCAGGCCATCTGAGGCCAACACCCTCCCACCGCCACGGTGTGGCCGCACGATCGGGCTCACGCCCACCCCCATCGCCGCCAGGCAATGCCGCCGTGCTGAGCGGATCTTCGGCGGGCAGCAGCCCTCGATCGCGGCTCGCGATGGGCGATCGGCCGAACAGCAGGGCACGGTGCGAGATCGATTTGTTCACCCGGTACCCTCACGATCCGCGCATCGCACCCGACTGGCCGCCCCCCGATCACCGAGCACCCGGGCTCCCGATGAAGGCTTCCGGCTACGGCGGTGACAAATCGATCCGCACCGTGCCTGCGAACGCGCTCATAGCGGAGCACAGGCGAAGCGCCTGCCGCCGCTGATCTTAAATACAGGGGCTCGGGGAACCGAAGAGCGGGTCGCCGGCATCGCCCAGGCCCGCACGTCCGAAAGGCGTCGTTCGAGCTCGGCGTCGATTGCAGGCGCTGTAAGATGTGAGCTGGGGAAAACGCTCCCCAGAGTCTGAGGGCCGGGGCTGGCCACAGATCGCCGTGATCACCCGCAGGACGATCGCCGCCCACACCGAGTGCTCTAGGCTTTTCCAGGGCACCTTGGATCAAGCGCGGCCGTGGCCAACATCGGGTCGAAAACCAACCACACGCCCACCTGCGGGGCCAATGGCTGGAACGGCAGGTGTCGAGGTAGCAGCGGGGCGAGTTGCCGCTGATCTCATCCGCGCACCAGACCCACCATGGGCCACCCGGCGGTGGGAAAGCAACTGGTCTGGGGCTCCTTGCCAGAAGGCCCAGGGAAACCTGCCCGCAGGATTCGGTACCGCCAGGCAGAGGGATGGTTCCATTCCACCACGGTTCCCTCGGCAGGGGCCAGGGGAGTCTGCACTGTGACAGGACGTGGGGCAACCAAATCCCTGAGGCCTCGTAGGTGAGCCCAGCGGTCCCAGTTCGGCCATGGCACTGGCGAACAAGGGCGGTGGGGTGGCTTCATCGCGCAGCACGGGTAAGCCAGTGGGTGATTCAGGGATGGGGTGGCACACCACCCGCAGGGACATGCTCATGCAGAAAACGCGTCTGGCCTTTGGCCTGGCATAGCGTGAAGCACAAGCTAGTCTGCGCCTTTGTTTCCCACTTCTTCAAACACGGGATCTATCAACGCGGGATCAGCCTGGTCTTACTGCTGGCTATGCGGGGCGCAGCCGGCCTCGCCGTACCGGTTGCCCGGCCTGGGCGATCACGGCGCCGGAGCTGCGCGGTGCAACGCCTCCCTGCAGGATCTCGAGCCCAACATTGCACGGCCGTGATCTCAAGCAGGCAGGAATTCCTCAAGGCCGAAAATTTTGCCGGGTGCTTTGCATCTGGCGAAGCCGATCTGCGCGGAGCTGTGTTCAATTCCAAGCGACGTTGAGGGACAGCGACCTGACGGCGCCAATCTCGAGGATGTGGTGGCTTTTGCACCACGCTTCGATGGCGCCGAGCTGCCGCGCACCGGCTGGCGTCACGCGGATGTTGGATGCAGAGCCGCTTCAGCCAATTGCCGAGATTGAGGGCGCAGAGTTCAGTTGATGCGGTGCTGGATTCTTTCCCAGCAAGCGTGCCTCTGCGCCCAGAGCGGCGGGACGGTGGAATGCGAGCACCGCGCCGCCACGGCTGAAAGCCTGGGTTTGCCCGATAGATTTCTTGCCCTGTGCCGGCTGGGGATCAGCCACCGGTTTGTCTCCTCAATCCCGGCGCGGACCGGACGCAATCCCATGACCTTGCTTTTCGGTCCTTTCGAGCGACCTGCCGGCATCAACACGGCCAGCTGAATGAAGCATACAAGCCAAGGGGCCATGAGATGACCCCCCAGCACAAACCAGGCTGCGCCTGCCGGTCACCTGTGACAGGGCTTTCTTGGAGCAAGGCAAGACCACGTTGATGCCGCCCATCTGCTGGCTGAACAGCGGGCTGCGCTGCAGTGATCGCAACGAATTCGTGAAGTGGCATGATGGAGCCCTGCTGCGCAGCTGCGGCTTTCTGCCCAGATAGATGAGCCGAAGACCGGCTGGTGGAGCTGCCAACGGTTGCCTCTGTTGCACCGTTTCAAGACGACTTGCCTGCGGACGAGCAGAACCCTGCTCGTTCGGCCGACGCCTGACGGGATCGTGGTTGAAACAGTGTCTTGCCCTGCCTGAGCCCTGGTCCAGGCCTTCTCCTGGCCGGAGACCGCAACCCGCACCCTGGTTGAATGGTTGTTGGTGGCGATGGTGGATGGCGAAGCCCTGCCCTGGGCAGGTGGTTTGGCCGATGCCCCCGCATCGGACGACAACGACCGCTGACCCCAGGGCCTTGATCACTTCCAGCGACCTTAGAGGATCTCTTCGACGAGCAACTCGAAGCGCCGATCTGGTGCTGGTCAGTCGGGCCGACCGCCTCGAGCCCAGCCCAACTGCGCGCGTTGCGCGAACGCATCGGCCAGGCGACCCGTTCCGGCACCCAGGTGCTGCGGGGAGCCAGGGTCGGATCTCACCAGAGTTGTTGCTGGGTCTCTCCCGTGGTCGATGCTGGGAGGCGGCTCGGGCAGTTTCAGGCGGGGCGATGTCCACCATTCAGACCATGACTCGCGAATCATCACGACACGCACCATCACGACCACAGCACACGTGCCGATGGCAATCGGTGGCGATCCGGCTGGAAGGCCGTTTCAATCGCCAGAGGCTGGAGGCCGATCCTGCGCGATCAGATCGAAGGCGCGCAGGCCATTCTCGCCCTCAAAGGCTCGTGCACAGCCTGGGCAAGGGTCCGTCCCCTTGGCAAGATCCAGGCGGTGGGCCTCGCTTGGAGTGTTGTATGAGGCGCATCCTCAGGCCGGGGTCGCCGGCACAGCCTGCGACGATGAGCTGCCGGTGCTTGAGCTGGTTGCCCTTGGGCTGCAGCTCGATCGAGCTGTCCTGGAAAACTGCCTGCTTGCTAGCGCTCAGAACAGCTGAGGGTCTCTGAGCGTCTCAATTCGAGCGGAAACTGACCCAGGGCAACAAAGTCCGTTCCAGCAGAAGCGCATGCTCCGCGGCTCCATTGGGCCTGTGACTGGCAAACTCCACTGACCCAGCACCGGCCGCGACATCTCGACAATGCGCTGCCGTCAAGTGCGGAAATCGAAGCTGTCATCAGGTAGGTACGGAGGCTCCAGCGCTCCGCCGACCGCCCGATCCGCATTTCACACAGGCCCTGCAAGACCCTTGATCGGTGCGACAGCGCAACTGAAGCCGTTGTGATCCGCGAGGGCTGCAAAGCAGAAGGCATGGCCAGAGCCCGCCGATTGGCCGATGGCCAAGCCAGAGGGCTGCGAACTCGCTCCAGAGCGGAGGGGGGGGCCCGACCGTTGAAGGCCATCCCTTGTCTCAGCATCACAGCCATCCCGCTTCCCACAGTTTCAACTGGAATCAGCGCAGGGAAGCTGCAGTGAGCGTGCGATGGCAAGATTTAATCAATCCCTGAGCTGCCAGTGCCACGCTTTCCAAGCCGCGTTCTGGTCAGCCTGAGGCCCTCGGTTCTCGATCCAGCCGGCCGAGGCCACCGCGCCGCGCGGCCGGCTGGGCGTTGAAGGTTGTCGGCCTGCGATCGGCAAGGCAGTGGAGATCGAGATCGAGGCGATCGGACGCCAGCTACGGCCCGCCTCCCAAACTGGAACTGCTGACGCGACGGTTGCGGCCAACCCTGTGATCAGGGACTGGGTCCCTGAACTGCCAGTTCCGCCGAGGCGGGGGCGGCGTCGTGGACCATTGGTATTGCGCGTTTTTCCTGGCTCCAACTGCGACCCGAGACGTGCAGTGGGCGCGAAGGATTGCCTGGGAATCCAACCCGCTTTCTGTGGCATTGAACAGCGGGATCTCAGCGGATCATGGAGGCTTGTGGTCTTGCCGGGTGGATTCAGCTGACGGCGATTATCTGCGCTGTGTGGCGCCATGCCCGCTTCGCGCACCTGGGCTTCAGGGGGAAGTGGTGGCCTTTGCCGCAGGGGTCGGCGGTGCTGGGGATCTGCAACGCTTCCAGGTTGCTGACCGAGCTTGGCCTGCTACCCGGGCGCCCTGACTCGCAACAGGCGGCCTGCACTTTCTCTGTGAGGCCCCGCGGACGCTCAAGTCACCCGGACCCTGCCGTGGCTGCGGGCTATGCCGCCGGGGAGGACGATCCATGTAACCGATCGCATGGCGAAGTGCGGCTACCAGCTGGAGCAGGAAAGCCTGGCAGAGCTGGAAGAGAAGGGACAGGTTTTGGTTGCTGCGCTACCAGCGCAATCCCAATGGCTCGATCGGCAATGTCGCCGCCTCTGCAACCCGGCGGGCAACGGGTCTGGCGTTTGATGCCCCATCCGAGCCGGCCTGTGATTCCCCTGCTTGGGCGGATCGAACGGGCAGCGGCTGCCCTAGCGAGCCTTGCTCGGATAGGGCCAACCACGGGTGGGGGCGTCAAACTGATGGCGGCGAAGAACCAACCTTGCTGCCGACGGGATCGGGCTCATGGTCAGTTCGCCGGGGTCCAGTTGGCGGGGCAGACCTCACCGAATGAGCCCGCACGTATTGGAAGCCTGCAGCACCCGCAGAGTTCATCGACGATTGCGACCAAAACAAGAAAGATTGTTGATGGTGAGCGTTGCTGGACGAATAGCCATCGGGATCGATGATGAACAGACCGCGCAAAGCCACACCGGCGTCCTGTCGAGAACGTTGTAAGAACTGGCGATTGTTTTTCTTTGAGATCGGCGACCCAGTGGGTAGGTCCTCCAATATTCACCCAGGCCCCGCCTTGTCTGGGCGGCTCTGGAATCCAGGGCCAGGTGGCTGAACTGACTGTCAACTGAACACCGAGAACCTCGGCGTTCAAGTTGCTGAAAAACTCGCTGTATCGATCACTGAAACGCCGTGATGTCCGTTGGACAAACAAAACGTAAAATCAAGCGGGTTAGAAAAAACAGCACCACGTACTGGGCCGCGTAATCAGCCAAGACACATCTTTGAATTCCTGGTCAACAACCGCTGTTGCGGTGAACCCTGCGGCCTGTTGGACCAAACGCGCAGCGAAGCGTTGACGGTCATAGGGGTGCTGGAGGAGAAGGGAGGCAGGGAAGGGCAAAGTCTTCAGCCTGAAGGGATTGGCCTGACGAACGACCACCTGCCTTGTGTTTCAATTTATCACGAAAACTTATCTTGGGCGGGGGGTAAGGGTAGGGGAGAATCTAAAAAAGCAAAGCAGCTTCCATGTCCTGGGATCCGGCGCGATTCTGGCGCAAGTCAACACCACTGTCATTTTCGGCTTCCTCAAACCAAAACTTCGCGCGGTGAGCTCAAGGCCCAGTCCCCTCCCGCGCCAGCGGCGGAAGGAGACGCGGCAGCTGGTGGTACCGAGGGTGGCACTGGCGCCGATTGAGATTTGCGACCCAACCCCATGGGTTACAGCCGTTCGCGCCGCTCCAGTGTGGCTGACGGCTCCCCATCCAGCAAGGTCGGAATCCTTCAAGCGGAACGCCGCTGAGCTGGACGCCAACGGTTTCATCCAGGAGCTTTCGCGATCGGCCTCAATGCGATCGACAATGCGTTGAACTGTTGAAGCACGATCCCAAGGCTCGCGAGCAAGAACAGTGTGCAGCGACGATTGCAGCGATGCCAGCAGCTCTATTGGAGCCTGACAACATGACAACAATTCCAAGCATGAAGTCTTGGCTGACAAGGAAGATGTATTCAAAGAAGTGCAACCTTACAAAAAGCGTAAGGCTTACGAAGCCGAAGGTAGGATTTCCATTGAAAAACAACGGTTGCCAGGTCGTTTTTTCTACTCAGGCAAACAATAGTTTGATCAATCAGAATCTTTTTAAGGATAGGATTTAAATCGATAGATTTTGTTATTATGCTAAATTTAACAAGCCAGAAACAATTAGGGCTTCTGAAAAAAGCCAAAAAACCCCTGCCCTGCAGCTGGTTTGAGGCCAAATCAAGGCGCTAACTGGCCATGACCGGAGCAAATCTTGCTTCGCTACACGTGTTAACGGCCACGAAGTATCGGGGAAACATCATAATGGCCAGCTCTCCATCGAGGAGTTCCACCTTCCTTGGCGGCACACTTGATCCAGATAAACCGCTGGGTGGTTCTTGCTCAGTTGATACCGGGGAAAGAGCTGAATCGTCCACGCAACCACAAGTTCAGCGCCACGATCGGAGCTCCTTGCCAAATCAGTACGCTAGCGTTTGGCGTCTTGACATCAGACGCAGCGGCTTGGTCTGAGTGATTGAGGAGACTGTACGTGCAGATCCAGGAAAATCCAATACATGCAGTATTTTCTTGGCTTCCTGGCTACTCAAGCAAAATGCACCCTTTTGCATCCATCGATCGATGGTTCATTCCGTAAGCGACTATCAGATAAAGATCTGCGCAAGATCAATGAAAGCTGGGATTGGCAGCGAGGCCAAAGAGATTGCTGGTTTGCAAGCTGTAGCTTGCCAGAGTGATGACAGCGATGAGCCGGATCATCAAGATGGAGACGGTGGCGCGCAGCTCTCACTTGATTCGATGATCAAAAAGCCAGCTGACTGGCCAGAAGGCAGAACTGGGGAACGATCAGCATTGATGCTTCCTGCACCCCTGCAGGACATCACCGTACCCCTACCGATTTGAAGGCTGCTCAACGAGGCGAGGAAATGGCCACGAATAAGATTATCGTATGATCTTTGGCCATCAGGCCAAAGGTTTTTGGACTCGCCATCGCCCCACTACAACCGCGAAAAAGCTCGTTTCAGCTTCCTCACGATCGCCAAGCAGAAAAAGAAAGCAAGGCTGCGCAAATCAAGCTGCAGTGAGGAAGCAGCTCAGCCTTACCTTGCAGCGCAATCTTGAGTCGATCGACGCGTTGTCGTGTTGGGGCAAAGCTTTCTGCCCTCAAGCCAGTGACCCTGGTGCAGAAGCTTCTGGCCTGCAGTGAACTGCACGGCCAGCAAGCCAATCCACTTTCTCGAAAGGCAATCCAGAAGCATTCCCCATCGGCGGGATGCACCGGTGCAGAAGCAGGTGAGGCCGATCGTTCGAGGAAAAGCAAGGGGCAGCGTGGAGTTTGGTGCCAAAATTCCCAGGCATCAACTTGTGGAGAATGGTGTCCATCTTCATCGCATCAGTTGGGATGCGAACAACGAAGGTGGAGAATCTTCATTGCTCAGGCAGAAAAATATAAAGAAGACATAGGTTGGCTACCCAGAGCGATCTGCGCTGACGTTCTACATCAATGCGAGAAATAGACACTTCCTGCATGAGGAAAACGAGAATTCCGGCTCTTTCAGGGCAAGGCCCTTTGGGAGCGTTCCCCCAAAGGAAACCCAGAGGCTGAGATGCTGCCCGCAAAGCAGCCAACTCAATTGACTGATTGCAGCGCGACCGCAATGATAGGTAGAGGGTTCCTTGGAAGCTGAAGGCCGTAGTATTCATTGGATCAGATCATGGGCCAACTCCAAGCATGGTGCCGAGACCACGATCTCGAGGCCTTTCCCATCGTGATGCTAGCTCCGAGAAAAGGTGCTTTTTGAGGCTGCTGCGCGTCTTTTTTGTCCGTATTCTGGGTGGTTATTGGTCTTGTACAGGGCTCCAAGGAGGGAGACTCAGAGGGCTTTAGCCTACTCTCTCAGTAGGGCCAATCGCACGATTTGCTGCTTGCGGTATAGGCAGCATCGCAGTCGGCGGCTGTTTCGGCGGAAAGCACTTGCATAATCAGTGAGTGCCTTTGCTTTTGTTTTGCAGGAATTCCCAATAAGGGCACCTTGAAAATCCGACATTGCCCGCCGAGGGCTGCCAATCGGATTCAAGTTCTGGGACAACAGGTCTTGAACTCGACAAGGGGACTGGCAAGAAAAGGTATTTTTGAGTTGTCTAAAACCCTAAGAAAAAAAAAATTTACATCGATTTAGTTAGCCTGTCAATTTGGCCTTATTAACTGAGGCCAATTAAAAAAAACTTCGGTCAAAAACCAATCAAAAAGACAGTTGACAGTTCGAATAGGATTGAAATAAACCATTCCCACCCAATTCCATCCAAATGAGTTTGAAGGAAATCAAATGGCCTCGAGAGGAAGTGACTTGAAAAAACACTTTCGGGAAACCTTTGGGGGTTTATTGGGGGAAATTCCCCACCGGCTTCTAAAAACCAAAAGGGCTATCTTCTTCTTTTTTTCCCGTTTCCT
>Ga0163217_1114550_pt1 | contig 14665 bp, 9 predicted proteins | sample SynspAceP_FD_185933 | JGI IMG/M metagenome (GOLD analysis project Ga0163217, IMG submission 185933) | Saline lake microbial communities from Ace Lake in Antarctica - Synechococcus sp. Ace-P (PacBio error correction) | ecosystem: Environmental > Aquatic > Non-marine Saline and Alkaline > Saline ... | reverse complement strand
CGATCCGCAGTTCAGCCACGACCAAACGCGCCGGCCAGTGTATCTTTATGCACCTCCCTTACTGCCCTATCTGGGCAAGGGCCAGCGGCGAGCTACAAGGACCAAACCGACGCAAACCACTCCGTCAAGGAACTCTGGCCAAAGCACGGATCCGCGCGACATTTTTGGTCTGCCGTTCCCCGAACAATACCCGGAAGACAAGAGCGCGAGAAGGATCGCCCTTTCTGTAAAACGTCCGCACAAGAGGCCGTGGTTGCGGCTATCTGAAAAACCATCCTATCGACGCGCAGCTGGCCTACTCACCGCGCAAGGGCCGGATCAGGGCCGTGACCTGGATGCCTTTCGATAATCTCCCGCCACCCAAGCCTGAACTGTCGGTCTGGCGCGATGTCTCTGGACGCGTGCAACAACCCGAGGCGCAAGTCAAAGTCGCCATCGTCGGGCAAGTATACCCACAGCTTGAGACGGCCTATAAAATCCATCGCAGAGGCCGCTGGACCCACCGGTGGCATGGACCCAAATCGGGCTCAAGCTCAAGATGACTTGGGTCGATGCCGAGGTCTTGATCAAGCGACGACCTGTCCTCGCACCTCGAAGGGTTCCACGCGATCCTCGTGCCGGCGGGCTTGGCGAAACGCCCGTTACCGAACAAAGATCAAGGCCGCACAATATGCCCGCGAAACAGAAGTCCCTATTCTGGGGAATCTGTCTGGAGCATGCAGGATGCGTCATCGAAGCCGCGCGTAACGTGGCGGGCCTGACGGCTGCGGGTCTCCGAAGAATTTCGCACGAATCCAGCGGGCAAAAAAGCGTTTTTTGAACCCTTCGTCTACCACCTCAAGGCAATGGGTGCAGGGAACCAACAAGGTCGAACGCAAGCTGACGACGACAAACGCGCACAATGCCGTCTTGGTGCCTAATGATGCGGACGCTCAAAGAAGGGATCGCACGTGGCCCAATATTATATGGCACACGGTCCCATTTCGAGCCGTCCGTCACCGCTACTGCAGGCTCGACCCACGCCCTACCGCGAGAGAAATTGGAAAAAGCCCGGTCTGACTTCCTCGGGATGTCGCCCGACGGCAGCTGCCGAAGATCGATGGAATGGTCCGCTCACCCGTGGTCCTTGCGTTCCAGTTCCCCCGAACGAACTCCAAACCTTTGATCCGCACCCCTTGTCAAGGAACTCAATTCCGCGCCGCCCAAGGAAAAATGTCGCGGCTGGTCTAGACCCTCGCGAAAGGCGGCCCTTCGGCATGCTCAGCTACAACATTATCTCACCACGCCAATCTGGCCGATGTTCACAAACACAGCCTGCTGGCGTGGATGTTGGTGGCTACTGACGCGCAGGACAAACCGCTGTCCTATTCTGAAAACCCATTGCGGTCGCCCGTTGTCATGAACCTGTCGACACCCCTGCCCTGCAAAACCGGCGCAGGCGCCGCAGGGCATTGGCTCGTGCCGTGGCCTGGGTTTGGCAATACGCATCCCCTCACGCGCAGGTGCTTCAGATCAAGACTCTCACGCCAGTGAGCAAGGCTGATCCTATTCCGGTTCGCCCTCTTGGCCGCCAAGCTGCCTGCGCGACAGCCACGACAGCATACAACTGGCCGAGCTGCATCCCGCGTGAACATGGCCAGCCTTGATCTGGCGGATGTCGCCCTATAATGCCCAAGTGTTCCACTACCCGCGACGGGATTCGACATGGCTTTTGCCCTGACGCCGCCCAACCCCGGCGCCGGCGCCTGCATGCTTGATTCGACCCCCAGCTCGAAATCAAAACCGATTACGTCGATATCCCGCGCCACATTGGCAAGGCTCGCCCGCGCCTGGGAAACGTCGCATCATTGCGCTTGTGGCGGTATCGCGACTCTTGACCAGCCAAGGGCGCACCAGCCGGGATGCGAGCGCGCTGATGGGGGCCCACCCCGAAGCACTGCGCCACGACTCAGCTTTCCTGCCCCCCCTGGTCACGGAATGGTCGGATCGGGCGCATGTTCGTGTTGAACCCCTCGGTCTCAAAGCGAGAAGTCAGCCGACATCTGACGGCCAAAGTTCAAAACTCCCCCAGATAAGGAGCTACCGATGCCCAAGGATTAACTGGATCGCAAAAATGTCGACGTCCGTGACGCCGAGGTCTACGACCAAAATTCCGCGGCTCGCAAATGCCAAGCTTTTGTGCGATTCGGGCCAAAGTTTCTGGTCCGGTGGGGCCACCGCCTGACATCCGCGACGGTACGCTCACACCGCGCACTCGCTTGTGATCGAATTTAACCTCTCTTTGCTGAGGGCCGTGGCCTCATATGAAAGCGACGGGTCTCAGCGCAAAGACATCGGTCGCTCGGTTTCGAATGGCGCCACTCTGTATCGGTCGAAGGCTATGACGCCTGACGCGCACGAACAGCAGTTGCGCGGCGCGTTATAGATTGCCGCCTTTTTATTACATCACCCTTTGCGACTTTGGGCCATTGGGAAACGTCGGCTTTGAATTTGAGTTAGCCTAGAACGCCCCGACGCATAAAGAGTTAGCCATGTTTGAACGTCTTATTCCCCCGCCGCAAGCCGCGACCCCCCCAAGCCCTGCCACAGCGACCTCAGCCTTGCCCTTGGGCGTTCTGGTGCGTGTTGGCGCTTGTCCGATCGCACCTACCTGCTGCCGAAGTCGGACGATTCGACCGCATCTGGCGCAGCACTTTTGTTTCGAAACCGATCGAGGCGAAACTGCGCCGCCACCTGCGAAGCTTAGAACGCCCATGCCCGGCACGCCTGCCACATTTGCGCACTCCTGCCGAGAAGCGCCTATGACGACCGCAAGGGCGCTTGCGATGCGATTGGTCTGTGCGCTGGCGATGGGGCGCGGGACGACGGACATGAAATCAGTGTCGCAAATCCGAACCCGCGCTTGGCGTCTAGTGACAAAGATATGTCCGCGCCGCGAAAAGCGTTGAAGCTTGGTTTGACCTTGGCCTTTCCCGCAAACTCTAATCAACTGCCCCTCGTTGCCAGAATTCATCACAACGGCTGACCCACGCCTCGCTCCCGCCCAGTTTCCGATATGGGGAATGGCCTGCGCTGCCCGCGCTTTTGGTGCGCATCGCAAAGTCGGACAATGAATTACGCCCGTCTGGAGCGCGCGCGCATCGACCAGATCATCGCCAACGCTATGCGCTCGATTGGTGACGACAACCCTCCCTGCCGTGCCGCCCGAAGCGCTTGACGCAAGCCCCCGATCCGTCTTACCCGACGCGAATCAAGGATGCTGCTATCGCCCGCTCTCGGGTTGACTCCCAAGCGCTGTGGAATAGCGTGCTGAGCTGACGCATGCGCCTCTGACGAAACGAGAAACGCCCTGCTCCGCTTGGTGCACTCTGCTCGCGGCGGTCCACACGCAGCGGCCATCGTTACGCAAACAGATTGAAGACAAAGGGACTACGTTTACGCAGGTCGATCTATACGCGGGGGTCCTTTGACTATCTATTGGCGTAAAACAACTCCAACGATTGCAAAGCCCTGTGAAAATCACCTTAACTTGCTCGCGGAATGGCGCACAATCGCAGCACAGTGACAGGACTCAGGCCCCCCGTTATCCGAGCCATCTCACAAACCTTGCACAAAGGCCTATGGCCCTCTGCGAGGTGCTCAAAGCAGGCTGCTCGGTACAAGGCCCCCTCAGGGGCATGTTCATTCGCTGACTCGGGTCGTTCGGGCTCTGGTAAACTCCACGTTGCTGGCGCTGCTGTAATCTGCTCGAACGACAGCAGGCGCGACTTTGCTTTACGGCGCGCGGTGACATCAAGGCACGCCACCGCCGCCCGATTCCCCACGCAAGTGCTGCGCTCCGCACGACACCTGTCATGCGCTGTCAGCAAGTTCAAAACCTTGGGCCATTATGACACCTCTCTGCAAACGTGATGGACCCCTCACCGTGCTGCGCCGCGACCGCCCGAGGTCGAGGCCGCGCGGGCTACCTCGACAACTCGGGCATTCGGCGACAATGCGATGTCTTTCCGGCGCAGAAGCTGCTCGGCGGCCAACAGCACGCGCCCAGCCGCGCGGGTTGTGTAGTGGCCCGAAGCCTCTCATTTGGACGAAACACCTCGGCGCTTGATCCGAGCTTGACAACGCGCGTCGTCAAAGTCATTCAAGGACTCTCGGCCGCCGACCCGCCAAGGGCGGGACATGGATGATCGTAACCCATGATATGAAACTGGCGGCCGATGTGTTCGGCACTCGTTCTCTCCTGGCATCAGGTTTTCTCGACCAACAAAGAGGCCCCTGACCCGTAACTTGTTCGGTGCCCCTAAATCGGAACGTCTGCGCGGGTCTCCTCGGCCCACCCACGCAGACTAAAAGACCCTCAAAAACAATACACTCGGGAGACTCTCAAGAAACCACCTCGTTCTTCCACTGCCGCTCCTGGCGCTCACAGGGGTTCTCATTGGCAGGACGCCCACGGCAAACACTCGCATGGGGACCGAAGGGGCCTTACGTCTATAACTCTCCTCGATGCTCCGAAGTAGACTCTTGAGCGCGAACGTCGGCGACGAGCTGTGCGCCGCCGAGCTGACCTGCGAATGGGTCACCAACGGAATGCAGACAGCAATCATATCGAAACCTGACGTCCGGGCATACTTACGACCACCTATTCCATCGGCCGGCCATGAGCATCACGCACTTACGCGGAAGGAAGTGATTGATTTCACAGAAACTACTCCCGCCCAGCGGCCTCTGCCTATGCTGCGAAATTCGGGCTTGCATGCCCCACTCACCAGGCGGGCGGTCGTTTGCCGCACCCAGCACATCCAAGCGCGGGTCGTCGCCCGACGGGCGACACCTTTGCTGGAATTGCCCAACCTATGACGAAACCGCTCGCAGCCGTGAACACGGCGAAGCAGACGGTTTTTCGCCGATAAGGACGCAACGGTCCCCACGGTCGGGAAACGGCGGCGAGATTGATATTGTCCGGTGACAGACAACGTGCCACTGGCGACGCGCACTCGGGCCTTGGCCGCCGCGAAAAGCGACACAAGATGCTGAAAGGCCAAAGTTCGACACCATCAGTCGCTCAGGATGACGGCAGCCATGAAACAGCTTTTGATCATCAATGGTATCGAAGCGCCCAAAAACATCTCCTGATCTATGACGGGGGGCGCACTCCCCCCCCTCTTCTCTTACTGCCATCTTTGACTAAAGACCCAATACAGACGCCCGGCAACACGGTCGCACTCCACCGGACAATTTCGCTATCTCTCCTGCTTGCACTGACAAAGAACGCTTCTCCGGCCTGTCATGGCCTTGACGTCCTCCTTGCGACCCAGGCAACATTGGCCATTCCTATGGCGCATTCGCACTGTATTGCTCTCGTTGCTCATTCACCCGCAGCGCTTGGCCACTTTAGGGCTATGGCGGCGCAATGGCGCACGGTCCCCTTTGCCAACCGCTTGTCATGGCTGGGCCGCACTTATATCGCTGTTCTCGCGGCGTGCCGGAATCGCGTCTTTTTGTTTTTCGCTCATCGCTCTGTGGATCAGGGCATCTCAATCCTGCGCCACAAGGATGAAACTTCCCCGACTGGGATCAACCGATCCGTCAGCGGAGTGACTTCTCTGCTCCTGTCAGCCGACCAAGATGCCGCTTGCGAAGTTCGCGCAAATGGCGCTCCCACGAGGCCTATGGCTTTTCCCTCGCCGTCGACCTCGCATCGTGCTTCGGCTTTTGCTGGCCAATGCTTATGTGCCGATGCGCGCCGTGCCGCGGCCGCAGATCGAACCGGCGAAAGCCTTACGGCATTGTCGCCGCCAGACTTCTGGCGTATCCTTGGCTGCACAGATGTGCGGTCTATGCGCTGCCGGGCTTGGCAATCTGTGGATGTGCTGATCACGCCCCGCTGCTGTTCTCGCTGGCGGCATCGAAGACAATCGTGTACTGGGCGCGTTGCATGTGATCTGGGGCGGGCGCCAAGCGCGTCCGCCGCCTTTACCGATTCCCCACCCGGGACTGGCGCAGTCTATTTTCTGGCGCTGCTGGTCTTTCTCCTTTGCTTCTCCCCGTGTGTCGAAATTCGCTGCTTGACCGGGTCGATGCGGCGGACCTGACCAAACGCTCAGGCCACTGGCGTGGTTGAAGCCCACGCGAAAGGCCGCGTATTGACCTGTCTGGCGCGCGACCGAGTCCCATCCTACGGGGCGCGCTCTCTTGGCGCTTATTGGTGAACGGCTCTGCCCGCCAGTGGACTTTACGCTGTGTGATCAATTCACCCTGCTCGGGTCGCGGCATTGACTGGAACGTCTAGCTACGGATTTTTCGCCCTTGCTCGGCTTTTTCGCTGGCACGGTTCTCCTGGGCAAGGCGCACCCTTTGGCCTGCGCGGCAAACCGTCCAACTCGCGTTATATTTTCTCTGGTCCGCGGCTCCCTTTGTTCTCCAGTTCTTTTTCGGCTATTTTCTCTCCTTTAGGCTCTCTAAAATGTGCATCCGTTCCTCTTGATATGTTCACCTCTCGCGTGGCTCGGCCGTTGACGTTTATTCTTCAATTCTCGCTACTCGCGGCCGAGCTTTTCTATGGCCGCCCGCTGCAATCCATCCCAAAGTCGACACGAAGCCGGCTGATGCTATGCATTTCGGCTGGCCGGTTTCAGCGCATCGTTCTGGCCGAACCATGCTGCGGCTCTCGGCCTGGCCCGGCCTATACCAACGACGCATCTTCTTGTTTCATTCCGACAACGTGGCTCTTGGTTCACCGTTTTCCGGCGCTCAACAACGCGGCGATCGCTTTATTATCGCCAGCTATTTTGCGGACACCTTTCAACTTTCGTCTTTCCCATCCTCGCGGCTATCTCTCATTTTGCTGCACACTCTTGTGAGCATCTCTGTCTTCGGGCTGCATCAATCGCCGGGTCTTACGGCCACCTCCCTCATCGGTGCGGAAATTCTCGCTTGCGTCTAAATCTGCTCCCCAGGTACTATCTATTTTTTTGATCAAAATTATTTTAGCGCGTGGGCGCACCCCTCCGGTTTCTGTTTAAGAACACCGCTTTCATTGCGCCGCCTTACAAGGTGTATCTGACACAAAACTTGGCTTCGCAAACATCCTCAGGTCCGCCAATCGTGTGGGCCCCGCCCGCTGACCTGAACGGGTTCAGGCCCGAGGCAAGCGCATTCCAACGCGTTTTGCCACAAGGTCGTTAGAGGTGACGGCACGCGCTCTCTCGATGTCGGTGCTTTCACCTTCGACATCTGGGGCGCAAAGACATCGCGACAGCACCGCTGTGGTATTCTGCAGCTTGATGCCGATGCCCTGCCACCCGACCAGAGCGCTCTTTCTGCGCGAGGCGTGGCCTTGATTGCGCCGTTCAAGCCTGCTCTCTGGACTTCCCACGGACAGATTGGCGCCCTGCTGCATGGCGGGACCGCCGTTCAGTCCCTGCGCGCTGGTGTTGACTCGCTCATAAATCGCGCGCGCGCTGACGTCTGCGCCTCAGCTCGCAGCTTGACATTCTTCCTCCTCGACGATTCGCGGCCGCAAGCTTTCAGGTGCCCTGCTCCCGCCGCTGGTCGGCAACACGCCGCACAGGCCGCGCGCTGAAACCCTGTCCGCATCCCGCGCCCTCTCGACGTCCCTCGCATCGCTTTTGACTTTTATGACGCCCCCATGCGAAGAGATGGGCATATCCCCGATACCCATTTCAGAGGCAGGTCTGGGCAGTTCGAAATCAACTGACTTGCAACTGTGACGATGCCCTGCGCGCGATGGATGCGTGGTTGTTCAAGATGCCCTGCGTCAAGGCCTCTCCGCCCCGTCACGGCTTTGACCGCGAGCTTTATGGCCGAAACCCGGACCGAGGGATTTACCCCGGATCTCTCGGTCTCACAGCCTCTGTCTCTGTGCTCGACAAGAACCCGCGCACAAAACCCGTCGTCCTGACGACGGGCGGCCCCAGGCACCGCCTCACTCGCCGCGGTTTCGGCTGTCATGAACGCCATGGTCTCGCGCTGGTCTTTGCCCCTCTTCCAAACAGCTTTGACCGGATGGTACCCGCTCGCGCCCCCGTGGCATTTCAGGGCCTAATTGAGAACCGTACCTCGTCGATTCCGCATCCCGTCGGGCAGCCATCAAGGCGCGGCGTACTCGCACCGTGTGTCTGGCGCTTGATGTGAACCCCTATCCTGACTCGCCTGGCGCCGGCGCTGGGCCCCGCTCATGCGGTATCGCAAGACGGGGCGGCCCGCCCCGATCAACCGGCACCGCTTGCCGCCGAACTAGCCGCCAAATCTCCGGACGCCGACTGGAAACTCCGCGGATCGATGCCTTCGAGACAACAGTGAAACGCATCTCTCTCGCCCCGAAAATGGTGCGGCAATTTCATTCCCTGACAAGCCGCCAAGAAGCATGCATTATATGCAAAACGACCCGCAAGGAGCAGGTCGAAATCTAATCTGGACACGGTGTAACAGATGGGCTCTCTCATGAAAATCGCATCCTCCAGGGACCGGCCCTCCCGACCAAACATGGAAGAACGCGCTTGGCGATCTTATGGCGATATGTTCGTCAAACTGCTGGGCGGGCATGATTTCGAGTTCTCAGATCTGGTCGGTGGTCGATGCGCACTTTCCCCGCCGTCGGCCGCGCGCTCCCCGACGCCGACGGCTGGCTGATTACCGGCTCCAAACCCGGTGGCCTACGAGACCCACCGGCTGGATCACCGCGTTGAACAGCTGATCCGTGCGTATACCGCGACGCAGGCGCCGGTCGGCATCTGCTCTTGCGCACCAGATTACTCGCCCAAGGCCTTTGGCGGAAAAGTCGGAAAAAATTCGCGGGGGGCTTGGTCTGTCGGCCGGACCGAATACACCACTCGACGGCGACCCGCTGGGCGTCTGAACGCCTGCATCGAGGAATCAGTCACGAACTGTGCCCCAAGGCGCGTGTGTTATGGTTGCCTCGGACGGCATCACATTTCTGCGCCCAATGTCCGCTTGCTCTCATGATGACTCAAACTCTGGACATCTCCCCCACGAGTTCGCAGATTTCATCGCGGGCTGATCCGCACCCGCAGGGGCGTCGGTACCGCCACGCCTTGAATCGCCCCCAGCGGCTGCCTGGGCGCCCCACTGACAACGCGAAAAAATCCGACCACATTCAGACTCTCTTCAAGAAGAGAGATTTATATCGTCCCGACTGCGCCTCTCGCGCGCGAGCCGTTCCCCCCGCGCTGCCATCTAGAGGGTCGACGGCCCTCGACGAAGTGAATGTCCTCCTGATCTCCCGGCCGTATCGACGCGGCCAAGGGCCAGTAGCCCGCGACGAATTGGGCGCGTCAGGACGCTAATTTCTCACTTTCTCGACGCTCTTCTACCAGACATTACCGGCGAATGGGGCCGCCTCGCCTGTGCTGTTGACGGCTTCATCGCAAAAAGGCACATGTCGCCCCCCCCCGCATCTCGACGACGCGCCTGGACGGGTGACTGCTTGACAAGTCATTTCAACGACGCTATGCGCGCGATTGCAACCGCTGTCGGCTATTCGCCACGCAATGTCTCAGCGGGTCGTGCACGCTGTACTCGCGGCAGCTGGGGACCCGGTGGTGGCCCCCGAGATGAATTCTTTCTCTTCGGTCGCCGCGCAACCTTGACCCGCCCACGCGCACCTCACAGCGCACGCTCGCCGCTCGGGCCGCGCCTCGCGCGTCAGGCTATTCCATGACCGCGTGGACGAATTCGGCCGTGCGAACGCATCTATTGATTTCGAGAAGGACGCAGGGACTTTCGAGGATTGACGGCATCACCAAGAAGGCGGCGCGGGCCAGCTGCGAGAATCAACCTGATCCCCGGGCGGACCTCGTGGCGTCTGGCAGACGAAGTGTTCTATTCCAAACGTCTGATCGCGACAGCCGCGCTCGCACGGATTGCTATTGCCACCTTCATGGCGAAACCCCATTGCCAATGAACCCGCCCAGCGCGATGACACATCCCTCTCATTCGGCTGCTCGACCGACAACGCGGCAAGAACTCTCTTTTCTGACCGGAGCCGGTGGCGAAACGAAAGCGTTTATCACTTTCTCGCGCCGGTATCGCCAAAACCACATTCGGGGCGCGCTGGCCGCCTTGCACCCTATGTGAACAGCTCCGGCGCTACGTCAAAAGATCCACGCCGCGCGATCAATCTGCGCAATCGGCCTGGCCCGACAATCGCACCCACGGGCATCCGCGTCCCCCTGTCCAGCCGTCGTTCCGCCGCGTCGAGAACCGTCTGCGGGGATGGACTGCAACCTACCTCGGCATCCGCGGCGTCCTCTGGCCTGCGGCATCTAGAAATGATGGAACAGAAAAGACCCGATTAAGGGTGATGCCATATGACGCGACGGGGATATCCCGCAGGTCTCTAGGGTCACTTAGATCTGTGTCGAAGGACGGCCACAACCTTGCACGAGGTGCTGGGCCCGAGTTCGCCCGCGTCTTATGCGCTCGTGCGCCCGAATCGAGGAATTCCCATGTTCATTTCCCGTGGGGAACGCGAGCACCCTGTTGATGAACGTCTAGGCGCATCGCCTGCGGGAGCCTTCGGGAGGACTTTAAAGCACCATTGGAAGCGGACTGCGGGGCGATCTGACAGAATCTGCATATATGCAAATGAGCGCGCCGGCGCGTTACCCGACAGCTGGCTCGCTGCGACGCGCACCTCACCGACCCCTAAAGGGGGCAGCGCGCCGGATGCTGGCATCGTGCTGTTGGCGGCCTAAATACCGGACTGTCCGCCGCCTTGACAATCTGGCACAAGCCCGGGGGCCGCTTGCGTGCTGGTCGAAGCGCGCGGCTGGGCCTCTTGGCGCATCGGGCCGCAAACGGCGGTCAGCTGCAAGCGGGGCAAGCGGGTGAACAAGACGCCTTTGCAAAGATGGTCGCTCGCTCGGCCGCCGCGCGTCTGTGGCCTGGGGCGAAGACCGCCAGGGGTGGCTCAAGGCAGCTTGATGCAACCCATGTACATCGCACCTTGCACCTCAAGCCCGGTGTGAGCCTGGACGCAGCCACGGTCGGGCGGATCTGGATTCACTGCCACGCCTACGCCGGCCTTTCTGCCAGACGCTATGGCCTAGACCCAGATAGAGCTGTTGCGCCGCGACGACCCTGCGTAACGTCTGCCCTCGCCGGGCTATCTGCTGGCCGGTTATTTTTCGGATATGGTGCGCGCATCGGCTCCTGGAACTCGCCCTATGCGCTGGCCCGTGCCGCGGCCGGCGCGGGGGTAAGATCTACTCGCTAGCGCCGCTGCACCATATCGCCGAAGGGACCCTCCATCGTGCCAAACCGAGGCGGGCGGTAAACGCGATCATGTGATCCTTTTGCCTGCCACGCTTATCTTGGCGGGCTGCCGGCAAGTTGCGCAAGCGTGATGCGCCGATCAACCTTATTCGTCGCACCGAACCTTTGGGGGGATCGCACAAAGGAAAGTTTTGCCCCGTGACGTCGCGTGCGCGATAGCAATCTCCGTGCGTGAATTATCTCGGCCTTAGCCATGACGGGCGGGCTTGCGTTTGGCGGGCGGCGGAAAGACGATGGCTTACGGCTCCCAGTGACTCGCGGCCAAAGCCGGCAAGCCCATCGCCAAAGTTTTCCCCGACTCCTGGCGCGACCGTAAAAACTCGAATACGCCGCTTTGGGGCGGCGCTGGCGCATCACCATGAACGTCGCCGTTCTCGCCGTTGTCTCGCGAATATCTTGTCCGGCCTCGGCTACTTCCCGCGTCCGGCACCGGCGATCCGCGGCCAGCGATGGCACGACTCAATTGAAGCGACGGCGATAAGAAGACATAATAAGATATAGAGACGACCCTGCCCACCCAGCTTCCCGCGGCGGAGCTTGCGCAGTGGCCGTTGCTTCGCTCGCATGACCTGGTTCAGCTTGCGATCGGCTGGGACTCTATGGTCACAAAAACATTTCATAAGGCGGAGCCGGAAAGGCTTCTCCCACAGGCGCATTGTTTTACCATCTCTGAAAACAACCTCAGGATATTTGCAATATGGACCCTGCCCGACCATGCACAGCGCCGAAGCCCCATTCCCGACTCTGGCCGCCGAGATAGAAGCAGCCTGTTGCAAAAAGCGATCTTGCTCTCGCTACACCGCTTTCTGCCGACGCGCCGGCTCTCCCTGGCTTGCAGGCCGAGCTCGCGCAGATGATGGGCAGCTCGCTACTGCGCTGCAGCTGTCATTCGTGCTTCTCGCGCTGTTTTTGTCGTTGTGGCGCTGGACCTGCCGCCGAACGCAAGGCTGATCCCCGGCTTTCCTTTGCTGAACCGTGCCCCTCTGCCGTGATCCACGCCAAATTACTCGCGGTGCTGTGCGACAGAATCGGGCGAACTACCGCGCCATTGATATGACAGATTTTGCCGCCAAGCTGGCCGACGGTTAGAGCTGATGATCATAAGCCACATGCGCGGGCATACCTCCGGGAAATGGGGACTCGATCATGCGGCTGGGCGACGGCGGGCAGACCACCCGTGATGAGGACGCGCCTCCATCTCTCGCTCTGGCACGCCTGTGCGCATGACCCGCAAAGCTGGACATCGGTAAAAATTCGGCTGCTCTCGTTCAGTCCTACAAGATGGTAAACGCCGGGCGAAGCGGTATCCTGTATCACCGATGCGCCAATCTCGCGGCCCTCGATCATTTATGTACGGGGGTCGTAGAGCACAACTGAAGAAAAACACCCCACGCATCGCTCGACGCCTGCTCGCGCGGTGCAAACAGCTGCTCGCTTTACAATCTGCCTCAATAACTGCTCCTGTCGTTGGTCCGCCCAACTCGCCGAATGCCCCGCCGCGTGGCGGATGGGTTGCGCAACCTCTGTCCGCGGCCAAAGCTGAATGCCCGTTCCACAGCATCGACGGTCCCCGCCCGCTCCCCCCCGAGACCGGGGCAACCGGATTCCAGTTCAACTCTGGTTGAGCCTGACGACGCCGCCATCGCGCCTTTGCGCAGATAGCCCAGCGCCAAGGCGGGCGTCAACGGTCCCGTCTTTGCGTCAAGCAACGACCACTTGCCGCGCGCTTTCTCGGTAAAACTGGCAGTTCAGCTCAGGGAATTTGCCCGCCTTTGCCCCCAGAACCCGCGCCATGTAATGGACCGCCGCGGATGTGCGCCTGCCCGTCAACTGCAACCGCCGATCTGGCTGCCACTCGCTCAAGTTCTGCTGGGGGCGCTGGCCTCGCGTACCAAATCCGCGCGGCCTAAACCGGCTTCATTTTGCCAGATGAAACTCCCGCCGAGGCATCCGGCAGCCAGCAAAGGCCCCCACCCTCAAGCGGGTGGGCTTTGACCGTCTCTAAACGCACCGAAAAAGAGCTACCTCTCGCTTTGACCAGTTTCTCTTGGCAAGCTCGGCCAAGCTGCTGTTTGACGCCATTCAAGACTTCATCCTGACCGCCCCCTTAGCGGGGGCGGCATCACCACCCCATGCCATTCCAAGGCGTCGGAATGTTGCCTGTCATCGCTTTCATAAAGGCCTCTCTGGCTGGGCCTGCATGACCTCGAAAACGCATTTTCGACACTCGGGTTGATCGTGTTAATATTCTCGAGCACCGTGCCTACATTCGCCAGCTTCGCGGACGATTCAGGGAACTGCGCACGACACTGGCATCGGGGGAACATATACCTGCGGACAAAGATCGCCTCAAGCACATCCCGGGCAGCACGGACTCTCACGCGCTTTCGTGTTCGGCGATGGATTTTGGCAGCAGGTATTGGGGGTTCAGATTCGTCGCCTCATTTCAGGTCCCAATCTTCACTCTCCCATCGCGGATAAGCCCGAAAATATCGTCTAAAGTACATAATCACTGGTTTCGGTATTTATACAGGCGGCGGCCTTGCATATCGTTTGATAAAAGCAGGGGGCTTCGACTGTTCGGTCACCCAACTTAGGTCCTCCCAAATAGGCCATGCGCATTGCAAGCTTAGGGTCAGCCTTAACATGAAAAAAAAGCATAGGGCCACAAACAAAGGGCAGACGCAAAGGTCTCTGCCCTCCATTAATCTTTACTGTACCAAAAGGGCCAGAGCGATTATTCGCTGTGGGCTTTTCTTGTCCCGGCCTCTCCCCGCGGGAAAGTTGCCTTTTTGACAAGCAGCGTTGCTTCTTCGGACATGTCTTTGCCAAAGCAAGCCATTCATCCAGGCTCAAACAGTTGTCCATTCTGGGACCCTTACTTGGGCGATCTCGGCAAAAGCGGGCCATTGTGCTTTCGTTCGCAACTTTTCGCAGAGGCCGAGGGTGAACTCGGGTCATTGCTTTGGCGTTAGTCAGGCAGGGGCTCTTGCTTGGCTTTTCGACATTCCGAACATTTTTTGCTCAGCGTGTCTCTCGGAAGGTCCATTTTGCTGGAATCGCTTTGCGGATTTTCTTCAGCGGCGCTCAAGGCCACACCGGGGGAACAAGCATTTTTCGTTCAGCGTTCGGCGGGTGGTTTTTTGAACGGCAATCGATTTCATTGTCGGGATGTGTTCAACGGGGGGAATTGCAACCCCCATTCATGTCTTTTTTCATTCCATTTCCGCGGGGGCGAAAAATCTTTGGTTTGGTTCTTCGTTTCAGGGTATGGTTAAAAAAAAAACTTTTTTTTCCTTTTTTTTCCCCCCTTTAATTTTATCCTTTTCTCCCCCTTTTTTTTTTC
>Ga0163217_1032846_pt1 | contig 14665 bp, 10 predicted proteins | sample SynspAceP_FD_185933 | JGI IMG/M metagenome (GOLD analysis project Ga0163217, IMG submission 185933) | Saline lake microbial communities from Ace Lake in Antarctica - Synechococcus sp. Ace-P (PacBio error correction) | ecosystem: Environmental > Aquatic > Non-marine Saline and Alkaline > Saline ... | reverse complement strand
TCCTCGGAGTTGAAGTTTAAAACCTTTCATTTCGTTAGAGCCAAAACTCCAGATTATTGGGTTGGCTTTTATTTCCTTTTTTTTAAAAGAATAATAGGGTGGAGTATGGCCACAGGACCTAAATATTCCACAAACAGATTTGGTTAGATTTCTGTGAGCTTAATCAGCGATTGAGCAAACGTTGCTTATAGTGAAAATCGTGAGATGCCCTGCGGGAATTTGGTTCTAAATCTTGGGATTATAACTGAAGTTGTAAAAGTTAAAAAAGACTCGTTTCGCCTTTTGATTGACTTCTTACTGCTAAGTGTTTATAACTTTTCTTGGTGAGCATCTCATCTAAGGCTGACGAACTTCATTGCTTCGAAATTGAAGTGGGCATGGATTTTTTTCAGAGCAATCACTAAATCCCATGCTGCATCCAACGAAAGAGGTGATCTCCATCTTACGGACACGAATTAAAAACAAATTTCCTTTTTTTTTTTTTTTTTTTTAAGTTGATATGAGAATGAGCTTCATCGATGTAAAGAAAACCTTCCTTTTTGGGCTTTCAATGATGAAATAAGATCTGCTTTGCTAAAGATTGAAGGATTTTGCGGTGGAATGGCTCGGTGTCCAATCTCGCTTCGCAATTTCTTTGGCTTACTTTTTATCGATCAGACTTTGGTGTGTGTAAATTATAGATTACTGCCTTGATGCATGCTTGGATGCTTGGGAAAACATGCTAAATAAATTTATTCAAATGTAAAGTTATGTTTTTTTAAAAATGCAAAAAAAGCCGAATCCAATTACAGATTCGGCATTTCGCTATCTAAGAAAACCACAATCCTTTATTTTTGGTAAATAATACTTGATCATAAGTTGGATGACTCCATGGATTGCTGGTTACCGATTGCGATTTAATTTAGCCACCGTTTGATCGTAACCGATCCATCTTCTTGCAACAGCGATATTTACCGATCTTTTCCATCTGCAGTTGCCTAAGTTTTTTTCCATTGGAGATTTACGATATTTCTTCTTTTTGATATACTCTAAGAAGCACATGGTACTCTAAGATATCTTCTAAGCTTCCGCTGATGTTCTGCTTGACCAATTCACAAAAGTTTCCTGGCCGGAAGAAGTGCACAATGCGCTGTTCGTGGGAGCGAAGGACTGTGAAAAGGGCCCTTACGTTAGAAAGGTACATCGACATAAGCGGCAGCTTTTAAGCAGCCACCAGTGTGTGTGATCAGTGATTCCGACGCTACTTGTACCACATTAGGATTAGATACATATCCACCACTCCAGACTGCCCAGATGGTGGTGGTTACATTAGCCGAAGTGCTTTCTGTTTCGGTCGTTGAGCCTCCGCAAGACCATTGCTGCGAAAGGGCATATCAGTAATAAAACTATAAAAAGGTGATTTTCATAATGTTGAGAGTTTCAAGTTGGAATATTTTTAGATAAAATTTTGAGTGTTTTTACAGTGTTTAATTCGATGAAAAGCTTATGTTATAATATATTAAAAAGATAAAACTGTCCTAAAATATTTAATCAATCCAAATCGGATTTAGTTTTTTAAAAGAGTCTCATAAATGCATATTTTAATTAAAAATAACACTTATTTACTTTTTTAAAACCAAGATATTTTACATGATAAAAATCATTGGATTTTTAAAAACATAAAAAAGAATAAAAAGATATTTATCCTATATTAAATTCCTGTTAGTTTTGAAAAAATTATTCGACATGGTATTGTTTTCAAAAGCCTGTAAATACGCGATTAAACTCCATATCTTTTGTTAGCCACAAATTTCCAAAAAATATGGAGCGTGTGAGCTTAAGGAAGTTGCTGCGGGCAATGATTCCGCCAGAGCATTACAGCTTAAGATTCTCAAAAACTATTGGTTAGGGAAAAATTCTTAGCTCTATCAAAAGGTCCGCATTGTGAGGTTTTCTGATTGCGAAGAAGGAAAAGCAGCTCTCTCCATCGAAATTGTCCAGGCTTATGATGGGATGTATTTTCAGGATGTGTCTTGGGTTTCCAAGAGTGTTCCGAAAGAGGCCTTGTGCGCTTCACCACAAATTCACAGCGATCGAGATATCTTACCGGTTACGATGAATGCTACAACTTAAGAGATATGGCAACAAGAAAATCCAGGGATGGTGTGAGCTACCTAAAAAATTTAGAATGAAGCGAATAAAAAATTTTAACCGAATAAAGGACTCAGGTCATGGTCATTGTAGGCAATAGGCAAAAAAAAGTAGGAGATTAGTAGCAGGGCAATTTTAGGTCTGCAGAAGTATTTACTGACTATCGGTATTGATTTCTGCTGCAAGGTGGGACAAGCTGTCGGAGGTTTGTCAAGCTCGAGCCTGAATATCGAAGAAGTTGTCGAAAAGGTGCAAGACTGCGATAAAAAACACGGACGATACAAAACTACCAATCAATGCCGGGATGAGTAAGCTGGGTGAATCACATGTGCAGGCTGCATCACAAAATTTATGTGAGGAACACTATCCCGGCAGTGAAATCTTTACTTGGATAAAATTCGAGAAAAATGCATGGCTTGAATCATCCTGAGCTGAAGCAAATCAAAGAATTTGTTTTTGGGCAGCCGATGCTTTGACCTTTCATATGAAAAAAAGGAGGAGTTGTATACTTTTTCCATGATGTGACAAGCCATGAAGAGTCCAAATTTAAAGCCAATTTCAAGCTTCGCCTCCGAATTTCGGAGCATTGATAATCCCAATTGCGATGATGGAGCATGAGCTGATACGGAGGGAGAAGATCCGCCAAATCGGGGCATTGAGCAATTAATTACACACCGGCGTCCGATGCTTGCCAGGACTTTATTATAGTTGCCTTCTCCATGTTGAAGGAATTTGAAAATGATCTACACACGCATATCCATTTAAGAGAACAATATTTCTTGTTCCTCTGCAAAAGAAAATCTATCAAGAACTGAATTAACTAATAGCGATGAAGGCAGGTCTAAACCCCTTAAATATTTCATATTTCCTTCCTGAGAATTTTTCAAACTCTCCTTGGATGAGGGATGGGCGTTTGGTTTTTTCTTATAGCCTCATTGCTAGGCCTATTTGATGCGAGCATTTACAGTGATGGATGTTCCGTAGTGGATTATAGAAATAATTCTTCATGCCCACTCTATGTGCCTTACTTGGTGGGTTTTTTTATTGATGCTGCATGGCTTGGAAGAGTTTCTTCTTTATTCAAGCCCAGAGGATTCAAGTAAAAGAATTTGGTGGGCCTTTTTCTTCTCGCAATTATTTCAGTGTTAGGGATTGCTAGTATCATTTCCAGTCCCAAGGCTATGGCATCGGTGAGTATCAGCTTTCCCATACTTACAGATACTGGTAACTACGGATTTGCATATAAGATCCTCCGTCATGTCAGGCTATTAGAAAAAGACGATTGGTGTAAGTTAATTCGTCTGGGCAATCAGTTTTCTGTTGAGTTCAACCTTGGGCTTGTTGGGCTTTGGGGCCCCAATCAGTCTCAGTTGGGTAGAATGCATGAAGCTCTACTTCATTGAGTATTACAATGGTTTCTTTTCATTTCCAAACTCAATGGATGGTTTGTGCTAGGGGTTTTGGGTTTAGTGGTCTTGCATGTAGAAAAGCCAAGGTCATACCTAGAAGTCGCTTCCATGGAAACTGCAACCTATTGGGACTATCTGTAGTGTTGACTTTCGCCTGAGCGGTCACTTGGGCCGAGCCTCTTTATGGCTTGTCGTGTCAATGGATTGGCAGTGTGAGCCTGCAGGCTTTTTAGGCCTACGTATGGGATTATTTCTCCTCTTTTTCAAGGAGGCTAAAAAAAAATTGAGCTTCCCGCGTTGACTAGGCCAGTGTTCCGTTGCTCCGTTCGGCTTTGCTTAGTCATAGTTAAAGGGCTTTTTGCAAGCCTTATTAGTCCTTCCTTCAAAAAATTGCGGTGATGTCCTACACGATCCGAATGTATTGTTGATCGGGTTTCTACAATCTCGTCTGGTTAGGATTTATGAGTTTTGGGATTTAGGGTCGCTAGCTGTCGCTAAGGGTTGGATCCTGACACAAAGTTGGCTCCAAATTTGATGTTAGTCTTTTACTGGGATTTGTGTTTCGGATTGCGCTACTGTTTTTACAGGGAACACTCAATCTGGGGCAAACCTTGGATTTTCTAGCCAATATTCAATCTATGGCTATTCATAGCATCCTCATTCTTACCTATCGGCACTCGGAATTTCTTGCTCATTTCTTAATTACAAACTAATCAAACCTCTTCTTATCAATCAAAAAAAATCAATCAATTTAACCCGTTCAAAAAATCAGACTATGAAAAAATTCATTCATTATTTGTCTCTGGGTATCCTAGGGATACTCATGACTTCATGTGGAGGAGGCAGCTCTTCCGATAGTAGCAACTCTGCCGCAGGATCAGGCCCCAGTAGAAGAAGTGAAACCAGCCGATCCTAAAGCGGTCGAGCGATCCAAGATGTAAATCTCGGGGCTGGTGTAGATCGGCATTGCAGAAACTGGCCAAGCCATCGTGGATATGAATGTACTGCTTGCATCAGCTGAATGATAAGCGACTGGTTCGCGGTCCTGGATTCAAGGAGTCACTAATCGCGCAGGACCGGAGTGATCATGAATATGGATCAACCAATGTCGATGTAATGCTGGATCAGGACCTGTAGCTCAAAAGCTTCTGGAAGAAGTTCGTTACGCGGATGCCTAACCAAACATCACTATGGATGATGCACGTTGGCATTCTGGAATTTTTCAGACAAAAATGATGAAACCAAAGCAGTGGCGGGATGCTCATCTAAAGTGATTTTTAATAATAAATTCTACTAAAATATGAAAACAAATTATGGCTCTGGCTGTTGGCTTGACCGCCGCGGCTCTAGGCATCAAGCTGTAAGCCTAAAAGTGCAAAAAACTGCTATTTTCTTGGCGATGCTGCTGTCCAAAGTGTACTGTAGCACCAGGTTTTTATCACGATGGAATTTTTATAACATCGTCTCTTGGTGGCATTAAACGACAGATCTCTGTCGTGGGATTACCTCCGGAAGAGTTCTTGAAGATTCTACCTGTATTCTCTTGTACATCCTGAAAATGGCTATGGATACTCGGAAGAGTCCAAGCCTATGCTCAAACCTCAAATGATTGTGCCGGATGATTTGCACCACATTCGCTATCTCCACTTACGAATGCAGAGCATGACGCCAAGATGGCTTTCTGCCAATTGTAAACAAATACTCCTCGAATGCTCGGGTGGACTTGGACTTACCTTCAAAACCGTGGAAATCATAGTAGATTCCAAATTTCGGGCAGGGTAATTACTCCTCTCCCATTTATTACCCAAAATACCGGAAGTATTGTCGGCTTGGCAGGTTACTCGTTTCTCGTCCTTCCTGTAAGGGATAATAAAGATGTTTCGATTAGATAGCTATTAAGGAGAACTTCAAAGGACATATCTCCTAGTTTGGTGTCGATCCTAAATCAGCGTGAAATGGATATTTCATTCCAAGATTGAGGCCCCGCCTTCAACTTTGACTTGCGCAAGAGCTGGTAAAAATAAATCTCATGGATGGTTTTTCTTCCTTTCTACTTATAATACCCGAGAGGCTCACACCCTTATTGGAAGTGAATGCTTCTCCAAAAGGATAAGGATTACATCCATGCGATTCAATTTGGAAAAAAAGCTGAAGAAGTACGTAAAAGGCTGAGTAAGAACCAAGAAGAAAGTAAGATATGCCGCACCAATTACGTGGAGTGAAGGAAATTCCATTCGGCGGACTTCTGAATCAAAAGAAGAGTTTCTAGTTCTGATCCCAAAAAATCTTGAAAGACTTGGTGGTACTTTATCCCATGTCCTAAATCTCCACATGGTACCGATAACAGATCCAACTGGGGAGTATATTATATGGTAGTGTAAGCTCGCAGCGAATCATTCCTGTGTTTTCTTTTACCAAAATGCTAAAAGCTATGAAAATAAAAGATTCGAAGGAAACCTGGATGGAATGCCAGTTCTGAAGTACGAGTCTGTACTTCATGGTGAAGTGGGAAAAAAGGCCAACAAGGATTGGGTCAACTTTGCATACAGAATTTGACGGGAAAGATTTGCCTATACTTCCATGTTTGTCTCTTCTGAGATCGTAAAGTGGAACATTGAGGACCCACAAAAAGGTAAGGGGGTTAGATCGTGTACCTACTTATTATCTGTCGGTCACTGGTATTCCGGTGGAACCTACTGGTAAGCCTCATGGAAATACATGTCGGCGTAAATAAGATCCACAAAAGATCGGCTACCTCCAAACTGGTCCTGAGCTAGCCATTCTGCACAGGGCTTTATGACATCTCAGGGGAACAAAAATGCAGCTGTTTGCTCGATTCCCAACCATAGGTAGCCTCACTATGCGAGCATTTTCCTGCCAGTTTGATCAAAGGACAGGCAAGTCAAATTTACCCGATTGAAGAAAAAATATTTGAATCCTTATGCACTTAAGGAATCAAAATGCTCGCGTCGAAACGGAGGGAAATGAAGTTCACGTGTAATTGACATCCATTCGTTTCCAATTTCCGTAACCTGATAATGATTGAAGGAGTTATTCGTTAGGAGATGAGTGTATTTTCACGTCACCTCATCTCGAGCAGGACTGGGATGTGACCTCACGGATTTGCGAGTCAAAGGAGCTCGCACAGCGAAACTCCTTAATTCATGCCAGGAGAGACTTCTACACTCAAGTGGATTCCTGAGAAAGAAGGTGTTTATCCATTCTTATTTGCACTGACTTTTGCTCCGCCTTACACCAAGAGATGCAAGGATATATGCGCGTATCTGCCAAAGGGTTCTAACGTTCCTTTGAAATTTCTCCACCGGGAGATCTAAGATTAATCAAAGATTCATATTACCGTCGATTTCTTCCATGAATCGACGGTAATTTTCACAAAACCTCATGAAGGACCCTAAGTTTTTTCGAATAGATTGATGGATCCTGCTGGCAGCCCTAGCAATTCAGCCCCGCTTATTTTACGCCGCTGTGGCAGATTCAGTTCTTTGGGCACCTCAATACCCTGAAGCCTGAATATGAAAATATTGGATGTGATCACCTCAGTGAAAATGCTGATAGAATCAATGGAGTCAATCATTACATCGGAATGGAAATCACATCGGAGATGAAATGTTTCCTGAGTTTCAGTACCTCATTTATGTTTATAGGGCACTCATTGGTTAGGCTGTATTGGCTTTATATAGTAAAGTGTCCTTGTACGGGTTTTTGGGTTATTTTCTGTTTTCGGTGCATGTGGTATAGTAGATATGTACCTCTGCGGGATATGAATATGGACACACGCTTGATCCTTAAGCCGCTATCAAAGTGAAGAATGAGCTACAACCTCCATTGATTGGATATAGGAGCTTCTGAATTTCTAGCCTATTCTTGGGACACTGAGTTACCGAAGGCTGGATTCTCATCGAGGCACCGCGCTGTTTTGCTAGCAATCGTCAGAGGACCGGTATTGGAAGGAAAACCTCCAAAATTTAAAAATCACATTACCCACTTAAATAATAAATTCTTCATGAATCGCATTATTTTCTTCTTAATCGGCTATCCTTTGTTTTTTGGCAAGTAAAAGTTGCTTCTTTGCTGATCCAGACCAATAGTCTATGCGACAAGATGGATGTCATCATTTGTAAAAATGACCTGATGGATCCAAAGTACGGTTCAGAGCTGGTTGACTGAAAAGGCAAAGTGTTCATTTTTTGACGATTTGAACTGCATTGCTGAATTTTAAGAATTCGGATGAAGGCAAGGGCAGAATACAAACATATTTTAAGTGACTGACTACCTCAACGAAGCGAATATTGATCGAAGCTAAAGATGCTTTTTATTTAAAATTCAGAACATTTAAGACACCCATGCCAGTTCAGATGTGGCATTTAAGATTACGACTTATTGAAGGAACAGGAAAATATGCAGATGGAGGCATCTACCCTAGCTCTTGGACGAAGTTGGTCACAGTTTAACGATAAATATTCTCAAACAGCTAAACCATGGAAAATTTCGAATGTTTCTTTTCACTTTATTTGGCTCTTTGATATCGTCTTTGGGACTTTCAATCTGGCGCTTAGCTAATGTGATTCGCTATTCTCAAAAAGGTTAATGCCTCCATTAACCAAGCTATTGATCAAAAGCTGCTGCCAGGAGACTCTCTTATTTTTGCCTCGATGAGACGCTATCGTTTGACATGCAATCATTATTCGCAAACAGGACCGTTCCTCACTTTTAATTGTATAGAATTCTATTCCCATTCTCCTAGATGGGAAGGCAAAGGAAAATACTCCTTTGTCGCTGCTGAAAATGTGACGATCAAGGTTTTAAAAATTTATCAATACGGGGAAGTCAAAACATGGATGACTCCCGCGGCCTATGGAAGTGTCTTTGATTCCAAAAAAAACTGTATTTATTCGAGACTAATATTTGGACCAGACTTTCTTTGGGGGCTTACATTTTCCAACTCGAGTAATCTTTGATACCATTATTAATAATTACGATTCCATACCGGATTGTCTCATCGGTGCGGAGTTTGAGCAGGTAGGGTATGGCAGTCCATGCTCGGATCAGGTTGCTCAAAACTCGCTGTTATCTGAGGGAAAATTAAATAGAAGTTTGCAGGTCATGCGTTGACGGACTCTTACTCTGGAAAGTTTCACGACAGTGGACACACAAAGTCAAGCAGAAATTTTTCCGCGTTCGATAGAAAAATATGCGCCTATGGACTTCCATTTTCGTGTTTTGCCATGACACATAGCTACTTATCGCACGCAAATGACCTTTAAGAAAATAACTGGCGAACGCCTCGCGGGCAAAAGTTTGCCGTGATGTTTACCACACACAAAAAGTACTTTCAGCGGGGCAAATCGCGACTTGAAGAACAAAATGCTGGATTGCGTCAGATCGGGGGGGCAATCCAGCGCGGGGTTGCTTAGTGTTACGGTGTATTTAGAAGTTTAGTGATATCAGTGAATATGCACGGCGTAGTTGCAAAAATTCTTCGTGAAAAAAATACCATACCGGCAATCTAAATGGATACGAGACGCCAGCTTATGAATCGAATTGTACCGGGCGAGCACACTTCTCAATAGAAAATGGTTCACCTATAGGCCGAATATGGGGCCAGTGAAGCTCATCAAACTGCGATCAGAATATCTTGTACAGTAATAATTTATGTTAACAAACACCTTTTTGACATGAGCAAATGCGCTCAGGTGGTTTGCATCGAAGTACAATCAGATCAAAGACTGATTGGGATAAATTATTTGAGCTGGGCTAGTGACTCTCAATAAAGACTCAGTTCACTAGGCGATGTGTCGTCTATCCCATCAACTTTATTTATAGTGTAATGTCGAAAAAATGCCCGGCACAGCAGTCATGCTGTGTGACGGAGTTTCCTGGTCACACGTTTTTGGATCCATGGACAAAGATCCTGCCCAACACTCACTTTCCCGATCGCACAATGATCATTCACTTCCCACACACAAATGAAATGCTTGTATTGATCTTGAGTGATTAATTTCTATTTCTAAGAAATTTGCGCAGTAAACTCAAGAGAGTCCTAAAAGACTTTTTAAGCATCCGATTCTGAATTAGGGTAAAAGCTACGCCATCAGGCTGCCCCTACAATGTGTAGCAGTGTTTAAAACCACGTAATCTAAATCTTGTGGGTTCATTAGCTGTGTATGTTCTGCCTAGACTCAGGTTGAAATTCCTGGTAAAAAGCGTAATCGATCAAAGCCACTAAACGTATGCGCCTATTCGTAAACACTGATTGGTTCATATGCCTCAACAATACGCACGCATATACTGCAAATATGCAAGATTGGGCAGTTTTGCTTTGACATGATTGTTAAAGACAGCGGCACTGAAAAATTCTAAGATAATATGACTCATGGAGCGTGAGATCCAGCGCTTATCAAACTGAAATCGTCTAAAGAACTATAAGCAATTGGGGTGAACCCTCATGTAGGAAAACGGAGGTGCAAAAGGTTCACAGTGCAGCCTTGGCTTCTTCTTTTCAATCCTGAATCTTAATTCTGTACGAGCCTACTGCTTTGTTTCTGGGATCCAATCACTCGCTGTCGAAGATTCTGGCGAAAAGCATAAGATCAAAACAGAAATCCGCCGTGGTGCAAGTCTTCCTCACATCACTCTCTGTGACTTACCTACATATTCTGAACGATTCTTCGTGAAGAGCATACGGATCATGCGATTTTATATTTTCGAAGTTGAAGTGTTTTCACTTGATACCATTGGTCACTCTCCGCTACCCTCCCTCCACCCCCTCCCCTCTCCTCCCCTTATTTTCCCTCAATTATTTATCCCTCTCTCCCGTTATCTCCTCCCCTGTCTCAAGAGAATTAAACTGTGAGGTCTCGATTCTCACCTGCCATAAGCCCTAACCTCAGGCTCAATGTCTTAAAAATAAAATCCAACACATATAAGATTCTTGACTTCTCCCTTGCCTTTAAGCTTACATAAGAAATACTGACCCTCTACGATATTCTCAGTTCCTAGAATTTGCACACTCACTAGCACCTATTCTCTGTGCGTCTTCGATACGATTTCGATTTATCAGATATTTCCGATGACTGGAGTAAGGGCTCTCCTGAGCCTCTGAAGAATATTCTTATCGATTTGATGATTCGCTGTCCCCCTCAGTTTCGGCGGGTGCGTCTTGCGATCTATAACTTCATTTCTTACAATATCTACTGATGTTCTATCATACGAAACTTGGAGATGCTAAAGCCACACCGTGTAAGCGATCGCATGGTCTTTTCTTTTAGAGCTCTTTTTGTCTCTGTGATCCTCTGCTTTAAAGCCTGTCTGATTTTAATAGCTTTGGACTTCCGATGCTGCTTTGGGGAGCAGATACGAGGTTTGATTATACTTTGGCAGTCTGGGTGGTGAGCTTAGTGCGTAATTTGGCAGGTTATTGCATTTTTTGGCAAGTGAACTTTACTCTCGACGATAAGGCTCTAAAGCTACCGGTACCTAGCTGTCGCGGCTTGGATTTACTTTTCTCTAGTATACGGATGGCTTAGTAATCTTACCTGATTTAGTAAGTCTTGCGCCTGATATACCCTCTTGGAAAAAGCTCACCTGGCCTTTAGTAGTTATTTCACGAATCCGCCTAGAATCCTTTGCAGATGAGTCTGTGCTCGATGCAGGCTAAGAATTTTTCTGCATTGTGACTGGGGTTATACACGCGCGCGCTTTTTCCTCATGCCATCACTTTTTCACAAAGTAATGCGGTGATTCGGATTGGTTGCAGTACGGCGCCCCTTGTTTTGTGCGATGATATTTCCTGCTCAATCTATTATGTGTGTCACGAGTTTCTTGAAAAAGGTGGATTCTCGAGGAGAATCGTGAAGTCCCCTTTAAAAAGTTGCGAGAAGTCACTCCTTTCCACTCGCGGAATTTGAAATGCTTATAGACCCAAAAATAGGGATTAGAGATATAAGGCACCTTAATTTAAAACTGATTTTGGTCCTGGTCTATCTTTTAAGGCTTCCCGGTCTATAGCATGAATCACGAATATGGAGTATCCAACATTTAGCCCATTTAGCGAGGTTCGGTAGTAATAATCGAATATCATTTTAATCATAGCCTGGATACAGCATTGGAATGCTTAATCCTGCATAGCTTAAACAGCTCCCTCGATCTGTAACTCAAATTTAGTCTTGCTACCGAAAAGCTGTCGGCAAACTTTGGATCGGAATTCTTTTTCGATCGCAATGATCGTTTGAACGCGAGGACTCCAAATGATTTTCCAGCAAGATCCTCTTGCGTCATTATTTCGAGCGGTTCGTAAGGTCTCTCACTCTTTATTTTTTCATTTTGTACCTCCTGTAGTATTGATTAGCACAACACCCAAAATAGCAGATACCAATAAACATGACTTAGGAATCCAATATCAGCCTTTAAATGGGATGAGGTCCTGCCTTATTCTAAAAATAGGAAAAAGTCAGCCCGACTACTACTGCTAGACCTGAACTGTGATTGGCAAGGGATTCTTAAGTGGATTTTTTCTCCACCATCAAAAATTGATGAAAGGAGGGTCTCGATTGCCAAGAGTTCATCAGGACGCATTGGCTAAGTTGACAAGGGATCGCGAAGGTGGTCAGGAAGGATGATTATCCCAGATTAAATTCAGGGCCCAAAGGTTGCGATTGCCATGTAAAGCAACCAGGACCAAGTCAGATAGCTAATTTTTTGACTCTTTTGGTCGTCTAATTCATTGTTTCCATGGATATTTATGTAAAAGTTAACTTTACAAATGTAAATAAAGACTTACAAAAGTCAAGTCTTATTACCATTATTTTTTTAATCATTAGGACCTTAGTGATTCAGTTCCACTCGTATTTTCATTAGGTCAAATCGATTAAATTCTGTGATAGTCAATATTGTAGCTTAGTGGATGCTAGTCTGGAAAACGATTTATCCCTGACAGGATTTAGTTTTTTTACAAAAAACTCAACTGTGTGGCATTTCTGAGGTCTTTACTTTCCTGCTTTTCGCCCTAATTATTTTAAACTTTTAATTCCAAAAAGAATTACTACAGGAAGGAAAGCAGCTTCTATAAAAGCGATAGGCGAATAACCCAAAGGAGAGGAGATGAAAGCGTCCCAAGAAAGGAATATACCTGTGTCATATTTTGATCTTTCTAGGTTAAAATATCCTTAAACCACAGGACCTTCTACGTCGGTCAATCTAAAGCTTCGTCCCTGATGCTTATAGGTGAGTCTTTCGTGATTCGTCCCAAACAACATGTTAAAAATCGTTGCCTGCTAAATCATGCACCTGGACAGGATCTTTGACTACATTATATCCCAAAATTCGTCTGTCTCCCCGTAGCTAAAACCTGGCTTGAACGCCTGCTCCAGCGAGCGAGTCCACGTTGGAAAAACACCTAGGGTGATGCATCGCCGACCATAATTATCAGGAGGATAGCGTCCCTGACTGTTAGACTGCCTGCCAAATTTTCGCCACCCAAAACGACCAACGTGTTCTTCCAATAAGCCGCGCTGGCTTCAGATCTATTTGATCAGTTGCTGCAGTAGCTCGGTCAGTTTCTCACATTGGTTTTTAATTCCATTGGGTTAGATTTTTCGTGTCAATGCAACGTCTGATTGATCCCATCACCCTTTTTGATTCTCGCATAAGAGTCTTCTCTTGTGATCAATACTTTGACAGATCTCAATGAGATTGTCCGTGGAGCCTAACTCTCTCTCCTGTCCTAAGCGATGACACTATCGTATTTGGCTCGAGCAATAGGTCCTGCAATCGCTGAAGGGTACTGCGTGGTATTGTCGGCGCCGGTGCTACCTTTTCTTCTTCTCACTACTGATATACCTACATTATATCATCCCTGAAGTCAGGGCGTCGTTGCTGACATATCTCCTAATGAACTTCCACTCAGAGGTCTGGCGAGTTGCGGAGTTATTGGAAGTGCCGATTTCTCGTTATTTGTGTCGAGTGCGGGGTGGCGCTGATCTCTCATGCGATGCATCCTATCTTAGGGTATATCAAAGACTCCCCTCATCTCGAGTTGATTTTATGGTTTAAGTGTGAGGCATCTCTAGCGACGTCAGTCCGATTCCCGTCATATTTTCCGGAGTCCGAGGAGAGGACTGGGTCTTTGCCGGACGCGCAAACTGAATTCCTTGGTTATTCTGAAGGTAGAAATCCATTTCCCCAAAGTCTGGAATAAAGGCGGTTGATCTGCACGGCATTTTTGGGAATCACCTCCAAATATGATAAGGAAGGATTAGGTTGATTTCGTGATCCTCAAGGTCGCCACTCAACTCATCCAAGCTCCCATAGATGGGCGGCCTGGGAAGCTATGGCCTGTCTGGGGAGAAAAAAAAAGGTATAGCAGGTTTACAATGGTGGCATCGGCCCAGTCTGCATGCTCTTGATAAAGGCAGAGCTCACCAGCAATTTCTGCAGTATGAGGGGCATCAGTTCACTGACCCAAGCCCTGCTCTGACCATATTGGCTGACACTTTGAAAGCGGAAAGCGGGTCATAGGAAAAAAGAACTCTGATTCTGCGCTCATCCCCGGGAGCCTGCCCGTCTCTCACCGAATCGGGGGAGCTCTTGCCCCGTGAAAGGTGTAACTAACTTTTGGCCTGTAATCGCAACTCAAAATCCAACTGCGAAGGGTTCTCCGTCCTCAGCTTTTCACACACTTAGATAAGATTCACCCGTGCTTTGCTTAGGACAAAATTACAGGTAAGCCTTTCCAATCATATTAGCGGACTCGGAAAGCATATAGGATATATGGTGTCTGTGGATTGCCTGCAAAAATCTTTTCCATTCCCATCAATGACTCCTACAGAAGCAATGAGAACCACATTCCCAAAGAAAGTGTTAGATCTAAGAAACCTCCTTCTATCCACTTCGTATTTTTTCCAATTCCTGACACTCCCATTGGAAATCTCAGCGGGGCGGCATCGTGGTGGTGGCTCCATGTTATCTTTTGGTTAGTGGAAAAGTGTGCATCTGAATTGAGAATGCACTGGCTGGTCACGGCATTGGCCGCTACTTGTGAAGGATTTGAGTCTTGGGACGAATCTGATTATTCTCACGAAGACAGCCACTCTCTCTATTTTTTTGCT
>Ga0163217_1102297_pt1 | contig 14666 bp, 6 predicted proteins | sample SynspAceP_FD_185933 | JGI IMG/M metagenome (GOLD analysis project Ga0163217, IMG submission 185933) | Saline lake microbial communities from Ace Lake in Antarctica - Synechococcus sp. Ace-P (PacBio error correction) | ecosystem: Environmental > Aquatic > Non-marine Saline and Alkaline > Saline ... | reverse complement strand
AATTTAGACTAAGATTTTTCACATTCCCAATGATTCCTTGTCCCAAAGCTTCATTTGAAGCGCAGGGAAGAGCATTCCCAGTATTCAATTTTGATCACTCGACTTTCAATTCCTGAGAGTTGTGAATAATTGCAATTCATCATCAAGAGTGGACAAGCGTACAGCCTTTTGAGTTCTTCCGCGATCCGGTTAGGTTTCGGCTTCAGGCATAATTTAAAGCTCCACCAAAATTTATCTATTGGCTTGCCGAAGCATAGCGATTTGGCCCAAACGGATCTGGTTGCCATTAGAGCATGCCCGCCCCAACCAAGACAAAATAAAATAAGTACGAACTCTTCATCAAAACTTAAGATTTAACTGCTCACCTGTCAATCCAAATCTCCGCATCCACTTTGATTGGTAGCTCTGGTCGATGGCTTCATGAGGTCGCTCTTTATCCTTAAAATCTGGCCACACTTTACAGGAGAAATTACATCTCTGTATAGGCCAGCTGCCAAAGGAGAAAAAATTTACTCAGTCTTAAACTCAGCCACTATTGCTGATCATTGAGTTCTAGGGATCAGGGAATACGGCAGTGTCCCAGATGATCGCTACCACCTGTTGGGGGGATATCTTCGGATTTAATTTTCCTTCGAGACTTTTTGAGCAATGCGTTTGGCCGCTTGTGTGAATTCCCATTGTCCACTGTAACTAAGGGGCCAAATACGGAACTTTATCTTAGTTAGGCAAAGTCGTTTCTTGGGCTTCCATCAATTTTGGATAAAGGCCGAGTTTCGGACTATTGAATCACGATGGGATTGAAGGCGGAATTATTTTTCATCCATCAATTGGAACCTCAGTCAGTAATGTTTTTACACAATTCCATGAGACCATTGATTTCATCCTTTGGTCGAGGACCAATTCTCTGTAGAGAATGAAATAATTGTTACAGTATTCCAACTCCGATCTCAGCACCCTCTATATGCATCTTTCAACGGCCTTATGCCCATTTGATTCGGTGTCAAAAATCCTCATGGCACTTTTTTTCTTGGCCCCAGCGGCCGTAGGCCATCCATGATAATTTTGCAATAGTCGGGGTATTCTGGTTTCGGTCTTGTATATCCTTTCCTTTCCTTCGTTGGCCGACATGCCTAATTTTTTTGGAGGGTACAAATGCCTATTTTCTTTTAAATTATCTAAACTTAGAGTAGATAATTATTAAAGCGTAGCACTTGGTGGAGGCAAAAAGTGTAACTGATTGTTACCCCTAGAAGTAAACCATCCTTGTCCGTAAGGATTACCAAAGTAATCCCAAAGGGATGATTTTGGGATTTATTGCCGGATCTTCGAATTTAGGGATTGAAGGCTCTGGGCTATTCTATCCTTATCTAGGTAATCTGGGAATGTGGGTCTAAAAGCCTAGTTCTGCAGCTAAATGTCCAACGATCATCGAGGCGATATTTAAAACTCCACCCTCGCGAAAGGAATAACACGAACTCAAGTTATATTGAGAGGAGAATTAAACGCGTAGGATAGTTTCCTTTCATAGGGAATACCGCTATACTCCAATTCCAAAGAAAGCATAAGGGAAAATCATGAACTCTCACGAACCATTTTCTACAAATAATCAAGAAGAATTAAATTCCATTAACTGCAGGGGGACCCTTCGGATCACCCACCCCCTCTTGAATCTGGCACTCCCGACATTCGGGCCACATTCATTCAATTCGGTTTTAATGCTTATCAGGCTGCTGAAATAATGGCCGATTATGCCACTCGAGCGTCCAAACATTGTCAAATTTCTCTTGCCAAACAACGTGCTTGGGGTTCCTAATGGCCCGGTGTCAATTTTCCGAATGATATCACCGGAATAAGCAGCGAGCTACCTCCTCCTAATGTCATACTTTGAGCGAAAGATCCCTGGGTCACCCCGCATTACATAGAAGCTTGAAAAGCAGTAAGTATTTAGAAATCTGAAATTGACCTTTTTTTCAGACGATGCAAGTATGAAGTTACCAACGTTTAAAAACGCATCTTTGGTATTGCGGTGTTAATAATTGTTAAGCTAAAATTGAGATTATTTTTTTGGAACTGAAATTCAACTTTCTCAATTCAAAGCCCCAATTTAGGTTTTCCTCTAACGCGTATCAAAGAAGTTGTAATTCGGAAAAGCCTTGATCAGTTTCGCTTCGACTTTCTTTTCTTTACCACTAATTGAACCTCTGAGGAAATGGAAGTGGATCGCGAATTCGAGAGAGACTTGAACTTTTCGGAGCGGCCTATTCTATGGTGAAACTTATTTCACTTGCATTCCGAAAAAAAAAAAACTATGATCGGTTCTGACCATTAAGTTATGGATACCGGTAGTAATTACAAAGCTTTTTGCCTCTGGTGAGATCAAGGGTCCCGCAGCTTAAAGATTTTGTAGAGCCAGTTGAGTGGCATAATTAGTCCGATCGGCCCAATAGCTATTTAGGTTTTTCCATCATGTAGGCTGGAACGGTGAATCATACGAAGAAGTATCTCATTTGATTGAATTGGGTAAAACTCATTTCAAGCAATAATTATGCCTCTCCAGAAAAGGCGATTTGGCTGATTCTTAGGACTGAATCAAAGTTCGGAAGACTCCAAATTGAAAATTGCACCTCGGCAAGAGAATTGATTGGCTTTCCTCAATAGTATCAGTGGCTACGAGTGGCTAAAAAACCCCCAATTCTACCTGCTATTCAACAACCAAGAATTTGGTATTTTTTCCAAGGCGCTGCCACTTGGCAGACAGTATCCAATAACAGTGCCGTCTTCCCACCAATGGATATCACTTAAATCCATTTAGAGACATTCTCTGCTCTTATTTTCTAAAACCCTAATTTCGATTTTAGATCTGAAAAAAGCTAAAAGTTGTGTTTTCAAATTGTTTGAGTAACAAAGTTTTTCAAATCTTGATTGTCTAGGATCTGAGAAAAAGATTTACTTTTTAAAATACGAGGATTTCAAAGGCCAAAAAGCCATGATAGCGGCGACTTTCTCTTTCAAATATCTGAAAAATCTGCGGCAGGTTGCCAATTCGGTCCTCTTCCAGTGCTGACCTCAGCTTTCTTCTTGGTATTGATCCAAAACTTTAAGCCAAATCGCTCTAAGGTTGCTTTGAGTATATCGTAAACTCTGGTTTGTTGATTTTAAGGTCACTTTGATTTTTGGACTGTTAATGGGTCAGTTGAAGATAAATGAACTAAGACATTTTAGTGTTCTCACTATTTCGATATTCTCGAGATTCAGCCAGACGTATATTCTTCATATTCATAGAAATGAAATCAATTACACTCCCTGCGACTGGATAGATTAAACTATCTGCGAATCTGCTGAAATAGAAGCTCCACTGTGGACCACACCTAAGTATTCGTGAATTCCGATCCATACAAGCTACCACATTTTGAATGATTGCTCTGAAACTCACTCCGCCAAGGACCTCGTAGATATGTTGCATCGAGCAAAACCCAAAACAGGCGGCATTTTCGAGGGACCAAATCCCGAAATCGGTAGTATCAAGCGTATTCGAAGTCGAAAAATCAAATCACCATTTACCAATCCCATAAAATTTTCCGGGAATCCACTTCACAGGTAAAACACATTTCTTCGAATCCCCTTCCATCAGAAAAGTGCCCCTTCCCAGTTGTCACTTGAGTTTCAACGGAGGAATAAGGTTATTTAATGAATTCGTTTTGCCTGCTAGTAAGAAAGAATAGGAATCATTTTTAAATCAAAACGTGTAAAAATGGCCTAATCTTGTTCCTTTCGGGGGACCAATTCAATAACCAATCTAATCAAATCTGATTATTAGATAGTTGCAAGAATATGCCACAGCGGATGATTGCAGGAGAAGAAAATTTTAGTGACTGTAAAGAGCTGATAGGTCACTAAAGATTGAAAAGATATTGATCCCATTAGCCTGCAAGTGGCTCAAAGTTTTAAATAGCCAGCAGAGATCAGCATTCCGCAAGAGGACGCGTTATATCCCCCCAATGCTGCTTCTGCTGGGGTTTTTTTAATTTGCCGTCCCAAAAAGGGAATGACAAAAAAATGATCGAAAATCCCAGGTAGAAAAAAACCTGCTGCAGCGATAAATCTCCCTATGAAAAACAAGCTGCTATGCCTACTCCGCATGAACAAGGACCCACAAATGATGAAATCAGACGGGTCGGCCCTTTGGATTACCCTGTGAAATGGCCATACCAGTTAAGAAATTCTTCCAGAGTTAAATAATGTTTGAAATCACACCAAAACTCGTGTGGTACAGGTAAGGCACCCAAATACTTGACCACCACCCAAAGATCAAGCTTTCCGCTTTTTCGGATAGATAGAAGTTTTCGAAGAAGACATATTGACTGAGATTTGGTAAGTAGCCCCGAGGATCGCAGGCCAGGGCTAAAGGTTCCTGGCCCACCAAAGTAAAGAAATTTGGCCCTTTGGATTTTTGGTGAGTGGTGGTGCATCTTTTTCAAGCTTTGGGGTTGACTTTTGTTATTTAACGAAGTGCTCAGTTCCTCCGCCGAGCAAACGCAAGGAAAATATATAAGGCGAGCATATAAAAGAATGAAAATGAAGGTAGAGAGAGTATACCAATACCAACTTTTGCCCCGTAGATTTGGTCATTTCCGATCGTCTTTTTGAGCTGCAAAAATGATAACCGATGGGCATGGGGCTGGATGAATTCGCAGCAAGATTTTACGCTTCCTGGAGTTTTTCCTCTAAAAAAAATAAATTTAAGATTGCTGCCAAAAATTCATTATGAGTGTAGCAGGCAAATCCCAACACTACCGTCGCTAGTGGCTAAATTGGGACCTCCTACCCGATAGCCCAAATGGGCCAAGAAAAATCAAAATTGAGCTAGAGGAGGGGCCCGGAGCAGGTTGCAAAAGTTTGCAATTCACTCCCAAAGGCTCCTCCCCGAATATTATGCTCGCTGTGTTGGCCCATTCGCTCAAAAGCATGCAAGGAATGCTGAGGTCCACAAAATGCAGTCAATTGAAAGTGTCAATGTACCTTTCAGAAAAGATAATACCCACTTGTTTGACCGACATGGCTTATTTTTTTAATTTCCAGTTCACGAAGACGGCTCTCCAAAGATTCTCCTGCAGTAATATCTCTGGATTTTTTTGGAGATTTCATTGGACTACGCAGACTTTCTAAGCAAGTCGATCCATTTCGGATCTTGGACTGCATGAAAATGGGATGAATACCTGCTGGAAAAAAAAAAAAAAAAAAAAAAAAAAAATCATTTTTCTTCGTTGGGAGGATTGACTACCGATGAATTGTTGATCTTTAATTTTTGTAATTAGTCAACCCTCAAGGGCACTTCGCCTTACGTTGACTACCAGCTGATCAGGCGAGGGCAGTATTGGATCCCATTACCTCCTTACCGGAGGGCACTGAAGGCCGTCAGCGTGGCACCCAATAAGAAGTGTGATTAAATTGATGCGCCATGCTTCAGCGGCTCTATAACGGGCATCTGCAGGAAACCTCTATCGGGTGTTCCGATAGGAAAATAGTGGATCTGTCCTTAAATAGAATTTCCCCCATGAGCGCTTCTTCCCCTCAAAAATAATTTTCTTCCAATCCAAGGATAGGGCAATAGCTCTCAACATGTGGCCTTACCAGCTTTTCCCAAAGTTCGAAGGCCTTCATTGGCATCATATTGAAATTCCGGAAGTTCCGTTGGCCAACAATATTTTCTGGATATTCTGCTCTTGGATGGGATCCGTGTCAGGAATCAGTTGCTAGCTCCTGACCCACATGAAATAAAAACTCCTTCAAAGCTCCGGTGTTTCGCCCTTGGCATGCTCTTATACCTTTGCCGGTATAGCCGCGTTGAAATCCAGATCTCTGTTTTTTCGTTTTAATGCGATTTAACCTCATTCTGGAATGTGCGAAAAATCCTTAATCGAACGGTCAATAAATCTATCCTGAAGGCCTATTTCGAAAGCATGATTTGATCGCGACAAACCCGATACTTTTGATATTGCTTCTTGCCAACATTAATGACAAAAAGTTTTCTTTATGGATTCTGAACTGTCGAAAATCTCTGCTAATCTAAAACTTGGGGAATTTCATCAATCAGATGTCCATATTGGTTGTATTTAAAATTTGAAAACTCATTTATCCTTAAATTAAATAATCTTAGGTCTCAATTAACCCTTTACTATTGAAGAAATATCCTCCTTTTGACTTTGCTAGCATTCCATTTTTATGCTCTTGTTGCAAATCAAACAAGAAGATTACGAAGAATAGTGACGGACCGCTAGATTCTTTGCCAGACGATATAACCTTCCGAGGTAGTTTATTTTCCAATATGCGGATGTTCCTCTGCATTTCCTGGATGCTATTTAGAAGTTATTACAACACTTGGCATCAGGTTTTCAAAACCGGGTAAAGTGCCTTTTGAGATCAATATTAAAAATTATCCAATTTTGAGTTGTCAAGCCAACCAAGAATTTAAACTGTTCAACATCCTAAACGGTAGGTCGCAGTCGGATTTTCTATATCTTCCTATTTCCAGCGGATTTGGCACAAGGAAAGCTATCGAGGGTGTGGTTGCTTACTAGTAGATCAGGAGTCTGGCATTGAGAATTTCAGGGAATATGTAGCATCTGTGATTTTTCAAGTAGGGTGATTCAAGCCTTTTTCCATATTCAGCAGAACCTTATTTGGCACTTATTTTTCCAAGATCAGATTCAAGTGCTATTAATGTGGGAGGCTGAAGTTATTATCAATTTTTTGGTGATGAGTGGAGATTATGGAGCATTGACGGACTTTAAAGTTCTCATTGAAGTGGCTCTCCCCACAATTACCAGCACTGAACAAAATGGCTCCGTTTAGACTTGTTAATCTTTCCGCAGGAGATTATAAAGTCAAAGTTTAAATGACCACGAGCAGGATGGGAAGGAACTGGAAGGGCCCTTTTCTAGCGGTGATAAGTCGCGTCATTGTCGATTAACATGCTTATCCTTTTTGAGTTTTCTGCATTTCTTAAGCTCAAACTCTGCTATTTAGTTTATCATATCACAGAGAAATATATCACCGAGTCGTGGTATCGATGATACAAAAGAGAAACTTTCAGTGCAGAGTCTATTCTTTGAATCAAGGCAAACCGTCCCTCGACGATCTTCGGGAAATTCCACTCAAGCTTCAACGGGATCCAATCCAAGCGGAATCCAAAATACTATTTTAAGCAAATCGGTCTTTTGATGAGAAGGCCGCTGCTGAATTGGAAGCTGTGAAGATTCGAGAAAAAAACCAGTTGGAGCTTAAAGGCGCAGTCAAAAGATTTGGAAGACCAATTTACAACGAATGTGGAGAGGCACTCATAAAGCTTTTAGTATAACTATCCCGAATATCCACAATCGTAGTGTGCGTGCGGAAGGATCTGCAGAGGGATAATGGAAGTCGTTCTGGAAAATGGCACGATACCCACACTCTTTGAGGGGAAGCTGACCTCGATTTGGGAACTGGATGTAAAAAGTTATGACATCATTGACTTTGATTCTTGTGTTAAGATTAACTGGAGCAGGAATTTCCCCAGTCTATAAAGGAAAGGCGCTAGACGGACCAGCGAGCACAATTAATTTTTTCTTAGATAGAAGCAATTGCAGCCAGTTACATAGAAATACAGCCCCCCATTTTAGTCATGGAGGAATCACGGGATATTGGTACTGGCAACTTCCAGATAGGGAGAGGTCCAAATGTATTTTGCGTAACGTGCCGGACAATTCTTATTTGATCGCCAACTGGCAAGACGGTTACGATTACCCATTTGATTATCGCGACTGTAATCCTTTTCTGGAGTCAGAGCTTACCCGATTAAAAATGTAGGATACTTCACCTTGCTTCAGAAGGAAGCAGGTAGCTGGGGAGCACATGTCGCGGCTTGGGAATCGTTTCTGCATCAACTTCATAAAGTAGAGATTGTTTCAAATCACACACCCATCGGTTCGTATCAGACGTGGGAGTCGCATGAGCCTTTATGTGCAAGGGCATTCTGCCAAAGTTGAAACTTCCATATCGTTGTACTGGCGACTCTGCGGAGGGGATATTGGGCTTTACTCATCATTTGCTTATTGATATGGAAGTCTACTCGGCGGCCCAAGGAGCGCTTGGTTTGAGGTGAAGTTCCGGTTCTGCCGGTACTTTTTTGAAACGTCATCAATCCAATCGACTGAAACTGCGCTTCAAAGGGGAGGACAAAAACCCAATTGGCACACTCTCTTGAATGGACAGCTGCGTTCGGCAACTCCCGAGAATTGTGGCTTCAATCTTGGAAAATAATCAAAACTACGATGAATTCTTGATGCCAAAAAGTGCTTCATTCGATACCTGGGTTTTGATTAGGAATTTAATGGCTGAGCTAATAAAAATATTGAGGCAAAAGGCGTGTGGATTATTCTCCATGCCTTTTTACATACATTTCTTCAAAAGCTGCTCTACTTTTTCTGCTAGCGCAGCATGAAATCCCATGTGAGGTCTGAGGTCTGAATGATCGGAACACTCGAAACTGCGGTAAGCCTCGAATCGTGATGCAAGATCCAAACTCGGCAGATTTTTCCCCACCGCGATGGGTTTCCCCAACATATTTTTTCAAAAGAATAGGAGGTTCAATCGGATCATCTCCAGAATCAGCAAGTGGATCAAGATCTAATAGTTTTGTCTCATTCAAACTGATTTTGCATCTAAGAATCGATTTGGGAATCACCTAAAAATCACCGCCCAACATTGATGAACGTTTCGCGCTCGACCGAGTACTACCCGGATTGATGGCGAATTACTCATACGAAGTGTAGTCCTTGCATCCTGAGCTTCTTTTTGGTGATTTGATCGGAATAAGAAAGGCGAGTGTCAAAAAACTTGGGAGTAAGGACGTGGACGCAATTCCTTATTGTCATCAGAATCTCTGCCTGCTAAAAGCCATTCTTCTGGCACTTCGGCCACGAGGTTCTCAAAAAATCTCCTTCAAGTCAATACGGATTGAATTTCTTCATTTACTGTTCAATCTAAGAGGGCTAGCCTGACTGGCAGTAACACATAGATTTGCAGATTAATCGGAAAGGAGCCTACTGCATTTTCTTTTCCAGTGGTCCAAGCATGCTGGAATACAAAAGCTGCGCTCCGTGTCCCAATAGCCACAGTTCTCGATTCCAGGTCAGCATATTGTATTTCCTAAAAGTTCTATCCACATTTGGGGATTAGTAGATCAACCACACTCATTTTAGAAGCGAGCCATGGGAATCTATCGGCATTAGCTACCGAGTCGTAAGTTAAATCGCACTGAGATGAAAGTGCAGGCCAAGATTTAGAGTCCCTGCACTTCCCTTTGGAGCAGCATGCACTGTATCTCTTCGTCACTTCGGATCTGACGCCAACAGCTGGGTCCAAATTGGCAAGGACGAGTTCGCGGCACGCGAACAGACCAGATATCTTGCTATCTCTCGCTAGAAATTCTGAGAATCAACGCTGTCTCCGCTTGTTCCCGGCTCCCCCGGAATTTCAGCACATATTTAAATCGTCGTCAGCATCTGCCAATGGCCGGGAGTGACCTCCCTGGCTAGGGCATGATGTAGCGGGTCACACTTTGACGGTAACGAAGTTTGAAGTGTTGATCCATGATTTTCAAGTCGAATTATGTCTCATTTCATCCTAAGTATTTCCAAAGGAATCGAAACAACTTTGCGGAATGGAATGGAGTTATTCGTTTTCAGTATCCTGTACCATCCGCGTAATTTTAATTTAAAAGTCAGATTTTATAAAACATCTTTCCTAACCTCAAGTATTTCCTCCACTTTATCTACTTTTTCTCATGTTTTTTTATACAGCTAAAAGTATAGCTCAATGCATCCTCGACTCGAGAAGAAATCCATGCAAGTAGGGCAGCTTTATTTTGACGGGTATGATTGAGCGAAATCGTTGGAAAGCTTGACTCAGCCATTTATATCTGAAGCGAGGCTTGATCGGGCTATAGAGGAAAATACTTTACCATCACTTCCCTATTGAAGTTTGGGCTTTACTGCTACTGCACAAAGGGGGAAACCCGCGAATCCCAATTTTGCATAAAAATGAATTAGTTAGTTTTCGGGTGCAAGGGAAACACGGCGATTAGCTGAAACTGAAATTGTATTGGCCCGGGATTTACTTACTATGATATTTTAGACTTTGGTTGAAGAATTGGCGAAAGACCATGGAAATCGTGAATAAAAGTTGTCTTTGAAAAAGCTTTAATTAGCTAAAACCCAACAGTTTCTCAGAATTCTTTAAACCTCTTGAGGAATCAAGAGTTTATTTAGCCAAACATTTCTTAATCACAAAAATGCTGGACAACTTCATTTTTTTCTTCGTCGGGAAGCTGATTGATCAATTTTGATGATTTGAAGCCTCATTTCGATCTGGATCAACGCATCATCACTCTACCTTACTCGGTATTCGAGTGGTGCGCTGACCGTTGATGACATAATCCAAACAGATTCTTGACCCACCAGTCTCAAAAATCAAAGGCAGCCTCTTTAAGGACGTAAGGAACTTGATGGGTGACTTTTACCATTAAAGTTGAAAATCCTTCCCCGAACCGCAGGGATGGACAAATCCATTTGATCTGTATGATTTTTTGGGTCTGAAAAAAACTGTTTTAAGCTAAAAAAGCACGGTTTAAGTTGACGGATATCCAAATAGCTATTCTTTACCAAAAGGCAGCCAATAATTTTTTCTTTACCAAACCAGGATCTTCACTCATCCAGCTGCTGGCTCGATCATCCGCAGAATAAATAGCAAATACACAGATTAGAAAAAATCCTTAGCCAGGTGGAATTTTTCCGGAACCTATACCATCAGTAATCCCAACTTTAAATTTGGCTTACTTCCCATTAGCGAACCTTTAACTATTGATGGTGAAATGCCCGGATTGGTTCTAGAAATTTTCGCAGATAGGACGTACCACCAACTTCCAATTGTACTATCCGCCTTATGCGTTTTTGGAACTAATTTCAGAAATTGCTTCAAATTCCATTTCTTTTAAGATCTTCTATGCTTTCGCTTCATCACATTAAGTAGTCCATTACAATAGACACTTGCTTCATCGGATAGTGAGACGAATCTAGGGAAGTTGAGTTTTTTGTATTTATTGATCGTTATTTCCCTCCAAAAAGCATACGACATCAATGGTGACAGTAACCGTTTTCTTCTTTGCTTGAAACCCTAAAGCTTTCGAATTTCTTTGGGAAGTTTTTTACATACAACTCTTTGGAAAAAATCTGACTTTGATTTTTTGTTCTTTAATTGTCAACTTGGATTCCACTTTTAATTGCGCATAAAAATGACGCTGGGGACCATTAACGGTAATCTCTCTGGGTTTGAAGAGAGAGGAGATAATCGGTTAATTTTATAGCAAGAAGGAGTAACTGGACGCTTCAGCCTATTGCGGGGGATTTTTAGGGTTTCGGATTACATCTATTTTAAATTTGTTAATGGAAATCGTCCAAGATGGCAGAGAGACTGTAGTTGGCTTAGAGTACTGCTCAAGAAATCTCTTCTCAATCCAGGTTCGTATAAAATGTTTTACTGGGCTGAGGCATTTGTCTAATGAAACGGAGAAAGAGTGTGTTGAGTTTAAAATTATTTGGCCGAGCAAATCCCAGCCATTCCCTCTTGATTTCCAATCTGGAAATTTATCTGTTCTTTTTCAACAAGCCATCTATACTCTCTCTCTATCATAGCTCAGGCGTCAATGGGAATAAATCAACCACAGTGATAATCGTCCTTATTCAGGGCGTTTTAAAATCCCAAAAGTGGTAGCGCTGCACATGCAAAGGGACTACCACTTTGAGATTAGAGGTTTTTTAGGAGAAATGCCTTCATTTAGAAGGATTTATTGCTATCCGGGCAAATTCCAACTTTATTTCGTTGGGGTTGATTTCTTCGAGAATCAGAGAAATCGCAGACTTTTCAACTTTGACTTCCCAATTTCCTCGATCAGACGTTCAAGCATTAGCCGTATCTGAGTCTACACGATACAACTTTACCATGCATTCCTCGATGGCTCACTACAATCATCTCCTATTTCTTGATTTCCCTCAATAATTTTTTCGGAATCTTTCTGTTTTTGTTGCCTGTGGTCTGAAACAATAAAGAAATACATCGATCAGAAATAATTGAGCCCAATAAGAAAACTTGACCTTAATATTCCCACCGCCACCTGCTTGCAGCTTGAGCTAATACAATTGAATTCATGCTTATTTTTAACTGGTCCAACACTTGAGCAGGGCCAGCATTTTAGGATTTTACTGTACCTTTTTAAACGAAGTCTCAGTTACCAGTCGGGTTATTGTATTTGCCTGAAATAGTCAGCTGTTGGAGCTTGCAGCTCCCAGATTTGGCAGAAGAATTAAATATTACCTTTTCACAAAACCGGTGTTCACCAGGCTTCACAGGCGTCTTAGTCCAATTCAGGGACTCAGTACATCCGCAAGAGGCTGTAATATTGGAATTTACCAAAGGAGCGCGCTTGACCGTTTGTTAGTAAAATGAAGGATGCTCAACCTCACTCGCCTTACAGCAATAGTTCCAAAATCATGCTCCATTTCAGGAACTGGAATTGACCTAGTGGAAGATGGTCTGCTATTGTGTAGCTTGAGCATTCACCGGAGTCATTGCGGTGTTTGATGTTTTCTAAGCAGCGATCTTTTCTTCTAGGCTTTGATTTTTCTTCATCAGCGCTGATCTTTTTGGCTGCACGATACTCCAAGTGCCCATGATTAAATTGCAATGGGCGCCATATTTTTAAGAAATGATTTCTCATAACGATTAATTGTATACCTTGGATTGATTTGGTATATAAACTTATTTACATCTGAAAGCAGATCTCTGCTTTTTTTTTGCTTCAGAGATTACTCGTTTGTCCCTCAGTTTTTAGCTTCTTGAGATGGAGTTTCTTTTCCTTTCAACAGATTCGCTTCACTAGACTTCAAGTCTTTTTTGATTTGGATAACTTAAAATGAATTAATTTGATCACGGGTATATTATATACCTGCATTCAGGAGCGGAAAAGAATTCCCAATGCGGCCCTACTCCTGCTCCGATTACGAAAGCGACGACGCGGTGAATTGCTGTTTTGCTTTTTTTTTTCCAAATTTAAGGTTTTTTTTTATTTTATTTTTTTTTTTTATTGTCAAAAGTCCTCTAACCACTTCTTACGGATTCCACCACTTTACGGTTAGCTCCTTTTCCATTACATCCACAGTCCATGCGAACGCTTACTTTTTGAGTGCTGCTTAGGTTTTAGAGATGTCTATATATTCATTTATACTCACTTTGACTGGAATGTACTTGGAAAGTTTCTTCATTATCTGACAGAGCCATCGGAAAATGATGATTTTGTCAGTGTATGCTAGTCGATCAATGTCCCAATTTTTATGTTCGTTGAGGAGATTAACGGCCTTACTTGCTTCAGCGCCATTCTCTGAGGTTGAGTTAAAATATATTTTCAAAAAATTCCTTATTCCTCATTCCCAATTGATGCAAATTTCTGGCACTTTTGTCCATTCACTTTCACTGATCTAGATCGCAGCATTTTTCAATACTTTTGGGCTTGCCCAGACTATCTAACAACTGAATTTGTTTTCAGTCCAGTCAAATCTTTTTCAGCAAAGTAATTTAGGATTACTTCATTTTTAAGATTGATTTTCTTAAGTATGCTAGTCGGCGGCATCCAAGTCTTGCTCTATGTTGGGTTTTTCCTATTCCGAAGGTAGGTTTGGTATACTTCTGAGTCTTAATATAATCCTCTAAAACCAATTCCTTAAATCTCAAGCTCAAGATCATCTAAGTTTACCATGATTTCTTTGCCAGAGCAGCCTGCATAAGAAACCGGAATCACCCAATGAGTTTAATAAGGACTTTGTTGGAAGCTTAATTTAGTTCGTATTGCCAAAGCAATCGGTGTTATTTCCGGCCTAATCGTGTCTTTCATTTCCACTTCTTTTCTTACGTGGTTCCCAAAAGGCCTGCTAGCAATTCAAACTGCAGGATAAAACAAACGTGGAATTCGCTCTGCCGAGTTACCATGTTTTTAATAAGAACTGGTGATCTTTTTTCATTGCTTGGTGAAATTGCTTCAAGGCTGCCCAAAACACTTGCTTTTACTTCGGTTCAGCATCGACTGAGGATTTTCCAGGATAGAGTCGCCGCTGAGATTCCTCTTCAAAATACGTTTTAAAGCTACTTCTGCAGAATTTTATTTTCAAAGGCCTCTTCTATTATCTTGGAACCTTCCATTAACTGTTTAAGTTCAGGCAAAAAAGATTCTTGATTAAAAATCTTTTGCAAAAGTGTTTAGATTTCGAAAACCCTTGCGACTTGCTCATAAGCATTAAAGGTTTTGGAAAAGGCCTTGACCCTAAGGAATCTTTCGGATTTAGCATAGTGTTGTTTTAGGAGGCTTAGGCAAAAATATCATAGGCCAATTTTGGCCGTGGGGGGCATATTCTTTAGTTAGGTGGTACAAAAAAAACCACAGAAAGAGGAATTATTCCGTGGTTTTGAAATTTTAACCTTGTGGTTCCCAAAAATGGAGTTTTAACCCTTCTTTTTACCATGGATTGAATTTTCTTTAAATTCTTCCCTCTTCTTTTTTTGTGGGGGGTGTGTGGGTTTAA
>Ga0163217_1105730_pt1 | contig 14668 bp, 16 predicted proteins | sample SynspAceP_FD_185933 | JGI IMG/M metagenome (GOLD analysis project Ga0163217, IMG submission 185933) | Saline lake microbial communities from Ace Lake in Antarctica - Synechococcus sp. Ace-P (PacBio error correction) | ecosystem: Environmental > Aquatic > Non-marine Saline and Alkaline > Saline ... | reverse complement strand
TGCACGCTAGAGGCCACGCTCGCGCTGCCTCGGCTGACGGTGTCGGCAAAGAAACTGACCATCAGTTCGCCAGCGATGCGCCCGTTGGACAGGCGTGCGCGGCGCTGGTCGCTGCGTCCCTTGCTGAGTGGACAGTCGAAGCACGTTTTATTACATGCAGGGATCCAGGCGCTCCCCCATCACCCCTGTTCGAGCAGGGCTCTCCACGGTTCGGTGGACTGGCATTCCAGCGGGCCCGGATGCTGGCCGAACGATCCAGGCGAGACGGCCAGGCGAAGATGAGCCAACGCGGCCAGCCGTTTTGCAGGGCTCAGGGCAGGGAAATTGTGGGCACCCACCTGCCTGGGAACATCGTGATGGGCGAGGCATCTGAGATGGCGTTGCCGGGGCCTGCCCCACCGGGCTCGCTGGCTGTTGATCGGCAACAGCCGCTGGCACTGGGCAGAGGCGGCAAGCAGCGCCACCTCCGGCTTGCGCTTGCTGCACAGCCCAGGCACGGCCAGCCTCAGCAAAGGAGGGCGAGGCGGCTTGCGCTGCTGGGCCTGTGTGGGACAGCCCGCACCCCCAGCTCCAGTTACCGCTTAGGCGCCGGCTTTTTCACCAGGCCGGCGTGCCGCTGTCCGATTCTGCCGGCCCTGGCTCGGCCTGTTGACGGGCCTTGCTGGGATGGCAGGCCTGGCGCCGGCAGCGTGAGGGGGCGGGCAGGTGCTGTGCTTGTGAGCGATGCCGGAACCTGCCTGAGCCTGACCGGGTGGGACAGCCAGGGAGGCTTCGCCGGAGGGAGATTGATGGCTGGGAGTCCCAACTCCAGCTTGGACGGGCGATGCAAGGGGGACGGCCCAGCTGCCGGGCGCTCGCCTGGGGGCACCGGACGGGGGGATTGGAACCGGGCTTTCGGACTCCCCTTGGCCTGCCGCCACGGCGGAGGCGATGAGCCCGGCTGTCTCTGGGGTCTGGCGCAGCGATCGCTTTTCAGCGCTGGAGGCGGCCAGGTATGAAGGCCGCACCACGCTCTGCTGGACAGGGGGCGATGGCCGAGCTTATGGCCCCTTACTCAAAGAGCTTGGCCTGGACTTTGAGTGGCACCTGAGCTCTGCCGGAAGGCCCCTTGTGGCGCTCAGCCCAGATTCAGGATCCGTGAGGATCTGCTCAGCCATTTCCTCAGCTTTGAACCTTGAGATAGACGGCTCAAGCTTCCCTTCCGGGTCACCACGAAGGTGTGGCGCATTCATGCCCATTGTAATTTCCGGCCATGAACTTCTTCAGTCATTAGCTCCATTAGGCGCTTGGCCACCGGGCAGGGCTCGGTCACAAGGCAGGGTGAACGGCAGGGTGTACTTGGCGATGAATTTTTTTCGTGGCTGGCGGCGCCGTCCTTGCTTTGATCAGCACCTTTGATCCCAAGCTGTTTCGTAGGCGCGCCCACTGATCACGGAAGCCGCACGCCTCCTTGGTTAGCACCAGGCGGTGTCGTCCTTTGGGGTAGAAGTAGATCACCCACCCGCTGCCCCGGCAGCGAGGTAAAGGCTGAGCGGTTTCGCTTGTTCTGGGTCCATTGAGGGTGAAGTCGGGGTGAACGAGCGGCATTCGCCAATGCTCAAGGCCATGGGAAACGAAAACGTTTTGCTGGTCGCGCGAGACTAGGGGCTAAGGTCTCAAACCTTCGGGATTCTGAGGTCATTGCGCCGTGTGGGTCTGTCGCTGTGCTGGGCTTTGATCGAGCCAGCCGGATTGCTGGATCTGCCGTTGACACGTTCCATTGACCAGCTGCGTGCGCGTGGACACAGGCGAATTCCTGTGGACTCAACGCGCAAGAGGCGTGATGGATCCAACGTCAGAGAAGCAGGCCGTACTGCTTGATGCTTCGTAGGCGCTGAAAATCCCCCGTTATTTCTGGGGCGGATTCAGGGCTACCTCGAGTGCTGGGGAATTGAGAAAGCCGAGGATATGGAAGCAACCGTGACCTCGAAGGGACCAGTCGTCCAGGCTCCTGCTTGGAGCCCAGGGCGGGGCTCGAAACCTGTTACGTGGCCAGGGTTCGAGGCGATCGACCGGGTTCGCCCCGTGGCGTGGTCTTGCAGGGGAGGGGAACCCTGGGGCTTTTCCCGCTCGAACTCGCGTCTGACCTGTCCCAGGGCTGGGCGCCGCTCCCAACATGCGACCCGCCAGTTTCCCCGGGGCTGATCCTGATCAGTTAATCTGTTTGTGATCGTCAATTTATCAGGACCCAAACAGCTAGTGGTTGGCAAATGCCCAACTCAGAAGGCTAGGTTAAAAAAGGTGATTTCTGGCTTTTTCTGCCGTGCTTAAGCGTCTTACTGCCACCCTGCTGATGGGTGCTGCTCTCTCGACCGGCGGGCGCTGCCCGTTTCGCCGCCGTCGTTTAACGACCTTCCCGTCCGCTGGAAACCGGTGGCGCTGTTGTGGTCAACCAGCTTGATTCCTTTCGTTACCTTCATCGAGAGCGGCGAAGTCACCGACCGTGGCCTCGGTGATTGGCCTGTCCGTCTTGGCTGGACGTCGAGGGAAGGTCCGCGCTGGGTCTTTCCAAGACCTACAGCGTTGATGTGGTCGGCGTGACTCGCTTCCCTCACTCCCGATGACGGCGTCAAAGTCCTTCAAGGATCAGAGGCCGGGCTACTCCCGACTGGGAGCATGAGCACTAGCGGTGCAAGCCTGCGCAGCGCCATCATCGCCGATTCTGGTTCGATGGGTGAGCTTCCTCGCGGCTCATCATGGCCGCTTCCCACCGATTTTCGCCTCGGCCGACACTGCGGCACTACGACGGCAAGCAGAAATCCTTGCGCCGAAAGGCAAATGGAAGGGCGAAGCCAGTGCACCTCGCTGCTGTCCTGGTATGTCTTCCATGCCCGCCTTGCATCCAGGCCAACCAGATGACTGCCCTGTTGGCTCAAGTCAGGATGACCCCGGCTTCCGTCTCCTGCCCCCATGCCTTCACCCCCGCGCCCGATTCCGCTGGCCTCTGGTGATCGAGGCACGGCCTTTCTATTGGCCGATTTCGATTGTTGCTCAGCCCCGGTTCCGGGGCTTTTGTTGATTGGTCGCCTTTGCGCCCCCTTACACGTTGGGCTGTCGCAGCGTGTGAGCAAGGCGCTGCGGAAGTTTTTGGGCCTGCAGGCTGCTTGTGAACCGGCACGAATCTCTGAGATTTGCGGTCTCTTGAGATGTGCTGGCGCCAAGGCCTGGGCCATTGGCTGCTTTTGCCGCCCCGAACAGCGGTTCCAGCAGGGATTCACTGAGCGGATCTGCAGGGATTCCTGACCACAATCGTTATTGAGGCTCCAGCCTGACCCCTCCAGCAGGGCGCGATCGCCTCTGGGTCAACGAGCTCCGCCAGCCAGTGCCGCTCCAGGGGAGGCAGGTTCAAGCCTTTGGCGTAGCGAAACTGCGGGGAGCCCTTACCCTCCCCCGCAAGCCAAGCCAGCGAGCTTTCGGGCTGGCCCGATTTCAAGGCGGCGCGTCTGAAACAGCAAGGCGGATTCTCAGCCTTCTCAGCGTCAGGGCCGTTTTGATTGGTTTGGACCCAGCGGCGGAAGTGAATCCGGCGGGCCGCGCCCTGAAAGGGTTGCCGCGCCGCTCCACACTCGAAGGTGGCCCGGCTCCAGCAGGCAGCGAGTTGTTCGGTTGAATCGGGCGCTATCTCCAGAAGCTTGCGTTGGCGAAGGCGGTTCGCATCTGCACTGGCCCTTCCAGCCGCTGCCGCTCCGAGGGCCTCGCGCCACGGTGATCACAGGCCCCCTTCAGGGGGTGGCGCCGAGGGGGGCGAGGGCCAAGAGCAGGGAACGGGCTTCCAGCACCAGAACCCTTGTCGTGGCGTTGCCAGCTGGCCCCGCCAAGAACCCGCTGCCGGAGGACGATCGAGACGCTCCCTTCCAGCGACGCTGGCGTTGCAGCCAGCCGCCGCAGCAGGGGGTCGGCCTCGCTGCTGCTGACGATCTCGATCTGCTCGGCGCTGCTTTCGGCTTCTGCGGCCAGTTGGGCGGCGCGCCGTTAGCCCGCAGCCTGGGCCCGATGGCCCCTTCCCAGCCCAGGGAGCCGGGCTGCAGACACTTGCCCTTGCAGGGGCGCGGGCAGGTAGTCTGGGCGACCAGTGCTCTGCCTGTAGGCATGGCACTGGTAGCGGTAGCCCTGGCATCACCCGAAGGCCTGGCCATACGCGATGGCGGTCGAGCAGGTGGGAGGAACGGCGTGTTGCTGGCGGCACGACAGGTTTGATTAGGGTGCTCATATTCGTGTTAAATAGCTCTCAGTCTTCAGCTGCATTGCTTGTTCTCTAGGGGTCTGGATCTCGGCAGCTTTAGGCATCAGCGCTGATTACGTAGGAGCCGCGCTGGGCGAGGAAAATTGACCCAGTAGGTTAGAGGCTCACCTTCCGGCTTGCCCCACTCCCGAACTTCGCATGTGGCCGCTGCACTAGGTCCGGGCAACCACCTCCACGGCGATCGCCTGGGTGATCGGGCAGGCCCACCGTCTTTCTCCTGCTGCGATCAACACCGGCGATAAATGAAGCGTGGTTCTCACCGGCCTCCACCATCCGGGCCAGCCATGGAACAGGGGCTCCGTCGTCTGGCTGTCGGAGCCCCTCAGCGACTTGAGAAAGGGCGTTGATCGTGTCGACCAGATGTGCATTCCTGCTACCTTGTCTTGTAGAGAACCGCTCGCGCTGATGGATCAGTGATACCTCGGCTTGATTGCCTCAGTCGATGCGGTAGCGTCGGCGCCCTGGTTCGGTGGTGGTTTCATGCGCCAAACTCCAGTGCATTTGAGTCAGGCTGCGTGGGCATTCCGCCATTTTTAGGCCACCATCCAGCAGGTGGGCGGGCGGCGGCTGGCTCCAGGGCCCACCGGAGATCGCCGTACCCCCGCTCCGGATCAAAAGCCAGGGCCCTCTCCAGCAACTGCCCAGTTCTCGCCTCCAGGGCTTGCAGCGGAACAGGGCGCGAGCGACTCACCAACGCCCTTGTTCACCTCGAAGCAGGGGTTTCGGTGGTGGGCGCCGATTCAGGGGTGACCGTGCCGTTCTCCACCCAGTGGCAGCAGGTGCGTCCTGCTGGGCGCTGTTGAAGCGAGTTGCCCTTCGTCGTATGACAGAAAGCTTGCGCAGAGCCATGGCGACCGAGCCGCTCGCCGCGCGGCCTCACCTCGGCCGACTCTTGACGCCGGGCCAGCACCGCATTGAGGGCTGGCGAAGTACGGGCGCGGGTGCTTTGCCGCGATGTCCGGGCCAATGTGGTTTTGACCCACTCCGGGCGGCCGTGCAAGGATCAGATTGCCACCCGGTCGGCGGCGATGGCGCGGCGCACAGCCTGCCGGGGCCGAGGGTTGCGTCCTGGCCCACGAACTCTCGATGTGCTCGGTCGCATCCGTCGGCAGGGGCGCGATCGCCTTGCAAGCGGCGCTTGCGCTTCGAACGCGAACAAGATTCGCTCACACGGTTTGGTCCGGTCTGGACCAGGCAAGGTCAGGGTCGATGGTGGTGACATCCTGCTAGTCGTACTCGTCGCAACAGATCGTTGCCCGAGTCAAGCAGAATCTGCCCAACTTTTCCCGACGCGGATTCATTCCGTTCGTTCCATATCTCGGGAACCAGGCGCGTGTCTGGCAGCGGGCTGATGGCGCTCAGCGGGCTTGCGCCAGTCCGCCGCCGGAGCGGGTTGCGCCAGGTGGAGGGTCCACCCAGCCGGTTTTGGCGCTGGGCCGCTTTCAGAACGACGCGACACGATCAGCACCCTTGAAGCGATCGAGGAGGTTTGAGCTGGCGGCCAGGCCCAGGCCGGATTGAGGCCTGGCTGGTCGTCAGGGAGTGATCAGGTCCAGCAGGGCAGTTGCTTGCTGGTGCTTCGATCGGCCAGGTGCGTGCGATGTTGGCGAGCTTTGATCGCTTGAGCGCGACAAGGACAAGGCTCAACTACGAGCGCTTGATTCCTCGCCAGCCCAAGGGGCTGCCAGCGCCCTGCAGCGCGGACGGTTGAAGGCCCCAATATCTGCAGTCACGGGAAAAGCCGTTGGGCGGCCCGCGAGGCCGACCTGGCTTTCAGCAACCCATGCGCCGCCCGATCAGGCGTGATCAGCGACTCCAGGTGAAACAGGGGCGATAGATGACTCGCGCCGGCGCGGCTTCACCAAGGTGGTGCGCAACGAACCGACTGATTTGGCCGCCGATTGTGCACGGTATTTTTACCACGGGTCGCCCCGGCCTGCCGGTGCTGTTGCAGGAACCCGGAGGCACGGCGGTGGCTAACCGGGATGGTGGTCAGCTCGGTGAGATTCCGGCCGTCACCCAGGACCCAGACCTTGTTGCTCAAGGCAGAGTTTCCTAAAACCAACGGCGCCCTTTGGGCGGGCACCGGCTGAGCTGCGCACCCGGCTGGTGCTGGCCGCCGGCGAGCTGCCTTCCGGTGCCGTCGCTGCTGTCACCCAGTCCGGTCGGACAGAGTTGTGTTCTCCGTCGCAGTTTGCAGGATCTTGAGCGCACCAGGCAAGGGTGAATCTTGGAGCCCCTGCGGGGCCTTACGGCCGGCTCCAAGTTCGCCTTGCAGATTACCAGTACACTCGGCGATCTTGCAGAACAACCGCTTATCCGGTGCTTCAAGGGGTTTGGCCTCAGCGATCTCGGTAATCCACCCCAAATCCTGCTTTCACCTCCGCACGGCACCGCCCGGTGACGGTTGAATAGGGGAGCCGCCCGGGATGTCTGCTTCCGATAATTTCATCCACCCGCCGTGCTGCACCACCGTCTGCAGGCTTGCTGATCGTTGATCGGTGGCCTGGCTTAATAATAAAAAATCCTGATCGCCGATCCCCTGCTGCCTGATTCATGAGAACCTGCCCGGACATAAGCCCCCCGACGGTGACGGTGAACTCCCGTATAACAATCGGCGCCGACGCTGGTGTCGGTGGAGGAAAGGTGTCACCAATGTTGCTGGAGAGCAGATCCAACGGGGTGGAGAAACATGGACTTCATCAAACCTCCTCCAGCGCGGCCGATGGCAGCAAGCAGCGATTTCACCGTTTGTCGTTCGCTAGCGGCCACCGACGGGGACATTCAACCAGGTGAACGATCGCAGAACCGGGTTGGCACTGGCCCAGCCCCAGTTGCCCGAGGAGGTGCGCCATTATTCCGGCGGGTTTTGGTGAGTCAAACAAGGCCTCCACTCGATTCTTGCTGGTGTACACTTCGGCAGCGACGATGCCAATAATCCATTCAAGCACGGAATTCATTCAGTGGCCTGCTCGATTCAGAACCTCTTAGCGGATCGGATGCACCTGAAACGGGTCAAGGGCGTGTGTGGCAACACTGGCCTTATGTCCGGAACCGCCAAACTCGCCTTCCGGCTCTGGCTCGACCCGATCGTCTGGCGGCCAACCAGCCTGGACCTCCTCCGATGTGTGTGAACGCCCTGCGCAGCAGAGCCGCCTGGTGCCAGGGCTGGTTCAGGTGGGGGGAGCCCGCTCCTGAAGGGTCAGCAGTTCACCTTCACGGTGCCAGCTCCAGGGTCGGTTTGCGCAGCAGCGACGGAAATTTTACCGATCTGGTCCTGCGCACCGGTGAAGCGGCGCCTGTGTGCGCCTCAGGGTTGTGGGCCGGGGTGGCCCAGCTGTGGTGCGCGGCCTACGACTTGCCAAACGCCACCGATCTCCAGGGCGTTCCTGCCGTCGGCCTACTGGGTCTTACCAGTTGAGCGGCACAATGCCCTACGAGGTGTCGCGGGGGCGTGGGAGGAGTGCTCGGACGAGTCAGCCGCAGACATGCCGCCCGGCATGAAGGCGAGAAGATCTACGACAACCGGACTTCATCAATGCCTCCATCCAGGGGGTGACCAGTTCCCTGCGCGATGACCGTGGTGGCTGGTTGGTTGCTGTCCTGTTTCTGTTCCTGCGAAACTGAGGCCACCCTGGTTGGCTGGGCATTCGCCATCCCCGTGCGCCCTGTGGGCACCTTCCTGTTACGTGAAGGCGGCCGGGCTTCTCCCTAAAACCAGCTCACCCTGTTCGGTTCTGGTGCTGGCGACAGGCCTTTGGTGGTGGGATTGACGCCGATCACCGTGATCGAGACACCTCCGAACAAGAGGCCCGGGGTATGACCGCCCGTGCTGAGGCCGCCATGAGTACCATGAAACGAATTGTTCGTGGGCGGTGATCGCCACATCGCTGGTGGTCTGTTTGCCGTTTCCTGCGGTTGCTCTTTCTTTCCTCGGCTTGCCACGGGCACGTTATTCTACAGCAGTTTCGCCGCCCACGATGTGGCATCTTCTCTCGGTGGCCATTTCCACCTTAACGCCCTCACCTTCTCGCCGATGCTCTTCGGCCCTGTTGCTCGCGCAGTAAAGCGAACCACCTTTGCCGGCGCACCTATTGCCATCGCGGGCCACGATCTGGCTTACGTACAATTATGTGCCTGACTGTTTCATGTTGGTGGAGGGAACGAGTGCCCTTGTGGTCTCGGTGGTGCTGGTGGCGGGCTGTCTGTCTTGGCAATACCTGCGTTGGCCTGATCACCCGATCTGACCCGCTGCGGCTGCACCAGTTCACCGATTGGCAGCCATAGGCAAGTATGCTTATGAGGAGCTGGTGCATCGGCGGGAGTTGTATCCAGTCCGTAATGCGAGATAGGGAAGATTAATACTTCGGAATACCTTTGAGGGGAAAGGTATGGGAGAGAAAGTGAGGGGGGTAGGGTGATGGGAGGGGGAGAGATGAAGTGGGGTGGGAGAAGGAGAGAGAGATAAGAGAGGGAGTGGAGGGAGAAGAGAGGGGGAGAGGGAGAAAGGTGAGAAAGGTGGGGATCAGGATCAATGCTGCTGAGGGGCATTTCACTGGGCGGAATGGATTAATTCAGCGGCTTATCAACCGTTTATGCTCCAGGAGAAGAGTTGAAATATCAAGCGGCACCTGGCTGGGTGCTTCGTAACCCACCGTGTTGCTGAGATCAATGGGCGTGTTGGTGGAAGGGAGATCGTTTCGTACTTTGGCGAAAGGTAGGCCAATTATACATCGATTCCCTTCGGGCTATTCGTTGCACCCAATCAAAGGACTTAGGAGGACTTACAAGCAAAGGAATCGGCTCTATTTTGCAGAAGCTCACGACAGGCAGGGTCCTGAACCGAAGCGAGAAAAACCACACCATGCGCAAGAATACAAATGCCCAGTGTGGCTTGAGATACATCACGCACCGAACCGAGAGAATCCTCCAACCTCTCAGTGATTCAAATACAGCTTAAGGCTATCAAGCCTCAAGATAGGCAACGACCCCCAAACCGTAGGTGCCTGTTTCTTCTTTTGGGAACCAAGAACTGGGAAATGGCGCCCTAAAATCCGATCAGTTCATGGAGAAGGATCGTTGAGAAGCGAACTAATGAACCGCAAAGCTTACTCGATGAAATCAACGGGAGCCGGAAAATCTCGTTGTGTGATAGGAAAACGCGGCGACACCCGTTACTTGGAACCTCCGGGAGGCTTTCGAGTATTCAAGATCTGGATACAGAAGCTTCCGGTGCCTGAAGCCTGCCTAGGAAGTTCTTCAGCACAAAATTAACCACACGACTAGATCGCCAAGGCGAATCCCCACCGGACATAAGTAATTTGAACTAAAAGATTAACCTAAAGTGTTCAGCCGCAGTCTTCACCCAGATTCATCGCCCGAGTCCCCCCAGCATGACAAGAAGTTGCGAGGTCGATCACTGGGTAGCAAACTGGCCGCCTCCTCGATGTACGGACTTCGGCCATTGAGCAGATGCAGACCTTCAGCTTCTACTTCGCGGTGGTGCCTACATCAACGACCACTTCCAGATAAGAAGGGGCGAAGATCCGTCTCGAGGTCTTACGTGCAAGTCGGATGCAGGCCTTCACGAGCCACAGCCCCCAGCAAACTTTGAAGTCCCTAGTTACAGTGAAGCAACCGCAGCGGCGGAAAACTGTGCCGCTGTCAGAAGGCTGTGTTCACGGTGGAGCCACTACCGGCCGGCAGGTAGATTCCCCATTCAACCTGTTCCGCTTCGATCAAGTCGAAGGAAGTCAGCAGGGCGCCGAAGGCCCGCAGCTCCAGTGAAGCCGAATCCAAGAACATGATCGACACCTTCAACCAAGCTCGACACCAAACGGCCTCGAGCTATCGACATGGCCGGCATGTCGCGTGAAGAGGTGAGGCCGGCGCACCTTGGCGGGTGGTGACTTACGCCGTTACGGCATCACTAGGTGGTTGTACTTGATTAGCTCGCGCACCAGTTACGAAGAGCTAAACATCGAACCCCTAATGAATCATCCTGTAATGACAGATTCACCCACGCGTTAATGCTACGAAGGGCTACTGGCTTTTCCTGGCGCTGCAGCGGCGAGGTGCTCAACATCTACGCCCAGGTGGGACCTGGTGAATGCTTGAATCGAGCACTGGGTTCCGCTAGAACGGATCACTGAATCGAATCGACATATTGGACAACCAGCGCAATTGGCCAGAGGGCGCCACCCCTCTATTCAGGACAGTGCACAGAGAGAGCGGCTCACTGAAATCGCGGCTGCGGCATGATACCTAGAGGGGGGGGGGGGGGGGGGGGGGGGTTAAGCCATACAATTCTTCACCTGTTCAGGCATTCACTGCCCACTAGAAAGTAGGCATCAAAGCCAGCCGGGTAGAGTGCCAGCAAGCCAGAGCGTCCCTGGGCACCAGTGGGTAGGTTCGGCAGGTCTATGGTCGAGCCACGCGTGGCTTACTCTCCTTATTATTGTGGTTGCCAGGTGTTTCTACAAGAATATGAGGAGTGTCAAAAAGCTGGGGTCCGTCCAGAGCAAGGACCAACGGCACCATCACCCCAGGTCAGATGGCCATCAGCCCTCCCCATGATGGCTCCCCACCCAATACCCTCAACAGAAGCGCCGCTTCGGTAAGATCTGAACAGGGGCCTATGATCAGGAGAGCCCAATACCTTGCCTGATTGGTTAGTGTTCTTCCTGCCTAGTGAATCGATTTTGATGGCCAATCACTCCCGCTGGTCACCGGTCAGTCCTATTAGACCAGTTTCCTGGTTCACCGGTATGCTGCTGGAGAGCCTTTCAGCCTGGAAAGAAATATAATTAAAAAAAAAATATTTAAAAAAAACTATAGGCCAGCAAGATGGCGATCGAAACCAGGTAGCGCCGCTTCAAGGGTCAAGCAATTCACAGGATTCCTGCCTAAATCACCAATCCTCCTGGCCGTTGGGCCGCAAACCCAGACAAATCGCCAAACTGAGAGGGTGAGCACAGAACATGGTTGAGAAAGCAGAGTTTTGCCCAGTTACCTCTGATGGATAACACCCACTGGCCGCCAAAGAGATCAGAATCCACAGCTAGTCTGAAGGACCGTAGTTGAAGGCGGGGCCTTTTGACGGTCTATTGGATTCAGATGGTTTCACTAACGTTTCCTTCGAATCCCAGACGGCACAGACATATATGATGATTCCATCAACCCATCAAGTGGAAACCGTATCTAGATCGCCAAGTCAAAGGGCAACGAGAGCTCCCCAGAACTTACAGGCTCGCTCTATCTATGCCCTCACAACGCTGACGCCCCCCTGCACTGCAATCCCTTGCTGATTAGTATAGAATAGAGGCTGCGGCACTCAGGCACAAGGCACCCACACCTCTGCTCATTCGGTCCAGTCTGCCCAGCTCGGAGAGCAAATTGATTCCCCAGCATCACGACAGTAAGAGTAGAAAGCAAGGACTTTAGAGTCAGAGTGAAACGGATGTGAGTGCATCAAGACCCGGAACGAGAATGGATCGCGATATAAGGTGCGGAATATACCATTAGACCACAGACAGAGGTCAGACGAGACGATTAGAGACAGAACCAAAACCAGATATATCTTGTCCATCAGACAAACGTAGCTCAGCCGAGAACAGGCACCAGCTGGACCGCCTCAGCCATCGTGCCAGAAGGACGCGCAAACAAAGAAAATACAAGAATCAAATTGCAGAGCAAGATTAACATCTTAATTTGATAGAATCATAGAGAAGAACTGATTATATCCACTCAAGGAGAGGATTATCTATAATATCCACCCAAGAAGCGACATGAAAATCCCAGTGAGTGGAAGGCAAATAATGACGGAACGCACGACACCTATAGAGATACACGTCGTCAGAGGTCCGCACGAAATTGACACGAGTGTAGACATTGAGTTATTGGTCTACAAGCAGTATAGATTCAATATTTAACGCCGGATGGACTTTGTAAGCAGAAAAGATAGGTGCAGAGGCATCACCAGGAATGATAATGATATGAGAGACGGCTACCCTCTGAGAAGTCATGAAAATATGAGAATGTGACGAACCACCCACAGAGGGAAAGTACATATGAAATTTGAGTACAGTAAAGGTATTGACTGACCTTACACAAGGCGTCTAGGCAGCAAGGTAGACAAAGGCGAAAGAAGGTCAAGGGATGAGTAAGTTCATCTCGCAACTTTTACACAGATCGAAAACGGAGCTCTCGCATTACCGAAAAAATTACTCTGCTGGTGGAAGAGCGGAAAGTTCGACCAATACGACCGGCCAGCACTCAAGGAGTGGACCTAGTGTAGAAAAATAAGAAAAATAACAAATCACCAGAACACAAGAGATCAAACAGCTGGCAATGTTCCAGGTCAAAGCACGGATGACGAATTGCAGGCCCCAGACCTTCGATTATAATCGGATCGATGACCCCTGTCGGAAGATACCTCCAAAGAATCAAAGCAATACAGACAGAGGTTATCCTGAGGACTTCAGAAAAGAAAAAACTCACGAAAAGTAGGAGCGAGGCCGAAAGAACCCAAAAGCACAGCCCACCGTGATCCAAGGTATGGCTAGTGGCGCTATAGGCCCACCATTACAGAGAGAAAAAATTACCAATAATACACCTCTATGAATCGTGGCCTTAGCACAGCGGAGCATCGCGATAAGAGGAAAGAAGTGATTAATACGCGGAGCTTCTGCGCAGTTGAGAGACTCATAGACACTGTTAGAAAGAGATGACCAGAATGAAAGGCAGCAAAGGATGTGGAGAGAAAAACTGACAGGAGATGAATCAAACTCATCCAAACAGAAAATATTTCATTCAGCGGCACCAGTTCTAACACGAGGATCATGCAAACAAATTAATTGACATCAGAATTAATTAGAATTAAGAGGAACTGAATATCAGTAAATATCCTGGCCACTCATCCATTGAAAAATCTTAACCGAACAATCCTCGCCAGACCAGATTTAATTCAAGAAAGAAGAGTCAGCACAACATAATAGGCGGAGCGAACTCACCTCTGAGTAACGAAAGCAATACGGTGACGCAACCCGATTGAAACAGCAAGATACAAGTGGAAAAAAGTAGCGGGCACCTCGAAATAATATAATATCAAACTCATTTCAGCACAGTAGCAGAAGGGATAGCAACGAATCAATCATTATATATTCGACGAAAAGGAACTGATAATTACAAATTTGACCAAGATCAAATGTTCAGAACCGGGATTTCTCTCTAGGCCAATGCCCCAGTTTAAAATGCACCCAGCAAGGTCCAAGAGGCACAGAGGTGAAAAAAAATGCATACCGATCAAGACAAATCACCACCCTTCCATTCCGATTTGAGCATTAACACACAAGGCTGAGAGAAAATACCAGCGTATGCCAAGATATAAGATAGCATACCCTATAACAATCAAATGGACCTTAGATATCTAACGCAAGACCAATAACTACATAACCAATCAATATGGAGAGGGAATAAGTGACCCGAGTGTGAGACCAAATGATGAAATACTGCTTGGCGAGAGTAAATCCCAGCTATCTAGAGCTGAATTCATCAGAATTGAGCCAAAACAAGAAGTCACCAGCCAAATGAGACACTCAACGGCCAACAAAACGAAAATGATGAAGAATGAAGTGACCGGATTAGCAAGAAGCCAGAACACGGGTCGAACCCTAAATAAAAAGCATAATGGTAGAGCCTACAGATGCGGATAATGAAGACCACCGAGCCGGCGAGCGACAAAGGCCTATGCACAATATCCAGGATTAGATTGATAGTGAAGAAACAACTGAAGAACACTCGTTTCAATTGAGAAGAAAACTACAATGAAATCTGATCAATATGAGACTGCACGAAATACGAGCAGAGTTTATTTAGACTGCGACACTCCGCGACAGTCAAGGACCCAAGTAGACGAAACCTACGAGCTAATCAAACAACCTTACAGCCAAGAACAAGCAGTCAGAATAAAGCTTGGCCGCAACCTGACCAAAAATACACAGTGGTCATTATCTCTCAAGAACCCAAGGAGCAGCAAATGCCCATTGATGATTTCCAGAAAGGAGAAAAGAGTGGTTGAAGAAAGTGATAATTCAATGAAATTTAGGCTGCCAATGTGCCGCCTTGTATGTCACAAGTTTGAGCAGATTTATAACATTGGGCTAGTTCAAATCGAATCGCTGTGGAGGTGGTGGATGCCCTGGCCTGGCGACCTGCGGTGACTGCTGATTCTTTTTCCTGTTCCTTCAAGATTGGCGCGCCACTGGTGGCTGCGAGCCTGGCATTCTGATCCCGTTTGATTGGCACCTTTTGCTTTGTGACTGTCTTGGTCTCTCGATCAACCAGCCTCACCTGCTGGGTTGTGGTGCTGGCCCAGGACTCTGATCA
>Ga0163217_1060003_pt1 | contig 14668 bp, 8 predicted proteins | sample SynspAceP_FD_185933 | JGI IMG/M metagenome (GOLD analysis project Ga0163217, IMG submission 185933) | Saline lake microbial communities from Ace Lake in Antarctica - Synechococcus sp. Ace-P (PacBio error correction) | ecosystem: Environmental > Aquatic > Non-marine Saline and Alkaline > Saline ... | reverse complement strand
CTGTGATTATTTTGATCAAGCCCAGTTTTTCTGTTTTGTTATGTGGCCTGTTTTACCTATTATACTTTTCTTGAAAGAAAAAACGTGTTTTCAACTCTTTCAAAACTCATTAATTCTTAGGTCTGTAGGTTTTTTTACTAATTCTTATTGGAGGAAATTCTTTAATTTTCTTCCATGGGGATCCAATGATTACTGAGTTTTATACCGCAGGAGAAATATCTAAATTGGTGATCCAATCCATTTTTGTGTGGTTGAGTTTTTTCGGATACAACCCCGTTTTTCCGACTTTATTTTCAAGTATGCCACTGGTTTTGATGTATTTGATTCTATGGGAGAAAAAAGGCTTTTGAGTCTCAGTATTTCACTTTTTTTCATTCTTTGCTTTCTTTCTGCTTTTTTATTTTATGCTGTTTTTGCTAGTCAGGTTACGAGAGTTGCATGGTAATTTTCTATTGGCAATTTCCTTTGACACTCTGTTTTAACACACCTAAGATTATTTTGCCATTGCCAAACCTACCTGGAAAAGCAGATAAACCCCACCATTTCAGGTTTTTGTATTGTCTGTGATTTACTATGATCCAAGTCGGATTCGGTCTGGGCTTTTGGCTCAGAATATTCACCTCACTTACCTTGATTTTGACCATTCTTGCTTCAGTTATTTGATTGGGTGGTTTTTCCATTTCCTCATCTCATAATATGCGTAAAATGTAAACGGAATAGGATGATTTTCTCTATTGATAATTGGGGAGCTGATCAAGGAATAATCTTTTAAAACGAGGCGTATCAATCAATATCAAAGGTTGCTTGAAGCTGTACCAGGCTTCTTTTGGCAGACTTCTGGGATGACTTAAGGTTAGAATTAACCCTATAATTGATCAATTTGAGCTTAAGGGAAGGATTAGAATAAAGAGCTAAGTCCGATCAAAACCAAGGATTTGGTACCAGTTGATGGTAAAGAGCTGAAATCATGCTCAAGTTTAAAAATAAGAGCATGGGACTTATATATTCTTAAATCGTTCCAGCTATAAGTTTTTATAAAAAAACATAATTGAAAAATAAAGGTCAAAACCAAAAATCAAAAACCAACGTTGAATAAGTTTTTTCTTTTTGAAAAAATAAGAATGCAAGGAATAATTGGAGGCTAAACATCCAGATTGTTTTGAATGGTGTTAGAATTTTCCCTCAGAATAAGTAAAGCGCAAAGTAAAGCGTTTCGTCTTAAGGTTGAATAGAAAGTTTCTTCAGCCACTTGGGTATACTGTTGTTGAGCGTATCAATTCCCCTACTCCTGTATGTATCGGAACCATCTCATGGAATAAAACCTTGAGACAAATAGGAAAGGCTAATGCAGAAGTAGTAAAAGCACATGCCATCCCCAGTAGGAATTTTCTTTGGGTAAAACGATCAAAAACCCAATCAATCCAAACAAACCACGTTGCTTCGGATAACCAAGAGAAAGAATTAAAAAAAATCAGTAGAATTAAAGCGATTCGATCCTGACTTTTTTGGTAGCGCTTAAATGAAGAAGCAGTAGAATAGCTCCAGCGATTTGGACAACTCAGGCATAAAAAACTAAAAAAGGAATAAAAAGGGTGATCGGAGACCCAAATTAGAATCAGCTGAAAGAGTTTGACTGTTAAAACTCGCTTCTTTTTGGAAAAGAACAGCAGCAAACGCAATTGTAAAATTATAAAATGATAATAAGGATGAGTGGGGCCAAACCATCCGAAATCTTAGCAAAAAAACCCATATAGCAACGGGTAGGGCAAGGACCATGTGGATCAAACCAATAAGAGTTAGATCCATTTCCAGTGTAAGTTTAAATGCATGCTCAAGTTAGAGGTTGCGGTTAAAAAAGACCTCCCGCATTTTTATATAAAAAAACTCATCCCATAGTAGGGAATAGCTAGCGCTAAAAAAAGGAGAAGAAATAAAAATAATTGTTCCAATAGGCCGATTAGCAATAAAAGCGAAAAATATAATGGGCGATTTTTTCTAGATTTCATTCAATACTAAGGGCCGATGATAGGAGGGGAGAGATTTGGGAAAGAAATACTAAAAGATTGAGAAGTAAAAATCAATCTTCCAATCCAAAATCCAATGGGTTCCTTTTCTCCTATGCTATTTGTTGACTTTATTTGCTTTTTATCCGACGTAAGAGTAATTTTGTTTCTCACTGAGTATATTTATTTGACTCAACCGCTAATTTTTCCAAAATGGGACTGACCGAGCGAAGCTTTAGGAATTTAAAATTTAAAAATTTCGTTAATTTAAAATTAAATAACTAAATCTGTAATTTTTTAAATTCTTCAATTCCTCCATTTTAAATTCTCAATTCCTCCATTTTAAATTCTCAACCCATGGGCAAAAATATCATTGTCGATAAAACGTTCAGGTTCGCTGCGGAAAGTTAATAAACTGTCTATTCTAGATTTAAGAGAAAGAGACATTTTTAAATTGGCTGACCAGTAGTAAAATCTGGAACATTCTATTGGAGCTAACGTGGAAGAAGCACAGGGCTCCCATTCCAAGCTGATTTCGTTGGCAAAACTCACTATTTCAAATAAAGAAGCAAGGAGGATAACTAGGTATTTGCGTGAGACTTTTTGATAGGAAAGAATTGTTGGCAGAACATAGTTCGATGAGCTATTTAAAAATCAGAGATCGACCGAAGATTATATATGCTTTAAAAAATTCCATCATTAAGAAATCTCGAGAAAATCTTAAAATAGCCTACCTTGGATTTCCCTTCATTTTTAAATTTCTTTTCATCATCAAAAATCGAAAGTGGCATTTTCAACTTAATTTTAAATTTAAATTTTTCCAATTTTAAATTCTTTTGCTCGAATCCTTAGTCACTTCCCAAAAACCCGAATCAAATTGCTGCTGAAGTTTCTTCTCGCATGCCCAATTCGTGGTTACCTGCGTTCCTCGCAAGGACTTTGATGAATAATCTACTAATTCGGTACGAGGTTCGAAAATCAACCGCCTCACCGGAAAGCTGGATTGCTCGGTTTTCGGTAGATGAAGGGAAAACCAAGGTTATCGGCGCTAACGAGAGACAACCCTTTTTCACTGAAATTCAGGCTATGTCTCAATAGTTCTTAGGCTTAGAGATGAGCTAGGCAGAAAATTGTCAAACGAATGGAGCGGGCTAGAGCGCGCTATATCAATAGGAGATTATTGCAAAGGCAAGATTCAGGGCACGGTTGACGTGATTCTCTATCGGAAAAATTCTCGAGAAACTTACCTGGGATTTTATCCTCGCTAAGGACTTACGAAAAAAAAGTTTAAATCGCAAGGTGAAGTCGAAATCTTGAAGTAGAATCCAGGGAATATCTCAGGAATCTTGCGTTTTTGGGGAAATAAGTAAAATCTGGATATACATTTTAAGGTACAATGAATTAGGAAAAAACAGCATTAGCTTGAAACACCAAAACCAAACGTAAAAATCATCCAAGCCAGCTCCGGTTGGAAAATGGTTGACTTAAGGAAATCTGGAGATACAAAGACCTCTTGTATTTTCTTACCACTTCGGGAATCAAAGCTTCGATATGCCCAATTCCATCTTAGGGCGTTTCTTGGGCCGATTATCCATACCCCTGTTTTCCACCATAGTCTTTACGTTGGTTTTGGGGGACTAGCGAAAGGGATTTCGGATGGAATGCCCTATTTTCTGTTTTCCTACCTGGCGCTTTTGGCCTTGGAATTATTTCTCAGCACGTTGACCGGAGTCAGCTTTAATTTCCCTGATCCAGAATGCAAAACATTGATTACCAAAGTCATTTCCCAAAGGATGGGTCTTGCCACTTTCTTGCGATTCCTCTTCCAAGCTCTTGGACTTTTTTGATCGCTTTTGTTGTAAGGTTTGATTGCTTCTGTTGATTATTTTCAAGTCACGCCAGGAGGGACTTTTGATTTTTGCCAGTTCTATTCTTCAATTGCTAATGACCTTCCGCTCGGTTATAGGAATGTTCTTTCTGGCCTGGCCAAGTGCAAATACAGAGATGTCAAACTGCCTTGAGCTTTATTTGTGGCAGCTCCTGTTTATATGCCGCTCCCAGTAGTTACAGTACCAATTTTGCCGTCCCTGAGAAATATATCCCCGTTTACATACTCAAACCCCATGGTGGAGTAATCGAAGGGTTTAGGCGCTGCCTTTTTGGAATCGACCTATTCCCTCGGAATGGATCTGGGGCCTGGAAGATCCTATCAGTCATTTTCTTTGTTTCGGAATGATGTATTTCCGGAGGATGGAACGAATTTTTGCAGATGTGCCTAGTGAAATGTGTCGCTCACGCAGTTGTCTCCTTCGGGTTGTTTGCCTTCGCGTTGTCAAGGTCTGTCTCCTTCGGGTTGTTTGCCTTCGGCGTGGTGTCTCCTTCGGGTTTGTCGCTTCGCGTTGTTCTGCCTTCGTGTATGTTTGCTGCCGTCTGTTGATCATGGTTGTCTGCCTCGCGTTGTCTGGCTGCGCAGTTGTCTGCCTTCGTGATTCAGGGACTACAGCGTTCACATTTTACAAAGTAATTTGCTTCATTACGAACCAACCCTGACACCCTGACAACAAGAGAACAAGACACCCAGAAAAACCTCGACAACAACAACAAACCAAGACAATCCTCTTCAACTGTAACATACGATTGAAAAAGTATCTGGACCCTAGACATTTTCAAAGAATCTGTAAGAACTGTTATTAAAAGCGCATCGATTTTAGCTTAATACTTCCCAAATATGAGTTGTATGAGTTGAAAGCCAGCTTAGAAGGTCTGGCAATTCAGTTTTTAATTCAAACATTGTGGGAAGGGTATTGGGGAAGAAGGAAGAGATATAAAAATGATTTTATTCAAGTTTCTTGGTTTACCTCATGCGAGCAATTTTGAAAACGTTTAAATCACTTTACGTAAACTGATAGTTTTATATCCAGACTTAGGAAGAAAATATGATGATTTGGGCCAAAAAAATAACGATCAGCCTAGGAATCAAAATAGCCAACTTTAGAGTATGTAGAGAAGAATTTGGGAAGGTTTAAGTTGCATGCCTTCGGCGTTGTCTGCTGCGCTGTGTTTCATTGTTTGTCTACTTCGTGTTGTCTTAACTTCGGTGTTGTTCTACTTCTGTTGTCCGCTTCGCCGGTTATCTGCCTTCGTGATTGTTTGCTGCGCTTGTGTCATGGTTGTTCTAGCTTCGCGTTGTCTGCTGCCGCAGCTGTCTGCCTTCGGGATGTTCAGACTACAGCGTTCAAATTTTTTACAAAGTTAATTTGCTTCATTACGAACAACCCTTGACAAACCAAGAGAACAAGAGAACCAAAGACAACCCTGAAATCCTCGACAACCCTGACAACCAAGGAACCAGACAACCCTGAAATCCTCGACAAACCCTGACAACCAAGAGAACCTTGACAACCTTGATAGCATTGCATAATCCCAGTCAAACCACCACTAACTTGACACTAAAGCTTCTCCAATCGTATCCCCAGTCTATAATGCAGAAAACTGCCCTCCCCGAACTTATCAGAAAGGATAGAGTCCGCCTGTAAGTTCCATTACCAATGATTATGAAATTATCCTGGATCGAAGATGCTGGGCCCGGATGAATTTGGAAGGTTATCGAACAACTTGCCGCCTACTAACCCACGAATCAAAGGACTAAGCTTTTCCGCAATTTTGGGCAGCCACTACGCCATCACTGCAGGCTTGGGATTCAGGCCAAGGGTGATTGGGTGGTAGTCAATGCGACTGTGATTCTACAGGATAGACCAGAGGAAAATTCCTTTGCACTTTTTCATGAAAGCTCTTCAAGAAGGATTTGAGTCGTTTTGGCTAGAAGAGCCAATCGGCAAGGACGGCTTTTTTCAAGCGACTTTCTTCAAAGCTTTTCTACCGAACATTAGCTTGTGTTTGACCGGATCACCATCAAGATGAGACCATTCGCAAAATTTGCATTTACAGTAAAAAAAGTCATTTCAGGGAAATCATCGGCATGCGTGAGGAGTATGCCGTTATTTTCCGACGATGGTTCGCATGCGGGGGATTCAAACAGACCACACTAGACGTAGGCCCCATGCAGCCAATGAGAAAGAGGAAGTAGCTACAAACTTCAGCGCTTGTTTAATTTGGCTTTGGATATTATGCTGCCTTACAGCGACAAGCCGATCGGCTGACAGTAAAATTGGGGCTTTTGGTCGCCTTATCTGGGTTTTTATTTGCCATTTACACGCGATCAGGTATTTCCAAGGTGAAATTATTGTTCGCAGGCTATGCAAGTTTGATTATTTTCACTTTGGCTCCTGACAGGATTTATTCTTGGGACTTTGGGATGGTCGGGCTCTATGTCGGGAAAACCTTCGAAGGAGGGTAAAAAGAAGGCAATATATATTGTGGAAGAAGCGAGTGGGAAGGTTTCCGCCACGGCGGACAGGTGTTTCTTCCTTTGGAATTGTCTGCTTCGCGATGTTTCCGCCACGGGCGGACAAGGTGTAATGGTTGTCTGCCTTCGGCGTTGTTCTGCTTAAAGCTGTTCCGCCACGCCTGTAGCACCTTTGCGAGTAGCGGACAGGGTGTCAGGGTTTTCTGCTTCGCGTTATCACCGTAAATCATTTGCACTTACTAAAAAATTTGCTTCAATACGAACCAACCACGAGAACGACAACCGCAAAACCGACAACCGAAGAACCCACAAACGACAAACCGACAACCGGGACAACACAACCGGACAAACGAGAACCGACAACCGACAAAACCGAGAGAACGACACGACAACCGACCACCTGTCCGCCGCTGGCGGAACCGACAACCGACAACCCCAGCCAACCTTTGATCACTCCACTTCTTTTTGACTCCAACCTCTTTGGCTACCCTGTAGGAAAATGTGAAATAGGTGATTCCTGGGAATGAAAATGAGTTTATGGTAGCTGCTGAGAACTTCTCGCTCATTTACCTTTTTTCAAAAGAATTTAAAGGTTCAGGATCAAGCATTCAACTTGGGGACCAAAAACTCATCTTTCAGAAGAGCTTGATTTACAAATACCGAATCCTGTTATTTTTTAACTTATGAAAAAAAAGGAATGGAACTCAAGCTTAAAGAATTAGCCTTCCAAAGTGGTATTTATTTCCCGCTTTCAAAACTGACAATAGATTGGTCAATCAGGAATTCGAAAAATCTGTATCACTTTGGATCAAAAGGCCTAATGGCAGCATGATGAGATCTTGACGGAATTCGGATTTGCATGGCATGATGCCACGCTGTCTTCGAAATTTGAAAATGCTTCTATTGGCTGATTTGCAGTTTCGGAAGAGTCCAGAGGAAAAGGGCTTGCGAGCAAAGTTGATTAAGCGCGAACCAAAAAGCGTTATCGCTGGTATCAAAATACTCACTATCCCCACCAAGGCGCCAATGTGCCACTGTTGGATCTATATAAGAACTGGGATATAAGCTTGTTAGATACTGTTTTTGTGTATCATTATTGGAATGGGAAATTGAAAAAATTGAAAAAAATTGAAGATGAATATTAGAGCAATGCTTCTTACGTAGACTGTTAAAGCTGGTCCGCCACGGCGGGACAGGGTGTTCAGGGTTGTCCGCTAAAGCTGTTCCGCCACGCCTGTGCACCTTTGGAGGTAGCGGGCAGGTGGTCTGCCTACGGGCGTTGTCCGCTGCGCGTTTTCCGCTTCGAAGTTGTCAGCGTTAGGCGGATTTACACATGACTATTCTTAGCTCCTTCATACCAAACCACTCCGACAAAAAACTCAGACAACATGAAAACAATCGACAACCCAGGACAAACCAATAAACTAACCATTAACTCTTAGGCCACATTACAGCACGGTCTTTAAAAAATTGGCCACGCCTCCGACAACTGACAACTGACACCTGTCCGCCGTGGCGGAACCCGACAACCGACAACTACAAACCCCACACTGAAACCTACATCCCCTTCAACAAACCCTACCTCCACCGGCAACGAAAACTGAAATTACATTCAAGCAAGCGGTCGGCCTTGGGCAAAATCTCCGGTAATGGTGGAATTTACCCAGCGATGCAAACATTTCTTTGAGCAAACGCTATCGGGTTCATAAGTGCTCTTGACCAGCTCCTGTACCGATGCCTTGGAATGGCCCGCGGATTATTTCTTAGATATTCAAACCCGGCGACGAAAGGTGGATCTTACGAGCTATTACTTTGTGTGTTCCACTGCCAATTGCCTTCGTTGCTTCGGGGTGCCAAAATCGTATTTTATCGGATAGCAAAGCCTGATCATCCGAATATGGATGTAAGCCTGCTAGAGCAGCTGATCAGTTCCCCAAAAAACAAAGGCAAATCGTCCCTGCTGCACTATGGAGGTGTCCCTTGTGAGATGGAGATTTGATCATGGAGATCGCAATCGACACGGAATTATGGAGTGGAAGGACGCTGCGGCCAAGGGATTGATAGCTTCTATCAAGGAAAAAGCTTTGGGGAGGAATCGGGGCATCTGGGAAAAACCTATAGCTTCCATGAAACTAAAATATCAAGCGGATGAGAAGGGGGGTGCTGAATCATTAATGAGCCAAAACCTGGGTCAAACGACGGGAAGTAATCTGGAAAAAGGAACCAACCCGAGCAGCTTTCTTTTAGAGGGAAGAAATCGATAAATACAGCTGAGGTAGAGCTGGATCCAGGTTTTCTCCCGCGGAAGTCACTGTGCCTGCATTTCTTTGGGGCACAACTGGAAAACTTAGGACCAGATTCAAGAAAGAAGAAAAGCCATTTGGGAAGGACTGATCTCCCGCTTATTTGGAAACCAAAGTCTAAGAAATTTTAGGGTGGAGCGATTATGAGCAATTGTTAGAAGTTTAAAGTTTTTTAAATGGAAAATGATTTCGGAAATCCTGACATTTTAAATTCTTCAATTTTACACTCTAATTAATGGCAAATGCCCACCTCTTTTACCTCCTTTTCCCAAGAGGTAGCGAGGTCGAAAGCATACGCCAAATATTTAAATGACAGATGGAATCTTAGCGGTATTTCAGTACCAAAGCCTACACCGCTCCGCTTACGCTCAAAAAGCATTTTCCCAGCCCAATATAGTCGTGATTTACCTTAACTCAGATCGTTTTTTCAGATTGGCCCTGCTTCGGCCATTGCCAATGTTTTTCATGAATATACCGGAAGGGTCCGCCACGGCGGACAGGTGACGGATGTCTGCTTAAAGCTGTTCCGCCACGGCGGACCAGCGCTGCAGGTGTCATTGCCCTATCATCAAGGTTCTGGTTTTCGAACGCGGTTCTCCTTCGCGGTTGTTGCTGCCCTATGCGGGCGTCGAGGATTTCAAGTGTGGTCTCTTGGTCTCGCTGGTTCCGCTTACGTCTTGACGCGACAGTTGTCAGGTTGTCCGTGTGACTGGATTTCAGTTTCGTCTGTCTTTTGTTGTTCCAGCGTATACTTCTTGTAGTTGTCAGTGTTGCTTAATTTATCGTAATGAATATAATACAAAAGTATTACATTTGCTCTTTGTCAATATAACGAAACCAACCACAGATCTCCTTTTCGAACCGCTGTCGTAGTCTGAGCGATGCACAGACACACGATAACCCAGGCAGGACCATTAAAGCCCTGCGCCAGTGAAGAAGACAAACGCCGGAACAATGACAACCCATGGACAGAAAAGCCGCGAGCGAGAAGAAACATCCACAGACCAGGATGCGCAGATAACGCAAGCGGGGACGCTAAACACGAGAACGGGGACAAACACGGCCAACAAAGTATGGAAGCAACACGAAGTACGACAAACATAGTGCGCGAAGCATACAGCGTCCCGAACGAGCGCACGAACTAACGGCGCCGAATCGGAGATGGCAAACATCCAAACGCTACCAATCACCAGTCTCTCTCTCACATAACGTCAAATAATACGCGAGAAGGCTTATTTGTGCGGCAACAGCGATTACTAGGTGATTGCGTCAGCAATTCTTTTTTTGACGCTCACCCTACTTTCCACAAATTCCATCACAACATATATTCTCTCAGACCATGTCAAGACATGTTATATTATACATAAAAAAAAAAACAACAAATCAAGCGTCTTATAAAACGCGTCAAATATCTAGATCGATTAACAGTTTGTGTTCTCAAGATTCCCGGCCCCATATAGTAGTAGGTATATAATTTTCCACAAATGAACTGATTAAAATCATATCTTTTTTTATATCTCCTTCTTTCCATACCCTTCCACAATGGTGAGGCAGATGTAAACGTTAAACCTCGTTATATCTGCAGACCTTGCGTATAAGACTGGGTAGCATTATCAAAAACTCATCCTCAAACTCGTACAAGCTACCATCAAACCACTCCAATTTCAGGTATCGACCAGAGTATCGTGTGAGAGATGGAGAGTCACGTATTCGATTCTTTCCAGGAACAGTTTCTAAAGATTCTAGTAGATATATGAGATGAGCTGTGAGGTCCAGATACTGATGAGCCGCTTTGTCTTATTCCGTCTCATGGTATAGATGATGTGAGTAGGTTCGCATTTGTATGATTCAGCGCGTCGCTGGAAGGTGCTGGTGCGGTTGAACTCTATATGGTCTTTCCTTGCGTTCACTATATCTGTGTGCCGAGGAGTAATCGTATCAGTAAGATAATATAGCAATATCTCCTTCTGACTTTCAATAAAATGTGTGCACGCAAGATAAGATCTGAACTCTCATACAGAAGGCTAGGAGCAAAACTGCGCGCAGCAGCAGATCGAGAGCTCCGCGATAGCGTGACCAACTCCATTATAAAACATGGCGTCCAAGCAACTATACATACGCAGTGAGTGAGACAAGCGGCCTGTGAACCGACGTGGTACACATCCGACAGCAGAGAATGACATCGACTCACGCATAGCCGACTAATAAAAACCTGCCGACTATGCAGGATCGGAACCATTGTGGCAGACGCCGAAGGGCATATGACGAAATCCACTCGGAAACGAGACAATCTGCTTTCGTAGTGAGAATCAAGACAGCGCGACTCACCTACATATATCTACCAGTGTTGTCGCCACATATCCTCTACGTACATAGAGAAGATTTTCTGTCAACTCGCGCCAGGGTAATACAGACCGACATTCCTTCCCGGAAAACAAAGACAAAGTTTATTTACCCATAATATTCGCCTGATTCGGAGTTTATTGTCCAAGCTCGCCAGATCTCTCGATATCCAAATCACTCAATCGGGTGAATCAAGTGAGTGTTCTGCACTTCAAAAAGGGCAGCCCTCAATATAACAATCTCTATAACGAAGACCACCATCCATGACGAGTGAATTGAGAGTATGTGATAAAAGAGTCTGTGCATCTCATCCATATCTCTAGATCGTGGAGATCAGGAGCCACTCTCTCTGAGATTAGTTGAACTGTAGACTACTGGAGAGCGGCATATAATAGACAGGAGCTGCACAATAAAGGCCTCCCAGGCATCAGTCTGACATTCTAAACTGCTTATGTTCTAAAAACTGCCATGGCAGAAAGAAACAGTTCCCGATGTTCATACTCTCGCGACTCCCAGCAGGGAGGAGAGGTGCAATTTAGCAAGAACTTTGTGAAAGGAATGAAGAACTGGCAAAAAATCATACAGAGGTCCCATCCTGGGCGGTGACTTGAAAATAAGATAACGTTACAATGGAAAAGGTGCAACAATACACATCACTACAACAAATACGAGCCGAATATCCAAAAAATACTCATAGAGCTTGGTTAAGAGGGTTCAGGCAGAGAAAAGTGGGCGAAGACCATCCTTGGAAATAGAACTTTGGGAATTTCATGTTTGCATTCTGAATCAGGAATTTAGCTGACTCGGTCAACGTGCCTTCGAGAAATTCAATGCCCGAAGCCAAGGTATTAAGGCGCTACAACATTGGGAGAATCACATGTTGTAGGTTAAGTTAACACGATAAGGATTTGCCAAAGTAGACGGGCTTATGGTTTCTTTTTTGATTTCTCTATGAGATCCCCGAGAAGAATCTGATCTGCGGCTCTAGCGCCTGCCCAAACACACCCAATATGTCCCCGCTCGTGATTAAGCAATGGATTCCCTATGCCAGCGCTCTGTGGGGAACACAGCCTTGTGGTATGGTAGGGACGGGATCAAAGGTGTTCACGGCCCAAGAAACGCCTGCTATCGCGCCGCGGCAGGGACATTGGGTGTCTGCCTTGGCGTTGGTCGTCATAGTGCCCTGAGGCGCTTGATCCACGAAGTTGATCCCGCTGACTGTAAGCGAGTATTATTACTGAGGAGGTTCTCGCTAGGTTATTCTCCACAGGAATTTTCCTAAAATAGTCAAACAGTAGTTTGTTCCAACTCGAGAAACAGTCTGCTTTATTGTACTCATATGCAAGTTTTAAACGTTTTGGTTCGCTCATACGAACCAAAGCCACTTTTCAAGCCTAAAATGCTGTTCTCAATTTCATAATTAAGTGTGATCAAACCTTAACACAAATGCTGAACAATACCAGGAACACCTGTCCGCTTTTACTTATTCCGCCAAAACGTGACCAAGGGCATGTCGGCATAGAATATTACCCTGGAGAGTATCTACTGTCCAAACGCGTGAGTCGAAACTTCTCACACTCTGCGATTAACTTTTTCCGTGAATTTAAACCGAAGTGGAGCATTTAAGCGCAGGATAAAACACCAAAATCAACCGACCCACCTAGTGCGTCAAGGTTCTCATATCTCCAAGATTGGTTACCGCACAGAGGCAGAATTCACCTCAACCGGTCCCTGAATCTTTGCCTTTGCATTAATTCTGGCCTTATGGATGGAATCCGAAACTAAGACCGCGGCATCTAAGCACCGCGGGCACACAACAATTCGCGGACATTGACCAATTGATGCTACACCAGAATCAATATATAGACCTAACGATACTCTAGGAGGAACCAGTCAAGCTGAGAAGTGCTCACGCAGTGCCATCAAAAGGAAGTATATGATGAGTTACTCTCTCGGCCTAACGCCACCGAAGGTGAAACAGCCTGGGGAACAGCTTTTGATCAGCTCACTTTGATTCCAAAGAATCCACTCGGAGCAAAGAAGTTCTTGGTAAGTAACAAATAGCCATTCCTCTCATCATGGTCATGCGCACGAGCTTGTCGGAGATATGTGGCCGAAGTTTGCCGACTGGGCATCTGTAGCGAACTTTCTAGTATGTGGGATGTGTCTTATGTCAAAAGTTCTATTTGAGAGCGAGAACTACTGAATGAAAACGCTATTTGAGGCGCGAAAAAATATGCGCCTTTCAGCCTTTCGCAGAAGAGAACTAATTAAGTTATGTAACGTTCCCCATCGAGGCCCAAGCACACGTCCAATTGAGCTAACGTGGAAGTGGTTTTATTTTTGGAAGTGACTAAGGATTTCTCGAGGACACCAAAATGACAAATGAATTTGTAAATTTGGATTAGAAGATACCATTTAAGGAATAAAGCTTGCAGAGCATAAATCCCTTTTCGATTGTCATTCGGTTGCATGATGAATAAGATTTAAAATGAAGAAATTCAGTGGTCGGAATACAGGCGTACTTCTAAGGATTTCTCAGAGATTTTCTTAATGGATGGGAATTTTAAAAGGCAAATATAGTCTATCTCGTTCTGAAGATCTCTGATTTAATATAAACTACATCGAAGATACTGAGTAAGTACTTCTTCTACCGTCGACCTAACATATTTCATTTTCCCGCTCTGTCACAAGACATTTAGTTCTCGTCAACTTCAATGACCGTATGTCTTCTTCATTGGCTTTCTTATTTGATGCAAAAGTATAGTGAAGTTGCTTGCCAAACTCGCAATCACTGGCCTTTCGAGATTGGAGCTCATGATGGCGCCAGCGGCTATGTGTTCTTTCGCTGCTGATCTTCCACCTTGGGAGCCATCTAGCGATCCAGAGGTTCAGATTTTAAACATAGATGCTGGGTCAGCACCAATTTTAAATGTCCTCTCTCCTCAAATCTAAGATAGACATTATTTATTTCACGTCACGCGAACCTGAACGTTTTATCGACAATGATATTTGCCATGGGTGAGAATTTTTGAAATAGTTAGGGGAATTGAGGAAATTTAAAATGGAGGAATTGAGAATTTAAAATTACAGATTTAGTTATTTAATTTTAAATTAAAGAAATTTAAATTTTTTATAATTCCCTAAAGCTTCCGCTCGGTCAGTCCATTTGAGGGAAATAGCGGGAGTCAAAAAAATACTCAGAGTGAGAGAAACAAAATACTCTTACAGCGAGGATAAAAGGCAAAAAATCAACCAAAATAGCCATAGGAGAAAGGACCCAATGGATTTTGGAAATTGGAGATTGATTTATCTCAATCTTTAGTATTTCTTCCAAAAAGTCTACTCCCCCTCCTATCATCGGGCAAGTGACCTTAGTTATTGAATGAAATCTAGGGGAAAAAATCGCCTAATATATTTTCCTTTTATTGCTAATAGAGGACCTATTGGGCACAGGTAATTTTAATTTGTCTCCCTTGTTTACGAGCTATTCCCGGGTGACCCACCTACTAAGTCGTGTTGCGAGACTGAGATTGTGTGTTTACTTATTTAGTTACACAGAATGCGTCATAGGAGGTACTTCCGGCTTTACCAAAACCTCTAGAAGCTATTCGAAAGCATTAAGCATAGTTAGCTATACACTTGGGGAAATG
>Ga0163217_1092931_pt1 | contig 14670 bp, 7 predicted proteins | sample SynspAceP_FD_185933 | JGI IMG/M metagenome (GOLD analysis project Ga0163217, IMG submission 185933) | Saline lake microbial communities from Ace Lake in Antarctica - Synechococcus sp. Ace-P (PacBio error correction) | ecosystem: Environmental > Aquatic > Non-marine Saline and Alkaline > Saline ... | reverse complement strand
ATAGTGATCCAGAAGCTTTGTCCCAAAAAGAAACGAATATGGCATGAACACCACTAGTGGTAAGTGAACAATACTGTTTTTTTTAACTGAAGATGGGTTTACCGAAGAATGGCAGTTTCCATTCGTAGATTTCAAAGGAATCTTGAAGAATTATGAAACCAAACGCTTATACACCTCAAATATTTCCGAATAAAAAGGAGTCTTTAATGGAAATAATCCAGAGGAAGATTCAACTTCTTGTTGTATTGAATCCAAAAAGGCGAATACCCTTAATTATTACTTACAAAAAAAGCTTAAAAATAAAAAAGCACAAGGCAAACTTTAGCTTTTCGAAAATCCATTTAAAAGCCTTATACTATTCAAAAAAGAAGTGATTACCTATAAAGAGGATGATGGTAGGAACTTTACAGGGGAACTTTATATTACCGTGGGTTACGACCAAGTCTAAAAAAAGAAAAGGAAAACCCATGATTGGGGCAGACCCTAGGAGAGTATAAGACAAAAAATAGTGGCTCTCAGAATACACAAATCAACTGAATTTACGCTTCCCATCTTGGGGCTCTTCCTATTATTGGGGTTAACTAAAGGTATGTGGTTTTAGGGACGATGCAGCTTTCCCAATTATTGGAGGAAGAAGATGCCCAACCTAATGATACCTTTAGAAAGCAATTAGCTTCGCCAATGCAAAGCAGCTATTGATGCCGTAAGATGATTTAGGATTATATCGATAGAAAAAAAGTGGCTGTTGCTGGTCATAGCTTACGGAGCTTTTATTGGTGGCGGAATTTGCCCTTCACATTCTGATTTAATTTGCTGGGTATATGCCAGAAGCGGTGCTTACAACAGAACCCTTACCCCAATTTTGGTCTTTCAGAGCGGAAGAGGTCGTAATTACTGGGAAGCTCCTGAAGTTTATAGATGGTATGTCTCCTTTTATGAAACGCCGAAAAAATGAAAAACACCACTTCCTACTCGTTCATGGAGAAGCCGACAATAACTCAGGTACGTATCCTATGCAAAGCGAGCGTTATTTAAACGCCTTTAAAAGGCCTAGGTGCAACCGCTGAACCTAGTGATGCTTCCTAAAGAAAGTTCATGCTATAGAGCTAAAAGAAATATTGACATCTGCTTGGGAACAAAGACCATGAGTTAGAGAAATATTTAAAAGGCCTGAAGAGAACAAATAGCTGTTCCAGTGATGGGAAAAATGAAGACAGTAAGCAGTAAGCAGTAGCAGTAAGCAGTAAGCAGTAAGCAGTAAGCAAATTAATTTTTTTGATTTTGTTTGCTGCTTTTTTTTGTTCACATTAAATTTCAAGGTGCTAAACCGTTTCATTCATCAACTGTTAAGCAGAACCACTGAAAACATTTAAGGCTAGCAATGCGAAGATAGAAAATACGTTGTAGAGAATTGACAAGCAGATAAATGAAGTTAAACTTAAAAAAAACATTGGTTAGATTTTTTTTACTTTCAGAAGTCGACACCAGTTTTAGATCTTCTTTTTTAAACTAACTTAAAAAAGCAGCCCCATAAAAAAACAAAAAAATCCCGAAGTAAATTTACTTCGGGATTTTTTAATTATGCTTCTCCCTGTTGGCCCAAAATTTTCATGGGTACGGAGGTTTTCATAGTCGTTTAATAGTACCATGGTGCTTTCTCAAACCGACTACGTTATCACTTAAGCTTTTTTAAGAACTTTTAGCGTGTTTGAGGGCGGGGCGGCGCCGTCAATACGATTCTACTCTTCACTTTTCTGCTTGTTTTTGGTGCTACCTGGCATCATACTAATAAAATCACTACGAATTCAGATTACTGAATGATGAATGATCGCTAAGTGGATAAATTCCCTCAGCCGTTTTTTCATCTACTCAATATTTATTTGGAATTCGTTGTTTTTGATTCACTCATTGAAAACTATAACTAAAAAATATATTCTTCTTTGCGACCATAAATCTCGTTATACTCTTCTTTAGAACCTACAATAAATACTATCATAGTCTCTCATAACCTGTTCCTGCTGGAATTTTTGTGCCCAACAATAAACATTCTCTTTCAATCCTTCTAAAATCATCGATCTTTGACCAGCAACGCTGCCTCGTTCATTACTTTAGTCGTTTCTTTGGAATGGATGCGCACGATATGAATGACATTCGTTTGTTAGTGAAGGCACGAGTAAACCTTGCAGTATTGGCGTTCAGTAGCTGCCAAACAGCATCTCTAGCTTCTACTAAAGCTTTGTCATTACGACGAAAAATAGAATTTTCATCTCTTAATTGACCGCCGCTGAAATTAATTTGACCTGGCTTTTAAATTAGCAAGACCTTCCTACTTACAACAAACCACTTTTTACAAAAAATTCCACATTTTCTGTAATAAAATCGTCTTTATGTGCCAATTGATTTTCTAAGAAAATAGTATCTCCTGGATCTTGAATTCTAAAACTTTACGCATCATTTGACGTACTACTACCTCAAAAATGCTTATCGTTAATTTTCACACCTTGTAAAACGATATACTTCTTGCACTTCGTTCACCAAATATTGTTTGCACCGCAGATGGCCCTTTGATAAGCTAAAATATCTTCTGGAGTCCACTGACCCGTCAGATAATGCATTACCAGCACGGCACATAATCGTTTCTCCTGTACTAATAATTTGATTTGAAAGATTTAACAAGTATTTCTTAATCTCTCCTAATTTAGATTCTATGATTAATCATCACGGTTACTCTTTGATCTACCCAAAGAAACTTACACCATCATTTCAGATTACTACAGCAGGATTGATGGATTACGAGCTTCAAAAAGTTCAGTAACTCTTGGAAGACACCCGTACATATCTCCTGATTTCGCAGACTTACGTGGAAATCTTAACTAGATTTACCCTTCTTTTAATTATTGTCGCCGTCACGACCATAATATGTTGAACCAACGGTTGGTAAATTGTATGAACGAATACTTCGTCTTTTACTATTCATTAATAAGTAAGTTGTATTAGTTTTTTGTTTCTAGATTCAGAAATAACCTTTCTTGGAACTGGTTTGTTCATCCAATTTCTTTACTTGATACGTAACCCCTTGATCAATATTCTCGTAAGCAATTTTTCCTGGAAATCAAAACCAATTAACCCGTATATAGGATCCATTGACAAAATACTTGATCTTTCGTTACTTTAGCACCATTCTTTAATAAATAAACTGTGATCCGTAAGGGAATGGTATTGGTAGCTTAAGGTTTAATTCGGTTTTAGCATCAACTACTTTAATCTTCCGATGTTTCTAGAAATTACCAATTCAGCAGCTTTACCTTCGCTATAGCAGAAGTAACTGTTCTTTAAAATCTTCAATTTCGCGATACCAGCGGATTCGCATTTAACTGCTATCTTCAGAGATGTTACTGGCAATACACCTACGTGGAAAGTTCTTTAATGTTTAAACTGTTGTACCTGGTTCTCCCGATAGACTGTAGCAGCTACAACACCTACAGCCTCAACCTCTTTGAACCACTTTATGGTCGTAGTTCTACCGTAACATTTACCACAAATACCTTTAGCAGCTTCACAAGTTAAAGCAGAAACGCACTTCGATTTTTTTCAATCGGAGACGCCCCCCCCCCAACCCCCCCCCTCCCCCACTTTCAACAACTTTTAACATCAGCTTCTAAAAATTTCTTGACCAGTCTTAAAACTAATTCTTCGGTTTAAAGGGATTGTACAACATCATAGTAAATGAAACTCTACCTAAAATACGCTCTCCTAAAGATTCTACAAATTTCCTCGTTTTCTTTAAAGCTTCAACTTCAATACCTCTTAAGGTTACCCACCAGTCTTCAGTATGATAATCACAATCTTGTGATACTATTCCACAACGACGCGTTAAATATCAGCATCCGCTGTTTTTAAAGCAGTATTCCGCAAGACCTTTACGTGCACGTGTGTAGAAATAAAGTATTCAAGAATAGATAAACCCTTCTTTAAAGTTCGATAAAAATTGGGTTTTCAATAATTTTCACACACCAGCAGTTGATTTTTTAGGATTAGCCATTAAACCACGCATTACGCGTTAACTGACGTATTTGTTCTTTAGAACCCTTGCTCCAAGATCAAGCATCATTGATACACCGAGTGTGAATCCTTGTTGATTCTCTATACGCTTCATTGCCAATTCTGTCAAAACTTGTGCGTTTGTTGAAGTCCAAACATCCAATTACCTGATTGTAACGCTCGTTGTTGGTAATAAGGACCCATGTTATAATTGGTTCATAATTCCTTCAACTTGCGTATAGCATCATCGATCATTTTGTTTGCTTTTCTGGCGGGATAAATAATATCTCCTAAACTAAAGGACAAACCCACCTCTAAAGCGAATTTCATACCCCATAGTTTTTAATCTATCTAAGAAATCAAACCTGTGGTAGGAACATCAGTTACTTCTAATATTTTACCAATAATATCTCTTAAAGATTTTTTATTTTAATACATCGTTAATATATTCCTGCCTGTTCTGGCACCATAAATATTAAACAATACTCTACCAACTGTTGTTGGTAATAATTTGATGTTTACTAATTCTCCTTGCTTCCGTTAAAGTCTTTTGCTCTAACTTTAATACCAGCATTCAAGTCTACCATGCCTTCGTTATTGAGCAATAACAAACTCTTACGTTAAGAATAGATTGTTAAGCCCTCACCCTTTTACAGGAACTTCTGGGTAGGGATTTCGCTCTTTGGTCATATAATACAGCACCTAAAAACCAGATTCCTGAGAAGGTACCGTAATTGGCGAAACGTTTCGCAGGGTTTAAAGATATGTTGACCGATTGCCAACATTAATAATTGGACATTCTAGGAATAGCTTCTGGTTCCAAGAGGTAAATGCAACCCGCCATTTGATCCCCATCAAAATCCGCATTAAATGCAAGTAAAACATTACTAATGGGTGTAAACGAATTGCTTTTCCTTCAATGAATTAGGTTTGAAACCGCTCTGTGAATTACCCAAACGGTGTAATGTAGGGAGCTACGGTTTAATAAAAACTGGGTTCCTTTAATACATTTTTCTAATATCCCAAACAACTGGTTCTTTTTTATCTTGATAATTCTTCTTAAGAAAGACCTTTTACTGTTTTTACAATACCTCTTTTCTATCAACTTACGAATGATAAAAGGTTTGTATAATTCAGCAGCCATATCTTTTAGAAGACCACATTCAAAATAATTTTAATTCTGGCCCTACAACAATTACCGAAACAGTGCTGAATAAATCACCACGCTTACAAAGTAAGTTTTGACGGAACGACCTTGCTTTCTTTAAAGAATCAGAAAGTGCGACTTTTAAATGGTCTGTTTTGATTCCGATTTTAAACGCGCAAGAGCTTTTCTTTGTTATCGAATAAAGAATCTACAGCATTCTTGAAGCATACGCTTCGTTCTAAGAATTACTTCTGGAGCTTTTATCTTCAACATCTTTAAGACGTTGTTACGGATTAATCACTCTTCGGTATTTAAATCATTAAATCTGAAGTGGCAAAACGACCACCATCTAAAGGTTACAGAGGACGTTAATTCTGGTTGGAATTAACTGGGATACTTTCATAATCATCCACTCAGGTCTGTTTTTCTCTATTTTCTGAGATTCTCTCAAAGGACTCAACCTACTTGAAGTCTTTTTTAAGGCTTTTTTTTACGTTGTTTAAGAAGTTTCCGTATTGCCTTATGTTCTTTAATTCATAGGACAATACATCTACAAAAATCGATACGTCTAAAATATCAATCAAACATTCAGCACCATCTTAGCAATAAACTTTATTGGGTCTGTATCTTCTAAATATTGACTTTCAAACAGGAAACAATTCTAATATGTTAAATATTCCTCTTCAGTTAAGAAATCCATTTTATTGAATTTCTTCTCCTTCAGGATCTCTCTTTTATACCTGTGTGAATAAACCACATAATCCTTCGTAATAATAATACAGTATCTAACTTCTTAGACGGTTAAGCCTATAAGTATCTATTTGTTGGTAAAGAACGGAATTTTTATACATGGCACCACTAAAGTAATGTGACTTACTCTATCTCTATTACTTGTCTTTTTCCGTAACCTCTACACCACAACTTTCGGTCACAAACGCATTCCGCGGGGTAACGAATTCTCTTTTGTTATTTACCACATAGCACATCGTAATTCTTTTTCGGCGCCAATTTATATTCGCTTCACAAAAAGACCGCACGCTGTCTGGTTCCCGGTTTGTGCGTTCTTAATTTATAGTTTCAGGTTTTAAAAACTTCATCCTCTTGATTCTTGCCAGAATTGATTCTGGTTGGAGGCCAAGCCTATTGAAATTTATCGAACCTTTAATTGTGTTATTATCTCTTGTCTAGCCATTACAATATGTGATGATATATATATATATTGTATTAAAAAATAGTCCTGTCTCTAAAAAACCTTATTACTACTACTCTTCCAGCTAAATGTCTAAATCCTATAACTTGTTAGTTCATGCATTAATACGTTTGAAGATTCTGGTAAACCAGTGTTCTGGCATTGTTTCTCCCTTTAAAACATATAGCTTCGTCGTTTTAGTCTTACCTACAAACATCAGATTTACTGTTAATATTTCACGTAGTGTAGCAGGAAGGCTCCATAAGCTTCTAGTGCCCAAACCTTCAATTTCTCCAAAACGCTGACACCATATATTATATACTGTTGCTTTACCACTAAAGGGTTGTTGCGTTAATTAAAGAGTATGGTCCTATAGAACAGTTATATCATATGTCCTAATTTGTCAACATATAGATAATTCTCTATCTGTTTATGTTGATTCAAAAACGTTTATATATATTATCTGTATAAGTATGATGCCCAATCTTGGAATTCAAGCTTTCATCTGTATATTCATTAATTTGATCAAGAGGTAGTCATATATCAAAAATTGAGTGTTGCATACTTCTTATCTTATATATGCATTAGAAAACAGTTTCATAAATTTGACCAATGTTTCATACGAGAAGTACCCTAATGGATTTAAAACAATATTCAACTGGTGTTCCGTCTTCTAAGAAAGGCATTCTTCATGTCTTACGATACGAGATACAATACCTTTTGTACCGTGACGAAACCTGCCCATTTATCCCCTACTTTTAGTTTCGTTTTTAGCAAACATATACTTTAGCTAGCTTATGATACCTGCTGGTAACTCATCTCCCACAGAAATAGTAAATATATATATTATAGGTTACCTGAAGGTCATTAAGTTTAATTTGTAGTGCTTTTTCTTGCATAAGTCAGCAAAACCCATGTATTCGAATCGTTTATCTGTAGTCAAACTTCCACCCACCAAGTGAGGCAAAATCAACACAGAATTCAACATTTTTCTGTATCTACCCCGTAAACACTTCCTCACCAAATCATTGAGAAACACCTGAGACGTTTTTCCATTTACTAATGTAAATAGCTTTCACTAAAACATCTTTTAACTGCTGAAACTTAAACTTCGTTATTCTATTCTAGTTTTGAATCGCTTCTTTATCCTCAGAACTTTTCTCTTGGCTTTAATAGAACGAGAAAAACAACTTTTTATCAATAACCACTTTTTTATGAGATCTTTTAAATGACGGCATCTTTTACATCACCAGCCTTTATCTCCAAAGATTTATATTTCTGGTTGTAGATCTGATTCTCTTTAGGTTTATTTTCCTATATATTTTCACCAGTTTTCACCTCTGCTATATACGGATCCATACCGTGTCACTAAGTTTTGCCTCTTCAGATTATTTAGGAATATCGTTTGTTAGTTCTTCAGCTTCCTGTATCTCTTACTTCTAATGATATTTCATCTTACGTGAATGGAAGGTAAGAAATATCTTCACGAAACTACTTTTTCCAGAAAAATTACAATAGCACCTTCAAGATACTCCTTTTCAAGGCATAAAGCAAATTATTTCTTTTTTTTATTACTCCCATTTTCAGTCGCATTTACCCTTCACAAAGACTGGCCTTTTACTTTATTCACCTTTCTTACGAATAGTGCTTTTTAAATTAATGCTTGTCCCTTGGGTGTTTTCTAAATTAAACTAATTTCGTATGTTTAGAATCTTCATTTCTTACCAAACTTCTTCAGTTCTATTGTATTTTATATAGAAAATCTTTTCAGAATCAACATTATGGGATGGTTCCATCACCTTCCGCACTTAATTAATACTCTTGAAATCAGATGCCACTGCGCTCTAAACCACCAGCGATAGGGAGCCTCTGGCTTAATAACGGAACTGGCTTGACCCGACAGTTTGATCCCATCAAAAGCTCTGTTCGCTCATCATGTTCCAAGAATGGAATTAGGAGAAAAGCGGAGATAGAAGCTCAATTTGATAGGAGCAACATCTGTAAAGTTCAATTCTGCAGGATCAACGACTTGGGAAATCCCCTTTCTTCTCTTTGCATTACCTTCATCAGCGGTGATTTCCATCTTTATCCATTGGAATGTTGCTTGCGCAAATTTTCAATTCCTTCTTCTTCTTCAGCACTTAGGTATCTAAAGTTTATGAATATCTACTTTTCCATTAGCTACTTCTCTATACGGAGTTTCTAAGAAAAAGCCCATAGAATTCACTTTTGAAAAAACTGAAAAGCGAAAGAAATTAAAACCAATGTTTTTGGTCCTTCTTGGTGTTTCAAGTAGGCGCCAAAGGTCTTCCGTAGTGTGTGTTTAGTGAACATCACCGTACCTCGAAAAACCAGCTCTTTTCCTCCTTGATAAACCTCCAGTCCCTAATGCCCCAGAAAGTCTTCTTTTGTGTTGTATTTCAGCTAGCGGATTTGTTTGATCCATGAACTGAGATAATTGATTTGTTTCCGAAGAACGAATTATCACAGAAGAAAAGTGTCTTAGCATTAATCAAATCGATGGGGTAAATACTTCGTTATCACGTTACGTTCATACGTTCACGAATAGTTACGCGCTACGCGCTAAACCCAACCAACCGAATTGTTGTGACAATTGCTCTCTACGTTTCTAACACGACGATTAGAAAAGGTGATCAATATCATCAATCTCTGCTTTAGAGTTAAATTAATTCTATTTAAATATTTTATAATGTGTATATATTTCTTCTTTGGTCAAAACTGTTTGTCCATTCGATATTCTAACTAATTTTGGTTCATTCTGTAAACGACAAATTCCACCAAAGGTTATAGCGTTGATGGGCAGAAAAGAATCAATTTGTCAATAATAACCACGTGCAGTTCTCCTCATTCTGGGCGGTTCCAGCATACGTAATTGAGGTAAAAATATGTTCTACGGCCATCTTTTTTTCAGAGTTTCGTTTTTAAGGGGGATTCCTTTTTTTTTTTTGGTTTTAAATGGGGGGTATTATGAATAATACCGTAACTGATTGCCGCCGCAACCTTCTTGTGTAGGAAGTTACTAGTTTTAACATCAGCATCAACTATTTGGTGATGATTGCATCTTTTCTTAAAAAAGTGTCACGATCCTTAATATAAATTTTCGTTTCTTTCTATAAAAACTTACTTCGCCTGTATCTTCATCAACAAAATCTTCATGCCAAGTATTTAGGTACTCTTGCGCAATTTACGGACCTTAGTACTTTTTTAAGTCCCGCAACAGGTAAACCTAACCTTCTTCAGAAAGGTCAAAAATTCTCTAAAATATTTCTTTTCACTTTCAAAAAACCAATGGCTCTGAATAATTGTCAGTAAAGGGTTAATTTTTTCTTTCTATCAAATATAAGCACTACATACGCCATTGATATCAGTTCAAATTTCTATTCCAAGAACCCTTAAAAGCGAATTTACTCTTGCGGAATATAATTTGCTGTTCCATTTGCGTGGGAATTGATTGTCCAAAAAATACACCAGGAGATCTGTGTTAATTGGAGAAACAACAACGCGTGTTCAGCACCGTTGATCACAAAAGTACCACTTGGCGTCATGTAAGAATAATTCCTAAATAAAATACATCCTGTACAATTGTTTCAATCCTCGTGTTCCGGATTCCGTACAATATAATTTTAAACCTTGCTTTTAGCGGAACGCTAAGGTAAGACCCCAGTTCTATACATTCTTGTATAGTGAATAGCGTGGGAGGGTCTATAAAAATAGTTCTAAAAATTCCTAATTACGAACTTGATTCTCGTGTCGCGTAAATAGGAAAAGTTTTCCATGAACGTATTGTATTAGGTCCTTCATCTCCCCTTTGCGTTCAGATTTGGTTTCAAGTTGAAAAAAATCTTGAAACGAAAAAAACTTACCTGAATTTCTAAGAAATCTGGGATAGTTTCGGGTATTCTTAAGCGGATGCGAAATTATTCTTTCTCAGTCTGATTGTAACATCAATGACAAAATTTTGATTATGAATACTTACTCTAAAATTGCATGTAAATAAGGTTACATTACAAAAATAGGTTTTAGGTCTATGCCACCAAAAAAGTGAAAAGACGTCTAAACCAAAAAATCTATATGGTTGTGCTTTACTATTTAAGCTCCAAACTTCAGCTCCTGCTTCTCCAATGATTTTTTTAATACCTTCTGCTTCATCTTTCAGAGATTACCTTCTTTGATAGGCTTCTGGAGCGCTGATCAACGATATCTTAGCTTCTTTTAAACCTAAACCAGTTAATTCTTTAACCAATTTAACTACTGCTTAATTTAGATGCACCAGCTGCTTTCAAAGATAACATGCAAATTCTGTTTTGTTCAGCCGCTTCAGCAACCTTGCACCACCACCAGCAGCAAACTGCAACAGCAGCAGGCAGCAGGCTCGATACCAATACTCATCTTTATAATAATAGATCGCTAACTCATTTTACATTCTTTTACGTCAAGTAACTAATTTTTCTGCGGAAATTTTTTAAATCTGCCATTTTTCTATCGTTAAATTAAATTTTAAAATATTAATTGTTTTTAGTGCGTACGTTTATTTCTCTGATAAATGTGTTTTAAGGATACCTGCAAGTTTACCTCCACCAGACTAAGACCTGAAATAACATTCTTAGTGGGATTTTAATATGCAATAATATCACCTATCACTTCTTCTTTAGATTATTATTAAACTAAAAGATTCTAATTTGTCATCACCAATATAAATTGACTCCTGAACAAAGCACCTTTTAATAAAGGGCTTGTTCTTTAGTTTAATCTAAAAGCTTTGATTAATTTTTGCAGGCTCATTAGATGTTTCTGAAAACTCAATGAGTACTCCCTTTTAAGAAACTCCTGGAAGTTCCCAAAATCTTTTATCAGAGGCTTTTCAATTGCCTTCTCAAAGCAATGTATTTAACAACTTGCTAATTTAATATTTGCTTTAAAACAATCTCTGTAAATTCAAGATGTTGTCACTCGTTTAAAACCTGAAATATCTTGTTAAAGTATATAGTTGAAGCATTACTTAATTGGCAGTTAAATCTTTTCTATTACGTTTTAATTTATCTTCTCTGTCATAATTTTATCCGAATTAAACTGATTTAGCATCTAATTGCCACACTTAGGACTTCATGGTACTAGACATGTAAAATACTTTTAATATAAACAACCTTTTGCCAGCAGTTGGCTTTAATGGTTTGATAAAGTTTCGATAGTTCTTTTGGCGTTTCTACTGTATTTTGTTATTCAGAGAAAGATACCTTCCCTATAGCCGCATGGAAACAATTACCTTGTTTTATCTACTTTTAAAAATCAATTTTACCAGCTTTTACTTCTTGCAACAGTCTTTTGCTACATCCATAGTACCGTTCCCCAGGTTTTTGGGATTAGGCATAAACCTCTAGGTCCTAAAACTTTCTTACCTAAGGGGCCTAATTTACCCATTAACGCTTGGCATAGTGATGATTCACAATCAACCATGCTGTCCCAACCGTTTAATTTTCCTCCAAATACTCATCCAATCCCAACGAACATCCGCACCAGCTTCTTTTGCTTCTGCTTTCTTTGTCAGGTGTTACAATGCTAAACTAACAATCTTTTACCAAGTACGTGAGGTAGTGTTACTACCACCACGTACATGTTGATTAGCTTTTCTTAGAGATCTACTCCTAACGAAACAGCTAATCTACAGATGCGTCAAAACTTCTTGTTATTTCTATTTACTAAAAGCCGATCCTTCTGATAACGGAATACCCAAATTTATTCTTATCTATCTTAGGAAAGCGGCTTCTTTGATTTTTTGTTTAATTTTGCCATTATTTTGCTTTTAAGTATATTAGGGAAAGGTCTAGTACAGTGCCTGAAATTTAAACCCATAGATCTTGCAGTACCCGCAAACACCATGCTCAATAGCAATTCAACGGTAAAGCATTTAAAAAATCTACCATTTTGTCCTCAGCGATGTTTTTGATTTTTGATTCCCAAGATACCACTTGCTACTTTCGTTTCGTTATTTGGGGCTCTCCAGGATCCTTTTTATCTTAGCGCTTCCATAAGTTGAAAACTGGCCGCTGGCGGTGCTCTTGTACAACGAATGTCGAACGACTTATTCCTTGTATACGGTGATTGCAACAGGTAAAACCTTACCTTGTTGTCCTGTGTACGTGCATTAAATTGCTTACAGAACTCATTGATGTTCACACCGGCAGCACCTAAAAAGCGGGTCCAACCGGTTGGCGATGGATTCGCTGCACTCCCCTAAACTTGTAGTTTAACACTTTATTATTTCTTTTGCCATTGTTTTAAAATTTTAAATTATTGTATTAAATTGGAAGCAATACAATTTTTTAATGTTTGTAACACGTTTTTATTTATTATACTTTTTTCTACTTGCATGTAGCTCAATTCTAATGGTGTTTTTTCTACAAAAAAATCTTTACCATTACTCAAGCTGCGTTTTTCTTCGTTTAATTTTTTGCAACGGTTCCGTTTAAATACCGTTAAATGTCCGTCAATAACTTTTACGGTTTCCCCATTACAAAGGGAATAAGAGCTACATTATCCGTAGTTTACCGGTTTAACTCATTCTACTTTACCAAGCATCTATTCACTTCTTGACTTCCTTAGAACAGGGTCTCCCCTTTTGTTTCAACCCAAGAACCTCCTATTTACATTTGTAATAGATCGGATCACGTGCGTCATTCAACCTCCTAGGTTGGCCTTAATCAAATGTACCCTGGAAAATAATCTTTCCTTGTTTATCTTTTTTCCATTACGAATCTGGAAACTTTTCAGTAGGACTAAAACGCTCTTCTAAGTTAACCGTTAAAACAAGTCGAGCCATCCTCACGATTCGATGTAACCTTAATTTTTATTTTTCCTGACCACTTACAGCCTTACACATACCATTCTTTTCAGATACTTCAGACATAGATAAGCTTTTTAATTGATTTCATTATACAAAATAAATTTGAATTTTAACTCCTAAAAAGGCTATCTACACCCAAGTTGCAATGCAAATAAATAGAAAAAACCAGCAACGATTACCATTAGATTAGAGGATTCTATGCTCTTGGGGCAACGTTAATATTTGTTCTAAGTTCTTCGATGGATTCCTTGATATATGTTCCCAAACATTGCTGCCGAAAAGATTTAACTTTATATTTTATTATGGGACTTTTATTTATGATATCCAAAAGAAACATAAATTACCAGTCAAAACCATTTATTTATTTAGTTTCTTAATCACCATTCCACAAAAAAAGGGAATTTCTATTTTATAAAACTTCTTACTAGCACGGGAGAAAGGAGACTCGAACTCCCGAACACCGGTTTGGAGACCAGTGCTCTACCAACCTGATGCTACACCCGTATTTGATTACATCGAAAGGGTATCCTGACGATAGCAGGACACCTTGATGAAAATAAAATAATTTCAATTTTATGCTATTTAAAATTTAATCTAAAATTTTTCAGTTTACCTGAACCTTTGCTCCTTACTGTTCTACACCTTCACGGATAGCAAAACGAAGGACCAATACGGCAAAAGCAATTGGAGATAATAAATCAACAATAATAGTTAAGTTATCACCTTGGCATTACCATCTCAACACCTTCAGGCAAGTTATTGTTCCTGTTACATCCGTTGTTCTAACCATAGAAAACTTTGTGGAACGATAGTGGTTATTGGAATGGTGGTTGACGACCACCTTCTTCTTTTTTAAGTACGTAAAACCTCAGCTTTTAAATTTAGCATTTGTGGCTTTTACTGACCTGGCTTTACAGGATTACCCATACCTCTTGGATTTTGAGATTTTTCAATACCTCTTAACAAAAATACTACGTTATTCACCTGGCTCTCACCTCTGTCTAATATCTTACGGAAAACATTCAAAACCCCAGTTTACAGTAAGAAGTTTAATTTCTTCAGCAGCGACCCCATACCAATTGATCTTTATCAAACAGGGAATCGCCAGTATTAGGCAGACCACCAGTTTTCTATAACGAACCAGTTGCAAAACCACAGGTAACCCACGACAGTGATCGTAAAGAATACAATCTTCAAACAAAGGCATTAAGGGAAAGCCTTTACTTTCAAAAAACATCATTTCTTTTCGGTAAATTTCAATCCAAAGTTATTTCAACCCAGCATCCAGTTTAAAAGACAATTTACTGTAATCTTACCCATTTTTTGCTCCCCGTTTAATTTTTGCTTTCCTTTAATTTGCTGAAACCAGGGCATATAACAAGGACCCCATTAATTCTCCCCAAAATTTTCTCTCTTTCCCCTTTTTTATAC
>Ga0163217_1086239_pt1 | contig 14670 bp, 28 predicted proteins | sample SynspAceP_FD_185933 | JGI IMG/M metagenome (GOLD analysis project Ga0163217, IMG submission 185933) | Saline lake microbial communities from Ace Lake in Antarctica - Synechococcus sp. Ace-P (PacBio error correction) | ecosystem: Environmental > Aquatic > Non-marine Saline and Alkaline > Saline ... | reverse complement strand
GCCCGATCACCGCACCACATTTCGTTGATTGTGGGGCATAGCGTCTTGCCGGGCTTCCAAGATCACATCAGGATCGTGAGGTCGCGGCGACATGGAGCGAGGACAATTCCCCCCGCAGTCGGTTTTCGCCAACGGCGCCACCACGTCGCCGGGATCGCTGAACGCACGCGCCACGGATGTCCTGCACGTCTTGTGGCGGTCGGGTCAGCAGCCACCGCTGCACGGCAATCTTCGACGAAGCGATCAAGATCAAGCATGGTATCCTCCAGAGCTTCCAAGCATTAAGCCAGCGTGTGGACGATCGCCCAAGCGCGAGCCCATCTGACCTTCCGCGCTTGCCGGAATCTGTGCAAAGGGCATGGCGCGCCCTAACATATGTTTCGGCGGCTGCCAACGGACCGCTCTGAATTTGGAGACTTCAATGTCGAAAGAAGAACGGGATTGAATTTGAAGGGCACGGTCGTCGAAACTGCCTGCCGAACGCGACGGTTCGCGTCAAACTCGAGAACGAAACACGAAATTCATCGCTCACACAGCGGGGCAAGATGCGCAAGAACCGTACCGGCGTGCTGACGGGCGACAAGGTCATGGTTGAAATGACCCCCTACGGACCCTGACAAGCGGTGCGCATTACCTACCGCTTTCAAGTAAGACGCATGGCGAGCTTCGACACGCGCCGCTCATCCTTGCGAGCGCCCAGTCCGCGCCGCGGGACCTGCATTGGCCCAGATCGGCATTCGTCACCGGCCCGCATCGCCCCACCGACAATCGACGAAACGCGCCGCAAAGGACGAGTCCCGCGCGCGCTGGCCAGAACGGCCCGCCCGCGAAAAGGCGGCGGCGTTGCGATGCCGACGGCTTTTGTGCTCGCGGGCCGACACGGTCGTCGCGCTGGGAATACGGAACTGGAAAAGCCGAAAGACGGCGATTGAAGCCGAAGGCCTTCCTGCGCCTGCTGTCAGGCGTTCCCACCAGTGCATTACCGGATTGCCGTGAAAGCCACCGGACAGGCCGAGGTGCAGTTCCGCGCACCGTCCTTGCCCGGGTCAGGATGAAAACGCCGCCACGATGCAGGAGATCGCCGCCTATGGTCGCCAAGCGGCGACATGGCAGGCAAGGCAGGGCGGCTATGGCATCCAGGGCAATGCCGGCGCCTTCATTCACCCATATCAATTGGCAGCTACACGGGCGATCGTTCGGCCTTGCCACTCTATGAAACGAAAAGCACCCTGCTCAGAGGGCATGGGGTGGCGGGCCAGCCCATCCAGCTGATCTCATCGGAGCGGCTTCATCCTGAGCGTTCAGATCTGCCGCATGAGGCCAGCCGCCGCCCAAGCCTAAGTCCGCTCCATCGCGCCCACAAGCCAATCAGGCTCGCCCCACAACCGCAGCAATCCGAGCCACAGCGGAATTGGGCGCTGCCAGCGCACTCACTTCATTCTGGCCTGAATGATGGATGTCGTCAGCGACGCGTCAAGCGCCACGAATCGGCAGCAGATTCGGCAATGCGAGGCCGCCAGCAGCGCGCCCGCCAAACGCGACACCGCCCAGCAAAACAGCTTGCGCAAGCGGGCCTGCAGCCGGATCCGGCCCATCACCTGGTCCACGAAAGGCTTGGCCCCATGTCGCGGTCTTCGCGGCGAACAAGGGCTGTCAGTCGGGCGCATTAAGTGGTCTTGTCTCGCATGGTCTCTACTCCATCATTCGCCACTTCGGGTGGCGCAAGGTGTTTGCGAAAGCGCCGGGCCACGCCGCGCGTCACATGTGATTTTATCGTGCCAAGCGCCATTTCCGGTTCGCTTCGGCAGCTTCCCTGTTGGCTCAGGCTCGCGGGCGACACAGAGCGAGCGCAGATGCGCTGGCTTCGGGCAGTTTGGCGAGAAGGCGCGACAGGCCATCCGTGTCGCTGTTGGGGTTCGCCTGTGACCGGTTCGAAGGAATGATCTCGCCGTCTCGTCAAATTCCGATCTTTGCTTCTCTGGCGGGCGTCCCAACCTGGCAGGGGGGAATTCCCGGTAGCAGATCGTGCAGATCCAGGCGCGAAGGTGCCTCCGGCATTAGGTTGCCGATTTTCTGCCAGGGCGGTCAGGAACGTCCGCCTGCGCAATATCGTCTGCATCGCCGGACGAGGCGTAAGGCGGCCGGGACATGCGCGCACCCTGGGCCTGGTGGCGCCCGCACGAGTTCAGCGAAACGCGCTGTTACGCTGCCACGTGCGGCATCGGCTTTGCCAGGTCGGCGAGTCAGTGCGCATTGTCGGTGCCTCCCTCAGCGACGAATCCAGAGATCAGGCCGCGTTGCGGCCAATGACGAATGCCCAGAGGCCAAGATACGCCAGTCCGAGGGAAAACCGGAGAAACGAGGCCACGCCAAGCATGGGCACTGATCGCTTCGCCATCTTCGATGACCGGGGACCATCAGGCCGAGGACAGCGAAGGGCCGGCGCGAAAGGCGATGAACAGGACGCCGCGGCGCAGGTCGGCGCGGATTCGGATCGACAGCAGCGACATTTTTCGATTCAGTCGCGAGATGGTCTGCCGGCTGTCGATCGCATGGGGCGCACGGTCTCGTGGGCCGTCAGGGCGTTTGCGGATAGTTGAAATAGCTGACCAGCAGATGCACCACGGGCACGACAGAGAACAGGACGATTGGAACAAGAATGTCTTCCCATTGGATAGTCTTTCTCACGGTTTTCACCGGATCCTTTGCCCCGGCTTCACAGGGGAGATGCCGCGAGCCGTCCGTTGGATGCAGCCATCATCAAAAAAACTTACTGCCGCCTCGCCATTGACAGGGCGGCGGGGCACCCCTGTAAATCGCGAAGCAAGCCATGGTCAAACTCACGCGAAATCCAGGAAACGCCCGCATGTGGCGCCGCATCTCGCACGCTTTGTCAGGGCGCAAACGGGCGCGGCGCGAGCTTGTCTTGGGGCGACCACGGCTTCCTGCGGGCGGCGTTCAGGCAACCTGCACCGAATGCGGCCCGGCATGTGGCGCGCCAATCAGCCTCGCCGAGCCAGGTCGCCGCGGCATGCACGCGAGCGTGGGCATTCGAACCATCATCAACTGCGCGGCGCCAGCACAAGGGCCTATTACCTGCTGGAAAGGGAAGCCTGCGAGGCGCCAGGCATCGAACTGGTCGATTGTCCAGGTCTTTTGCCGCGACACGCCGACGAATGAAGCCATTTTCGGCGCCCGTGACCTGTCTCGCGCGGATCGAATTACCCGGCCCGATGCACTGCAAATCCGGCGCGGACAGGCTGGCCTGATGGCGGCCTGTACAAGTGCTGACGAAAAAGTGCCGTTCGAAAGAGGCGCGCGCAGCAGCTGTATTTCAAATAACCTGCATATCAAAGCACGGCAAGACGGGGCATGACTGAGATGCCTTTTTCACACCTATGCGCGGTTTCAATGAGGGGCCAGGGCGCGGGCGACTGGAAACCCTTCTCGATTGGGTCGCGCAAGGGACTATGTCGGCCTCTCGGTGGAAGGCGGATTTCCTCGAAATCCCTTCGGCACGAAAGTTGCAGATCGACAAGATTATTCGGGCGGAATAGGCGCTATCCCCTGACGAAAGATTCATGATTTGGCTCCGCGACGAATAGATACGGAGCCGCCAGAATTGCCGCCACCTCGCCCTCTCTCTGGGCCATCCAACGCTGCTCGCGTCTGGCGTGGCACAACGATAACAAGGCAATCGTGACAGCCTGCACGACAGCGGCGAAACGCCCGGACATGGCGCCTGCATCGCCGATGCCATGGAGGCCAAGCTCGATCCGGACCTGTTCAAGCGCACGGCCAGTCGATCGGACGCGAAAAGCGGCGATGTCGAAAACCTTTCGTCACGTCGCTGAGGCCAATGAGGAAACAGGCTCCAAGTTGCCGGCCGTCGTCAACGACATGTTCACTTGCAAACTGGCGCCGTGTCAAAGAGTAAATCGCTGCCGGGCCTGGATGCAATTTCGCACCGTCCGGCCCCGACTTCAGTTTCATAGTGTAATCGGCGTGACGGGCACGCGCTTAATCTGCCTAAATTCGGCACCGCAACAGGAAGGGGAACCCATGAGTTACTTAATCATACAACAGTTTCCGATCATGGTCTTTACGTGGCCTATATTGCGAATTCATCGGTCGGCGGCATTGCGCTCGGCCTTCTACAACAAGGGCGAATTAGCACGAAAAATGCTGGGCCTGGACCGGTGGACTGGCCCAGGTTGCCGACTTTGCGATCTTCACAGCCGGCGGGCTTGGATCGCCGCCAGCCTGGTCGCGGGCCTTGATCGTTTCACGCTCATGGTATCCGCGACGACATAAACGACCGCCTTCCGGACGCCCGTCGCGGACCGACTTGAGCGACGTGATCGATGAGGAAAACTGGACAATGCCGCCGGAACATTCGGCGGCATATTTTTACTGGAGGAGTGAACCATGCACCATTGGAAGCTGCCGCCATTCTAATGTCGGCATCAACTATATTATGCATGATCTACCTGTCTTCGGCGCGTCGTGTTCATGCGGCCGTTCTGCGGCAGGTTCTCAGTCGGTCATGGCGGGAATATAGAACTTGAGCTGAGAACGCGGCAACGCACGGCAATGCGAGCGAATTACATTCGGCCATTTGCTGGTCGGTCTCGTGACAGCCGCCTCTGGGCATCCCGGCGCCTCTGGATCCACATCCTCGGCAGCGCCTTCACGGCGGGCCGTGTCCTTCATGCCTTTGTGCCTGTCGCGCACATCTTGCCGCTTCGGGCACTGGCATGGTGGTCACCTGGCATCGCGATGGCATTCTGATCCGCAGTCATGCTGTTTATCCGCGCTCCTGATTTGGACGGTTGCAAGCCCGGCGGCGCGGCTCCATCTTAGCCCGGTATGGCTGGAATTCAAGACTCCCACGTGATTTGCTCGCCGGTCTCCATAGGACCAGTGCCTGAAAGCAGGCGGCCGACGCAGCAGATTGCCCGTATCGGGCGCTTGCCGAAGGCGTCAGCGTATCGTGCGTGCGCAAGATGAAAGGCATCGAGCGCGAAGAAAGCACAAGCGTCGCCCTCGCGCCTTTTTCGGCAAGCGGCAGGCGCACGTGGTCCGGCTCCGATCTCTCCAACGAGGGCTCCACGCCCTCGCCACCCGTTGCGCCGCGATGGCCCGCGCCGTGCCGGAAGGACAAGTATTGCGGCGCCGGACGCCAGGCGAACCGCCACCGGCGCCCTCGACATGGACCTGACGGGCGAGCCTGAATATCCGCCGGAGACGCTCGAAAGCGAATGCCCTCGCGCCGAATCCGCCGCGCTGCCGTTAAAGGCATCAAGACGGTCGCCCGGCTGCGGCGCTTCATGGAACCGGTCCAGCCGCTGGGGTTGCGCGTCCAACGGCTTTGCCGCCTACAGACCGGCACAAGCAACCAGCCTCGGCCTTGCTTCGGTTGCCGAAAAAATGGGCGCCATGGAAGCGCGACTATTGAAAGCTGGTCGGTGCGCTACGCCGCCGACCGCCCGTCCGCGAAGAGATCGGCCGCACGTGGCGAGCGGACCATTGCCCGCCTCGGCGCCCGCAAAAGCTGGAAACCCAGAAAGGCTTGCTGTTCCTCTATGACCGACGCGTCCAAGCGGGCCTGATTCGGCCGCGCTGGGATGAGCGCGATCCGGTCATCCATCGCGCGTGGCGTAAAGTTTCCTGAAAGAGTGCATGGACACGCAGGTCTTTGCCAGGGGCGTCATGTGCGATCGATTGATCCGTTCCGTCCATGGCATGGGCTCGCCGCAGGCCATGAATGGCGGAGGGCCTGTTCGTGAAGGAGACCTACCTGATCGAGGATGGCCGATTCACCGAAGGGCTGCTCACGGGCCCTTCGGCTCGCGCAGCTCGGCCTCAAGCCAATGGCTTCTCCGCGCTCGGCTTCGGCGACCGCCGCGCGTCCACGACCTCGAACCTCTATCTTAAGGCTGGCGAGAAGACGCCTGCCGAATATGGCCAGGCCGGCAAGGGGCCTCATGTCACCGACATGTTCGGTCCGGTCGATCAATCCGACACCGGCGACTATTCCGCGGGGCGTCGCGGGCTTTTGTTCGAAATGCGAGATTGCTATCCGGTGTTCCGAATGACCATCGCGGGCGGACGTGTCCGGCGAATCTTTTGCGCGGCCTCATTCGGCTTCGGATCTTGATCCGTGGGCACGCGCGACGCCGCCCAGCATCCTTCGTCGAGGACATGGAGTCTTGCCGCAGCTGACGTACGCTGATCGAAGGATCTGGTTACACTGCGGAGCCTTCGCCATCGAGGCGGCCAGCTGACTTTGTCTTATACGCTGGAAGGCAGTCCGGCGCGCGCCTGGAGAGACGGGCGAAGCCCCGTCCACTGAGCCGACATGGCCGTCACCAGCTCTGCGACCTTGCGCCTTTCGGGCCTCCCGGCCGGAATATGGCTGGCTGTCGGAAGAGACGCTCGACGACCCTGCGCCCGCCAGAAGGACCGTTGCTGGGTCGTCGATCCGATTGACGGTACCGCGCCTACATGCGCGGCGATCGAACTTGGTGTGTCGCCTTGCCATCGTCGAAGAAGGCCGGGCCGTCGCCGGGGTCCTCTATGCGCCTGCGCTCGGCCAGCTCTACGAGGGCCCGTATCGCGCCGGCGCCTACCTCAACGGCGAGGGTTTCAATGCGCGTCTCCGAGTGCCAGAGCGAGACCGGGTGCGCCTGATCGCATGCTGAGGAAATGCTTAACCACAAGGCTGGCCGGAACCCTGGCCCGCCGTCACTTGTGCCCGCCCGAAGCCCAATTCCACGCTGGGCGCATGGCCTCTCGTGGCGTCCGGCGCCTGGGGATGCCACGCTGGTCCTCAGCCACAAGTCGACTGGGATCTCGCCCTCTGCAGGGGCCATACTGCGTCAGCGAAGGCGGGTGGCATCGCCACCACCCACAGGGCGAGACGCTTGCAGTTTCAACCGGGCCATTCCGCTCAGCGCAGCATCATCGCGGTTGGCAAACGGCTGCATTCCTCTGTTAGTGCCGCCGGCAGGTTTTGTGGAAAATACCCGACCCCAGGAAAAAAGCGGTCCAGGCCGTACAATTGTTCAAAACGAGCAGTCAAGATGCGGCGACGCGCCTCAAGCCGGAAAACAGCGTCTCCTATCGTTTTGGCGGTGAGCTGAGGACGTGAACAAAGGTCGAATCGAAGACCTTCTTCGAAAATGGACTTCATCCGTGCTTCGGCTCCTACAGGGAGCCTAGACAGCCTGGAAAGGCCGCAGCCCACCGCACGTCACAATGCCGAAGTGCGGTATTTCATCCTCACGCCCACCGCTGCCTCGACCGGAGACGGGGAACCACCATACGTCTGATCCGGCCAAACCGGTTTGCGCCGCTCCGGCGCCCTGACGCGTCTCGGCGGGAAGCGGCTTTGCGCGCACTGGCGCTGGTTCGCGGCGGGAACGCGTGCGCCGCGCTGACCTCTGTCGCGGCCGCGTTCCTAGGACTACTCTGAAAACTCGTCGTCGAAGGCCTCGAGCCCTGACCGGACCCGAACGGGTTGAGGGTCCAAAACCAGCCTCTTGGTGGGCTGGGATCGCCCATATATCGGCCTTCGCCAGCCACTTGTCCGCTCGCGCGCTTCTATGGCATGACGATCTTCAACAAAAGACGGCTCAGCGACGGCCCATTGTCGATATCCAGCAAGATCAGTTCGGTGCCCTCACGATGGCGACCTATGCCCGTATCGGCGGCTGAGGCCGTCGGCGGATTCCGTTTCGCGTTTCATCAATGACGGAATCCTGCGCGGACGCCCGGCCTGCGCATCGCGAACAATCTCACAAGGGCGGCTCACGTATCGGCGTCTTTATCACCATGCTCGTCTGGACTGGAAGCTTGACCTCGTCTCCTCGTCATCTGTATCCATCGCTTCGCACCCGTCCTTGCCCTCGGCATCCGGGAGTCCGCAAACGCTCGCGTCAGTCGCAACAGCAGATCCGGGCAGGTGACTTCCCTGGCTCCCGGGGGGGGGGGGGGCGATAGCCTTCCAGTCGCCCGCTGGTCAAGGCTTGGCCTCCGAGGACTACCAGAAGGCCGCGCCGGGCGCGGCTTTGGCCGAACGTCCGCGACTTTTCATCAAAGTGCTCACAGACCGGCCGCGTCGATCCCATCTCGAAAATCACCGGCTGGCTTGCCCTTGTCGGCATTCTCGCGCTGCACCAGCCTGGCGTATCGCGCAGGGCGACACGTCGCTCGGAAACTTCGTCGGCATCGTCAGGCGCCATGCCGTCGCGCGCCGGAACTGAGGCGCTGGGCACGCTGAACTCGAGCGCACGGAAGCGGCGGCCGCCGCGGACGCGTATTCGAAATCACCGATGCGCGCCGAGATCGGCCGACGCTCCCGGCGCCCAAGCCAATCGCCTGGGTCACCGGCACCATCGGCTTTTCGATGATGTCCGCTTTGCTATCCTTGATGCACGAGGCCTGAAAGGCCTCTTCCTTCACGGCCAATCCCGGCGGAGACGATCGACTCTTGTCGGTCCGTCCGGCGCCGGGCAAGTCTACCCGTCTAACCTGCTCCTGCGCCTCTACGATCCCACAGCGGCACAGTCTCCGTCGACGGAACGAATGTTCGCTATGTCAGCGGCGCCGGTCTGCGCGCCCATATGGGCCTGTCGCCCATGGACGCGGGCTCTGTTCGACGACCACGGATCCGCCGCCAAATATCGCGCTCGGCCGCCTTCGGCGGGCTGCGAGAGCCGATGATCGAAGCCGCCGCCCATGCGGCCAACGCCCACGAGTCATCCGTCACTGCCGGGGCGGCTTGACGCCCGCCGGTGAAAACTGGGCCGCAAACCTTTCCGCGGCCAGCGCCAGCGCGTCGCTCTCGGCCCGCGCCCATCCTGCGTCGCCGCGCGATCCTGCTAGCTCGAAGAAGCCACCTCCGCCCTCGATGCCGTGAGAGCGAAGCGTAAGGTACAGGACGCCCTCGCCAAATTCTCCGCCGGACGTACCACGCTGACATTGACCACGCCTCTCGACCGTTCGACGCCGACGACCGCATCATCGTATGGAAGACGGCCGCGCCGTCGAGGATTGGCACCCACGCGGACGCTGAATGGAGACAAGAACGGCGCCTATCGCGCGCCTTCATTGACCTCCAGCTCAGCTTAGGCCTCACAGCCAGGCGGTACGCGCGTTGCGGTATGCGGCCATAGTCGGCAACCAAAATTGCTCGTGCCGCATGCATTCCTCCACCGGGAATGTACCAGCCATTGGCCACGAGAAAGAACACGACGCGTCCGCGTCCAGGGGCTGGGCGGTTGCCAGAGAAGAACCGCGAGCCCGGCCAGGAATTATCGTCATGCCGAGATAGATCGGCGTTACGGCGACAGCCCGAAAACGGCCGTCCGTGACCAGCTTGGCGCCGGTTAAGTTCCTGAACGTGTTGATCTCTGTGTCCACCTTGCGGAGCGCCAGCGCGATCACGCCAACGCGCCATCCAGAACCCGCCCGCCATAGCACGGATTTGGCCGATCAGGTATCCAGTGCCCCGGTGGCACCCCTGTCGCCAGCGGCGCCAGCCAATGCACGGGATTCGATCAGCAGCGACAGGGCGAGACAAAAGCGCCGGTGGGACTCAGCCAGGTCAGCGCCTCAGTCTCCGTGTGAAGTCGGCTTTCGCCCTTTGAGGGAAGGCGCTGGACGCTCCTCCTGAAATCATCCGACGGCTGCAGCAGGCAAACGCCTCAAGGGGTCAGCGGTCGGCCGGTCGCCCGGGCCAGCGCCATTGGCCGCGAACATTCCACCGTATCTTCTGCTTTCACGCATGCTATCAGGCCTCGGGGGCAGGGCGGCGGCCGCTTCGGCAATCTCGCGCGTCCTTTGGCCAGCTGCCGCTCCCGCCGGCACGACATGGTCATCGCAACAGGCCCAGGCCAGCGCCGTCGCCGAATCAATCTTCTCGCACAGCGCCGCGATGCGCTTTCGTCCGCGCCGGGCCGAACCAGCGCGACGCGAAAGCGCGGATTCGCAGCCCCAGCTCATGTTCATGCCGCGTCTCGACTTCCGGCACGTAGCTAGAAAGGTGGCATTGTCCGCCGCCACCCGCAGGGTCGCAGCCCGTCGGGCCAGCGCCATGCCGCCGCCGACGCACCAAGCCTTCGACAGCGCCAAATGGTCAGCGCATCGGATATCCTTCCCACGCCTTGGCACAGGCGTGGGCCCCGGCGCAGCTGCACGCGCCGCGGGCCCAGCAGGGGCACCTGGGCATTGCCCGTAATTGCCTTTCCCGGGTTCTTCAGGTCGGCGCCCATGCAGACTGGTTTCGTCGCGACCGTGTCAGGATTGACGGCGGAAATATCCGGGCGTCATGGGAAGCCTGCGCGTCTCGGTCAGCGCCCGCATCAGTTTCTGGCATGAGCGGCATCTGGGATTGGAGCGGCTCCCCGTATTCGAAAAGCGCAACTGGTGGCAAAATTCGTCGCTTCGCGCGTCCACGCGACAAGAGTCCGCTCATTCAGGGCGCCCGCCTGCCGGGCGTTCCTGCGGCAGTTGCGCCGCAGGCATGTATGCGAGGAACTTGGCCAGCTTCTACGGCGCTCTCGGGCCCTGCACGGCCACCCGGCGCGATTGGGCGATATAAGTCGGGCAGCCGCTCACGCCCATTTTGGCGGAAGGTCTCGGCCTCTTCGCGCACAGCCTGCATCTCGGGCATCGCCACTCTTGCAGACAGGTCGGCCACGATCCGGGTCGAGAGTCGAATCTCCCGCGCCACATCGATCAAGGCAACCTCATGGTCGCAATACTTCGCGGCCCGTCCTGAGAACGGCTTTGAACAGCGCTTCCTTGGCATTCGGCGCCCCTTGTCCTGTCCCTGTGCCCAGCGGCACCAGCCGGTGCGCATCGAAAACTGTTGGGCCGGCGCGTTGATTCTTTGTCGGAATGGTAGGGAATGCCCTCGGCCTCGCGATAGTCGACCAGTGCCTTGGCGCATGGTGCCGGACGCGTTCGCGGCTTTCTTGTCCGAAACGCCGACTTCTCCTTCATAGTAGGACCTTGTAGTCGACGCTGCCGCACGGATCGTCGGGTCCAGCTCGGGGCCGGAACACCAACGAGTGCAACAATCTACCTCGGGGGCGGAGCTTGCGCGCCGCCTCGATCCTGCGAAAAAAGTCCCAGGCCAGCAACCACGGGCCAAACCAGGGTCGATACCATTTCCACTTAACAACTGTCACTGGCCCCAGCCTATTCTGCACTTATCCGCGCACGCGAAACCGGCCACGGACATGATGTTGAAAATGGATTGCGCAGGCCGTCGGGCTTGGACAGTGCTCAACAATACAACTAACGTACAACTCTAGTTGTATGAAAAAGGCGCGAGGCAAAATGGCGCGACTAAAATTTCTCGATACACACAGGCTGGGTTTTAGCGCAATTCAGTCGCCTTACCAGCTTGAGGCGGCTAGCAGACTGATCGATCGCCCTGGGTAAACCGATATTGCTGGACGCGGGCGGGATCACAATTCCCGTCGGGCGGGGGGGGCTTGTCTCGACTGTTTTGTTTATCGCGCGAGGCATCAGCGGACCTCGACCGCGATATCGCCCGGCGCTTGGCCCAGCCTTCATCAGGTTGCCCACCAGCGCGTGGACCTCCTGATTCAGCTTGGTATCGTGAGAGCGCATCGACCGATCCCGGCGATGGTCGCCGCAAGCTGCTCCGCCTGACCCGCAGGAACCGCCTCAATTCGAGGTGCCCGGCCGGCTCGCGAAAAGCCGGCCTGCTTTCGAAGCCCTCTGCCGATGAACCCTCTCGCGGTGCGACCTCTCCGCGTCATCCAGCGCGGCGGCAAACCCCTTCTCAACGCGCCACTTCTCACTCGCATGAAGACGACTTGACAATTGACCCGACTCACAAACCTTTTCCTGTCTACAGTTCCTGCGCCAGCCTCTCGGCCTGGCGAAAACGGCAGGAAGCCGCCATCGCAGTGCAGCCTTCTTCAATATTCGCGCAAGTCGTGGGAAACAGTCGGCATTGATCCGGATGAGGCCGGTTTCACGGTGCAGGAGATCGACTGCGAACACGTTCGGCCTGCGCCAGTCGCTGCGCACCCAGTTTTCGACGGCGCCATTCCTCTTACCTCTGAATCGGAGAGGACAAGGCGCTCCATCGGACACAGGCGGCTGAAGAGCGCCAAGACACTCGCGCCGAAAGTGGACAGGTTGCTCGGCGGACACCAGGAACCGCCGGACTGCCGCTCAGTCGGTCATGGCATACGGCATGGTCACGCCGATCCAATGTCCGGCGGCTGGATGCCGGCTTTGCCGGCCGGACCCAAGACAATTGTGTCGGGCACCGACGACTGACGACGTGGCTGGTTTTTCGGTATCGATCGGTGGCGGCGACTGTAGTGGAACGCTGGATCTTGGCGGACGCAAAGTGGACGTACTTTGCCGACCCCGGACATCATGCTTCGACGTCATGGTCTACGACGCAGCCACGCGCATCATGTTCTCGGGGGACAGCCATCTATCCGGGGCGGCTGTTACTTCGTAATGCGAAAGAGGCCGGTGAGTATGGGGCCTCCCTCGACCCGTGTTGCCTGATTTTTGCGGAATCCATCAATCGACTTGGCTGTCATGGCGGCGCATGTGGAGTGAAGGCAGCGCCGGGCACAGTCGTTTTTGGCCAACAGGACAAAGTCGCGCCCGTGGGAACACCTGCTGAGCTGCCGGGAAATGCGCTGGGCGACGTGAACCGCCGCCTTCGCCGGGATCGCGATACTCACGCGTCACCCCTTTCCTAGAATTATTGCTGCTGCCGCCCCGGCCAGATCCGGCAGGCATGTCCCCGCCCGACTGGTGCAAGCCAGCTTAAGGTGGTCAGAGAATTGATGGTAGAAACCCGACTTTGCGTTTCAGTCCGCTTTTCATCGGCATGAGGAGTGATCTATTCAATGCTGAATTCTGCGATCACCGCGACGTTCCATTCGCGGACGCTCTCGCGCTCGTGGCTGTTGTGGCACCCCCTAAGGTCCAGCGAGGGAGCCTGCTGGATGGAGCCAGGCGGAAACTGGAGACGGATCTCGATACCTGGTTGGACTGGGGACACGCGCGCCCATCCGGCGTTCGAACTGGCTGTCGAACAGGACGCTTTCGGGCACCCAGTCGATCGGGTTCGTGACCGCAGATTTTACGTGAATGAATGAGCGTATCTGAGTATGGCACACATATTGGCGCAAACTCAACCGATTATCTGGAATGACGCACACATGGGGCTGGGGATCTGCCTGCGGCAGTCGGAATCCGAGGCCTGCGCGCGTCGAAATTGAGGTGCTCGCGCTACATTCCGGCAGGCAATCCGACGAGCGCGCGAGGAGATCATAGCGCGTAAACGGCGCTTCGGTTCTCGGACATCAGTGTTCGGCCTTGCCCACTGTTGCGCGGCGAAATCTGCATACCTTGAGATCGACGCATTCTTTTGAAGCACGTTCGACGGGAATTCCCTGGACGCTTCATCTTGATGGCGCAATGCCGGCGGAGATTCGACTGCATGGGAACGGACGGTACTGAGCGCGTTCAGCAACTCAGATTCGATCAACGGTCAGCGCTCGGAGGGCCGCCCCTTTCGACTTGCTGCTGTGTTCATTCAACAGCGTTAATGCGGAATTTGATACTTACGAGAGTCTCGAGCAGAGATTACGAGGCGCCTTTGGCCGCATTTCTTGAAGGAGAGTTTGTTCTTTTCGCCCGCTGAATCGAAAACTTGTTGCGCGAGCAACGATGCCGCACTGGTCATGATCTGCGCGGCAATGGGCGGCGGCGCGCATGAACTTTCGGATCGATTGCTCGGTATCTTACGTCGGAGCGTTACACGCCAATGTCTGCGGTCCGCGCCGTGTTGACTGAGAATATGGGGCTTATTCCGGGGCAGAGCCGGGTTCTGCTGGTGGCAGCCCTTCGCCCAGGTGGGATTGAGCCTGTAAGCCCATGGGGCCAGCTTTTCGATGGTGAGGTTTCATACTGGGTCGGCCGGCGACCTTTACTCGCAAGCCATCGTCTTTTCAACGATCATCCAGGATTCCAACTGGAATCGGTTTTGCGGGAGAGAGACAGAGGGTAGGGGCCAACCAAACTGCGCAAGTCGAGCAAATTTGGGCTGCGCGAAGGGGATTTTAACGTCGGGCACCGCTTTACGTTGCTCACACGCGCTTCCCAGCGAGGAGAGGGTTGGGCCGGAGGTTCATTCACCGGACATTACCATGTCGAATGCGATGGTCGATCCATGAATGGATTCGTTGGAAAAATCTTTATCGATCTCAAGTTGAGGCAGCGTCGGACGGAAATCATTCCCTGAGGCAGTAGGGGGGGCGGGCAACCTTGTTCTTTTGACCGGGGAAACGTTTCCCGGGCCTTTATTGGCTCGTGAGCAGGAAAACTGGAATATGTCAGTGTCGGGAAGGAATGGTGCCGGTTCAGGGGGCCAGGGGCGAAATGTTTATCAGGCTCAGTGAAAAGCCGTTCTTCGTTAGGCCGTGCGGCGTTTCACTTTCGAAAAAACGAGGCTGCGAGGCGGCCCGGCAATCGGGGACCCAGCCGGTTGGCCCCGAGCCCCTCTTTTTGCGGGAGGGCTCGTTGGCCGGGTGGCGAGGCTTGTGGGCCGCGGCCATTGGTTCGCTTGCAAGGTCAGAGCTCACGTGCTCTCACAAT
>Ga0163217_1102551_pt1 | contig 14672 bp, 19 predicted proteins | sample SynspAceP_FD_185933 | JGI IMG/M metagenome (GOLD analysis project Ga0163217, IMG submission 185933) | Saline lake microbial communities from Ace Lake in Antarctica - Synechococcus sp. Ace-P (PacBio error correction) | ecosystem: Environmental > Aquatic > Non-marine Saline and Alkaline > Saline ... | reverse complement strand
TCGGTGAAAATCCTTCCTTCGCAAACCATCCAGCATGCTTTCCATGGTCGCGATGTATCCTTTCAGCAAAATGATGATTCAAGACTAGGGATTTCCCAATTTTCTTTGCAAACTGTTAAAAACTGGTGTAGTGTATGTGTGAGAAATCCTCATTTCGCCCCCAATCTCACTTTTCAAAAGCGTAGAAGTGACATGCTCTGCGACTGGTGACTGGCATAGATACAGTCAAATACTTCTGGCAGTCAAGAGACGAGATCGTGACAGGGCGGCCTCTTTATCTGAGCTGTCTGGCCTGATTTTAGACGTTGGGCATTCAACCGGGGCACCACAACGCATCCAAACCCAGCAGGCACTAGAGACAAAAAAGCGGCCCTGAACAGAGAAATGATTGCCAAGCAACCCGACACACCATCAGTCGACGCGCGTTGCAGCTGCCCGGACAATGGATGAGCTTCTGAAATCAAGGCGCCTCACATGTTACGAGCTGTCCAAGGCCATGGTTATAATACGGCTGACAGATCTGGTGCTCGATGCAGGCAAAAAAGGCGCCGATTCTTGAAACTCAACGCGCGTCCGGTCGGAATACTCCAGATTGCCAAAGGACGCGGGTTCACGGCCGCTGCCTATGGATTGAGCGTATGGCGGCGCTGAAAAAACCGGGACGCACCGATCGGTCGGACTTGACGTGTTGCCTACGCCCAGGAGGCAATTTTGGCCAACCGGCGTCCCGTACCGAGAAGCTGCGAGGAGCCCGCGCACAGCAGCCTGAGCACACCGCAGGCACGGCGTCTATCGGACCTGGTCGAGCCTTTGCGTAACCAGGCGGATCCCCTTCCGCGACTCAGGCTGCTACCGCATTCTTGGCCATCCGTACTTGCTCGATCGGCTGCGGCATTGGAGCGGTCTGCGCGCTACAGCTACTGGCCGCTGGGCCCCAGCCTTCCGTTAACCCTTGGCGCGAGTCTGGCCTGGATACCCTTGAACGCCTCCGAGCGGCACTGACGCTTGCCCGCCGCAACTGGCTGATGGGCTCAAGCTGCCGTTTGGCGGTTGGCGCCTGGGCTATCTGAGCTACGACTTTCGGCGCCGACTGGAAACCCTTCCGGGCCTGGCTTCGGCTGATGGTTCAGGCCGCCAGCCTCCGATGGGTATTATGCTGGAGTATTCGTCGCGATCGCACCGGCAAGAGGTGTTTTGTCATCCCAGCTCCCCTGTCAACAGCAAGCTTTACTGAGCGGTGTGGCGCACCGCGCAGGAACCTGACGAATTCCTCTCACAGCCCCTTCAACAGGAGCAAGCAGAGCCGGCTTACCAGGGCTTTTTCGTTCGAGCGCGTGCAGGACATACAGTCAGGCGGGACTGCTACCAGATCAATCTTTCCACGTTCAGCGCGACTGCAGCGGCGATCATGGCGGGACTATCAACGCTTGCGGGCAGCTTGCCCAAGTGTACCCTTGCTTCCTATCTGGAATCGCCCGAAGCACAGTTTTGCTATCGCTTTCCCAGAGCGGTTTCTCAGCGTCACCGACGGCGTAGTCGAAACCGACCGATCCAAGGGCACAGCGCGCGGGCGCCGCGAGGAGAGGCACGCGCGGCTTGGCGGCGACCGCAGACGGGCTCAAGCCGCGCCGAGAATCGATGCTCGTTCGATTTGTGCGTAACGATTCTCAGCCGTACCTGAGGCGCCAGGCAGCGTGAGGGTACCCGAGCGTTTCAAGCTGGAAAAGTTATCCGAATGTGCTCATCTGGTCAGCTCCGTGACCGGCGTGCTGGCGCCGTGGTCACGATGCCGCTGAATCTGTTGCGCAGGGGCTTTCCCCGGCGGTCCATTACGGCGACCCAAGATCCGCGCCCATGCAGATCAGAGGAGCTGGGAACCGTTTGCGGCGCGCCTGTATTGCGGCAGCATCGGCCTATATCCGGCTGCGAAGTAGAGGACCTGAATATCGCCATACGCCAGCCTGGTCACCAGGGCGGGACCGCCTGTATGGCTGGGGTAGGCGGCGGATAGTGGGCGGACTCCGAAGCGAATGGCAGTTCAGGAAACTTGGCCAAGGTTCGCGGTATTTGATGGGACGCCCTCGCGGATAAGTAGAAGCTAGAGCTAGAAGTTAAAGCTAGAAGCTAGAGCTAGAAGCAGAAGTGTGAGGCATTGATTTTTATAGACAAAAGCGTTATTTTCTGAAAGATTTCCCATCGCTGCTACCCATCGCGCTTCCAGCTTCAGCTTCTAGTTCCGCTCATCCAGCCTAAAGACTGGAGTGTCCGATTCGACGCCTTGATAAATTTCCTGCTTACAGCTCCTCGAAGGTGTGCACCGCCGGAAAACTGCGAAATTCGGCATTACGTTACGGCGCAATGAAAGGATACCGGCATTGGAGCTTCGGACAGCATGGTGTGTCGTCTATTAGGGAGTCGCCGAGCGCATGATGCGATTAGTAAAGGCTCTGAAAAGGCCAAGTCCGATTTGGCGCTTGGGATCTTCCTGGCGCAACTGTAATCCACGACCCGATCAGTGTCGTCGGTGATCAGACGGTGCCAACAGCAACGTCGGAAGCCCCAGCTGACGCATCAGCGGCCGGAGATCATAAAAGGTGTTCAAGACAAAATGACCACCTGAACAGCGTTCGCGCAAACCAGTAACAAAATCACGGACCGACCATCCAGCGGCTCGGCGTGCATCACTTCCTGAATATCGCTCAGCGTAGGCCGTTTGCTCATCCAGATGCAGACGGGCGGCGCATCAATACGTCGTTTTCTGGAAATTCCCCGCTGTTGGTGGCCTGAGTTCGGCATACCGTTTTTTCAGCAGCGATCCAGATTTCCGGACCGAAACCCTTCAAGATCAAGCAGGGCACGATTTCACAGACGGACTTCCTTGTAGGCAATTTTGAATTGGCGCACAATCTACGCATAGGCGGGCCTGGCGCATGCTTGTGCGAGCCGGCCATGATAGCGTCAGAAACTTTGGGTATTAAAGTATAAGAAATAAAGGAGGATCGACTAAAAACACCTTTGCTAGACTGTACCGCCATTAGCAGCACGCGCAGACGGGCGCGCCGTTCCGGAGAAGCAATGGCCTTGTCTTTGATGTAGATTTGCACTTGCCCTGGGAGATGCCACAGTCCCCGCAGCAGATTCTTGCAGTGGGGGCCTCGGCCACTTCGAGGAACTATGGCTATCCCTTCAGCGGCGGCCGTGACATGTGTGCTGGACATGCGCTGGAAGATCAAACCGCAGATCAGGTTTCCCCTGGATACGGTCGCTGCATCCGGGAACTACAGTTCTGGAAAGGTAGCAGCATTACGCATTCAGCTGGAAGTATCTCCCGCCCGGCTCTTTGAGCAGTTACGTGGAAGAAAAAGGCCGTTCGATTTTATGAAAGCAGGCATGGCGATGCTGTGCGTTCTCGCAAGATTGCGCCCGCTACGCGCAAGCTGGGCAGGCCGTGGATGCGTGCGATCACAGGGCACGCCAAGGATCAGAGCCACGGCACCCGCAGCATGTACGGTGATCGAGATTTACGGCGCTTTCAGCAGGCCGGCGTGAGCCTGGTGAGTTTAACCCCTGGCAACTACACCAGCGAAGATACTGATCTCGCTGCTGGAAATACCCTACAACGCTGCACGACGGTTTTGTCAGCTGGATGTGAGCCCATGTACCCGCCTGCCTGCCTTAATCAGCATTAGCGCGAGGGTCGTTGGGTGGAGGGACAGGCACGCAGAAAAATGGTGGCCGCACTTCCGGAACCTCTATCGCCAGGTTTGAAGCAGTTGAGCGGCAAGGCATTCAAGAACCCAGTTCTCAGCTGACACCGCTTCAGTTTTAGCTTGCAGTCGCTACTGAACGCAACGCGTCAGTGCACTGGCAGCTCAAACGGCAACCACTCGTCCAACTCGGCCTGGTATGCACTGCAAGGCTTTCTCACCCTGTTCGCGCGTCAGATGGGGGGGCAATTCGTGATGAAGCATACAATGAAGCCGACGCAGGTAAGTGCCACGACGAGCCGACTCTTGTCACGCTCGGTCGAACAGATTGCCGGAATCGTCATCACAGATCGAGAATCCAGTACCGGGTCAACCGCTCTTTCGACCCACAATACGACGGCCCAACGAGGCGGCCGATAGTCTTGTCACGTCGGGCATAGCAGGCGGAGACACCTTTGGGCGACAGGCCACGATTGCTGAAAGCTCGTCCAGCTTGAGCGTCGTAAAGCCAAACACATAAGTCACCAGCGGATGCTGCAGCGCTTCCAGAGAAAGTGGGACTGATCGGGGGATGCCCCTTGGCACAACTCACGCAGCGATTCCCAGCGGTAACGGGCCATCATCACCAATGGCAAGAGTTCCAGGGCCTTCAGTGGCAATGGCGGAGGTCCCGGTGCCGTCCACGGCATTCACCCAATTGGATGGCGTTCATGGTGCATGTGCAATGACACATCAGAGTAACGCTGATATTGATTGCTTGAATGATCGGCGGCAGCGTAACGCGCCTTGGTGGAGGTGGCGGCCGGAGTAGGTTGCCCGCGCTCGTTTGCTGAACTCTGAGCTATCTGCTTGATCATGTCGACCTTGCGCGGATCCTCGCCTGTGTCTGGATGAATGCTTCACGCCGCGTAATTGCAGGTCAATGTTTGCCGCTGCGGGAGAACACTTCCACACCCAGGTATCCTCCAGAGGCGGATCTGTTTGCTGATCCGGGTTGGGAGGTATCGGCTCTTGAGCGGTAGCGGAGGACATTCAACTTATATGGGCTTACTTCCAGATTGTAGCGCATTCTGCATTTCATTCAGTACATTCACCCTTTTATGTCCAACTGCGCCGATATCAAGCGCGCCATGCCCCGCGTAATATAACATGATTGCGTTTTATCAATCATGTTAGACCCATTAAAAAACGGGGGATTACTGACAATTGATGGTAAAATTCCGACGCCGTATCTCCGTACGGAATGGAGGCAAGAATCAGGGCTTGATCAGAAGCGTTACTGTGCCATGCGGGAAATGTCCAAGGTTGGGCACTACACGACCGCGCTGCGCATGCCCCGCTTGATCTCGAGAAAAGATCGGCACCAAAAGCGCGAAGGAACTCGGATTTGTCCATTGCGATTCGCTGCCGTATGGAAACTACGCGATATCAACCATGCGACGGATGTCCATTCCCGCAGCTGACTGCGAATCAACCGTTCGATTGCGCCCGGAGACATGACGGGCAGCTACAGTGCTGACTGACTGAGATCGAGCACTTTCCCTGCGGGCAATTCTCGTTGGATTCGATTTCAAAGGCCGCAAGGAACGCCTTGAACGCCCCCGCCGTGGATCACGTTCGAAGCGCAGACTCACTTGCTGGGAATGCCTCCAGGCCATCCGCGCTGGAAGACCTGCTTTCGGACTCATCGGAAAACAGCACCGGCGTCACCATCGAAGCGATACGCAGTCATCGCGGCATTTCTCGAGAGGTTGTCATGAGCAGAATAGTCGCGCCGCAAAGTGGCTTCAGGGCGACTGCGACATCTCTCTGCTCTCGAGAGAACAGTTGCTTGCCGAAAGGCCGGAAGATATTAAAGGGCTGCGGCCACCAGCAAAAGCGGCTCGGTAATGCCCAGGCCATTAGTGCTGGATGGAATTGACAAACGCGCAGGCCGGTGTCGGCGCTGTTGCGTGACAGCAACACCACCTCCACCCGACCTGTTACGCCGTCCAGATTGCTGTTGATGCGCAACAGCTTCTGACCAGGCCAAAAGCTCGGCCCTGCTGCAGAGGAGAATATTCCGGCTATCTGATATGCGTAAGGGCCCCCCGGCTTCTTGCTCGTGACCTGGCAGACTTCATCCGGATCAACAAGCGGCCTGGAGGAAAAGCTATACCAGCTTATCGCCTAGCCTGACCCGGCATGACATGTCTTACTCGGTTGCAGGTCAACTGCCTCTGACAAAGGAGTCAGCAGTGTTCAACAATGCCTCGGTTCGGCATTGCTCAACCGCACGCCTGTTCTGGCCGCAAGCTTGAGGCTTCTGCATAAAGAGGCTGTCAACTTCCATGGGCGCTTGTGCAGCATTTCCGTGATACATGCTGAGGTTGTAACTCGGGCATGTGCCGGGTGGCCTTCAGCCATTTGGCCGCATAATCCTTCAGGGCATCTCGTAGGCGGCAGCTTTGGCGCCGGCAATCACTTCGTCATCACAGATCGCCACAACATCAATGACCGACTGAGACGGCGGCTCTGAGCAGCGTTCAGCTACCCGCATTCCAGCAATAACGGAACGCCAGAAAGAGGCGTCCAGAACCAGTATTCTTGGCCAACGCGCGGCCGTCGATATTGGCATTTCACGCGCTCTATTACACGGCACTGCGGAACAGTTTCGGCGGCAGCTGGCATGATATCAGCAGCATCGGCGCCGGTCGCCGCCCTGAGTGGTAACGGAGATAAACCAGACCGTTGCCTTTGAGCTTCACCCTTGGCCAGGACCCTTGCGGTTACGACAAACGTAGCAAAGGCCGCGATCAGAATGAATATTGGTCCGCGCAAGGAGGCGTTAGATACGGTTCGTTATTTAGACCATTCTGGACAGGACGACCTTGGGCCCCCTGCAGCAGCCGGGCGCCGCAATGATGGCGCAAAGCTACAGCATTGCCGAGGGCCTTGGTGCCCAACCAAGCACACGCAGGCAGGCATGCTGGCTACGTCGCTTATAGGCTTTGCACCGGATTTCAGCGTCAGCTGCCGTGTCCATGCTATCGCCGTGATGCCGTCTCTTCACACCGCTCGTATTTCGCTGCGAACGAAGTTGCACATCATGACGCATGGCCAGCATGAAGCCGTAGAATCGCCGATGCTCCCGGTGCCGGAAACGCCGATTACGTGGTTTGCCCTGTGCATGAGACCATCATTATTCGATTGGTTGTTCACAAGGATGGTGGGCTGTGGCGTGTGAGGCCCACAGCGATGTCGATCACCATGGTTAATCGCGGGGGCTGTTGAAGAACGTCGCCACGCGACAAAAGGTTCGGAGGAATCCGCTTTTACTGTGGTGATTGAGGGCATTAATTCAGCCCAAACAGCATCACGGGGTAGCTCGATGGGCCAATTTCTCTTGATAGTGATCAGCATATAAAGGCTAGCCGACGCCTGATACTACCGTCACTGCCTGCCGGATAGAATGATGGCCGACTTACCGATGTGATTCTAACGTTGCCTCCACGAGGTTCTGATTTACAACCTGCCCAGCTAAGGCCAAGATCCCTGCCGCGGCATCCCGAGCCACCGTGGTGAAAAGCCGCCAGGGTAGTCGCGCATTCTGATGGTCGCGATCACCGCTTTGTTCATCGTCATCGGGCCATTGCTCGATTCATGATCTGGAGGCAAGCCAAGATTATTAGCGCGCGCCATTTCAAGCAGTTGGCAGATGAAGTCGCGACACCCTTACCTGGTGATGGTTGTCTCATTCGAGAAGCGCGCACCACTGTCGGGCTGGAAAGGCCTGATCAACGTCCCCATCTGGAATGATCGTTCAGGTTGCCGATGGCCTGCATTATTGGTTTCGATCAACTGCTCAAGCGACCTCACCGCATGGGCCTGCCGACGGCTACCGAGGGACTGGACCCGCATCTTCCCCCAGTATCTGCAGGATCTTGATCTCCTGGTCGGCAATCGGTGCGCGCGTACACCGAGTTCCGACTACCGCGAGATGTCCTCGGCCTGTCTTCGGCCGTTTACGGTTTCAAAGAACGGTACTGAGCAGCCTGACGGTCGCGATTCAATGCCCTGCAGTCGGTTTCCAGCCCCCACGTTCTTCTGAGGTATCAAACCAGGACGTTCAGGTGTCCATTCGTACCACAAGGGCAATCAGTGGCCATTTGGTGCTGCGCGGCCGGCAACGCAAGCACCGGTAACTATGATTCGGTCCGGTCTCCTTGTGCGAGGAAAGGGGATCTGGAGAAGGCCGGCATTGCCGACATCTGGTCGATTGACAGCACGCACTCCAACAGGATCCCTGGGCCTGCAGCGTGGTGATGGACAACGTCGCAATCAGATCTCAGGGGGTAAACTCGATATGGTATTGATGGTGGAAAGTCATATCGGTGGGGTATCAGTCGATATCCCCAAGATCTGGCGCAGCTGCAATACGGCGTTCGTGACGATTGCCTGTATCGACATGGATACCACCGGTGACGAGCGTATGCGCGCATGATTGCCAAACTTAGTGATGTGCTGCCTGGCCGCGCGCGGGCTGATGTGGATAGCAGCAAAAAAACCGCCTGTCGCGGTTTTTTTTTTTGTCTGCACAAAAGGCGTCAGAGCTCCGCTGTTTGGCTTTTCCTGCCGGGAGACATTTATAGCGCTCCACATAAGAGCAGGTGGCGATAAACGTATACCTTGGTTCTGCGGCGAAACTTCACGCGTAGCTCGGGTCAATAACGCAGCCAACCCTTTCCACGCAGCGCGTTGGGAGTGGTGCGATAAATATCCAGGTTTCTTGCCCAGATCCATATACCAGGTAGGCCCTGGACCCATCAATCGCAACGTTGAACTGTTATCCTGCGTATTCGTGCTGCATAGATTTCGGGTTCAGATCATGCACAACTCCGCCAACTCCGATGCGATGGCTTTCGGTGAAACAAAAGCACCGCCTAATTAACGTGACCCGTGGTATCGGATATTCACACCGGAATATTCGAGACTCAAAAACTACGCAGCTACAACCGATTTACCTATTCCAAAGTGCCATCAGGCAGGGCAATCGAGGGCCCAGACAGGCAAATAACGGGGATTGCCACCGCTGACCCATGAACATACCGTATAGGCTTCTTTATGTGTCAAACCCATGGATCTGGAAGTTGGCAAATTACGCCGCCACATGTGCGGCAGAAGAGTCCAGGCGCCGGACGCAATCGCCGCGATACGGTGAGAATCTCTGGCTCGATCGCCCATTCCAGGATAACTGAGGTGCCATGTCTGCATAATCTGCAGGCCGCTGAGACGAACGACGATCGCTGACACTCGCTGGCAGAGGCGAATCCGACAGCAGTGGCGCAGATCGGCATGAGCATCCACTGGCAAACTGCCGAGCCGGCAGTCTGAGTAACCACGGCCGCCAAAGCGATAACCCAGCAGGGTATTGATCGCTGGATGATCGAATCTTCCGCGGCCCTGACCGAATACTTCCACACCTTGGCGCCTGCTCGAAACGCACCACAAACAGGTCAGCGAAGCCTAGGAATCAAGCCTGCTATCGGCCGATAATCGGCTGCGGTCTGACTGAAGTCAGCAGTTCGGCAAAACCGCTGTACCTCTGCGACAGTGCCGAGGCGATATCACGGCAATTTGATCACTACACCGTCATGGGCCCCCGAGCGGTTCCGAAGGTAATTCGTTCGGCGCGGCAGTTGCTTCCAGGCCGCGTTCTGGCTTTCAACGACTTCGCCGTTGCTTTGGTTGCGGCCAACCGCGCTCCAATACACATACCAGGCCGGGCATGATCCTTGACGAACAGGGCGTCCAGCCGCGCAATAGTCAGTGGCCAGCGACTGGCGGAAATTCACGTTATGGATGGAGGTGGCCGCGCAAAGCCGTCAATGGTGAAGGTGCCCGCGCTACCGACGGTTAGCGGCCGCCCAGAGCGTTTGGGCAGGTTGGCTTACACGCATTCGCGTGATGCCCGCGGGTAGCATGATGAACACCAACAACGAACACCACAAACCGCCATAGGTCGCAATGCGCAGACGATCATGGCCGACCGCAGAGTAATAGTTTCGTCCCAAGCCGGGCGTTAGATAGCCAGCGCTATTGCTCTTGGCTGCCTGACTTGGTTTTTTTTTTTTCGGGGGCCAATCGCCTTACCGAAAATGGCGCCGAGCAGAACAGGAGAAAAGGAATACCGGCAGCAAAGCTGAAAAGCACCAGTGACCTGAGGATGTAGTTCCAGTAACGTGCGGGGGAATCCAGCGCCCATTGGTGAGCCGGAACTACGTGAGCAGATCAGCGAAGCAACAATTTATTTGATGCTCGCATTGGCCATGAATCGGGGCAGCCGCCAACAATCCCAGGTTTCCAGGCATAGGTCTGTTCCCTTATAGTTATTAATTGCACTCGCGTACAATACCTGAGACGCTAATTGACAATAACCAACAACATGGGACGCTCGATATGCTGAATACCCGCTACAAAGTGATTTATGTGATTCACGAAATTCACGGTCAGATGAGCTGCTAGACCTTTGGCGTTCGGGCGACGCATCCTCCTTACAGATAATGCATGAATCTCCTGTATGGGTTGTCCCTCTCAGCTCTCCATAGAGTAATCCCTAGCCTGAGCGGTTTTGGGTTGCACCAGTCCGCGTTCAGGGAAGAAACACCGCCAGATTTAACGCTGCAGAAGCAGGCCGCAGCAACGGCCAGGCACCCGCGCTGACGAAGCTCATAGCAAGGCGAGAGCGCAATGGTTCGTGCCAAGGGCGCATCAGCAGCAAGCCCAGGAACGCCAATGCGCGACGCGATCGCATTACGAAAGCAGCCGCTCCCGCTAAACGGCTGGTGCGACTGATCAATAGCGATTGGGTCCAGGCGCATGTTGATTAGGGCCGGCATGGCCGACTTAGAGATCGATGGGGACGGTTGTATGGCTCGACGACCGAATGCCAGCCCAGCTGAGCGGGACACGCCGGCGCGCATCTTTCTGCGTCACAGGCCTGATCAAAGGCACTGCGGACACATGGTCCGCCATGTTGCGCGCAGCAGCTCCGGTACACCGGGCGATGCGCGGGCAGCAGATCACCGCACAGCGTGCAGCTCTCTACGCATATCCAGGACGCAAAGGTTGATATCCGACCATTGCACGTGCAGGATCCGCGACAAAAAAGATCCTGTGCCTCATTCTGTTCGACTACACACCAGCGCTTGGCCAAGCCAAAACGCACAAGTCCAACTGCCATAACTTTCTTCGCCATTCGGATTGCAAAAGTTGCTTCAGCCCGCAAACCAAGGAATCGATTTAATACGCCATACATTTCAAAAAGCTAGGGGTGCCGCCTCAGTGGTCGGGCTGAAATGCCATTCGTTTTGCAAATCCAGACTCTGATCAAGCCTCAACCCGGATCTTCCCAAGGCCGATCAGGAATAGCGTGGGGTAACAAAATATAAAAACGTTAAAAGTATTGTATATCGTAGCTTTTTAACGTTTTTTTTTATTAAAAAATTGATGTTATTAAACATTATTTAAATCTATGTATGATAGTAAGTTTCGCAAAATTAAGATTTCATGGAATATAATATTTATGGAAAATGAGTAGGAAGCGTAAATAGTCGCATTGAAAGACTATCTTATTCGAATTACCAAACGAAACTGGTTAACCAATAGATGTGACTGTAGATAGCGCTCTATTCTACCAATTATTGATTTCAAACTCATATTTTACATTTTACAGTCCTCTTCAAGAATATTGCTTTCTTTTATCTCAGTAAGTTGCATCTATACATTCAATTGACGAAGAGAACAACCTGTTCCGAAAGGCAGTATCTATTCTAAATATATCATATAAGCAGGTAACCTAACTAGTCGAATTGACTAGTTTTATTGGCGAGGGAATCAAAACAGTGTAGCACAATCAAGACGAAATTCACCCAAGAAGCAACAGGTACTCGCATGTCCGGCGCACTACCTAACACGACTGTATTATTTATATTTTCCTGATTTAATATGCCCCCACACGCGCCCAGAGAAAAAGGGGACGTATAGATTCTTTGTTGAGTATTATTTTATGTTGGCATATTGGCGGGGGAATACCACGCAAGCCATCGTTGCCACCAATCTCTATCACCACCAGAGCGGGCTTGAATGCTCCCCGCAGGGCGCCGCGTGGCCAATAATCGGGGTCACTCCTCGCGCACACACCACACAATCAGCGCCGGACAGATAGTGTCTACGGCGCTTGACGGGAAACGCTTAAAATGCCTTGGCATACGAGTGAACTCACGAGCATTGTGCCTTCCTCCAGTGGGTGCATAGCCCTCCCGGAGGATAAACGAAGTCACAGAGGTTCCTGCTCCCTTGATCCTCGAAATCTTCCAGTTAAGACTCACACCGAGAAAATGCGGGCACTTAAATGAGCCTGTATCCCTTCCAGGCGAAATCCACTCCTACTAACCGTGCGACTGCTTGGACCATCTAGGCTATCGTGCGCAAGCGTTGAGCGCATCAGCCAAGTCTCCTAGCCATCTTCTAAATATTGTGCTAACAAAAGGCAGATTGAATTCCACTTGATTAGACTAACAGTTCCAATCGCTTGTTGGCGCACGCCACCTATAGTGCGCTCATACAGTCAATGATTCACGCCTATGACTCTCCGGGAAAAGCCGCCATTGACCATTTCTTGATGCATATGTCAGCGCTGAGATTACCTCTGCTTTGCAGCGCTTAGACGCACAGAGTAGCAGTAATTTGGCCAATAGTGCTTTGTCTGTTTCATTGCGACTCTGGATGACGGAGACAAAAGTACTAGAGATTAGCTGAGAACTGGTATGACTTCTGTGTCACTTAGATAAGCTGCCCTAGGGCCACGCTCAAATAGGTCTGAGGATGCAATTATGCTGCTCAAGGGTCCGTACCTCAGTTGGATATAGAGTGCTACTGGAGAATGATCCGAGCGGGCCCGCACTACTCGCGTGTGTGCCACCAGAGAGCCTCTGCGATACGGCGCTCTTGTGAATATCTACATAATCCTGGTGACTCACAGCTATAATACAGACAGTCTGAACACTTCACGGCTGAGGAGAAAGAATGTTGCGATATAGACGATGCAGAATTTCGATGAGAAAGTCATTACTATTGGACCGCCCCCTGTCTCCGACTGCAAATGGAGAGGCCGCGCACACAACCTGCTGGAAGGGGGTTGGCCGTGTGGCGTCATAATATATAACTTCCAAACCCTCGCTACTCCACAAGCCTAAATAATGGTCCGAGCGCGTCGGCAAAAGTAGTGCACGAGCGAGAGCGGTGTGGGAGAAGAGCAGTCTCTGATAGGCGTGAGGCACTCTCGCGCACAAGATCTCAGTCATAACTGTCCACTTTTTAGTGAATCCTGACACATCTAGTTCGCGACTCGTCGAATATCCAGACATCTTACGAGAGGAATGGTGCACGATGCTGATCGGTGTCAGCGCCACTTATTGACCGAATTGATAGTTAGATGACTATGACTTCGACACGGAGGACAAGCGGACACAAATTGGATAGTGGTGCAGAATGACTCGCATGTCTTCGCCGATGGACACTTGACATAGTCGCAGAGCACGCATGAACTAGCTGGTGGATAAGCACACGTGTACAGCATATTGCTCAGACACGACACTCACATCGAGCTCGCTGCTAGAGAACACTCTCTTAGACACAACATGAGACGCAGGACTGGTACCTGATGATATGGCGAGGCGTGGACGCAGTCCGTGGAAGTCGATTGCGACAGCTCTAGTAAATGCACACTATGTGTTCGCACAAAATACACCGAAGCTGCTCTCGTAGTCAAGCGATGCCGTCGTTTGTCTCTATATGAACCACGCTCTGCAACGACAGTAATGGTTGCCAAGACCGGGCTCACTTGTTGTTTACACGAACTTCCTAGTGAGAGCGAGTGAGACGTGACTCATATAGGTCATAATCGCTACGCTCGCTCGTTTTACAGCGGTGAAGAAGCATTTCATTCAGGAGGGGGTCCCGAGCGCGATGACTTCATGTCGAGATTGGTCGAGTTCCAGCGTCATGTCCAGCGAGCAGGACATGCAGCTGTCAGGCGATCAAGGCGGTTACGATGGTATCCGTTGCGCGGGTTAAGTACGCACTACTCCTGAATTGTTTCGTGAAGAAAGGTTAGCCACCGGGCGTACCGCCTCCAGGCGAGGTAATGGATAGAGCCGCGCCTGGGCGTCCTATTCTGAGGCTCGACAGCGCGCCAGCTGGACGTCGGCTGTCAGCGTCTGACCTCAGCGCAATGCTGACCCACGAGCGGCCGCGAGGGCGGAAACTTTTACCCTGACGCCGCGGGTTTGATGAAATGGGCTGATCTGCAGCTTACAGGTGGTGCAGGCCCGGTAGCCGCGCTCGCTATCGGCTGTTGCTAGCGGATGACGAGCCAACGCTGCAGGCCTACGCGCAGTGGCTGGAGCCCCAATGGAGGATAATCAGCGCCTTGACCACGGTCGCGGAATGACAATCGCCAGTCGGCGGCCGCTCTGGAGGCGCCGGCAATTTTCTTTGGGCTGGCCAGTATTGCTGCAAGTGGTTCTGGCCGGCGTGCTGTGGCCCTGTTGCCAGTCGTTTTGCCACCCGGCATTTGATACCAGCGCCCTGTTGCGCTGGCCTGGGAAAGCAAGCCGGCGCAAGGTGATGTGGATATTCATTCAATTCCAGTGGCCTGGTCTTGGCCTGGTAGCACCCTCATCGGACTTGGCGCTGGCTGGGCAATTAGCAGTGGGGGCTGGTTATACCTGTGTGCCGTGATCTGCTGCCACCCAATTCTGCCCGGCCGGATTGGCGTTCGCCGTAATTGGTCGGGACGAGCTGCGACAGGCCTGATCGCAATCGGCTGGCTTGCCTTGCGCCCTTGCTCAGGCTGGCCAGGTAGCGCCCCTTGCGAGTGCTGCGCCGTGATCTGGCGCCACTGCGAGTTAGTGGCTGGCTGAT
>Ga0163217_1087308_pt1 | contig 14675 bp, 9 predicted proteins | sample SynspAceP_FD_185933 | JGI IMG/M metagenome (GOLD analysis project Ga0163217, IMG submission 185933) | Saline lake microbial communities from Ace Lake in Antarctica - Synechococcus sp. Ace-P (PacBio error correction) | ecosystem: Environmental > Aquatic > Non-marine Saline and Alkaline > Saline ... | reverse complement strand
TGGTTGCTGGGTTGATTTATTGGAATGGTGGCTAAGCCCTTTCGAATATCCTTTGGTACAAGGTTCTCTTTCTTTCCCTTTGGGTTTATCCAGGTTCTGTTTGGGAAAAATTTGGTTTTCCTCGCTGCAGGATAGAGAATGGCTGCAATTCGGGGAAGTACATCGCAGGTACCAATCTATTTCGCTCCTCTTTCAAAAGGGCTGATATCTCATATTGGCTACTTTTTCAAACCTGCAGCGGGGTTATTCCACTGGCAACCCAAGATATTCATACATCGAGTTCCACTTTCGCATTGAGCCAGACAATTATCCCTCGAGATTGGCGGCTATCACCGATTCAATGATGTCACTAACTAAAACGCAGGAAATGCCCCGAGGAAATCCCTGCCTTTTTGTGAGGGTGCGTGGTGTGGGCTCCCCTGCAGGCACTATGGTGGTTGTTTTGCAAAGGCGCATAGTACCCTTGCTAGTTCGGAAAAATACTAGGGACTGTCCACTTTTGTATGATTTTGGTATCGCCACTTTGATCAAACCTTGGGAAGAGTCTTTGGGTGGGCGCTGGACGCAGTAGGAAAAACCGCAGGTTAACTTTCAAATGTTGGGATTCAGCTGACTCAATACATTCATCCTGAATTCATTTTGATTCAAGCTTTTGGCTTATCGCGCAGCGCAGCGACTAGCTCAGCATCGTAGCAACGATTCATTCTCGGGAACAGATTCGAATCAAAAAATATTTGGGAAGTTAATTCTGGAATGGCGCTAATCCATTTTTGCAAAACAAGACACTTACTCAAACTTTAAATTAAAAAATATCATGAATTTACCTTCGGACAAGCACAGTTTTTACAACCTAGAATTGAATCAATCTCCGGTATCTATTCAAATTATCAATCAATTTTCGGCTATACTTAATGTTGTAACTAGCCGATCACCCAAGAAATCCTTTTCTGAGAGAAGCCTGAAATCCTCGACCTAGGGGACTGGTTTATGGAAAAATATGCTATCAGCTTAGCTAAAAAGCGTTTTACCAGCATCCATAGTCCACGCCTTGGTATTTGATGAGATAGAGTGGCTTACGGTGAATCAAGCGATCAGCAAAATCTCGAATCCGGAATATCCGAACGCATCATTGCCTTCTTGGAAAACACGGCAATCTGTGATTTGGATTTTGTTTCTCGGTAGATCGTTTTTGAACATTAATTTTGCCAAGCCCAAATGCCCTTCAAAACCTCCATGAAAAAACTCAGCCGGGAGACATTTTCTAGTGAAAATCCCCTAAATGTGACCCAGAAAACCATTTTCCGGAACGCTTTTTTGATGAACATCAGGATTGTTGAAGAGAGCACCGTGCGGTCATTTAAATCTTGATGGCTGAAGCACGATTTGAAAGCAGAGGGGATTTGAAATGTCACGCGTCTTATTCTGATGGGATTATAATCTCGCTGCTTGGGAGCTTGCTTATTTAGGAAAAAAAAGCAGATAATCACCCAATTAACTTGCCTTCCTATTGCAAAAGGATTGATCACTTGGATCGAATTTTCCACAATAAAAAAGATGAAAATGCAATTCAGGAGTTATTGGAAGAAAAGTATATCCTTATGGAGTGCTCCCTCTGGTCAGTATCGTCACTGTGAAATTATAAACAGCCCGCCGTAACTGGCGAGCTGTCTTGTAAAAGCTCGCGCGTCTATGTCTTATTCAGCATTGAAGTCATCCTTGTGGATAACGAGCAACACTTTCTGACGAAGGGTTCTATGGACAAGCTCTTCCCCAGGATCAAATGATCAATCTCCAGGAACCTGGATTTTGCCGGCTGCCGAATAATCTGGGAATAAAGGCGCATCGGGGGAATTCGTTTTCTTCTGAACAACGATACCGACTGGAAAACGCGTAATCGAAAAATTGCTCAAGGCGTTTGATTCTCCTTAAAGTCGGCCATGTATTCTCCTCGTGCTTCGCTATTCGGAAAACCCTGAGAAAATTTCAAGTTTGGCTGGCTACACGTCAATACATCCGCCTAACTGGAAGAAACCTCTCCATTGAAAGCTTGTCGCCCCAATTTTGCAGAAAAACGCCTTAACTTCCAATGGGCAGGCAGTTATATTCCAAAGGACTGTTTGGATGTAGTGGGAGAAATGCCTGAAGAGTATTTCCTGTATATGAAGAACTGGACTGTCTCAGCGAATCAGAGAAAGCAGGCTATCAATTGAAAGTATTTAAAATCGACTCAAGTGCTACATAAAGAGTCGATCAGTACCGGAAAAAACTCACCCTTGAAGCGTCTATTACCAACTCGAAACCGGGTGGCATTCATGCGGAGAAACTTTACTAACGCGTGGGTTTTTCCTTCTGTTTTTTTGCTTGATCAGTCTGCCAAAAAAATACACTCAGCTTTTTCTTCAAAAAGCAAAAAATCTTCATTGAAAGCATCAATCTGGGCTGCGTCATGCCCTGATTGAGAATCGTTTTGGACTATTGACCCAAAATTCTAATTGCAGCTTATGTTTATCGACTCAATCGGTCGCTGGGCCGAAGGTTTTGGCCAGTATCAAATTCAAAAAAAGGACTAAAAATTCAGCAGGGCTCTTTATAAAAAATCAAAAGACATGGAACTACTATTTTTGATTTCGAGCAGTATTGTTTTGTTACACCTTTTTAGATATGGATTGGTTTGATTACGATTTTAGCCTTTTTGAAAAGAAGAAAAAAAGCCTACCCAAATTCTGGAAGATGAAGATCCTACGGAGTTCCCTCCTGATCGCTGCAATAATGAAGAAGAGATTCTGCGTGGATAAAATTCAGAATTCCCCTAGCAATCAGATTACCCTAAAGAAAGTTTTGATAAATCACCTTTATCACGATGGAACTTCAGATGTAGCTTGAAGCTTACTATCGAAGTATTCCTGAAGGGAAAGATCAATTCACAGCCGGCGCGCAAAGGGAAAAATCGCTGCAATTACCGGTCATGCCTGAGTCGATTCACCCTATAACCATCTTTACCGATGCGAATTGATTGCTTTATCCTGGGCGATTCGCAACTTGGTTCATCACTTTCAAATCTACCTTGCGCTGCATTTTCTGTGAAAAAGTAGTAACAAATCAGCCAAATCAGATGCAGCAGTGCTTCCGGAGAGGTTATTTTACTGGAAATATGAAATCCTATCTCAAAAAGGAAAGATGCCGAATGGAAACATAGTAGGATTTCTGCCGGCGAATTAGTGCGATTCGAACCAAAATTTATATGAGGCACCAGAGAAGACACGATTATCGAGATTTGTGATGGACAGTACATTGGCGCAAGTTTTCGAGTGCTTTACGAGCCTCAGCGACGCTGCTGACGGTTCTCCAAGTGGAGGAAGAGAGAAACGAAGATCGAATCTCGGCAGGAATTCCAAGCGATAAATCGACTTCCTGAGTTAATGAATTGGTTAAAAACACCCAGGCTTACATTCCAATACATTTCACAACGAGTGCTTCGATGGACCTATGCCAGTGCTTTGATATTGGCCATGATCTCCTCAGGTAGGCTTTGACAAAGAGATTTATACATTCGTATTTTTAAGCTCAAAGGCCTTATCTACAGCTTTGCTTGGTGGTAATTTTCAAAAGAAATCAGATCACCTCATAAATACTCCACATCCCATTCTATTTCACCTTTATGCACATTTGCGTGGTCAAAGGTTGGATTAGATATTGAAAGGTAAGCAGCTGTAATTGGGAAGAAGTCAATTAGAGCTGTCCAGGAATTCAGACATCTAAGCTTAAAGCAAATCAGTCGTTGATCAAGGCCTCTTATTCGCTGCTGGATTATCGGATTACCTTGTCTTCAATAAGGCAGGTTTAGGACTCTTCGATATCTACGTATTTGAGAATTGACCAATGTCTAGATCGTGGACTTTTTGAAAGTTATAGTTGATTAGGTCGCTCCTCTGCATGCTTTAATCGTAGTATGGACAATGTAGCCTTTCGATTGGGTCATTGAAGAGTGCATTAAGTCGCTTTTGCCTTCACGAAGAGAATATCCTCAATTTCACTTGATAAGTTTGCTGGTCTACTTTTAGAAAAAGGCTGTTGTCCCGATTTTGGGGACATTGTGACGGCAGCTTTTCTCTGCGGTTTTTTAATCGTCAAAAAGCACGCTTTTTGCGATTTGAATCCCGCATTGACTTCTTTATACCCATACGTTTCACGTAGTATCCGAAAGACCTTCTTTCAACGGGCTCGGGCACCGGTCTCATTGTCTGGTAGGCTGTAGTAAAAATGAAAGAATGTCCGAACTATTCCCGAATAATTTTCTGCCAACTCCACGCATCATGTCTCCGCGATCGAAAAAAAAATATTCAAGAGAGTGCCAAGTCAGGAAGTTCTTTGTTGCAAAGCTCGATGGCCTGTGTCAGCATTATCTGCGACACCGACAACGTGTGATTAAATTTCTAAGGATATCCTTTCCAACTCTCAGAGATCAAAAGATCATCTTCGACGATTAGCACTTTAAGTTGCTCATTTCCATTATTTAAATGAACAAATTAAAATGCAGAAATAAAAAAAAAAAAAAAAAAAAAAAAAAAAAAAAAAAAAAAAAAAAAAAAAAAAAAAAAAAAAAAAATTGCCAAAAAAAGTTATGTAGTCGGAATAGAAAATAATGAAAGTAGCTCCTGGTTCGGTGTCGCTGACGACTTCGATTGTCCGCCATGCATGACCACAATTCTTTTTTACAATGGAAAAGTCCTAAGCCTGTCCTTTGAATATTCTTTCACGTTGGTAGCGCGATTAGAACGAAGAGAAAAGCCCCTTCTGATCCCTTATTGGGAATTCCATTATCCCTGGTCTTTGCCAAGAAATAATCACTTCAGAAAGCACGGAATGAGATGTTAGTTCTGGTCTTTTCACTCTGGAGAATATTTCAAAAATGGACATGATATTCGTCAGAACATGCTCCATTTGAGCGCAGTCTATTGAACAGGGCGCTCTATACCTTTTGTTTATTGATTCCTCGCTGGTCCATCTTCCTGACAGATTTCTGAATTACACTGATTTGCAATTTGGACCAAATCTCATTTCGCCTTAGAGATTCTAACCTTTCCCAGCATTCGATTTTCCTAGCAAAAGAATATCATTTCATTAAGATTGGGACCCTACCAAGCTCAGAATCGATTACGTTGAAAATATCGGTTAAAATTTCTCTTTGCATTCGCGTAAGAAGGCTTCCTAACTGATAGCCAATTAAGTCGACATTTCTTTGCTTGATCGTGGTCAATGAGAGTCCGGAATTCATGAGAATCATGGAGACAATCTGGATTTGAGTTCATTGAGCTCGCGTTCTTTATTTAAAATTCTCCATCATCTTGGTTCGCTTAGGGCCAAAGTAATGTCGCGGATGAAGCAGTAAAGAGTGTTTTTTACCTCTTAGGATTGGGATAATGCTGAGCTCTATCGGAAACTCTTTCACCTGATCTGCCTTGCGGTTGACTTCAACCGTATTAGCACAGGCCCTACACCCTTTTTAGGTATTTTTTTCATCCTTTTTCGGGGATGGTGATGTTTGTTAGTATATGTTTGACGTAAGATTCTTTTCCGATTGATTCTTGAGCCTGTCCATCCAAAGATCTCCTCCGGCCCGTGGATTCCATTTCTGGGATTAATCCTGGCTCATCGACAGTAATGATAGCATCAAGAAGCTGATTCCAATTATCTTCCGAAGCTTCTTTTCGTTTCTCGTTAGCTCAAGTTTCTGCAGCTTCCTGTCTTCGTTTCGCTTTTTGCACTTTGATTCGCGAGCAGAAATTGCGATGGTTGAAGCGCTTTTTAAGGTTGTTCAAGCTGAAGAAGAAACCATTTCTGGATGTTCACAGTTGATAACTCGATGACTTATTTTCGATTTTTGATCGAAGAGCGATCTCTGAACCGTAATGGCTTTCTGAGCAAATATCTATATCTTAGAGCAGTGTTTTCAACGATTTCAGTTTGCCAGATTCGGCCAACTGAAGCCAATAATACCTTCGCCAAACTTTGGCTTCCAGAAATTTCTATGGAGTCCCAATCTTTGTAAGACTGCCTCAATTCTAGAATTTGCTCTTGTCTCATTGAGGATATAATTTTCTGGAATTATCAAAGCCAAAAACGAATGACTATTTGAGATGCCGATCTCGGGGAAGGCTCTCCAACAACCGTATCTACTTCCAATAAGCGGGTTACAAAACTGATTGATTGAAGAAAGAAATTGCTGGGCTTTCAAATAATTCTATTTCCTTTTGTTTACGACTGAGATATCACAGAATTCCAATGAAGCAGTTTGATTCCATTTGGAATCGAAGTAGGATCACCGGAAATCAATGCAGTAACGCCTACCGCTTTTTGTAAGGATTTGTGCCTTCGTAAACACTGATTTATTTTTTTCTAAGCCATGCTGCTTTTTATTCAGCACGCATTCAGCATTGGTGAGATTGCGAAGCAACTTTTCCATCAGTCTTCTCGAGCATATCCCGGTGATTTCGCACCATGGCGTCATGAATTAGATAATGCCCGCTCTCTTGGTCCACCGATCAGTTCCAAAATGGAGGTTTTGGATGATTCCTCGGTTATTTTTCTTCGGATGAATCAACATATCTGTGCAAGATCTTTTCTGTGATGATCTCTGCCACCGCCATGGAGCCTTTATCTCATTTCCCTGTAGATTAAACTGGAATTTCTGGCCCAGCCAAAATCGTTTGACCCAGTTGCGGAGGATTACAGGAAGAACTCAAGATAAGTGATCTTCAGTTTTACCTTCAATTGTTTTTTATAGAAATTTTCTAACCCTACCACATTGATCGCGGTTGCACCAATTCGGTGTACCTCATTTCCAAAGTCTTGCTCTGAGTATCAAGAATTTCTTGGGCGCAACATTCCAAAGGAAAAAAACCGCCTAATCAGTCTTCATAGATAATATCATGAGCCTGTTCTTCACTAGAAATCCGATATCCGGTCAATAGAGAAGCTGGTGGAACATCCAAATTGTTCAGTGCTCAAAGGGCTATATTTAAAAGAGGCAATAAACCTATTCCGATATTAATGCAAATCAAATCATTACGTTTATATCCAAGAAGTTTTTCGATGAATAGCAGTATCCTTCGATAGAAGGGTGAAAAAAATATGGATTTAAATTCAAAATCACTTACCGCGGATTTCTTTCTTTAGATTTTAATTATTTGCCTGTTCCCATCCCAAGAAGAATTCGATATTATCAGCAATTATTTCCTCATTTAATCTTGGCTTTACTTATTCTGCATGTGAATTCTCGTCCCCACGTTTGCTTTCCTACTGCTACTTATGTTCTCTGCCTGCTCTTCCAAAGTGGAGATAAAAATCGCGAGGATATTTCTTACTTCTTTTGATCAGATTCGAATTGGTTGTACCCTTTTGAACAAAATTGTGCCACCTAGTCATAACTTCAATGGAGAATGCAATAGGTCCAAAAATTGCAGCGTTTGACTCGTCAGATAGAAACAGATTGGATTAGAAAAATTCATCAAAAAAAACCCTTCGGACGTTAACTCCACTCAGATGAAAGAGCCCTGAGACTTTTGGCATTTAACAAAACGAAATGCGGCTAATCCTAACTTTTCGGGATTTCAGATCTTTAATTCCATCTCATTACCTGCATGACCTTCGAGTCGCTTCCAATTGAAATTTTGGGGGATACTACCTCCAAATCTTATTCCCTGAAAAATCAAGACTCGGGCACCGTCTAAACTGGAGTTTTTTTGCCCAATTACCCGCATCGGACACTACGGCCCCTTTAGCCAAAATGACTAAAATGGAGCCGATTTCCAGGGACAAACCGCCTATGATTAATGATACGTACTCGGAATCTATGAATTGATTATCAAAAACGCACTGTATACCTAGATCTGAAACAACAAAGAACCAGATATGGTCTGAGCAAACCAGGATGGTGTACTGCTCTGCAGTTTTGCGTTTTCATTCCCTGAATTAAAAGAATTGTCTTTTCTATTTTACTGCCCAATACTGACCAGAGGACACACCTTCGGATTTCGGCTATTACGACAGCTTGAAAGTCTTTCAGCAGTGGTACTTACTGAATGGAAGGCCGATAATCCAAATGCCCCAAAATCGTAAAAGGAAACTGACCGCGAAATCTTTCGGATCGATAATTCTCTCAGCTCACCGGGATGCAAGAGCTTACCTTCAATCTCAAATATCTAAAAAAAGATGATCCCTGACTTCGGCCTACTCTACATAGGATCACGGCGATGAGGTACGCAGAAAACCGATTTGCTTCATTAGCTCCACTGTGGAGCAGGATTTACAGTAGCATTTGAGAATTGATCCAGCGGGAAAGATGGCGTCAACGAAACTATGGAAATTCCAAAAAATCATCCCTTGCTGGTGTTCCGGAAAAGCGGGAAGTTATGGGCCTTGGATTTCGAAATCCCAACCGAATCTTTGGGAGAAAAAGTGAACTTATTTCGCTACAGATATCGGCAGCACGTATAGAAGAGATTAATCTGATCGAACCTGCGAAATTTTACGGTTGGCCGATCCGAGAGGGACGGTTATGATAATCCTTTTTGAAGTTCCGCCCCCTTTATCCCTGCCAAAAGATGACGAACAAAGCTTGAGTACCTTACCCATTGTTCCAGCTAGACATGATGAAACGGTAGCTATTAATCGGAGGATATTTTATGGCGGCAGCCAGCCTTTAAAGGCAAATTCTTGTTTGGAGATATTCCAACAGGCAAGATTGTACTTTGCGGATTTGAATCAGAAGCCAAGTTCGAAGTGAAAAGCATTCAAGTTATCTTCGAAGGAAAAGCAACAACCATGGAGAGCTAGCGGAGACGAGTGATTTGAAGTGGATACGCTGAAAGCAGTTTACATTCATGCATAGAAATCAGTTGGTAAAAATCTATAAAATCATCCACACGCTTATGAATAAGTCGTGAAATCCCTTTCACCAATCGCTTTGGTTAGTTTTTTTTATTGCTTCCTGCCAACAGGAAAAAGAAAAAGTGGAGTTCTGCGCAATGAAAAATGCAATTGCCAGATTAGATCGACCCACTTCAGAGCATGTTGACTCAGGAAATGTGGCTGGAATCTCTGCCTTGATTTGAAAAGATCAGAAGTTTATTTCAATGCATTTGGGCTTTGCCAATGTGAAAAAGCCAAATCCCAATGGATCGGAACCATAGCACAGATTTATTCATATACCAAACCAATCACTGGAACAGCGCTAATGACACTTTGGGAGGATGGAAAAATTTCAGTTGGATGATCCTTTAGAAAAATACGCTCCAGGATTCCAACATAAAGGTGTACCAGGATCTGATTGAAAAAAGGAATATGATTTTAGTTGGTGGCAAGACGACCCAATCTCTATTCGGACATCCACTCGCCCATACCGCAAGTTTTCCAAATCAAATGATTATCCCAGGACTGAGTGAGTTGATGGCTGAAAAGATCTCGAAGCTATGAAACACCTTAACTCAAATGGCAGAAAAAGATAGGAGTACAACCGCTTTGTTTCAGCCTGGAACACAATGGAATATGGCCACGTGTAATGTCAGCTTTTTGGTAGAGAAATCTCAGTGTACCTTATGCTGAAATGTCAAGAAACATGTTTTTGGTCCTTTGAAAATTGATTCATACCGCTTGTCGTACCAGCCGAAGATTTAAATAGGGTTTTCTGCACTTATCAGCGAAACAGGTGAGGGTGAATTGACACAAATGCCAGATTCTTCGCTCTATGCCTTTTAATCTAAAAAAGTGGCCATGAGCCCGGAGGTTTGTCTTGACTTCACTTTGGATTGATTTACATGACCTTGCTAGGATGCTCGTCAATGAAGCACCATCAATGGTACTAACAAGTCTGAAACCAGAAACCGTAAAAACTTGATGGCGACAAATCAGCTTCCAGGACTCAGTACTGAGCGAAGCTTGGCTACCAGTAAAGGGCGAGTAGGTTTTGGATGATGTTGCCGACGTACAGAACCCGCCGCTTGCGACCAGATGAAATGATGTACGTGTGTGAAATCTTGAACGCGCTGCCGAAGTACCTTGTTTTGGTTTAATTCCTAAAAAATTGAATTGGTCGCCGTACTTTTTGCTTCAATGATCCCTTACGATGGGATTGGAACTGCATAAAAACTTTAGAGATGCATATTATGGGAAAATACTGTTAAATTCTGCTCAATAAAAAAAACTAAAATTATCCCATGAAGAAATTTTTTAAAATAGGCTTGATCAAAGCCCAAGCTTAATCTGATCAAACCGGGAGCTTTGCGATCAAAGGCGCAGCCATTGACTTTCTGTATTATCCTATCGTTTTTGTCATCGAGGTGGTTAGGAATGATGTTCAAACTGAAATCCTGGATTCTAGTATTGATTATTGATTTGGTTGCTGTCACCCTGATGCTTTTCTTCAGCTGAAGCTGATTAATTGATTTTGAAGATTCAAGAATCTACAAACTTGCTTGATTTCCTGTCGATTCGCTTTCGCTAGTCGGTGAACGATGAGCGATTTGCGATTTTCTAGGTCTTTGGTTTTTCTCTTTTGGCGCTGGAATAGCCATGTTTTTGAAAGCATTTTTAAATTTAAACTAACTTACTCCAAAAAAGATAATATCCTTTGGGAGATATGTTGGAGTCGCTGGAATCGAATTTTGACTACTTTGGAAACATCCGTGGATTGGAAATGGAAGAGCAGATCCAATGCGGCAAAAACTAAAACAGGAATCGGATCGATTCCAATTTCGGCAGCATCTCCAGAGAAAATGGAAAGCTTTCATTACACATTCACCTACTGGATCGGGAAAAGACATCAGGTCGGAAGAGTTTGCTGAAGGGCCAAATACATCACTGAATCGGTGATGCGACGTGCCTTCCTTATAATTGGAAAAAAAACTTGTGGCTCGTGGCTTAAGTTGGTTATTGGGTTTTGTGCAAAGGAATTACCGCGCTGAATGCACGAGTTGGATTGCCTGAGGCAAAGGTCCATTTCCTTGGTTGGTGGTTCATGGAAATCATTCCATGCAGACTTTTCAGATCAGGGCTATGGATTATTTAGGTGAATTTTAAGCATCTCGCGGAATGATTCTAGCCTCTGTGGATGAGAAATTTTATTCAATGCCATCCTGGAACGATCTTTTTGGTCGATTGAAAAGAGAATGCATGCTTCGAGTTGGTTGCTTTGGAGCATTGCGATCTGGAAAGTCTGAATTAAGGATGCATCTCAATCCACTTTTGGCAAGCTGATTATGACAAAAAATTGCACTGATGGACAATTTTCCCGTGGAGGCGAAGCAGTTGTCATGCGGCCCACCCATGCTGAACGCTTTGATTATTATCCCGATGATGCTTCAATCAAATTATCCATTTTAATATCAAAGCATTGTAGCCATCGCCCCAGTTGAGGACAATTACAACGGAGTCAGGAACCAAATTCGAAAATGTAGATTACCTGACTTTTCATGGTGCCCAAAGATGCTGATTTAACTTCCCTTTCCGGAGCCAATGCAATATGAGCGAATCAAGTTCACGACAGTACCTATCATTCAAATCTTCTTTTATATCTCTTGGAGCAAATCGATGCCAATTCAACACTTCATGGGAACAATCTGATCAGGATACCTTTTAAAGGATTCTTAATCTTGCCATGATGCCTCATAGGCGCAGCAGCAGGTTGCCAAAGTCTACCATCGGAGCCATTCTAGAGCGAAGCTTGAATAATCGTTCTGAGTATCTCCGTGTTTACTTTGATTCGAGAAAGGAAAAAGAATGGCTTCCGGAGTCGATTTATTTGACACCAGTTGAAAGATTCTAACAGTAAGTTTTGGGCTGAATTATAGGAAGATTTTGAATCAAGACCATTTTCAGGGAGCCAAGTCAGGCAAAATAACTATCGGTTAGGCGAGAAAGGTGAAATCGACATGAAGTAATGAAGAAGGAAGTTAGAGCGTTTATTCTTGGTGAATACGAGAAATTGAGATTGAAAGAAGTCGATAACGCTTTGAAGGCTGGAGCAAAAGCCAATTCTTCCAGATTCAATTTTGGGAGCTATACGATTCGCTGAATTCGGACGAGCTTAGACCGACTCATAGCTTCTTATGGTTTTTTCTTAGCGGAAATCTACAGAAAGCGCTAATCCCAAAGTCTTGAGGGAAAATGGAGAATAACAATGTGAATGAAGTTAACAGAAACTCGAATAAAAATGAGTTAGCCAATAATACTGAAAACAGAAAAATGAGGAAAGCCATATCAGAAGAAGAGAAAAGAGAAAACCAGATGCTCCACTATATTTTAACAATTACACTGACGGATTCGAATGGGGAACAAATCTCCTCTTACTTTCAGAGTTTTTCCTATACACTGCAAATTTCAAATCTAGGGTTTTTGAAATTCATTCTTGGAGATTAAAATATCATTCCGAAACAATATCTTTCAGACATTTCTTTTTTGACCTGGAAAATTAATTAACCTCAATGAGAAGTTTCAACCCACTTCATTGTTTGAATTCGCTTTGAATTGACCAAAAGAAAGAAGGAGTGATTATTATAGACCAAGATTGCATATATTGAAAAAATTTAAACAGAATAGCGCATAATTGAATTCTCTTAAAAATCATCATCCATCCTGTAATCAAATTCTTTTAGATGTTGTGCGAATTGACATCATTCACTGAAAATAGTAAATAACTATTTTCAATAATACATATCAATTTAATACCTATTTTATAACCATCGTGAGATAATAGGATCCTATCCTTTTCTTTTTTCGTAATAGTCGTTAGTAAGTGCTTGTCAAAAATCAGAGGGATTTTCAAAAGTGGTCTTGATTAGAGAGGAATGGATGAGCCAATGGGCAATGACATTTCTTCCAATATCGAATTCTTTTTGGGAAAGAAAAGGAGACTGAATATTTGGATCCAAAAACCAGAAAAACAGGCTGCTGCAACTTCCAGTAGCACAAAAATACACCAATAAGAGGAGTCGTAATGAATGCGTGAAGAAGACTAATGGGATGTCGTTGGTCCAGAATTTGAAAAAATCCTTGGTTATATTCTATTAGCAGACCCTACAGAACCTCAACATGGTTGCGAGATATGACCATAAATGGGAGTAGTACTTTGATTGCATCAAAAAAAATCTTTGGTTGTTCCTAGACAAAAAGAGTTGTTAACATACAGGTGGAGAATTGGTTTTCGATCAAGAAGGAAATCTTACTTAACCGTAGGAAATAATACGATAAAACCAATTGTCAGGAACTTCCAGCTTGGATGAAAGACCAGATTGAAAAATGCCGATGATCAAAGATCTGCTGGGAATACCAATGATTTTGAGAGGCAAAATTCTAAAGAATCCTCCTGAGACGAGAACTTATACATTCCAAAAAGGAAATTATTCCCAAGCACTGAATAAGACGAGACCTAGAATTTATTTACATGGGTCAATTAGAAAACCCTTGAGGGTTCTTTGGAAGTGAAACAGAGATATATGTATTGGAGAAATAGGGCCCGATGGCTAATTTATCGATTGCGGACCTCAAGATATGATGAATTTAATTCAGGCCAAAGCCCGGGCGGCTTTTTTTGGATCATTTCATTGGCTGATAATCAGGCTATACTAGACATGACTATTAAAAAAGGCACATTTGGTGAAAAAACCATTTGATGTTGTGAATACCACGAATGAATCTGTCAACCAATACTTTGAGAGAGCTGCCAACTCCCGTATTACCTGCCATGAATTTGTATCCTTATGATGTGTCTGAGGAATTTTCATTTAGAAGCTCTTCAAGATAGCGCCAAAAAACCCGGGGGGGGGTGTCCCGGTTTTCAGAAGGAAAAATTTGATAAAGAAGCGTCCCTATGTTTTTCCAGCATATTATGAGGGGAAATGAGTAATCGTAGATTTTAGCGAAGCTGAATAATGTCATGAGCATGATGAAAATGGAGATTATAAAATTCTTATGGAGAGATTCCTTCCCAGAGGAGACATTTTACGCGTCATGATAGGATTTTGTCCGGGACGGGCGCTGTATTATTCTGGAACTATGGCGAAGGTTGTTCCAAAGAAAAACCGCGGATTTCATCGAATAGTGAAGACGAATACAATAAGAGGAAATAGAAGGCAAAATGACTTAAGTGCTGGATAAATTAGCTGGGCGGCCATTCCCATTTACAGTAACTTGTCCTCAGAGGGCACCACAGATGAGATAACTATGATAGAAAGCTTAACTTATAGCGGAGATTACCTTCTGTAATGGAACATACTGTATAAATCTTAAGGGGGCGGATGGCCTCTGATACCTTTAAGAACCATCCAGGATTCTTATAAAAAGCGACTCTTACAGTTTAACAAGAACTAAAGGAAATCTAATTTCTGCGAGGGCCTTTATTTAGTAGCGGGAAAAATGATTCAGCCAGAAGGTAAAAAAATTTTGATTTCAAAGGGAAAAAACAAAGACCTTCTATTTTTGGAGAGAAAAAGTTATTTGATTAATTCAGGGTAATGTGACTTGACAAAGGAAGGATGGTATAGTCAACCCAAAATGGCTCTATCAAGGAAAAAAAAAGGGAGAAGTTAAGCGTTAAACTTTTGATTTTTACCGGTTTTTCCTGCGGGTTTTTGATTTCCCCCAAATGAAAAGGGGGCTGGGAATCTCTTCTCCTGGAAGTG
>Ga0163217_1076366_pt1 | contig 14677 bp, 21 predicted proteins | sample SynspAceP_FD_185933 | JGI IMG/M metagenome (GOLD analysis project Ga0163217, IMG submission 185933) | Saline lake microbial communities from Ace Lake in Antarctica - Synechococcus sp. Ace-P (PacBio error correction) | ecosystem: Environmental > Aquatic > Non-marine Saline and Alkaline > Saline ... | reverse complement strand
AGGATGCACAAAACGCATCTAATCACACACCGATAAAAATCTTTGAAATCGGGTATATAAACGAAGCAAATCACGCTTATCGAGGACGAGCGAAGCTATGACAAAACTTGGGAATTACTTCGCCCACCAACAGGGAGATAATGCAGATGAGATACGAGCATTTATTGGGTATCTGCGGATGCAGCGAGCACAGCGCGGTAGCATTGATGGGCTGGGACATCAGCTCGATCTCCATGGCCGTATCCTTCGAGAAAGTCATGGGCGCATGCGGCGATGCCGATGAAAATCGAGGTGCTCGAATCTGAAGTTCAGCGTTCGCGAAATTCGAAAGGAAGAATGAAACGGAAACCCCCAAATTTTTTTTGGGAGGGGGGGCCCCCCTTTTTAGCCCCCCCCCCAAATTTTTGGGGGGGGGGGGGGGGGGGGGGGGGGGAGAGGGGGCCCGCGTGATCGCTAAAATCACTCTCCTTAAACCACAGCAATTCCTCCGCAATTGCGAGGACGGCGAAGCCATGCCGAAGCGGGCCTCGTCCCACCAAGAAGGCAACAATCGACTGACAGAGAGATCAAGAGCTTCAATTGAAAATCAGCTGGCAGTCGCCCTTCGAAGCGATCGTGTCGTCGAAGAGCCGTAAGCCTGCGCGGCACACGCTTGGTGACAGCTCAAGATTCAATGCGGCACAGCGCGAAACCACGTCCGTGACTTTATATCCGTCGACCGCACTCGTGACGAGAGAAGAAATATGGCAACAACAGGAGCAGACACATGAAGTACGAAAGAGGAACCATTTCGGATTTTGACGCAAGAGCTTGACGGTCGATCGATTTCGATCCGGCCTACGGAAAGCCAACAAAAGAGCCGGAACTGGGCGCAATAGTCACAGTGGCAAGAATGCCGCAAAATTTGCACGCAAAGCTATCCTGAAACCCGTCGCGAAACTGTCGGGACCTCTGAGCCAGTCAAGGCGGGTGATGTCCTCGAATTTGGTGGCGATTAACATGACCTGCGCCAGCGAGTCGGAGAGGTCCCGGATCGTCCGTTGGTTCATGTTCATTTCATATCGATGAGAACTAGTGATGAAATTCGTGCGCTACCCCACAAATGGCTAAAACGCCGCTGAAGCAGGCCCGCACAGCACCCACCAGAAAGAATGCATTTCAGGCCGATCCTGAAAGGCAATGCTGAATGCTGCCAACCCGCAAGCCGAACACCATTGAAACCGCAGGAGACGCCACTGAACCAATCCGCTCAAGACCGCAGCACTTCAAAACCTCAAGTTCGGCGCTCGAAGGATCGACAACGAGCAGCGTCTGGAGGGCAAAGACTCGGAATCTGAGTACAAACACAAAGCCAGCCTGACCCATTGCGGCACGGCGTTACCATTCAGGTATCGATCATTTGAGTCTGGACGGATACACCGTTTGGGCGAACGCTGAGGCACCCAGCTTGGGCGCAATCAAGTTTCAAGGCAATCCTTGAGGACCTCCCACATGGGGAAACCGCTCGTCGATGTGTTCGACACCGCAGACGTTTTATGAAGCCAGAGCGCCTTGATGACTTCGCAGAGAATTTCTTGGGCGAAATCCACGACCGCGAATTTGCCAGAAGTCGAGAAGACACTGTCGGGCAGATAGCAGAAGGCAGGTCGATGCGTTGAGGGCGGCTGATTCGAGCCGCCAGTGGCACGGACGCTTCATGATCTCGTGTAGCCACTTAAACGAACCCCCTCACCCAAACGACTGCATTCATCAACGGCTTTTTGGATGTGACGGCGAAGCCATCTCATCTGCATGGTTGTTTCAACAGAACAACAGAGGAACAGGAATATGGACAATGAACAATCTTTGGCTCAATCAAACCGATTCACAATGCTGCCACGTCCGTCGGTACGATTGGCTACCTTCCAGGATTGCAGACTTGTTGTCCGCAAGCTACCTCTGGGAAATTTGCAGGGTCGGCCCCATAAGCAATGGAAAGTCTGGATTGTAGAGTCGCAGAAGAAGGCAGTTGCCCTGCGTGGAGCGCTTTCCCGACCATTCCCTGCGCGGCAAACTGCTGACTTCAAAGCGGCCAGAATTCCCTCGTCAGCAAAGTCGACCCAAGAAAACACTACGCAGCTTCGTTGTGGCCCTGTACGTGGCCGCCAAACCATTCTTCAAACTTGGCATGGGATTACAGTGACAGGTTGCCTTCGCAAAGCTTGCGGGGGAGCTGTTGGCACAGTTTGATGGCGTTGGCTCTTGACGGCATTTTTTTTTTTTCGCGGGGGGGGGACCCTCGACATGACCGAGGGCCGCGCGCATGGACCGAATTCATCGCCTTCAAATTAAAATCGTGTCGCCCAGGGCTGCCGCGCCGCATTCAGTTTCAGACGATGAAACAGCCATGCTCGGGCCTGCGATTTTGAGCATCAGGCAGAATCCAGGAAACGCAAACGTCAATTCAACTTGTAGTCGGAAAATGTAAGGAGGACGCTCGTTGCGCGTATTTTCAAACTTTTAGCGAGGAATTCGGCGGAACGGTGGCCTGGAGGGCCCTCGGTGGTCATTGTGGCCTATGCGATGATCGGCCCCCTTCCAGTGTGCTGTTGCTTGCTGGACAAATGCGGTGTGTGTACATTACGGCGATGTCGCCGGGAAATTTACCGACACATTGTCGGCGGATCACATTACCCAATTTCGGGGATATCACCAGAATAACCGACGTGAACTGCGAGGGCACTCGGGACTATCGAGCTGCTGCGAAGGTGGACGCATGCCAGCATATTCGGATAGGCCGGCGACCGAATGGGTCTCGAGATCAGTTGGAATCTCCATGCTTCGAATTCGTTCGATTGGCTGAGCGCATGAAGACAATCATGGGACTTGGAAATATCTGGTTTGGGAATGTTAAAAGGAGTTTTTGAGTCGATGCCACAAACGGTTTTGGAGTTGTTGGGAGCCTCGTTGGAAGAAGACATCGCTTCTCTCGCACCAGGGAAAGATGGTCAACTCAGGTCGAGTGCATAAACGCCGCCGCGCAACGTCAAACATCGCTTGGCGAACAATCGACTCTCAATTTGGGGCGTTCCACAGCGCGCGAAGGTCTTCCTTGTCGCAAATTATGGAGGCTCCATGGGAATGCGCCTCGTCAGTACTTTTTGACGAGGGGGATATTCTGGATGGGAGTCTGAATCGTTGGGCCTGGGCGAACAACAAGCAAGGAGATTATGCGGGCGAAGTCCATCGGATTGGAAGCCGTTAGCGGATCAATTTGTCACTCGTGTTGCTCCAACCATCACGCTATAAGCAAGGAGATTAAATCGTACCTGCGGTGACAGTGGTAACGAGCTTGCAATTATTATCACACAGTTCGTTGATCCATACGCGCGAACTCCTTGCTATCGGCGGTTCCTGCCCAAAGAAGTTTGAGCAACTTTTCCAGGGCTTTCCTATCGGCTGGACGAGTGAATATAATGGGCAAGGCAGCGCCGACCGTCATTAGATACAAAGCCTCGGTTAATCAATGTCGCCACCTGCATGAAATTTATCGTGTTCGCAGACTCGATGCCGTGGGAAGAAGCGGAAATAAGCCGCTTAGTTGCAGAATGTTTGCCGCCTGTGGAACCAGTGATCAGGCGGCAAACCATGAGCGGTAGAAGCAGTCAACGTCCAGTACGAGCCGAACGAAATTTGCATTTTTGTTTAACCACTGGGCTGCCCATCTGCATCACGTACAAGTACGTGGAAGGTTGAGGCAGGGTGTGCAGTCGGCAGTTGAACTTTATTGTGGTGCGGGCGGATATGTCTCGTGGCCTGATTGATGCAGGTATCGAGATCGTCGGCATACGATGCCTGGCACAGTCGCAGTAAAAACTACCGCGAAAAACATTGGTTCCTCATGCCGAGGTCGCGGACTCAAGAATCTTCTTTTCATCGTTCCAGAGAGTTTCCCGCGACTGGCCCCCGCGTATGATTTTGCGGCGGTCCGCCGTCTGTCCAGGATTACAGTCTGGGGCCGGCCAACGCAAAGAAGGGCGAGAATTTGCCAGTCTCACAATCGCTTCGCGCATCGTCGTACGACGGTTAAGCCCGGAATGGTTCATGATGGAAAACGTCATTCAGGGCAGCGAAAGTCGGAGGCGTGGCAGTAGGCTCGGGCCATGCTTCAAAGCGGGCGGGGTATGGGCTCACAGATCGAAAATCAATGCAGCATTCTATGGTTGCTCCTCAATCCGAAGACGTTTTTTATGTAATCGGTCGGGGCTAGGTGAACGCGACGGCTTTCCTGCAATCCGCATCGCGAGGTGCGGCATCGGCGACACCTATGACCTTGCGGCGAATTTCTTTGGCCCTAGCACGCCTGATGCGATGTTACTTCGCAAGCGACATCAAGACGCCCGACGCTCGGATGTATTGTTCCGACGAGCCGGCCACCGGACATTCGCGAGCGTCGATAAGGTCCATCCCGGACTCTACTCGCACATCCCGCCGACGCGGCCTTGCTCGCAAATGGGTTTGTGTATTCGCGTCCATGTGCGCGACGGACGCGTGGTAGGATCGATCAATGGAGCCCTATCCGACTGTGACACGGGACCTCGTGGGAGCACCTGCTCCAAAAATATCTTCAGCTCGATCCGCACCCGACGATCCGGTACCCGCCGGCATCGACTGCCTGCAAATACACAGAGAACAGCATCGCGCATAACAAGGACTTCCCTGCGACTGAGCGATGGATGTCAAAGAACAGCGCGACATCTCCAGATGATTGCAACACGCCGTGGCCCGGCACCCTGTGGCAAAGGCCATCGGGCGAGGTTCATCCTGGCCGGGACATCGCACGGCCATTCCTACCTGCGATCAGGGCTCGGTTTCTGACTGGCTAGACGCGGCGGGCGAGCCAGGCGGGACGGCTCGAAATGTAGAAAGCCAAGTTGCCGGCCGCAGCCCGGCATTTCTTTCGACGGCGAACTTTGCTGATCCGGCGCTTGAGATCCGCGCGCTTGAAGCTCGTAGCCGAATTCGTTGCTTTGCCCAAAGGGACACGATCCGATCTTCGAAGGGCGCTCGCCTCTATTCGGTAGTTCACCTGAGTTTCAAGAAGACGAAAAGACCTAGTAACGGCCATGACAACCGTCCAGATCGAGGAAAAACGGTGGAAATGACGGAGGCTGCTTGAAATGATGAGAGAGGCGTTCAAGCGCTTGTGACCGAGGGATGGTACAAGCAGTTGCGAAAAAGGAGAGAGCGCATCTTTGCGCTTTGTCGGGATCGGACCAGCGCTGCAAACACCCAGTCGACCTAGTAGTTCCAAAGGACTTTGCTTTCCTCGCGTTGAGTGGTAGCAAGTGCTCGCAAATTACAGCGACCTTGAGGAGCCGCTCCGTTGAGCAACCAACGCGACTACGAATTCTTCAATTCTTCGGCAAAGGTGCGAGGCGTTCATCTCGAAAGGTTTTTTCATTTGGCGGAAAATTAGCACCGCAGCGTTGAGAGATGTAAATATTCGTGTTCGAGCAGATAACGACAGTGTGCAGGTCGTGAAACTTGGGGGGTGCCATATGTCTCCGATTAGCAGGCAAAGTCCAGAAAAAACCAGGGTCAACGCTTTGGTTCTCAGGACGACAAAGAGTCCGGCGGCTTAGGCCTTCAGACCTTCAAAACCGCAAGGGCGAGTGGGCACATTCGGCCCCATTGAAACAAAATTTCTAAAATTTCCAGTTGTGTCCAAATTCGCATGGCTGGAAATGGAATTTATGGGTCTAGTCACGCAATTGATGGGCTTTTTGTCTCAATTTATTTTTCTCGGGTTTTGAACAAAGTGAGTCCCAGTCGTCGTGGTATTGCAGATAAACCAACTTAAGGAGGGGTATTTGAACTCGAGAGTAATTCTTTTGATAGAAGGACGACCCGCTCATCTCATGGATGTCGAGGACCGCGCTAATCGACGAGGGTTTTTGGAGGTCGTCACTGCCGGACAATGGAATGCTGGCCATCGAAACCTTTGACGTGATTCCTTCGCGAGATTCACGTGTTGTGGACGGACATTAAAAATTGTTAGCGGGGCCGAGGGGATGGGATATTGGTCATCGATGTTTTCGCGAAGCAATCGGTGGCCGGTCTGGTTATATGAGGTGGTGGATAGCTTTCAAGATTGGGAAGCACAGGGCGTGCCACATCAGTGGTCATGGTTGCCGAAACCGTTGGCATTCACAGATCATAACGGCCATGGGCGGACATTTGATGAACCAGCCGATCAAGATTTAGCTTGCGCAACTGATGCATTTTAGGGCCAATACTGATGGAGTCTGCACTACAAGGCGGGGCGATTTTGCTTGCCTTCAAGCCTCTGCTTTTCACACCTCGCATTTATTTGCTTTAAATGGATGGTGCTCCTTAGCTCAAGCATAGAGCGAAAGCATTGGGGATAATGGACGTTGACCGACTCTTTTCCCGATGGACGAATTTCCGCAGCCGGACGTTGTGGAAAAACTGTTCAGGACGGCTTTCGTCCTCGACGCGATCTATCGGTCGTGTGTCAACCGAAGCATTTCCCACGATGTTTCAAAAACATCGCAGAAGCGACCCTTGGCCGCAGCTCTATGAGTTGGCGATGGGCAATGGGGATATCCCGCCTGCGAGAACTTTTGGAAAATTATCATTCCGCAGGGCCAGCACTGTTGACAAACTCGAGGTCGAACACATTTCCCCGGCGTATGCGTAAAAAAATCCATGCTGGTTAATGCGCGCAAGATTTTCAGAGTAGGAAAACAACATCGAATTCTTGCTTGTTGCGCCATGAGATGTGACGGCAATACGCTGAAAGGGAGCGTGAGAGCGGAGCTCAATTGGCGGTGGCCAAAGAATGTCGTCGATACGTGCGTATCCATATCATTTCTGGAATCGCGATTTTACGGGTAGTGACCGCGAACCGATCGTTCCTCAATATATTTGGTATCAATGCCGGCGCAAATTGATAGGCCAAATCTCGAATCGTTGGTCATGGGCAAATGGACGTAAGCGCTATTGCTGGAAACCGCTTCGGCGCGTCGTTCCCGACGACAAGCCGAGAATGACTTTCTGCTTGAAGACGTATTCCCCGGCATCGGCGACGGGTTTCAAGAATCAATGACGCAAAGTGTTTGTCGTTGGTAACCATGTCACACGCCTTGCTGGTCGTATTCGAGGATGCCACGAGCAAACCACGGGAAATCGCCACCGCGATATTCTCGCCGCAAGAGCTTGCTCATCGGGTCAAGAATAATCTGCAAATCATTTCGAGCTTTGTTTTCATATGAAATTCGCCACGCCGCTGAACCCTGGCCTGTGATGGCTAATTCGCGCGATGCAGACGCGCATCAACGCAGTGGCGCAGCTTTCATATTGCGTGAATCGCAAGGCAAATGCGCATTGCCTGTCCCGATGACGGGATTACCTCAGTTAGGATTCGCGGCCGCATTAGAGCAGTTTTACCGGGGACGATAACCAGCATGCGTGTGACAGTAGCGCCGAACTTTGTCCCTTCAATCAGACCTCGCGGTCCCATGTTGGTTGATTTGTCCAACGAGCTGGCAAACCAATGCAATCAAAATACGCAATTCCAGATGGGAATGGAGAATTACTTTTGGATTCGGCACCGCCGAGGGTGAGATTGTTCCTGAGCGTAAGGCGACGATGGCGGCCTCGATTTTCGGAACGAACCGCAGGGGTTGGCTCTCGCTTTATCGCTGCATTCGTTCAGTGCAGATCGTGCGGAAACGCTGCGGCGGCGGTCGTGGGCAAAGGCGGGACAAACCATTCTCAGTTCAGACTGCCCAATGACGGTAATCACGTGAGCGGCATCAAGGCGGCTTCGTAACGAACGCAGAGGCCACATATGAAACAAATTCACAATTTTTTATAATGAAAAATGCCAATGGCGCGTCTTTACGAAAGATCGCCTCTGATGACATGTTGACAACTGCCCGGCGCTACCGGCTTCGCGTCCTCAAAGTGCCGAACGCTCTGTCATGATTTTTTCTTAGCGGCAAACTATGGCATCCGTTAAGGTTGGTTGGATGGCCTAGCAACAATAATACACGCGGAATTGTCGGGCGAGTAAATCGTTTGTTTAACGTTATAGTGTGATTTCGAAAACTGTAAAATCTTGCCTAAACTGGATCACGCAAATTCATCAGCGAAACCCTAGTTGGCGAGACGAAAGGGCAAACAACGCACACTATTCGGGGGGGGGCCCACTTAGGCCCAGGGGTTACAAGCGAAAGCCGTATGCAACCGCGCAAGAAGATGCAACGCGTCAACTACCTGACCCGCATCGACCGCCAGATGGAAACCCGACGTGAGTTCGAGCGTCGCGACTGTCATCAATGCAGGCGTAAGTATTCCAACAAGGCCGTACGGCGGGCCTGGTGTTGGGCAGGTCAAACTTGCTTCAATGTCTCGGAATCGGCATTTGTTCACGTCAACAAAGGCAGAATCCCTCAATATTTGTGTTTATATTTCGGTAATTCCAGTATAACATCACCTGCGTGACCATTTCCCTGGAAAGGAAAAGGGCGGGGGCGTGAAGCTATTTATGAAAGAGCAACCGACAGAATTCATCAAATCCTCGCCGCACAAGCGAATCCCAATGAATTTATCGGCAGAAATCGGCCAACCATGTTACGCCTTGCCGGAGCTTCCGACGTTATTCCGCAGAGAACGTTCGCCAGGAAAGAGACGTTCAGGCGCAATGGCTTGCGGACCACAACGGGTTGGTTTACCGTCGGAAGGAAGGACTTGTCGGTGTGACAGGAGTGCGTTGCTTAGTGTCGGTCCACAAAGAAGTTGAAATGAAATTGAATCGTTTGTGATTCCATGCAGTTGATTGATTCGCGATGGGTGAAGCGTTGTGGGACGAAAGCAAACCGCGGGAAATAGCAGTCGGGTTGGTTCTCCCTAATCCGACGTGACTTGGACGGATAGCGGAATGGGCGCTGGTTGAGCCTTTGATCCCTATGCCAGCGCGGCGGCCGCGCGTGAGTGATGTGCGACGAGGTGATCAATGGTCGACTCTATGTCCTCAGCACGGTTTGCCATGGCGGGCTGTGCCAAGGAACCTGGCCGCCGAAGAGACCCTGTTCAGTATTTCGAGTCTGTGGAACTGGGACGGCACGGCTCGGCCGTCTCCATGAGGAACTATATGTGAAATGCCGCGAGGGATGGGCGAGAGGCCAGCCGACGCGCGGTCGATCGACGGCCAGAGCGTAAAGCGCGGAAAAGGGGCGCGTGCATCGACCCGAGCGGGTAGGTTGGATGGGGGAAGAAGATCGAAGGGCAAGAAACGGCACGATCCTTGTCGACACAGGTAGGTCTGCTGCTGCATTGCACTGGTTCATTCCTTGGCCGGACATCCAGGACCGCGATGGCGGGGCGTGTGTCCTGAAGACCGCTGTTCGGGCGCTACCTTTTTTGAAGAGACTCTTTGGCGGACGGCGGTTATCAAGGACCTGTCTTTGACAAGGGGCAGAAGAAGGCCATGCCCGGACACTGGCGAACCGAGATCATCAAAGCGATCCGACACAGCAAGGGTTGAGGTCCTGCCGAAGACGGCTGGGTGTCGACACGAACTTTCGCGTGGTGGGGCGAGATTTCGCAGGTTGGCCAGGGATTTGAAACCTATCACGCAAAACGCGCTTGCATATCCTCAAACTGCATCCTATCGCCCTTTCATGCTGCGAAGGCTCTGTTTCAAAATGAAGAATTTCCGGACGACTCTTAGACATTCCGCAAGTGCGTCAACTCTCGCGGATCTCGCTTCAAGACGCGACCTTCGCTTTGGAATTCAGGCGAGTGCGTATCTTTCGTTTCTTCATTATGGGATTCACTTTCTCTGTCATGCGATCCACCTTAACGAATGGGTCGATTTCCGCGACCACCTCTCTTTCGAAATATCGAGTCGTTCGGAACACCCCGACCACCGTCCTTAGAAAAACTGATGAGAATGGGCCTTATGCGATGTTCAGGCGGCTTCAGGCTCTCCCATTGCTATGAAACACGCCTGAAGAAGGACATCAAAAACAGCGCCATTGCGATAATTGCCGCGTAGGACGATTGGAAACTCCATTGTGCAACTAAACGGTCAGCAGATGGCTACTACCCCTAAAGCGAAGAAACCCGCCGCCGAAAACGAGTGGCCAGCAAATCGGCTTCGAAGTTCGGAAGGACGGAGCGCGCAGACAATTCATTGTAGGGTACGGGACTATGCCGCTTATGAACGCGTAAGGCCGTTCCAGATAGCCATCAGCCAGAATTGATAAGGTCAGATGACCAAACCCGACCCAAAGAAGAGGACGAGCGCCATTAAAACGCCATGCACGAGCACGGCCAAGGGCCACGATAACTAAGTAGCGCATTGGCTGGAGCCGCCAACGTTGCGCAAGGAATCCGACAATTCAGTTGAGGGATCAACCAGCCGAAACGCAAAAATGACAGTGACCGCCCCCGACAATTATCGGCATTGCAGTTAGTTGGAAAACCAGAGCGGGACATGATGGTGGCTGAATCATCGCGGCTGAGCGCTGCTTGAAGATGTGAATGTCCAGCAGTTGCAACATCGCATTGAAATGGAGGGCAAAGTGACCGATTTTCACAATGACTCCGAAGAGCTCATCAAAGCCACTGATGAACGCGCGCCAGCCATTCAACATGCCCAAGATATTCTCGGCATTCCGCAGCGAAGGGGAACTCGATTCGGAGGTTGTTAGTGGCGAAGCAGGCGCGTTTCAGATTGGAATGTCGGACAGAGAAGCTTTGCCGTTGGAGGTATTGATTGACTAAGAGACAAAACTCATGAACGACTCATTATAGGTTAGGGCATTTCACCTCCGGCACTGGTGCAAGCAGCGCGGCCGGTGCATGCGCAACCCGCTTCCTTGAATTTTCGCTGCAACATCCGCAATCGAAATCGCAAGGCCTGATGCCCGCGCAACGTTGGGTTTTTGTTTCCTGGTGCGCCGAGCGCGGCGTCACACCTCGCTACCCATCCAAAGCCATTCATGTTTGGGCGTGACGAAGAGTGGGTAAACCCATTCGGTGACGGCCGTAAAGCAACGGCTTGCCGACTGTTGCGCCCTCTGTTTGATGGTGGATTGGTCGGGGACAGCCTGCCGACAATCCGGTCATACTGTCCTGCGTCAAATACTCCGTTCGCAAGGGGCAAGACACCATTCTTCTTCGCAGGAGCCCGTCAGTTGGCTTCACAAGCATTCCAGACGACACCATCAATCGGGCTCAGAGAAGCGGCGTGATTTGGGCTTAGGACTTACCCTTTGCCCGGATAGGTGCCGTAACCACATAGGAAGTGCGGGATGTTTTATGTGGTAGGAATCGCCGCCTTTGGGTGCGGCTGCATGAAAAGGGCGGCAAGGAAAAACCACCATGCCTGCATCACTCGTGAGGAGATACCTTGAAGCTTATATTGGGAGGGGGCGGACATTAAAGGGCGATCCCCGTGGGGCGCTGTTCCGGACAATCGGCGCGCACCAAAAAACTCACGAACCCCTGCCCCAAACCAATGCTCACCATGATCCGCCAGGCGGGCCAAGGCGGCGGGATCGAGGACAAGAGGTGGGTTGTCACACCTTTCCGAGCCACCGGTATCACCGCTTACTGAGAAAACGTGGAACGTTGGAAAAAGCCGCCACATGGCCAACCATGCCTTCGACCACGAAACGCAGATCTATGATCGCCGCAGACGAACGAATAAGTCTTGATTTTGAAGTTGAGCGGATATTGATCTGAGGGGTGTCAAGGTTTGCGACCGCTTTATGCGTACTGGATTTATTCTGGCGGTCGCCATGATAAAAGACATTCTTTAGCGGTAGTGTTCGCATTTTGGTAGAGCGGCATTTTGCTTGTCACAAACACAATGGAAATGAAATGAGAGATGAAATGAGAACGTTCTGTCTTTCCAAATTGGGGATAGTTGCTCACTCACTCATTGGGAGTGACGCCGACTTGATCGGTAATATTGAATAATGAAGGGCTTTCGAGAAATAAACCTGCTTGGCGAACAGGTTTGGCTGGACATTTGATTAATTAGGGGGCGCATTTTTCAGTTTCATTCACCCAGATGGATATTTGTCAAAAAACTTATCGTTGCGTTCGAAAAGCCAAGGCGCGCAAGCCAGCACTAAATTTTGAGAATCGTTAAAACAAAGGATAGTGATGTTAACAAATGCATCATGGGGGCAGTGCGCGAAGCGAGATACTTTACTGTAGCGCTCGGATTTACGGAAACAGAAAATTGCAAACAAGCGCAGCTTGCTGGAAACAGAAGCAATCGCGTTCTTGCGAGAGGCAATTTTATTGCGGTTTCTTGGACACGATTTACGCAATCCGCTTGCTTTCTATCGTAAGCGGGCTTCGGATGTGAAACGAGAATGCCTGACAATGAATTAGTCGCAAGTTTTTCCCATCATGGAGGGAAGTGTTGTCAAGAATGACGTCCTGATGAACAACGTGCTTGACTTCGTCGCGGGCGGCTGGGTGGATCGATATTAAGCCTTAGCGCACAGAAACTTTGGAGGTGTGCTCAAGCAGGCCGGTGACGAGGTTGATACGGACAATTTCGAGCGCTCGAATGTTACAAATTCGAGATAAATGAACAGTAAGATATGACAAACAGCGTATATCGGGCAGGCTGGTATCAATTACGGGGCAATGCCTTGACGCATGGCGCTGAAGGACAGCAAGTCTGCATCATGCTTTCACTGAAGGTGGTGTGCATCAAAATTGAGGTGGCCACGCGGGTTGAACCGATTCTGAGAAGCAATGCAGTCTTTTCAAGCCAATTTTTTCGTTGATGAAATTCGCGATAGCAAACAGGGGTTGGGCTGTGACTCTACATTGCCTCTAGATAGGCCGGCGCATGGCGGGACATTACTGTTCCATATCTACCGGAGCAAGAACACGGTTTACATTCCGCATGCCAATACAGTTCATGTTCAAAGTCGCATAATCGGAATATCTGGGAATTCGGCCGGATTGCGACGAGATATTGTGAGGTACCCCCGAAATGGACACTGCGCAAAGCTTGCGATTTGTTGTCTGTTGATCTTCCAAACACGAAGGAGATCGACGATGTACGAAACGGGAGAACATCAACAAGATTCAAGGCAAGGCGCGTTGGAAGCGCTGAAGGGCGAGGAAACGTTCAGCGAGTTTGGCAGTCGTTTTTGGGGGTTTTCAATCCGACTATGATCCATCGTGGAAGCGCGCTTGCTCGTGGGCGGCCTGGTGTGTTGAGCGCGGCGCTGGAAAGACGCCGAGAGGTGGTGGTGATGAGAAGCAAGGTGAAAGACCTAGCACGCTAAAAATCGGGGAGTTGGCCGTCGCAATGATTTTTATGGCCAGGGAGCTCAAACGTGGACCGCAAGTGAGGCGGGAAGGATGATTGAGCAAACTTGCAGGCCTGTCGTCGGAAAGCAGTGCGCAATTGGCTGTCGATCTTCGCGGTCGTCTTTCTATGAGCGAAGGGCGGGGACGATCTGAACCGATCTGATGCGCCGTCGAAAGCAATTCCTGGAGACCAATTTATGGGGTTCGACAATGACAAGGGGCAGCTTCGCATTGCGGGCCATTGTGCATTAGCGGCAGCATTTTTTCAGTCAAAACGTCAGTTGTGGGACAAAAACTGCCTACTTTTGTGGGCAATATGCGGTCCGTACCTTCTATTCAGGGCTTGGAAAGGCTGTTTTCAAAAAGCGGAATTTGCCGGACGCTACCAAAAGGGGGGTGCCGTCTATTGCGTTCGGCTTTTCATTTTCCGCGCCAGGCGCTTGGGGCTTCGGGCGATCTGGTGCCGTACATGTTATTTGGTAGCAACACGATGGCGGTTTTTTACGCGGCGACATCGCCCTGCGGATTACGCCAGTTGAACCAATGAGGCAAAGGACGAAGTCCTGCGGGCACGCCTTTGCCGTTTTTTGTAGCCCAACCCAGCTATTTTGCGCTCTTGCATATCCCATGGTCGGCAGCCACACGAACCAGCTTTAGCGGCTATTGACGTAGTCTTGTGGCAGCCCACCAGCCATTGTTCGTAGGCAAACCCAGCATTGGTTTTGCCACGGGCAATTCACCCTGTTCGGCTTGCAATTCGGATAATGCTTCCAGACCGCTTTTCCGGGTAATCACCTTTCTCATTAAGCGGGCCAACCATCCGTTCAAACGGCCCTGCCACAGGCAAACGGCTGGTCGCCAGCAAAAGCCCGGACATTCAAAAAACGAACCGTTTCATCGGAAAATTTATCCTCATGGGGCTCACCGGACGACACGGACGCCAGCCTTCGTGGATCCTTGGATTTCAGCGGCGAACTAGCGCGATGCAAGACAAAGCGCTACCACTACCCGTGGAATTTTTTACACTTTTTTTTTCCTGCTCGACAACCTTCACTCTTTACCATCACTGCGCTGAATTACGGAGATGGCTTGCTTTACGCGGGGGATCTTGCCGGAACGCTTAGGTCCGTCTTCGGGCCGTTTTTCCGTTTTTTTCAAAAACCACACCACCGGCCAGGTCACCGTGTCGCCAAAAGCCTTCAAACGCTTGGCTGTGGGGGGGCCTTATGGTTGTCGAAGGATTTTAATTTAAAAAATTTTTTTTAGGGGGGGGGGGATTTCCCCTTCCTCCCTTTTTTCCCCTTTTTGTTGTGTTGGA
>Ga0163217_1064190_pt1 | contig 14677 bp, 18 predicted proteins | sample SynspAceP_FD_185933 | JGI IMG/M metagenome (GOLD analysis project Ga0163217, IMG submission 185933) | Saline lake microbial communities from Ace Lake in Antarctica - Synechococcus sp. Ace-P (PacBio error correction) | ecosystem: Environmental > Aquatic > Non-marine Saline and Alkaline > Saline ... | reverse complement strand
GTGTCTTCCATGGATGGTGGGTCTTGGGCCGGGATCGCCAGCAGCGAAAGCACCGAATACCAAGCAATGCACAGACGCCAACAGGGTGAGCACCAAGTTGCGGTGACCTGGGACCAAGCTGAACGAAATCATGCCCCAGTCGGAGGTGGCCATTCAGCCGGCGGCGCAGGCCTTGACCGAAGCTGGGCCACGGCCAGGGCGCCACCGCCTTACCCACGCCGCTTCATCGCCAGCCAGTGGTTCCGAACTGGGTGGCCCGAGGCCCTGGATGGCTGAACCAGGGCTGATCGCCAGAACGTAAAAGCGCCGCAGATGAATGCTGATATAAGAGGCACAGCTGACGCATGGCGCTGCGCAGGCGGAGGCCGCTCGCGCAAGACGTTCCCAGTCCTGGGCAATTTCACTCCAGACGCTGGTTCCGCTTCCTGCCGCGGCGTTTCGGCGAATCGAAATGGTGCTGATCGAAAAAGCCGCCAGCCCGTAGCAGAGCGCAAAAGCACGAACTCGCCGCCGGCGATCCCGATCGCTGCGAACCGGTTGCGCAGCAACCCGCCAGGCACCGGATCCCCCACGGGCAAAGCCCCGATCGTGGCACCAATGCTGGTGGCCTGATACCAGAGAAATCGCTGGCAAAAAGCAGCGGCCCTCGGGCACCAGTAGGGGAATGGCAGCCTGCTCACGGGCGAAGTAAACTGGTCAGCACCGATTCGAGCAGCGTCATCCCGATCAATCCCCCAGTACCCCCAAGCTCAGGCCGAACAGACTAGGGGCCAGAATCGAGGGCCAGGGGAGCCAGCCAGCACCATGGCCGCCCCGCGAGGGCATTGGGAAGCGACCATCACCTGACGCTTGGTGCCAGCGATCGCCCAGACACCAGCCCACCGTGCCAGGAAGCATGGCGCAAGGTATTGGCGACATAGATCCCTGTGCCAGCAGCGTGATCATCTGGTGCGGGTCTCCGAAGTCGAGCGCGGGTGGCGGCAGCCTCGGCCAAAGCTCCGTTTTGTCCTGGGGGTGTCGGTGACCCAGTACTGGGCGATCAGGAACCACCATCAAGCACGATGTAGAACCTGTCAGCCAGCTAGGAGAGATTCTGCCCGATCCACAGCGCGGAACTCCGGCAGGGCCAGCACCGCCCTCAAGCCCTTCCTTCCCTTTCGGTGGATCCTGCTTGGTTCGTCCTTCATGTTTGGCTGCGGGCATCGCCCGGCCCCGCGGGGCGTGGGTCTGGAGTATCCGCCTCTAAAGGTGTCAAACCGTTTAGGCAATGATCTGCAGAGCCCATGGCCAACCGGGTGCTTGTGGATGGCTACGAAACAAGCCGCGCAAACAGGCTGGAAGGCACCGGCAGCGCGGTGTTCGCCGCCCCAGACCTCCACCCAATTGCAGCAGCCGCAAGCCATACCCCTTTCGGCCCGACTCAGGGTTCCGTCCCGGCGTCGGGCAGACCGGGCCGCGGCAGACGCGCAACTAGGGCCCAGACTCCGAGGCATTAAAGCACCAGCACGGCACCTGGCTTCGGCCCAATCAGCAGGCCCAGGCTGGGGCAGCAGGCTGCCAGCGCCAGTCGCCAGTTTCCCCACGAGGGCGGTCCAGCGCCACAGCCGGCCGCTGCGGCGCGCAGCTCTGCAGCGGCAGGCCGTAGCCGCCGAGGGCAGAAGCAGGTGACGGCTGCCCTGCACCGCGATCGCCAAGCGCCTCGAGGTTGGGCTGTGTTCCTTGACCAACCTGCTCCAGGCGACCCAACTGGCTATCAGCAAGTCGTCGCAGGACCCCGGCCACCCCATCGGCGCACTGTGCACCAGCTGGCAGGGCAGAGCTCGGGCAAGGCCTGGGCGACCACCAGGGTTTCCAGCCTTTTGGCCAGCTGGCTGTCAGCTGCGCAGCACCTATGAGCTGACGAACCCGTCGCAAGGCCCGCTGCCCCCACTCACCTGCAACTGCAACAGTTGACAACTGCACAGCCGCCGCCCAAGCTGCTGCGGGCCTGCGGCGCGCCGGGCACCGCCAGCCCGCGTCAGGCCTTCGCCATCGCTGAGCAGGGTGAGATAGGCTTATCGTTTCTCTCCCAAGAGGGCCGGATTGAGGCAACAAAAAGCCTTCAGAAGCCGCCCCGTCCGGGACTCACGGCCGGCCCATCCCGCTCTGGGCGGCGCTCGTCGATGAATTGCTGGGACGCTGAAACAGTTGGAGGGGGGAGGCGCAGGCCTCCAATCAGGGCCACCCCCCCGGCTTGGGCCCAGCCGAGTGGCTCCCGCTTCGACCAAAGGGCAAAGCCTGCTCCAGGTGTGATTCCCCCGAGGCCTGATGGCGGGCACGGCCACGCGCCAATTCCCGCCAGCTCACTGACTGTCTCGGCGGTTGGCGCCGGCCCGAACCCACTGCCGTTCTTTTGCAGAAAGCGGCGCCGGCGTTCGATCGAGGCCTCACGAGCAATTGCACGGCTTCGCCCCAGCTTCGAAACCTCTGCATTCGGAGGATGCACCTTCACCGGCAGGCCCAGCTCGGACATCGAAGCAATCTCGTCCGTAGACGCGCCGCCATTTCCATCGGCCTAAGGGCACGAAATCCCGGCACCCAGATCGAGACTCATCAAGCCCCGCCTCCGCCGCCGGCCTCAGCCTCAGCTCGCTCATCGCGTTTGGGCACAGCGCCGAAAGGGAAGGCCACAAACGCCAAAAAGTTTTCACCTTTGTGTCACGCCCCGGGAGTCGCTCCCGGGCAAACCGGCAGCCAGCGGGAGGACACGCACACCCGGCAAAGCCTAAATGCCTGGCTTGGTCGCAGCAACGGCCATCATCGCCCCGACCTTGGTGGGGATCGAGCAGGGCATGACTCGATTCAGAGGAGGCAAGGTTCAGGCGATCGCGCGGCCAAACAAGCAGGACTCCTTGGATTGGAATCACTCGCATAAACCGCCGTGAATTACGGTGATAGACCACCTGAATTTCACGCTTTTGCTATCGCAGGTATAACATAAAAATCGTGGTCAATCAGTTCCAGTGATGAGGGCTTTCCTCCAGGCCCATGCGTTGGCTATGGAGAAAGTACTTTCCGCCGCACGCCTGGGCGCGGCAGGGCAGAGCTCAACAACGATCACCGATTCAGATCACCCGCTGGATGGCTGCCACAGTGCCTCATCATCCAGCTGATCACACCTGCTTCCAAGGCAGACTCTTCGCCATGATTGTCGCTGAGACCGTTCTTGTAACGCTTGAGCTGACGACTGAGCTTGCCGGCCACCATGTCGATGCTGGAGACAGTTTTCGCTGCGTTCCTGGGCTCGAATCACCATGCCGTTGCGCAAAGAACCGCTGACTCGGCCCGTCTGCGGGTCGACCGCGGGTTGGCGGCGCGACGGAGAGATGGACCATCGGCTTCCTGGACGAGAACCCTCGAAATGGATGGATCGCCCAAACTTAGCTTAGCTGCGTGTATCGCGGGATGGCTGGAGTGACTCAAGATTGCGCTTCCGTGGATCAAGAGCTTCATCGAAACACCCTTCTGCATCAAAGAACAGTGGAAACACAGCAATCACCACCTGCCCAAGCGGGCCGGAGCAACGTTCACCTGCATCAAATCCACTGCAACCGAATTGAACTGCATCAGAACCACCTTGAGCGATCCGATTGTTTGATTCTAAAGCAGGCGAGGGCATGAATTCCCGACTTGACGCAATCCTTTTCGATCCCATTTCGATTGTTCCCTTCCAGCTTGGCCTTGGGGGCTTGGCAGCCGGGTGCTGCATGCGCGCTCTGGGCCGACTCCAGCGGGCCTGAAGGCCTTGCAGTTAGTGCAAGCACCCGATTGCTACACCTGGGACGGGGGGCTTCTGAGCAGCACCTGCCGCTTTGATCCGGCCGCAGCCGGCCGCGCCCCCCTGTTCCGATCGATCGGGAGGGAGAGGTCACCCAACCACCTGCCTGGTTCAACTGGTGGCCTATCCGTGCTGAACCTGAGCCGTCATTGCGCGAACCGCCACTCCTATCTGCGCGAGGCTGAAAAGCTGCGGTGCTCGGATGTCTTGGCTGTCCTCGACTGGCGCGAGCGGCACTCCGAGGGCCTTGACCGGTTTCTGATTAAGGGTCAGGAAGGTGGCGGCGGTTCGCGGTTGGGAGCACGACGCTGGATCACGCCAGCACGGTTCTAGCGACTGAAACCGTGACTGCGATCGTCAGCGGATTTGGCGCCCCATCGCAGCCTGTGGGCCTGATTGATCGTTCAGGTTAGGCCGGCCTTTTGCGACTGGATCCCGGTCTGCCTCCCGAGCAGGTTGCAACCCCTGCTCCAGCAAGCGCTGGCAGCCGGTTATGGTCTGACCCTTGCGTTCGACCTGACCTGAGCTGGAGCGGCTCTGAGGTGATTATGGCTAGGGGCCAACCGTGAGCGGTCCTGTCGTGAAAGGCAGAGCTGAGATCCACCTGGCAGGGCGATCGCCTTTGATCCAGCAGGCCCTGGGCCGCGCGCCATGACTGGAGCGCCTGAAACGCCTTCGGAGCAGAGCTTCTGGCCGCCCTGGCGGAAACGCTAGGCGAAAGCGCTGGCCCTGGGCAGGGCCGCCCAACAGCCATCCGCCCCCAGTGCCTCAGCTATACGGGCCTCAACACCGCATCGCGAGGCCCCGCCGCCGCCTTCTGCTGCCCTCGGGGTGAGCCGGTGTGATTGTGGTGGCCCTCTTCGCCGAAAATTTCTCCCCGCGGCTGGTGGGCCGATCAGGGCCTGATGCGGGGCCGCGCCGCCGACGCGCGTTCGGGGAAGCACGGCGCCAATCGATTGAACTGCGTTTACATCCTCGAAGAATCCGGCGCCATTGGCCTTGGGTGGTGGAATCGTCGAAGCTGCTTCGGGATCTCGATCTAGGGCACGCCAGCAACGGGCAGCGCTGCGCTCGTCACTGGTGATTGAGCGCAGCTTCCGGGCTAGCTGAGTCAGACTGGTGGGGCTCGACCAGCCCCACCACGAGACGCGCCCTGTGTTGCGGCCCGTGCGCCACTGCCTGAGCTGGGGGACGCGCTTTGCACAGCGGGGGGCGGCGGCGCCGCCTTGCGGCCTTACCCCGCCGGTTGGCCCCCCAGCGCCTGGCCACCTATGCTGGACCACCTCGGGCACCACGGGCGCCCCAAAGGGTTACCCCTCTCCAAGCCACCGCCAACTGCGCACCAGGCTCGGCAGCCTCGTGCAGGGTGGCGTGTCTTCCGCAGCAGGGAGATCGCGCGCTCAGCGTGCTCGCCCTCATCTGGCATGCCTACGGAGCGCATGGCCGAATATTTCCTGCCTCTGGCGGCTGCCAGCAGGCCATACCCACGCTCAAGCATACCTGCGCCGCAGCGATCTCCAGCGGATCAAAACCGCAGTACATGATCAGCGTGCCCCGTGGCCTCTGGAAAGCGCTGCTGGCCCGGCTTTCGAGGTGCCCTCGCTGCCATTTGCCGTCCTCCCGGCGCCGCTTTGATCGGCACGGCCCTTGGCTCAGCCGGTTTCCATTTGCGCTTGCAGCGCCGGCGGGCCCTCAATCTCACCCTTCACGAAACGATACCCCCGGCGCGGCGGCTGCTGGCGGCCAGCCTGGCGTTAGGGCAAGCCTGCCGACTTCATGCGTGCTACCCGGGCTGTTTCTGGCCGAAGGTTGCGCCAGTCAACTGTGGGGGGGGTGATGCGTACAGCAATCAGCGGCCGGTTGCCCTGGCACCCTGCACGTGATGGCTTCTTCGAGCAGATCGGCATCGAGCTCCTTTGGGCTACGGCTCACCGAAAACCCAGCCCGGTATGCTGGCCTGCCGGCGGGCGCTCGGCACAACCGCCGCGGCCCAGCTGGTCCGGACAACCCACTGCCCGGCACGGCCCATGAAGATTGCGATGCCGAGAAAGCGGCGCTCCCCTGACCCGGGGGGAGCGGCCGGTACTGGCCGGGCCCGCCAGGTGATGGGCGGCCTGATTTCCGTAATCCCGAGGCCACAAGCCGCGGTGCTGGATGGAAGGGCTGGTTTGACACCGGCGACCTCGGACCACCTGATTTGCCCGACGCACCCTGGTGCTCACTGCCGGGCCAAAGACCCCACGATTCGTGGCTCAGACATGGGCGAAAACATCGGAAGCCGGCCCCCTGGAAGACGCCTGGTGGCCCACCCGCTGGTGGAGCAGCTGATGCTGGATCGGCCAGGACCTCGCCAGTTGCGGCGCGATGGTGCCCGAGCCAGAGAGGCCCAGCCCGAGTGTTGCGTGGCACTCAAGGAGAGTATCAACGGCTGCTCGGCCGCTCGCCCGGTTCCGTGCCGATGAACGGAATCTGTGGGGTCGCTCTGTGGAGCCGTTCTCACGATCGAGAACGGGCTGCTCACCCAGACCCCTCAAAGCAAGCGCCGCGATCGGATCGCCAGTCGCGATGCTGAGGCCATCGAGTCGCTACTACCGCCAGGTACCCCTTGACTTGCTGCGTTGACCCATTGACCGGCTGGCCTGAGAGCCTGGGGGACGCTTCCCCCTTCCATGACTGACGGCCATCCCTTAAACGATTCAAACGCACGATCACGTGCGTGCCGTGGTGACACCACGCTGGAAGGAGGATGCCGAGCGGGAAAACTCAGTGCCGCCGGTCAGCAACATGCGACAAACAGCTTGCCCAGCTGAACAGGAGTTCAGCAGGACTGGTCAAGCGAAGATTCGCCGGCAGAGCCTCAACCGCGTCGACCCGCGCGTCCAGGAGCAAGGTTGCGCTCCGTGCAACAACAGGTGGGCGAGCAAAGCGCAGCGAACTCGAAAGAGCAGGAAGCGCACCCTGCTCGCAGCAGCGAACGCAGGTTTGCGGGAACTGGTGTTCGAGCAAATCGCTGACCAGGCCTAAATCGAGGCACCTGCAAGATCAGGCGTGGCGACAACCTGGTCCAGAAGCTTGCAGGTTGGCGGGCTTGGTGCGTGACGGCAGTGATCGAATCCATCAGGAGGCGGGACCACCGCCCCTGAGACCACACCTTCTGAAGTCGATCTCCCTCTTGAGGGCGTCCGCCCTTGGAGAAGCACCTTCCTATGAGGCCTCCTCCATCAGGCTACGCCAAAGCGGGTCCGCAGCTCCACCCCTAACGGCCCCTTCACCTGGTTTTTTTAAAATGCGTGGCCGGGCAAGCTTCTGGGATCAAGACTGTTGGCGACCAACGGGACATTTTCATTGCCCGCCCTGAGCTCCACCATGACGGAGGGCCAAGATCGTCGAGGCTGAAAAAAGGCCCGGCGATCCAGTTGCCCGCGGTTGAATCCGTGCTGGTTGGTCGAATCGGACAAAAGGCAGACATGGATGTTTTTATGGAGGCCTTCCAGGAGGGATTCCTTTGCGCGTGTGTTGATGCCAGCAGGAGAAGAATCAGCTCCCGGTGGGCTCGAAACAATCGGCCTTGATCGTCGAAACGGAGGGGGGCCGGGAAGATCGCCGCCGCCCAGGGCGCAGCGCTTCAGTGTCTTTTGCCGCTTGCGTTGCAGGCACCTCCAAGCGCCTGCAGCCGGGGCAACGGGCCCCGTGAAACCGGCGGCTGAACCAGCTCCAGCGGCGAAGGCCCTCGTGGCTTCCAGTGGCGGCGTTCACGGGGCAACGGCGCCGGTCGGAGGATGGTCCAACGCCACGACAAACTGCAAGCCAACGGCCGGTGGGTGGGCCACACCGCGGCCAAAGAAGCTGGCCAAAGCAGCTCGAGCGTGGCCCTGGAAAGCGTTTGCGCGGCCAGCGGCCCCCATGGCCGCATTCCAGGCGGAGGGACGTGAGCGGGTGCCAGCGGCAGCCGCTTGAGGTGCCCCGGTTATCGGAAGGGCAGCATTTCCTACGCACCTGCCACCGGCTGCGCTGGCAAGCAACGGAGCCATCCGCCGCAGGGCAGCGGGGCGCGGCACCTCTGGGGCCAGCCTTCGGCAGCCCGCGAGGACCGTGGCCTTTCACACCCTGCAGCAGGCAGTACATCCGCAACATATGCGGCCAGGCCGACCGTCCCCTGTTCCACGTCGGCTACACGATCACCACCCGATCGCTTTCGATGCCTTCTACAAGCAGGTGAAGGCCAAGGGGGTCACGATGACGGCCCCTGTTGCCAAGGCCGTGGCGGTTTGTCCTGGCTCGCCATCCTTTCAAGGTCAATGCGGCCTACAGCAGGCCGGCCATGGCACTATCGGCCAGCGTTCAATGTGGCCGGTGCGGTGCTATGGATTGACGGGTGGCCGGCTTCACCCCGTCTTGGCCAACGCCGACATCAAACCGACTTTATTCCCTCTCGCGCAGCTGGGCCGACCTGGTGGCCCGCTCCCGCACCCAAAACAGCTCAAGCCAGCCGAGTACAAGCACCGGCACCTTATCACCCTTCTCCAACCTGGCATTATGGCACGTCGATCGCTTTGATGCCATCCTGCCGGCCGGGGCACCGCGCCGCATCCTGGCTGTGGGCGGCTCGCGGCCCTGCGTGGTGTGCGGCCAGCCGACGCTCCATTCGGTGAAGCGCCAGACTGCAGGGTGAACCTCATCCGCCGACCAACCGGGTCATTATGGCACCCCCACGGCGCGGCCTTTTCCTCAAGGATTCTTTGCCGCTTGATCGAAACCGACCCGGAAAGCCTGGCCCTTGACGTCGAGCGCAGCGCCTGAGACGGAGATCTCCACCCGACCTACGACTCTCCAAGCTACGACTTCGATCTTGCCTGTAGTCGCGGCAGTGCCCAGCGGCCGGGGTTGGAGCCCCCGCCACGCCTCCCGGCTCCTGGGCGGTCGAGCCCGACGGCTCGGCCCGTCACCTGAGGTCTGGGATCTGCAGGCGGAAGCTGGACCCGGCTATCTGCTGGTGGTTAACGACCACCCGCGTTCTCAAGGCCCGCTTGAAAAGCCCGCCGGGCCAGTCGGCGGAGCGTGGAGCTTACTTGCTCGATCCCCTCGGAGATGGCTGCTGCGGGCCTTGCCAGGGACCGGCCAAACGGCTCAGGCAGGCGAGATCCTTGGCAACTCGAAGCCGAGAATCAAACCGCCGTTGGCCGTGGAGGTCGTTCGGGGTGGACGGGCCCAAGCGCGGCCGGGTGATTTCCGCTTTGCCAGCGAGCGCGACACGACGGCGGCGATGAAGGCCTGTTGCAGGTTACGGCGGAAATCCCGCTGCCGCCGTCATATTTTCCACGCACACGATCCGCGACGACGAGCGCTATCAGACCCGCACGCCAGGCAGACCCGAGCGGTGGCCGCCCCCACGGCGGCCTTCCATTTCAGCGATGCCCTGCTGGAAGGGCCCTCGCCGATCGGGGGCGTCGAGCTGACCCGGATTCACCCTGCCATGTGGGCCTGGCGCACCTTCCGCCCCGTCGAAAGACGAAGACTCAACGCCTGGAGCTTCACAGTGAATGGTGGAGTGAGCCGAAGCCGTGGGAGGCCGTGCGGCCTGCCGGCGGCGGGGACGGCGGGTGTGATCGCGATCGGCACCACCAGCGTGCGCAGCCTCGAAGGGGTCGCAGCGCTCCATGGCGGGGTGCTTGACCCCTTACAGGACCGGTGAACCTAGGTTGATTCCAGGCCCGAGTTTCCGCTTCCAGGTGGTGAGGGTCTGCTCAACGAAGCTTCCACCTACCGCGCATTCACTGCTGCTGCTGGTGAGCGCTCTTGCTCGGTCGCCAGCGCTTGCTGGTAATCTCTATGGCCGAAGCGATCACGGCGGCGCTACCGGCTTCTTTTTCTATGGCGATGCGATGTGGAGCGCCCAGCGCCGTGCGGCCGGGCGGCAAGACCGCTGCAGCAGCCAGCGAAAGCCGGCTCCGCAGCGGATCAAAAAAAAAAAGCCCGACGGAGCGGAGCATCAAAACATCGGGTTGAGGACGATGCTGAAGGAGCAACACCGGAATCGCTGTCTGGATCAGGGCGGCCGGCCAAAAGGTTGGCGGCCACGAAGTCCAGTGACCAGCTTGTGAGGAAGTGTATGTAATTCAGGACGCCGGTTCTGGTATCGAGGTAGTAGGCGTGCTCCCAGACATCAATTGGTGAGCAAGGCCTTCTCGCTATGGGGCGAGGGAAGGTCGGCGTGCGGTCTTGGTGATCTTCAGGGTGCCCGGCCATCGAGCACCAGCCAGGGCCCAAGCGCTACCGAACTGGGTGCACCGCGCCTTGAACTGGGTGGCCGAAATTCCTTCGAAGCTGCCGAAATCGCGGAAGATCTTTGTCGGCAAGCGGCTCCGCTGGAGCACCGCCGCCACCCGCTTTGATCCCTTCCAGTAGAAGGGTGTGATTCCAGGACCTGGGCCGCGTTGTGAAAATGCCTGCCTTGCCGGCGTCACGGCGACCGCCAGGAATCACCTCTTCAACCCCTTGCCATCCAGATCGGTGCCTTCCACATCTGTTGAGGTTGGTGACGTAGCCGGCGTGGTGCTTGCCGTGTGGAACGCAAGGGTTTGGCGGGAGATATGGGGCTCAAGGGCGGTCGAGTGTCGTAGGGAAGCGCCGCAGCTGAAAGGTCATGGGGTTCGAAGAGGAAAATTCAGGGAAAAGCAGCGGGGCGGCGTGAACGCCAAGGGCCCGGGCGCAGGATGCGCAGATCTGCAGGCAGGCCAGGGACACTGGAAAGAGGTCTGGAACGGGTCACACCGCCCACCTCCATTGTAACAATTGATTCAGGTTGATGTTGCGGTAGCCCCCTAGCCGTTAGCGGCCGACGCGCGAGGGAGCTCACTTCGAAGATCAATTTGTGGCATTGCACGGAATCACGCCGCCAGCCCCAGTCGCCGTTAGGCCAGATCCGGCGGAATCACCAGCTTGCGCTTGCCGCCCACCTTCAGCCCATTCAAGCCCTCATCCAGCCCTTGATCACCACGACCGTCACCGAGGGGAAAGGAGAAGGGCTGGTTACGCCCACAGCTGCTGTCAAATTCGGTGCCCATCTTCCAAGAGTTCGCGATAGTTCACCGACACGGTCCGGCCCGCGCTGGCCCCATCGCCCTCGGCCGACACTACCGATGGTGATCCGCAGCCGCTTGCCGTATCCGTTCCTTGGCTGCCACCAATTTCGCACCAAGATTGGCCGCTGGGCCAGGCGCTTGCTGTCACTGACATGGTTTTCAGTGCAACGGATTCAGGAGCCATCGTGAAAGAGTGGGTTGGGATTCGTCGGTGGTCGAGTTCAAGCCGTTTCAGGGGCGGTGTGGCCACCGCCGCTTGAGCTGCGGGTCTTACGGCAGCTGTTGGACGGCTGCTGGGACACCGCCTGGAGGGCGATTGGTCCAGCACCAGCGTCGAGCTGAGAAGCGTTCAACGCTGCTGGGCGCCAGAATCTGCTGAACAGGGCCCACATCAGACAGGCCACGCAGACGGTCGTACTGATCAGGATGTCGGCGCATCGCACCGGAGTCAACCTCAAGGCAGAATTGATTCTGCCAGTTGCCCCTCGGCATGCCAGCGAGAGGTCGCTCAACCATCGGGGGTCTCCGACTCCCGCCTGGCTCGCAGCTGTTGCTCCAGGCGGTCGATGCGACCACGCAGCTCATCGATCTCTTTCTGGCGGGCCAAGCCCACGTCCTTGGAGAAAGTGGTCGATGTGCGCTCCATCTATGACGACCGGGCCTGCTTCTCCAGTCGGGGAGGTTACGCCCCGCAAGCGCTCGGCATCACGTTGCGTCGACCAAGGTGGTGGCCTGCGGGATCCAAACGGCCACTCTGACCCAGCCTGGGTTCACACTTGCGCAGACGTTCTGCCACCAAGCGAGCTGGTGCCAAGTCCACGGAGCAGAAGCTGTTGCAGCAGGTTGTCCCGCGTCCGATGGCGACAGTGTTTGCGCGTCCTTAATCATGGTTCAACGGTTCGGCACCAAGCCATGGGCGATGAACCGGCAACCTGGCTGGGTGGTCTCCACACCCGTTGCGGCCTGGCCGGGGACCCTCGCTGGACTGAAGCCTGCCCCCGTGTGGGCTGGCCACCCCCTCTCTGGCTGGCGTTGGTGCCGCTTTGGGGGCAGTCACCTTGCGGGATTCCCGGGAGCGCGGGCAGGAAAGGGACTCGGTCGCCGGGTCTGGGCGGGCCGGGCCTGTGGGGGGGCACGGCTGTGCTGAGCGAGCCCACTTGCTCGGACTGTTGTGGCCTGCACCCACTCGGATTGGGTGGGGATCCCTTTTGCCGCGTCAGCCTGCCGGTTTGCCTGGCGCTTCTGGCCTGGGTTGCGTTCTGGCGGCGCCATCCTGGTGGGCGCTTCTGGTCGGTGCTTGGTCGTTGCGCTGGGGCCAAAGGCGGTGGATGTCACGGCTGTTCTTGACGCAGCGATCTGGGGGGCTGGCAGAAGTCTGGTTATCGCGCAGCCCCCTGTTCTGATCGCGCCTGGGAACCTCCCCCTGCCGGAGGAGATCGGGCCTTGCCGGCCTGGGGCCCTCGGTGGGGCCGCCTTGCGTGGCTTGGGCGGCCCAGCTCATTGATCGCCTGGGCGCCTTCTGGCGGCCCTTGAGGCGACGGCTGCGGCGAGAGTGGCGGCAAAAGGTGGCGACGGACGAAGCGCAATCGGAGCTGGTGGCTTGCTTTTGCCACCCTGACCGCGGGCGTTGGCATCGCTGGGGTGGAGCAGCTGGCCCCCCGCTCGAGCGAGCGGGGGCTTCGCGATCGAGGTTCTCGTGCTGCAGCCGGCGGTGGCCGACCGGGAGAAGTTCGAACCGGGCGCGGGCAAGCGACGGCCGCTTTGAGCAGCTGGCTGCACTGCCGCCAGCAGGTTGCCAGGGAGGGTCTTGGAGGCCCTTGCTGATGCCGGCAAGGGTCGCTGGTGTTGGGCCAAACTTGCCCAGCCAGGAAGCCGGTTTGAGGTGCTCAGCGGCGGTTTTCGCCGTGAGGGCGAGGAACTGCGCAGCAGCGTGCTGCGTTTTGGTTTCCCGATCAACTGGTGGCCAGCAGCTGGATCGACAAGCACCGACTGGTTCCGCTCGGTGAGTGGGTAACCGCTTGCGCGGCTCTTGGCGCTGGACGGCCATTCGGCCGTCGTGGAGTGGAGCCAGGGCGGCCGACGCTCACGCCTGTTGCGCGGCCCGAGGGCGGCAATTGGGGGTGGCCATCTGCTACCGAGCCTTCCGATGGTCAGCCTTGGCAGCAGCGAGCCCGGGAACGTGCCGGCTGGCTGCTTGGCCTCCGCCAACCTCGATCCCTATTCCGCTCCTGCTCCAGGCTCAGTCTCGTCGCTGGGCTCAGTTGCGGGCGACTAGAAACCAGGCCGGCTGCTGGTGAAGCTCCGCCAACACCGTCCCAGCCAGGTGATCCGGACAGTCAGGGGAAGGATGCGGGCGCGGCTGCCTGCCGGAAAACAGGCGGCAACCGCGCCGTTTTCCAAGCTCGACCGACTCAGCGGCGCCCACTCCTATGGCCCGCCTGGCAGGAAGCCCCCTGGCGTGACGCTCTGGTATGATCGTAGGCACGCAGGGGCCGCCTACCTGCTGCCTGGCGATCGACCCTGGCGTTAGGCATGCCATCTCGGCCATAAAAAACCCCGCCAAAGCGGGGTTTGAGCGGATTACGACAAGAAAACAGAAACCTGATTTCAGGGCCAGCTATCGAGTAAGACTCAAGCCTTGAATTCAGAACTCGGTTCCAATGGGCACCGGGGGAATGTCTTGGACGAATTCAGTAAACGGCTGCGCCATACCGCCGCCGCCGCCGTAAACCGCCACCGCGCACCGCCGTATGCCGCCACGCCGCCACGGGCTGCCGCCGCGCCGCCCGCCACCACGGGGCTCAGCCTTGTTTCACCCGGTCATTCGTGTTCATACCATTCGACCGTACTGCAAGATCGTCGATGGCCTTTGTTCTTTCGGCATCATGGCAGCTCGACAAAGGGCGAAACCACGCTTGTACGGCCTCGTGTAGTTTTTCCTCTCCCGGTCGATGCTGGGCAGGTACACTGGCGAACCTCTCCGTACTGACTGAAAAGGTCACGGAGATCCTCTTGTTTCGGCTCGAAACGAAAGGGTTGCCTACTGTAACAATCTTGTCATTGTAACGTAAAAAAAAACTTGAACTGATCCGTCGAGGGCTCTAGCCCCAAGTTGTGAGCTAGCCAGAGGGTTCTATGAACCGCAATCACCCTACAACTCGCCAGCAACCTTTTGGCATTCCAGGTCTTTGGAACTGGCGATCTTCACCTGGATCTTACAATCCAGGCCCGATGCCATGTCAAACCGTGACAATTGCCTTGCACAGGCCCGATGGCCCACTCCAGCCAGAAAGGGCGGTGCACCGACCGCAGATGGAACAGCTTCATCGAGGCATTAGAGCAAGAGGAACCAGCGGATTCTCGCCGATAGCCGCCTGCTCCGCTGGCAGGGTCTGAGCTGCGCTGGAGCAGCAGCAGCCTCCCTTATCTAATGGTGGCGCCCTTGGCTGGGAAAAATCTGCAGTGTGCGGCCGGAGCTGGGCCGTGGGCATTGAATCTGTTGCGGCCGGCCGCTCCTCTCCGCTGGTCTGACGGCGATCGGCGTCGAGGCAAAGCTGAGGTGGTGGGTAACCAGCGGGTCAACTATGTCCTTCATCGAAGGCGGGGCTGGGCTTGGGTCCACAAGTACGGTGATCAGCGCCTGCAAACTGTTCCGCCGAGTGCAGCAGAGCACTCCCGCCTGGCTCGACATGACAGTGCTGGATCAGGAGCTGCGGGTTTGCCGGGGCGAGCGCTGGACGCTGCACACCGTGTTCGCCCTTGGAAAGCGGCGTGCCGC
>Ga0163217_1036394_pt1 | contig 14678 bp, 6 predicted proteins | sample SynspAceP_FD_185933 | JGI IMG/M metagenome (GOLD analysis project Ga0163217, IMG submission 185933) | Saline lake microbial communities from Ace Lake in Antarctica - Synechococcus sp. Ace-P (PacBio error correction) | ecosystem: Environmental > Aquatic > Non-marine Saline and Alkaline > Saline ... | reverse complement strand
CGCTATCTCTTCGTTAGAGCATCCAAAGTCCGTTCATACAAATGTTGAACACATATTCGTCTCGTGCCGTCTTAAATCAGTAACGCCATTCCTATCTGACGATACATTTTTTCCCTTACTTGCTTGTAAAACGGTTTTAGACTAAATCTTTGGATTGGTCCCGATCTAAAACTTAACCAGAGCATCCTGCTAGAGCCTTTCAAACATTCTTTCGGTAGGCGCCAATCAATTTCGCACGATCTAATAACTATTCGCGTTTGAATAAGTACACTGTCAAGGAGATTGTGTTCTGTCTGTGAAGGTCTAAGATTCTTTCCCCCTTTTCTTCTCGCTTACGAAGCTCAGAAATCAAATCTTCTATCCTAAAGAAAGTCAACGCCTTGCCGAATCATCTCTAACTAGGTCCACCTGTGTTTATAGCAAAATAAGTCGGGGGTACAAGGCGTCAATTTGGTGGGATATGTATGTCTCTCTCAACTTAAAAAAACAGGGGCCATAGTATCATATCTCGAGCATATCTCACTACGTGTCAACGGCTAATGCTTACTAAAAAATTTACATTACTGTGACGTTTTCCTTCTTTTCCATACCCTGTGCCTAGCCTTTTCTTGTGAGTTCAAAGAAGTCTCTTAAAAAAATTCATTGCCAAACGTTTAAACTCTGGAATTTATAGGCATCATTGCTGCTAAGAGGCGCATCTGCAAGAGCTTCGACAAAAGCAGTCTTGTTCGGTAGATGTTAGACTTCGATTTCAGGTTGATTAAGGTTATTCTTTTGAAACTGAAACATATATCAAAATTCATACATTTCTATCTTTGGGCTTGAGCTATCGTAGACTATAATGTTGTGCAGTGGGTCAGGACATAGAGAACGACCACTACTTAGCAATAGAACTTACGTTATAATGCATTAATGTTTTGTTCTTCTCACATGTAAATAGATCTACGTCGTTTCTATTGTTGCTATAACCCTATTCAAACGTTTTTTTTAAAAATAACTATGAAATTAACCTCATATTTTTAATAAAGATAAAGATTCTGTGGCTACAAAAGGCTTCTTGCTAGTATAGAAGTTCGTGTTTTAATTAAGGATATGCGTTATTTGATTTTTCAATACGGGTTCTATTAATTATATGTGGTATCCTCTTATATCGTTTATATACACATTAAATAAATGAATTGTCGATCTAATCGTCCCAGCAGCGTAATTATTTCATGCCTGTCAATCGTCGTTGCTGATTATTGTATAATAAGAGATGGATAGTGCTCTCTCGTGAGTCGTGAGAAATCGATACTCAGTAAGAGGCCACATGACGCTGTGCTCTCTGACTGATCATTAACCAGTCATTATAGACGGCATCTCTGTTTATTGGCTTGTCCCTATAATACGCATCTACTGTCATATTAGGCACTTTCTTGGCTAAATCGCATACCATCTCATTAGTCTGCTCGCCTTGAACAAGCAGCGGCTAGATTACTTACTAAATGAGGGTTTAAAGCATTCCATAAGTGCCTGTGCTTCGTTACTTATTAGGGTTTTTCTGTAATTCAACGACTACATTTTCATTTGTTGGTTTGCCGTATAGGTTAAATGGAATACGGTAGTATTTATAAAATATATCCTTGTGCTCTGTTCCGGTGACTTCACTATCACTTGCGTAGCGGAGATGTGACGTTGAGTAATCGTGATTATCTACTAGCTCGCCCATGGCAAGTTGCGTTTCGAGACGCAGTTTCGCTCAGGTTGTTGAACAAAGTCTCTTCCAAAGACTAAGGGATATTTGTGTTGCCAGTATATAAGTACAGTATTGCTTCTGTTATTTATGCGTATACATACATGGTTTCTAAATGTACTGTTGTCCATCTAGAAGTCAGCGCAATCATCTTGCGATAAGAATAGTTGCTCAGCGATATTTGCAGTGCCTTGCGCCGATTTTCAGATTATTCGTAAATCGGTGCTAGCAGAAAAAGGCGCAAATATCAATCGTGATATGGGATTCAGAGTATAATACAGTTTTATTCCTTGGCGTTATGTGCATCAGTATGCAACACGTTCCACGTTCCCCGTCGTGATATCTCCACTTTTAAAGGAAGTTACTAGTAACAGCCGCTACAATCTCATATTTTCCACTATTACGATCGTGCAGTACTCAGAGCAGTTATAACGTGCCGTTACCCAAGTAATCGTAGAGTGTTTAAAAGGAGGATTCTGTGCTGCCATCAGTCTTGCTTCAGCCTTATATACAGATTGCCATCTGATTCTTATTCAACAGTACCATCAGCCTACAGTATACTCTCAATAAAGTTGGCGGCTTATGGCTCGTAACTCTATTTTTTGTTTGCGTACTAGATCTCTCGCTGTATCGCATCCTCCAGATGCAGGTACTCGTGCCATATAATGGGTCTGTTTATTACCGTTGGCAACGATTGCTCCTGTTTTCCCGTCATTGTGTAGCCACCATCCAGATTACATTCGTATCGGTCTATTATAAGGATACTCTTAGTACGACAGCATATCTTATCCCGTCTACTCTGAGTTACTCCTTCAAACTAATACTATCTCACAGGAATTCTGCGGCGCTTTTTGAACGGTGTTTGTTTATGTTCCTTGTTGCTAAGCTAGGAAGCTATCTCTAGTAAATTTATCCATAACGCCGTCTCATGCATTTATAGAAACCCTGCAGCATTCACACGTACACCTCAATCTTCCATGCCGCTATCCTGAAGTACTCTCTTTGCTGTACTTTGTTAGCTACGATTTCTAAATAGAGACAGCCATTATTGGTCAGCGTTACCCAATCTTCAATCGGTTTTTTTATCTGTATAGTATCGATACACATCCTGCTTGCTCAATCCAGTCGCCATACTCTTAGATTTTGATATGGAGGTCAATAGGCGGAGTCATTGTTACTCTGTTAATTAAAGATTTTATACTCGATCATTAGAACATTGCGATCAAAATAAATCGTGAAACTCACCAATCTAACAAATAATTCTTATAATTTTTTTCATTTGGAAATGTCTTTTTAACACGTATTCATCTCCTCAAATTTTATTAATTAAAGCTACTCGCAATTTACGCGCAACTTTGTTATGGATTTGATCGGTGTAAGTTGACCAGGTGACTCAATGTTATTAAAAAGGACTAATCCTCGCGCCTATATACTGAATTTAAACTCTCGACTCGGTAACTGCGCGCCATTATACCAGGCAGTGCACTGTTCATTGGTGAACTGCTAAACTACAAATATTAAGATGGAACAGTCGTGGTATTCAGGTAGAGACTTAACCTGGCAAACCGCTAATATATGTTGAGTCTTTCAAACAATCCAAGTGAGTCCAGGGATTGGCCTGAGTTGCGCGTTTAGAGACTGGATAAGCTCTCGCCAGGTCAATCACTATCTAGCGGCCTATTACAGCAAGGACAGACAACTGAACCAAATGTACAATACTGTTTATATATTTTTACAACTCACAAATTTAAGAGTTTTTCATTCGTTTAGGGGAATTACTTTAAATTAAATTATTATTGTAAAGCGTTTATTCTCATCATCTCATTAAGTATTTCTTCTGCCTTTCCTCCAGTTCTCATATAGGCGTATATCTTGTCTCGGTATTCGTAGTAGACTTTGATCCAGAATGCGCAAATATAAGTAATTCTAAATCCCTAACACATATGGCAAAATCTGCTAAATTGTCCTGTACAACAGACATAAGCAGTTAAATTTATATAATTTTTGGTTTTTCGGTGTTCTATTCACTGTAAGCCTGTAGTGGTGACGGCGGATATGTATCAGTTATAAGGACACACTTCCACACGTGACTTTCGAGACTGACGAGATGCCAGCTGTGTATTTACATACTCTGAATCCTGAGTCTATTGACGGGGCTTACTGCTGCCTGATGGCGTATTGTGTACCGCCAGAGTAAGTGTACATAAGGCGCGTGGAACATACACTGTATTACAACCACCAATGCGGCTTTGTGATGCCGTCTTTGATGGCTAGAGTTTAGAAGAATTTTCCTCTCTGAAGTGTGACACTCATAGTTGTATATCCTAACCATGTACATTACACGATTATAAGTATGCAAGCTGGACATGTATATTATCTACAGGTCTTAAATGCTTGATCGGTATGATTGCTTAGTGGACTTCATACGATTAGTCGTTGTATTAGCTGAAGCGTCGATGATCTAGATCACTGAGATGAGTCATGGGTATATTTGAAACTGAAGTTGGTGAGCTGTGCACTATCGTGAATGGGTATCTGATGTTAATTACCTGATAAATAACGTATCCAAGCGCTAGCAACAAGGTGTCTGTATACACGTACCGTAGATGCCGGTTCTTGATATTTGACCAACTGTAGTTACTTTTGCCAAACAGCTGATTGATCAGTATTTCTGTAATAATAGAGTTAGACGCGTCGTAGAGCTAGCTGATGCATTCTTTAGGATGATATGTTTAGCCGCGAAATAACTCTGATGTTACTCAGCTAATAGGAATTCCGCCACCAACCGCTCACTCTCTCAAGTGATTTTTGATCACAAAGCCAATGGATGCTTTTGCGCAGTCCTACTCAGTTAGGTGATTGTGAAAAGCCCACTGGCTTGGTGATCTCTATTTCTCAATTCTACCTTGACAAAATCAGAATTAGACATTACCACAGTGAGTTAATCGCAGATAGCGAAGTGGTCTAACTTGATTTTGCTGATATTATCTCAGTATTATGCATACGGTGCGCAAGCGCCTTGATATACTCATGTGTCCGGTAGTAATAGTGCACGCACAAGCATCTCCTGCAGGGTAATTATTCGGTTCCTGGAAATGTACTACCTAAACCCTATTGTATTGCAGATGTTCAAGCATCAAATGGTGTGTTTCATGCCTTAAGTAGAGTCTATAAGTAAGACCTATGGTTTTATAGAAGAAGCCCTGTTTGCGCTCTCTGATTTATCTAGATGGGCTTTTTTTTATAATGAAGACGCATCCAAATTTGCGTGTGAGATAATGATCTTATTTTGTTCAATATAAATATTACATAAAGTATAATTAATACAAAACGCAACCGTTTTTACGATTATATTCTCGTATCTTCTCTTATTGGTTTATACATTTGACGTTAAGAAGTTAAACGAGGTTTTTAGGCTAAGAAAAGCGTTATTATAATATGACAAAACATTACTTAACAATTAAAAAAGTCTACTCTGACGCATATTTGCTCTCGCTTGTATACTCACATTTGATCTCACTCATAGTGGTAGATGAATGACTGGATCTAGTCAACCTGAAGATAATGATTTCTAACATCGTAGCAAAGTCGTGCTCTAGCTCACTAGAACTGCAGCATCTCATGGTAAGAATTTTCTGATTAGAGAATAAACAAATATAGGCACCTTATTTTGTAAGATATTATAGTTGCTGCTTTGCCCGAAGAAAGCGCTCGTGATAGAAGGACAACTATACGCTAATGATGTTTCAGTAAGCACCATTAAGTAGTACGATATCTCAGTTATCTCTGGTAGATTTGTTGCTCACATGGAATACTGCCTTTACCTGAGCTCTATAGTGTGGACAAGGATGTAGCGGCTTATTGGTGTGTCTATTCACCGTATGATTTTTCGCATTTGTTGGCAAAGTTCGAAATTACTTGTGTCTCGCCATTGAATGATTACCTTGTTAGACCAATTGTATGTGATGGAGCAGGAGTATAAATTGGCGGATATAGTTGTCATAGTGTGGCATCTAATCAAACCGTTACAAGAAGAAAACTGTAGTATATTCTTTAGACCAAGAGCGACATAGATTATATTGTACACGGATGCTAGACTCAGGATATCGGCTTGATTGGAGAGTGTGTAATCTGGCTGTGAGAATGCTTAGTAACGGAATTGATTGTGTCTGTATGTAAATAAGTTTGGTACCCCCAGGCTGTTTAAGCTGCTGAGAAATATGCGATTGCCTCTCAATGAAATAGTTCTGTGATTAGTTATGTTAACATACTCGAGGGACTATTCAATCTGTTTTAGAGGGGCTGCGGTATTCAAAACCGACTTAGTAGCTACCTTACAGATGAGATGCTGGTGCATTGTTACCATGTATTTTGCACAACGAATGTGCTGTGTTGCTGCTTTATTAGGTAAACTTGTACGTTAGGTGATGACTACAATTCGGAATCATATCTAGCTTAGATTTTTTTCGATTCTGGTTGCGCGAATTAGCATTGTTAAAAAATAATATTTATTGTACCACGTTCCTTTCCAAACGTGCTCAAGATATGGCTGCTGGCGATTTAGCTTGCTGGGTTCATGTTGGTACTAGCATTTTCAGTTAATAACTAGAATAACTAGCTTCTGGAAACTGAACGCCTTTGTATATGGTGAGATGGTCATCTTTAGTGGCTCCAGGTTTTGGAGAATGCTTACCTCAGTGGAGTCAGAATATTACAGGAAACTGCTATTTTGCAAGTAGCTCGGTGTTGCACACGATTGGAGAGTGTGTATTTACACCAGGATAGCTATTGACTCTTAGGAATAGAAGTACCAAACCGGTACCTTAGTATACGCTAATCGGTTGTGTGCTAACAGATCATCTTTTTTATTAGAAGCGGCTAGATATATCAGGGCGATTTGAGCAGGTACCTTAAAACGGGGCATGGGACCTGCTTATATCTCGTATTTGTGCTCATCCTACAGGATTGGGCATTTGTGTTGGTTTTTTAGAGATTTAGGATCCATGTGGCATGTCTATAATTATAGTTGAAGTATATTTCTGTAGAATTAGCTACCTGAGGCATACAAGGACTTCGCTGACTTCATACTCAAGAGCATTATAGGTTAGACGCAGCAACACATTTGATATGCTACATGTCTCTTATGACCTCATCATGAAGTATTGACATGGAGATCTTAGTGCGCGTCGAGTAGAGGGAACTGCAATTTGCGCTGACCATAGCCTAGAGGTGATTGGCATTCAGGATACGTGTGTTGTTAGTTGAGATGCCGTCTTCGCTGCTGACTAGGAAGCGGATTTTTATGCATTAAGTCTGAGCAGAGTGCCGCTGGTGCAACGACTATGATTTAGAGTGAGGGAAGTTTTTACCTTACTCGCTAAGCAGCGCATGTTTATGAGTTTCCATGAGTCCTACGGGAAGATATGGACCTTTAGATGGATACTTGGCGTTCGCTTGCCACAGATCCGTCTTCATGAATATATAGAAGTCTGCTGATTATAAAAGCGCAGGCGTATGGTTATAGAACGACACTCTCAAATAGAGATAGTACCATTACTAGATAGTATTTGTGCTCATGAGCTATAATCCCATGGATTGCTTTTGTGCTCCTATGGTAAAGGACCTTAGAGGGATGACTAGAACAGTTCCGTAGGACTTTTGAGGGCTTGAGATATGATCAATATATCTGACTAATCGACCTTAAACTATTGACCGCACAAGTTTATTTATGGTTTATATACCATGTTTATTCAAAAGGTGGCTCGCGAGTGGCTGCTTAGTGGATTAGAAGCAGGGATATGGTAGACTGCTTTTTGTGGTAATAGTATAGAGGTGATGCTTCTGCGTGGTTCGTTTTGGATAATTGGTGATGCTTTGCTACAAAATCAGCTAAACCATAACAGGTACAGATATTTTTGCAACTTAATGGTGTTGCACACAAGCGATTCTAATAAAGCTCTCTATGTTACCTGTCAGTGCAGTGAGACATTTGCTACACACGAATTCACTTACAACGGATAGTTTAAGTTGATATCGTGTGTGTACACTCCTTTGTGGATTTATTCGTTTTCTAAAAGAGGCTGTATATATATGATTCTGGCTCTGGTTGTCATACTTACAATGGAAACTGGTCCTATTCACTCCGTATTTGCATGCAAACATGAAATGACCTTCACAGCTTTTGCTTTTGAGTAATTGGACTCAATGATTTCGTAAATAGTGGATAAAGCTGGCTGCCTTTTGATACTCCTGCGAGAGATACTCAGATGTGCTCCATATCTTTAAGTAGGTATTTCTATTTTCTTTACGCATGTAGATTGTCAGGACAGGTTTAGCTAGTGATTTAAAAAGTTGGTAGTGGTTGCTGAATACGGATTTATCAGGTAATTCTTTACAGTAGGTTGCGTCAGGGAACAGTTTCGCATGATCGCAGATGACACATCTGACATTGCGCAGATGACTAAGGTATTTGTTGCAGCCAACCATATTAGCAAGACTAATGGAGTTGCTCTACGTGAATTGTGTCAAGTATATGTATCATCATCATCATTTTAAGATCCATTAAACATTAATATCCTTAGATTGATTCTAGTGATAAAAGTCGTTGTAAATTTTAGCATAACAGCTTTTCTCTCTTGATAATAACTTTAGCAATTACATAAGCATCAAGGTGAATCTATCTCAAGCTTATACTTTAGCTTGATATCCTAAGAGGCATGATGTAGGCTTTAATATCGGATACAAAAGAAGCATATTCTATTGTCTCTTGTTTCTAAGCTGTACATATGACCACTCCAAATATATAGCTGTTCGCAAGTTAAGATATACAAGAGCAACGCATAAAGCGCAAAAATTTGCCGTGAACAACAAGTGATATTGATTACTTTAAGCACTCAAATACGAAACTACACTGTTGACCAACTATTATGTTTTACAAATACTCCTCCTAAAGCGCATCATGGTTGACATCCATCTTACCAGAACAAACCTCAAAAAAGAAAATGGGCTTTTAGTGTTTTCCTTAAGTACGCTATCCTCTAGACAAAGGAGCATTATTTGTGCATTATTTATAGGTGAAGTTTGTGTTATCTCAATTTGTTTACCTATTTTTTTTTCTGCCTCTCGCTCGGGCACGCTCTGCTCTCCATCTCTCTCGACAGGCTCATTTATTCTTTTGATAGAACTTTATCTTATTCTCTCTCTTAGGCGCTTCATGGTGTTCATTACAGACTCTCATGATAGGCGCGTGTGTTATTTGTTAGCATCGATCCAATCTATAAATTGCTAGCTCAATAGATACTCACAAAGTGCACATATATAAGAAGATGTGTAATTTAATGTCTTGTCTCTCTATTGGCTAATACATAGAAACTTGGATGTTATATCAGCACCATCGCAATATCTCTAAGATAATGAAAGCCGAGCGTGTAACAAGAGAATATGACTGTTATAAGATACATCAAGATACTTACAAATCTGACAGTTATCAATATAGGACACTTACTATCGGTTCTGTTCTGCTGGTTTATATTTGCTCTAATAGGGGATCGCGTATATGTGCATCCATGTAAGATTCGCAGACATATCATCCGTCTCATAACTCGCAGGACTCCAATATATGTGGATATTCAAAATTACCTCTAGAGTTTGTTCTCTTCTCTTATGAAAATCCTGTGTGTGATTCATGCGTGAAGGAAGGTGCGTGGCAATAACTTATACGCTCATTCTTATGTGCTAATACAGTCTCAGGCCAATAAGAAAATTGGGTTTTGCCGAGGCAAGATGTTGGAAAAAACATAAATAAATGCTGCTCGAAAATAGGATTCTCTGAGATTATTAAGCCTAGGAGAATACAGCCTACTTAAACCTGAGGGTACTGCCTGCCTTAGTTATGTCAAGCTTTTCATTTTTTCTGCACTTCTTCGTCCGAGATCGTTGGTTACTTATAAATACTTTTTCGTTTGAATCTCTGCAAGATTCTCTGGCTTTTTTAAAATCACCTTCCAATCTCTTGGTCTTGAGTAGTGATGCACTCGATTTATATAGAGGTTAACTGGTCGAGCAGGCTAAGCGATACGCTAAAATAGTCATAATTATGTGGCTTTAATTAATATTCAGCAGACAGCCAAATAATAGCACTAAATAATGTTAATAAGCAAGTGGTCGTGATATTAATTACTCATGTTAGAGTCCAATACCGAATGATAACCGCCTTCTCACTGAGAGTAATGATCTTCTAAAAGTTCCGTTATAGGGTTTTCATATTAGTGCGCTCTACAGACTTTGACATTCTGTAGCGAGCCGGATTTAACGTATGAATACCATCGAGTTCAAGTCGGTTTTAGGGCTCATTACTAGTCCATTAATTGTAGATGTTTTAAGGGGAGCTTGTGCTCCTTCAGTGTATGCTTTCCATAGAAAATGCCTAGGGTATGGCTGGTATGTGTGTACAGTAGACACAAAGTTAAATGTAGGAACGATTTAATCTTAGCGGAATTGCAAAAACAGAAAATGTGATATCCGAGCTACATATTGTGAGCATAACCTTAGTAAGGGATATATGCATGCCTTACTACTCGTATTAACAGCTTGCTATATGTCAGTTCATCTCTGTTTCTCTCTTTCTAAGTGCCAAACTTCTAATAGCTTTCAGTACTGAGACTATTAACTAATATGATCCGACTCCTTAACCTAATGTTCTACCATAGCTGTGCCTCACGATAACTAAAAGCCAGTGATCTCCATCGAGAATTAGACATATTGAAATACCTTTGTTGAAATCGACCGAGATAGCCCTTTAAATTGTCAATCTTAAAGACTTAATGGGTTGTCTTATTAATTACCCTCTTAAACCTCGAGACCTAATGGTTGGCAAATCGCCAAGTATTCATTGGGCTTCATTCTCATAGGTATATTTCTAAAAATGATTTGCATGCAACTTTACTTTCCATAGACAAGCGTAGTTACGCCATTAGCCTCTGATAACTCAGGTCTCAAAAAACAAAATCTTTTGGTAATTTAAAAAACTCTTATTCATCGGGTAGTCAGTGTAAGTTAAGCTGCGAACGAACGCATTCCATCTTTAAACTTAAATCTAAACAGGAATAGATTCGTAATGCTTTTGAACCTCTTTAAGTCTTACTTCAGTAATTTCACCTCCTTTATTACGATTTTCATGCTTACGACCAAGTCATTTTCAAACAAGACTGTTCCTTCAATGGCTTTGGTATTAGCTAAAGGCTCCATAGAACTCTTGTAAGTTGGCGCATTGCCGTAGAATCATTTAAGTTCAAGGGGGCAGGGGCAGGGGTTCTTGATACAAACGGGCTCTTGCTTTTCAGAGGCTACACTCTACCTGCTTTCACTGTTGTTACTTTATCAGCTTCAATTTCTTCTTGCGGTTGGTTGATTTTGCCAAACATTAAAAAGCATATTCGAAAAATCAAAAACAAAACCTATGCGATTGTATTGACGTCTTATTTTTTTTTTTTTCTTCCATCTAAAAACTATCTATTTTATTCTGATTTTTTTTATTCAAATCTCACAAATAAACTCCAATTATAACACTAGTGGCCATACTGGGCGATATACGCTTAAGCATTAGTCTCTAAAGAAGTTAAATTTTATTTAACCAAAGCAGCTTTAACAAACCAAACAAATTAGGGAATGTGCGGGTTAAAACTGTACTCTTATACTCTGGGAGGTATTGCACACCTATAAACAAGGATGTTTAGGGACATTTCAATTTGATTTCAACCAGCCCAGTATTTCCTTAGTAAATACCGGAAGCAATTCATACCTGCTTTTTCTATTTGTGCTTTAAATTCGTTGTTAAATCATAAGCGATGGCGATATACGTTCTGCAATTTCCGTAGCCACCATGATATACTCTTTAACTTAACAGACCCTCTTTCAGCTCACAGTCCCAAACTTCCTAAACGCATCGTGCCCTTTATTGAGTGTATTTTTTGCGCTTCCATTTAAGTTAATAACAGGATGTTTCTGTGCTGGCTAACATTTTCTGTGAAGTAGCATCTTGCTAGCCCAGTAACATTTTTAGAAAACTCAATAAACTTGCCATTTGCATTCAAGACAAATCCCTAAAAAGGAATATTATTTCTCTCTTCTGCATATTGTACTGCCTTTAATTTTACTTCAATACTCTCTCTCCAAACCTTGGAGCCACTAACAGAATCCATTTAAGCTTTTATTTTGTTGCTCATAATTTTTGACAGTAATATGTCCGAATGTATAGAACGTACCATTTACTTTTTTACTTCGTTAGGACTGCACCTGCATGTATACATGATTCTAAATGGCACTTATAAAGAATCTTGTATATTTCTACATATCTTACACCACCAAACCATAGTTACTTCGTGTTCGGGTTTTTAGCTGCTTATTTAAAACTGATTCCATAAACTAAATTTGGTACTTACCGGTATTCAGGCAAGGCCAATTTTTTGAAGGGCACGGGTCTAGGCCTTCTTCCTGCATTAAAATGGCACATCGTAAATAGTGATGCATCAATCCGATATGTATGCACAGCTTTCGCTTTACATTACAAAAAGGGCGTAATTTTTGTTTTTTTCATCAGAAATTTCATTAGCTTCTGTTGTACACACTAAATATCAGCATTTATAACCGCTTTCATGAGGTGTTTTTCTACAGAATGCTGTGTTGGTTTTGTTTTTAAACTCTCCTTGCCGCAGATAAAAATACGGTATTAAAGTTTAAATGAATACAATCCCATTGTGATCTCCTAATTCCCATAATACTGGCGAACCCGTTCTATGTAGGTGGTAATGATTCATACGCCAACAGTGCACCTCTTTCTGTAATGGACCAATTATCATAATCACGCCACTTTTTCCAGAATCTGGATGCGCTTTCTTTTATTTCATTGGTAGATAATGTGGGAACCACCGCACGAGTTTTTCCTAAAAAACTCTCCACGACGTTTTTGTCGTATAAACACTTTGGTATATCTACCGTCGTTACATTGGTAGCCTGTTTGACGCTTTTTACATTTTAAAACCTTTCGTAGTGCCCCTAATTAATCGAGACTTTCTGCACCATCGTCAGTAACAGTAACATTCTCCATGTATCATTAGGGATTTAAAGTCCCTGGATCTTATATTGAGTAGGGGTCAATTTTTGAAATGGTGGTTTTCATAGCCTCTGGCCTGCAAAAGTTTGCTAAGAGGCGGCGATGATAACCCTTGCAAGCGGGCGGATGGAAACCCCACCCGTTACGAAAATTTTTTGTCTGTGACATGAAGCGCTAGGTATGATTACTTAACGCAGGGCAAAAGTACCAATTGCACAAGCATGATACGGCCTATGTTAGTAAAATCTTTTTTGAACCTTTTTTATTAAAGCTTTCTAGGCCCATTTATTTTAATTTCGGTCATGCCCTAAGCAAGTTACCTAGCTTCCCTTCGGGAAACCCTGCTGTTGAAACCAATTAAATAGGGTTCAGGTAAGTTCACTAAAGTAACGGCCCTTTGTTTTTCAAAAGGCATTGTTGTAATGCGCAGAGCTCAAGTTAATTCCTTGAGGTATTGTGTTTTATACATTGTCTGTTCACATCGAGAATATATAAAAAGTTGCGTATTATTTTAATAATTTAAAAATTAGATTAGGTTTAAAACGACATTTCCAAATGAAAAAAATTATAAGAATTATTGTTTGTATCTTTATTTGAAGCGCATGCTTCTAATGATCGAGAGATCTTTTAGATGGCCATTTTTACAACTAAACAATGCCGCCTTATTGACCAATCAAATCTAGATAGGGCGGACGGTAGATGGTGGTTAGCGATACAACAGAAAATGAAGATGGGTTACCGGATCCCAATAATGCACTGCTCTTATTATAGTGCCTAAACAAACTACACAGACTTCGGATGCATGAATGAGGGTGACTGTGATGCTGACGGTCTTAAAACGCTTTGGAAAATTACAGATAAACAACCTTTAAAAAAGCCGATTCTGTGGAAGGCATGGGTGCTAGATTGGCGTGAGAAAACTGACGGGTCACTGACCCTTCAAAAGCCCGATTCAGATCAGGATGGGGCTCAATGAACCGGAACGGAGAACGAGTTGACGGTCGACCCCATTAGTGGCAACGGGCCTACAAGAGCCATCCATTAGGTTGGTTGCAAATACAGTTAAGATGGACTACTCGGCTCCAGATTATACAGGTGTTGCAACCCAAACCTGCTTTCAATAAACCGCAGCTCTAATATAGTGAAAGGGGAGTGGACAATAGTGGGGAGTTTTGGTACTCACAGTGTCGGAGTCGAAAAAAAAATGAGGCCTACAGAGCAAACGACTACAATCCCTAAAGTTCCCTATTGTGTAAAATCTATACCTATGCTACGAAATCTAAATTGCGGCTCTTGTTGATGGGGTGATGGTGTAAACGATGGGAATCTCGACAAAAGGCGGATTGCGACAAGACCCCCTAGGTAGAGCTTGAAACGTTATATCAATTGGACGTGAACGTGAGTAGTGCGAACGGCCTCAATTGCTCTCTTGCTAAGACTATCCGTTTCTCGCATTGATGTTTGCATTTGTCGCAAGCAGACTCATGGTGCCAAATAAACGAAAAAGGATTGTCCTGAAGGGCGACCTGCCGCTCTAGGCTATTTCCCGGCAAATGCGGGGTACATGGTCTCACCTTTACCCAACCCAGTTTCCGGGCAGACAGACTTAAAGAAATCTCCCAGCTTTATACTTTCAGATGCGGGACGGTCGATAACATGGTACAATAAAAATGTTTCTTTTAAGTTTTATCGTGGATGATATTTCCGCAGGTAATAGAAGGAGGTATCAATAACTTAATAACAATTATCTACGTATAATATAGCAGGATATACCTAAAAACTTCTTAATAAAGCTACAAATAAGCATCATTGTTGTGTGCTTTAATTACTAAATAC
>Ga0163217_1028518_pt1 | contig 14681 bp, 17 predicted proteins | sample SynspAceP_FD_185933 | JGI IMG/M metagenome (GOLD analysis project Ga0163217, IMG submission 185933) | Saline lake microbial communities from Ace Lake in Antarctica - Synechococcus sp. Ace-P (PacBio error correction) | ecosystem: Environmental > Aquatic > Non-marine Saline and Alkaline > Saline ... | reverse complement strand
CAGGTTTGGCAAGGTTGAGCGGCTTATTGCCGGACGACAAGCAAGGGCGACAACACAAAAGTTTCATTATTTCGTTGAGTAGTCGACAAAACTATCTTAAATTGCGCACAACATTGACTTAAGGCCTCTATAGCGATTTACAGTTTGGCGACACTATCGAATTTATTATGAGTGAATATGAGTGAGAGTCAGCAAGGTTTGGCGGGGGGTTTTTTTTATTTTTTCAATTTGGGGGAAACCCCACTCATGACCCCAAAGAAGGCGCACGCTTGGCGGTTGGTTAATTCACAATTGGCAAAAATACCAATAACGAACTTCTTTTACTGCAAAAAAATTTAAACGAATGTCATTGAGGATTTTATCCAAGCAAGGTAGAATCGGACGCCCTTTAGAATATTGATGTGGGATATCTGTTCGTATGGCCCAATTAAAGATTACGATAAGCTTCGTGCGCCGCTAAAAAAGCGGCTCCACCACCACCTTAAAGTTTCCTTACCTTGGATTCGATCGTGATTACCCTGCTTTGGTTGCGGGTATTTGCTATTTTTTGTGGCTATTAAAGGCACATCGCCAAAGTCAATGAGGAATTATCTGGTTAGTGAGGCCTTAAGCCTGCAACAGTAGATGCATGTACCCGACATTTGCCCAAAGATGAATGGGAGTTTATCAACAGTTCCTTACCGAGTATTACGTTGAATGGATGTTGAAGAGCAAGTTAAATCTACCGTGCGCTATCTCATTGCAATTTGTGGCTCGTTTAAACTGGGTTCTCCAAGCGGAACAGGCTTAAAGCAAATCGCCTTTCAGGTTTAGAAGCGGCAAGTGCGTAAAAAGTGAAGGTAAAGCTCATGGTACCGCCGTCATTTTGGGCCCCTATGATAGTAAGCGCAAATGCAGAGCCCGACCGCCAATCACTACAAAATTCTAAAATCAAACGGCTGCCAAATCTGAATTGGAATTTGTAAACCAAAAATAAACTTGCGAAAAGTGAGCTTGCGGAAGACTAAATTTTCAAGTTTACGTTTGTTTCTCTTTGCGTTTTTTTTCAAAAGTAACTGCAAAGACGCTGAGCGCAGGCGGAAATCTTAAATTCAGAAGGGCCTTTTTGGTCCTCTCCCTCTTTATTTACTATTCAATTTACCCAGTACTGCCAACTCAAATCAAATCGCGCCATTCGCCCGGCGCTAGATCACCAAGACTGGACTGACCCAAATTTTGCTCACGAATGTAGGCTACAACATGATTTACCACAGGCAGCAAAACATACGGCGCAACTTGATGGTACTTGCCTTCATTGTTCAAGGTTACTTTGGCGTTTGTGTATCAATGATTTCTAATTTAGCTGGGCAAGCAAAGGCTCGGTTTCACTGATCAACTGCACACCGGCCAGCAAATTGCCTTTCATGATTTGTCATTGTCTAGGCTTTTCTGACGTTGACATATTAGGACCTTATCGACATGTTGCGTAGGTGATGTAAGCTTGCTGAAAACTAAGGCCGACTTGGTCAGTAATCAAAATCAAGCCCAGTGGTATCTTATCAAGGCGTTCCCACAACTTCACTACTTGCGGAATTTCTGGCTTGCCAGAAGCGGTAAGAAGCGTAGATACGCTGTTCCTATGATTCATGACTGCATACATAGTCTAGTGGTTTATTGAGCATAATGAGTATGTCACCCAGGAGGATCCGTGGCGGTGGGTCAACCAGAAGGACTGTAGGGTCGACCTTTTTGTGAAGCATTTTTGGCCAATTCGCCATTGAATCCGTATTTACGTTTGTCGCGTATCCAAATATCGAACTTCAGCGACGGAGCAATATCCCAGATTACTTAAGGCTTGGTCCAAACGTTGAGCTACGGTCATTTATTTTCTCAATGCATAAAATTAGCTTCTAAAGTTTACATGGTTTAGTGGCTAATCTTTCCTATCTTATTTTGGTTAAGGGCACTATTACGGCAAAATTTTTGCTAGTTATGTTAGGGCAAACCGAATTAATTCTTGCAAAAAAGGGCAATACATGCAATCCAAAGAGCATAGGTGGCAAAACGATTGAACAGGCTTTAGCTGAACTGTCTTGATATGACAGAGGGGTACAGTTGTGACGCAAGAAGCTGATTACGCGCGCGAATGGCTAAAGCCAAGCTTATTTGTATGCTTGAAACACAATTATTGCGGCTATTTTTCTTAATGCAGGGACTAATCTTTGTTATTCCACGGTATGCGCTGGTATGCCTAGTGATCGCATGGTGGGTGCATTTTGCCTGCTCAGGAGAAGTTGGTTTATATTTGCGCCACTTTTTGAAATTGACAGCTTGCACGGGCTATATGGTCATCCCCGGTGTAATAAGAGCTGGCAAAGAGCACGAGAGTCCTTTACGCACTGCTTTGTTAAAATCATCGCGCGAACTAACTAGCGAACCACAAAGCAAAAGTCGGCAATCGGACGAGTCCACGTCGTTTTTTATTGGTGGATGGTATTTTGCAGCAAAACAGGCGGGTATTAGTTTAATTAACGCAGTGAAGTAACGCTCATTGCCGCATGCATAAATCTGCTTCAGAATATTGCTTTTTTTTTTCCCTTGATTCAGCGGGCGATGGACATGACGATTAAGCGTGCATAAAGCTACAGCTAGTTATTTCTTAGGGAAGGATATCACTAAAGGAAGTAGAAAGCATTTTATCAATCAAGCCCATAAAAAAGGTAGGTGCTTGCAATGGTTCGCACTTTTGTATTGTTACTGTTTGGTAAGGCACGTCTTTTCCACATGGCGTTTAAAGATCCGCCAAATTCTGCAGAAAGATTGACCTAGTATGATTGATTACGGCTGTTCAATGCATGGCTATGTGTCAGATATTTACGCGCACCTTACAATAATTTGGCACGGCCAGCGAAAAACAATATCCCGTATTGGATAGTGAAAAACGTGCTCAACAAAAGCCGCGTTTGCGGCAGCATCAATCGGCACGGCCGTGTGGCGATGTTTGCATGCAGCGGCTCGAAGAGCCATCCTTGAACAAGATGGCCTTTGGGCCTGATTACACACTACCCGGTTTACCCATCGCACGGGTCACGGTATCGGTTATGGATAATTCCACGAATGGCCTACTTAGTGAAAAATAATCCACTGCCTTAGCCAAAAGGAATGTGTTTGCAGTAACGAGCCAATTGGATAGTGGTGACTGGCGAATTTGGGGGTGAGTTAGAAGATCATTTTTATATGAACGGACACAGGGCCCTGCTTGGTTTTAGGTTTACGTCAAAATCTATTTATGAGCCTTTCGCTTAAGGCTAGGATTATCTATTACTCAACCTTGTGTCATGGTATCTTAGGCAATTTAAGGTTAGTGTTGCTGGTGGCCTATTAGTCTAAATTGGAAAGGCAAAATTGTCGCATTAGATGCAAGGTTAGGGGGTTGTTACATTAGAGACTGCAGTTCAATTTTTTTCAAATAGGCAAAACTCGCTTGCTGTCGATGACTTATATTTTACAAAAATTTATTAATTCAGCATCGTCGCTTTTTTGAAGAAATTTACATAAAGTATAAATAAAACTCCAAGGCCAACACTTAGGTAAAGTAACCAAGCCAATTGCAACGATTAAGTTGCCTCTTGTATGGCCAAACGCTCTGACCGGTATGAATCAAATAAAATATCCTCCAAAGAAAAACTGCCGCTATACATAATCAGCAATCATGAATACCAGCTTCCCAAATGAGTTCTATTTTATATGGATAGCTCGTTTTTATCTTAAGAGCTCTTATCCAGGATAACCATAATAATTTGTCAAGAATAACTGAAGGCCTGTGCCGTTATGGTTTTGATTTTGCTGTCGATGCCAGCATTGCTACAGCTGTTTAATCGGGCTTCTGCCATTTCGTTTGGTTCGCTCATTAAATAAAAGCTATAGTTGATTGGCGCTGAAAAATAATACATTTCCTCCCCACATCTAGGCCATAGTGCGCTGTTATAGCGATAAGTCCTTATAGTAAGCGTTTAACCGACAAGCTATTTGTTCTTGGAAAATGTTGAGGAAGTCTAATGACTACTATTGATCCAAGTGCGCCGAATAATCAGTGTCATTGCTGGAGATGGCCAAGTATCTCTCGGTAATACAGTTAATGGAAAAGGCAATGCTAAAAAAGTACGTCGCCTTATTCACAAAAACAAAGTTATTAGCCGGTTTTGCTGGTTGGCACCGCGGATGCTTTCACTTTGTTTGAACGTTTTGAAACAAAATTAGAGATGCATCAAAGGCAACTTAATCGTTGCACTGTTGAGGCTGGCAAAAGATTTGCGTACCGATCGTATGTTTGCGCAAACTCGAAGCACTGTTGGTGGTAGCTGACGAAACAGCGTCTTTTATTATTACTGGGTAAGGGTGATGTGGTTTGCAAGCCAGAGCAAGACCTATTCGCCAGTAGGGTCCAGGTGGAAATTATGCGCAAGCGGCAGCCACTGCTTTACTAAATTGAATACCGACTTGTTCAAGCCAAAGGAAATTGCTGAGAAAAGTCTGACATTGCGGTGAATCTGCGTATTTACCAAACCATCATATTACGTGAGTTACTCGAATTACTAAATTAGCGACTGCATGTTTGCAATCGATAGTGCATTTGCAATCACTTAATTATGCTTACAGAATATAGGGTTTGAAAATTCATGTCAGAAATGACCCCAAGGAGAAATAGTTCACGAATTAGATTGCCATATCATTGGCCAGAAAAATGCCAAGCGCGCAAGTTTTCTATTGCCCTACTAATTCGCTGGCGCAGATGCAGTTACCCTTAGAACTGCGTCAAGAAGTGACGCCTTTAAAAAAACATACTAATGATTGGTCCAACAGGTGTGGTAAAACGGAGATTGCGCGTCGTTTAGCCCAAGGTTAGCTATGCCCCAGTTTATCAAAGTTGAAGCGACTAAGTTCACGGAAGTAGGTTATGTGGGCAAGGAAGTTGATTCAATCATTCGTGATCTAGCTGATATCGCAGTGAAAAATGACCAAAGAGTAGGCTACATTCGCGTGAAAATTTTCGCGCCGAAGAAGGCAGCAGAGGAGCGTATCTTAGATGCCTTTATTTACCTTCTGCTTTGAAAATTTTGTGGTGATAAAGACCAAGAGCAAGGTAAAAAAATACCCGTTCAGATCTTCCGTAAAAGTACGTGAAGGACTTGCTGGATGACAAGGAAATAGGAAAATGATGTAAATGCGCCGCAAATCGGCGTTGAATCATGCACCTCCTGTATGGAAGAAATACTAACCAGCTACAAGCATGTTTCAAAATCTAAAACTCTGGCTCTTCCAAGAAAAAGAAAACCCTTAAAGATTAAAGATGCCTTTAAGTTACTAGTTTGGGAGGACGAAGCCGCTAAGTTGGGTTAAATCAGGAAGAACTCAAGCAAACCGCGATTGAGGTCACGTTGAGCAAAATTGGCATCGTCCTTTTTGATGAAAATAGACCAAAACTGCAAACGTGAGGGTGGTGGCAGTAGTGCGGTGTATGTATCGCGCGAATGGGGCAACGTGATTTGCTGCCCATGGTTTGAAGGTTGCACTGTTTCGACTAAAAACACGGCATGGTAAAAACTGACCATATTTTGGGTTTATTGCCTCTGGTGCTTTCAGATGTTGCAAACCTTCAGATCTATATTCAGAATTACAGGGGCGTTTGCCCATAAGGGTTGATTGACTGCATGACAGCCCATGATTTTGTCAGATTTTAACGAGCCAATGCCTTTCTCTTACGAACAATATGTTTGCCCTTGATGAAAAACAGAGGATGTGATGTGACGTTTACCGAAGAAGCATTTGAACGGATTGCCAACGCAGCGTGGCAGGTCAGATGAAACGCACTGAAAAACATGGTGGCTCGTCTCGTCTACATACCGTGATGGAAAAACTGATGGAAGATATTTCTTACGATGCTTCTGAAAAAAATGGTGATCGTTAATCATCGACGCTAACTATGTAACGATCACCTCGATAAAACTAGTGAAGATGAAGATTTTAAAGCCGTTTTTATTTGCTAATAATTTCTTGAATTATCTGAAATTCTCAATCCACTCCAATTAGAGTGGCATTTTACTATTAATCGGCCAATATAAAGTTTGCCATTTTAGTGGACATCGATTAATGGGTTCATCGCTGCTAAAATGTTTGTTACCTAAAATGCCAATAAGGCGTTTTTTATCTGTTTGACATTAAACAGCGCTCATTAAGCACTAAAATCAGTTGGTGAAAAAATCATTGATAGTTGTTCTACTTCCAAGGATAATCTGCCCCATCTTTTGAGTACTTTCATGGGTAATTCAAACTCCCTGTGCTATGACACTTTTTGCCTTGAGGGTGGTTAACTAACTCAAGCCAAATTGGCGTCAACGCAGTCTCATCAAAAATAGTTCAGGGTTCCCCGTACGACTAATAGGTGACTAGGTTATTTACCTAAACTGAGGCAATCCACAAGACTAAACCAAGGGCTGATTTGTCCATTAAAGAATCGTCTCGTTAATTTTTAGTGGTCTTATTAGCCATTCCTTGATTCATTTTGATCTCGGGAATTAAGCAAGCGCGAATTTTTCACGTCCAACATGCCACCTAAACTCGTCAAAGCATCATATCCATCAGTCCCATCACTTCAGCTTCAAACTGTCCAGATGAGTCGTTTGTGATAAATCGATTTGTTGATTTTTAAAGCTGCTTTTGGCCGATGGAAAATTGTTTATATCTAGCGTAAAGGTCTCAAACTTTCCCCGTTCTGCCTTATGCATCACCAATGCGTAGCCAACAATTTTTGTCTTGGTTTTGTGATATGCCAAAAACACTCAGCTTGTTAGTATCAATTACGGTACCTGTCGCCCCTGTATCAAGGAACAAATGTAAGCGTTAATTCCATTTATAGAGGCTTGCATTGTCGAGATGGCCATCTTCGGTTTTTGCTGAGAGGAAACAATCTCCCATTTTTGCAAAGCTTAAAAAACGATGAAGTTGACAGAATGGGGCTAAATATAAAAATGCAAATTTTTTCAAAGGAAAAATATTTTCTTTTAACTGATGGGGAATATCTCTGATACACTGGTCGACTAAAAGTTCTTTTGCGACCATTCCTTATAAGTGTTGTTTCATGGGTTTTTTACTAAAGTCTTGCCGAGAGTAATTGAAAGCGACACATTAATATGTAATAAAAGTTTACAATTACAAAAGGTGGGCCAAAATAAGCCTAGCCTAACTTACTACTAGTCACACGTGGAAGGCTTGCCACACGGCGCTAAATAGTTCATAATGCTTGATAAAGTTTAGTAAAAGAGCTTCCTTCAATGTCCTAAGAAAACCAACCATTTAAGCATGCACAATCTGCAAAAGATTATCCCCAAGCTGGCTTGCGTGTATTTTGCGCTTGCAATAGTTTATCGACCGGTGCCCATTCTGTTGAGGTGTGACCGCACAAGAATTAGCATCTCACTGTGCACTTCTTAGCGCTTGATCCTGAGGCGCGGATGGCCAGTTTTGGCTGTGCGGGTATATTCAAGGCTTTATCGATTGGAGCCATCGCAAACCGATGCCCGTATGTTATGCTCAATGCCGAAAATTGCCATATCTGGCGATGAGGACCTTCGCAGGAAACGGGCGATTGCCACCCGTATGCCAGGCCGCGTTGACCGTTCTCGAGCAGAAAAACTAGCAGGCTTTGCCTCGGTGATCGCTACCACTGCGTGAAGATAAGGTTGTATTGTTGTTAGCTGATCTGGCAGCTGATCTAGCCACTACAGTACAAGATGAGCCGGCTTATGGAAGTTGTTCTATAAAATCACTAATGAAAAAATTACCCCTTGCACGCAATGAAACTAATCTCAACTAGGTATTGTTGCTTCAGCGGGCGAAGCACGACTTTCGTCTGTTCTACTTTTGTGCTTGGTTCTCGCAATCTCTTGGCTTGCTCTGCGTCAGGTCGTGTTAATTATAAACCCCTTGTTATTTGGTTTGGCGCATTTCTCCTGTTTGCTTGAGCGTTTATTCTTGCGCATCGCATGGGATTTTTCCCGCCATCCATGACGCTTTATTGAGACTTTTGCCCCGTTCTGCCAGGTTATTGGTTATGGCTGCCTACGAGAGATTATTATTTCAAGTATTGACGTAGCAAAGCTGATTTTAAAACCTTCTTTACCTATAAGCCCAACCGGTTGTATCGTTGTTGCAGCCGAAGCCAAAACTGACGTGGGCCAGGTGATCCTCCGGTAATTTCTATTACTTTGTCTCCGGGCACCGTTAACCTTAGATGGCACGAGGGCAAAATTTAATCATTGCCTGACCATTGGAAAAGTGCAAGGGAGGTTACAAAAAGGTGAGGCCAATCGCCGAGCCCGGCTCTGGAGCGTAAATAAGCATGATAAGTCGTTTCTACGCCTTTTGATAACCATGCGTACTAGCCTTAGTGCGCGCCCTGGGATGGGGCCAAGGTTTACGACCGCGTATTGGGCGGTTTAACGTGTTCGGTACCAAACAGTATTGTTGTGGCCTGTTATTGCATTTCTGTATGGTCGCCTGATTTTCTTGATCTCGCGCTGGCCTCGCTCTGGTAAATATGGTCGGGCATTCTTGCTGTACTCGAATATTTCCAAAATCGCGCCAGAAGAAAAACTCGAGGTCACAAGATTGATGATCTCTTACTGGATATTCTAAGTTGGATTCCTACTTGTCTAGGCGGTGCGTGCGTCTTTAATTGGTGGTATTGGTGGCCTACGCCTGCCCCAAAACTTTTATGCCAGAATTCATGCCGCCAGCTGACTGATACCATGGGAACGATTTTAATTTTTGTTGGGCATGATTGCTCAAGCCGGTTTGTCATTTAGCTACTGAAGCTATTCGCCTTCATGTTATCCTGTGCTGACCGGCCCCACGGCTACTTATGCCTTGGCCCAATACGGCATTATTATCTGGTTCTTAAAACCTGACGCAGGAAGCGCGAGCGACGAAACCGAGGAGGGACGTTCCAAAAATGATTATTTGTTTTTGCAGTTTTCCTACTCACTTTGGCTTGGTTCATTACCGCGATAGCCATAGTGCGTGCCAAAGGACTTGTTCGCGCTGTCATTGCTGACATCTATATTTAGTTTACTGTATGGCAGCCAACTTTTTTATTTTAGACGCTTGCTGATGTCGCGCTAACCGAAGCCGCAGTAGCGGGTCGGGTGTGACAACGGTTTCATCTTTTGGTGCCTTGTCGTTGACCGATGATCGAGAGAAAGCCTCGAGAAAAGGGAGCGGCTGGATAGCTTTAGTACAGTGGGCTGTGCTCGCCTGCTGATCATTTTACGCCACCTTTGACAAAACCACGGCTGTTGGCGACCCTGATGCGCCGGATACACCAACACGTGGCGCCCTGGTATTTAGAAAAAACCCTGAATATATTGATATTCTAATGTGGTCACCGCCCATCTTGGGCAGCTGTTCGTGGGCCTACGATACACTAGGCGAAGTCTTTGTTGTTTTTGCTGCTTGTATTGGTGTTTTTATTCATTCTTGGGGTGAGCCCGCAAGGAAAACCAAAGAAGTGCCCGAAAAAGACATGTGGCCTAACGTTCATTCACTTGATACCCCAAGTAGTCCGGCCGACTGGTGATACCGTTTATCGTGCTATTTGGGGTCTTTATGGTGCAATTTCCATGGCGAGTACGGGCCAGGTGGAGGTTTCCAAGGCAGCGCTATTATTGCCCACTGCGTTTCATTTTTGTGATGCGCTGCTCGAAGGCGAAGCTTCACTCTGCGTGCAATACCTCGGTCAGTTGTTTATTAGGCATTGTTTGTTGGCGTTGCACTTTTGTATGGCGGGTGGGGCGTTGGCTGTATGTTGCTGGGCGGCTCTTTTCTAGATTACTCCGTGCTGGCTGCAGATCCGTAGTTGGGCAAAAACCCCCCCCCCAAATTTTTAGGTTTTTTAATTATTTGAGGCCGGCGTTGCATGGCAGAAAAGTTTGTGGTGCGCGCTATCTATTTACCATGCAATTCGCCGCCCGTGAGAGTATGTTCATGAATCTTTTTAGAACTGCTGGGCTATTTCAATTTATTGGTGTTCGCTATCATTTTGACGTTGGACTGTATGCTGAATTATAAGAATAACTTGATCAAAAAATTGATTGGTTTATCTATTTTCAATCGGCCGTTTTTCCTGATGTATATCACGATGGGACAAGTGGAAGGCGAACAGCTCCAATTTTCATTACAAGAGGTGTGGAAAGATCAGATATTTTCAAATCCTTTGCTCCAGGTTCTAATATGACGGCCATTGTTGTAGCGTATCTACCTTAGCAACTGGGCTTTAGCCCTCGTGGTACGCATCAATGAATTGTTATGGCACGATAGAAGAAAACGAAATTTTGGACGTCCGATTGACTTACTATGGATTTATTAGCCCACCTGCTGCTCTGGCAAGTTGTGTTACCCGATGTTATCGGCACCACCATCGTTATGTTAACAAACCACGAGGACTCGCATGGGGCTGGGGCGACTGCGGTTGCACTTGGGAAGCTTTCCATCGCCGTACACTTACTTTGGCGGTTTTAGGATGGCAAACCATCGAATATTGCTATGGGTGGTTGGCCCCGCTCCTTTTGGTATTACCGCATCCGTTGATGCCTTTAGCGCACTGATTGCTGTTGGTGGTGACGGGAGCGAGGCTGCGGGCCTGCTTGCGGACTAAACCCAGCATCGATTCAACAGATTGAATCCGCCCCGCCAGCCCCTGTTTTTATTCTGCTTGCTTTTGGCCATGTCTGGCCTAGTAGGCTCGTGGTTGCAGCTGACGGCCTTTAATTATCTTGTATTATGGAAAATATCATCCCACTGGCTAGTTACATATTTAATTTAGCAGGTTGGGTTTTTTTTTTTTTTTCCCCCAAAACCCGTCGTGCACTACCAGCGGTTTTTAAATATCTGATTATGGGCACCATAGGTGCCAACGGTTTTTACCTGATTGGTGTGTGGACTTATTTACATGATGACCGGCACGCTTTCAACCTCGCCGATTATGGAAGCACGCATCGGCGACTGACCGTATTTAAATCGATATCGTTGCGGGCTGGATTCATCACTATTGGTTTAGCCCTCAAAGCCGCTGTATTCCTCTGCATGTCTGGGTGCCAAACGCCTATACACATGCGCCGCACATGGTTGACAGTCTTTTTGGCTGCTTGTTGCGACCAAGGTGGCACTTTATGTACTGATCGTTTTGACTAACATGGTATGCAAGCCAATCTGGTTGATCACGCAGTACCAGTTTGCCCTTGTTCGCCATGCCGCTGGCAATTTTAGGCCATCTTTGGTTGGTCTGCTGTTTGCAATGTTTCGAAGGACACCTTAAAAGATACTCGCTTTCATCGTCTATTTGCCCAAATTGCTATATTTTACTCGGTCCAGTTTTGTTAGCGTGGCAGGTCTCAGTTCCAGTGCAATTGCACCTGTTTCAAACCCATGCGCTGGCAAGGGGGGCTTATTCCTTGCCGTGGCTTGTTTGGCCTTATCAATTATCGCGATTTACGTTAAGTCAACTGGGCGCGTGGCTTTCTACTCGAATGCCTTGGACTTGCGCCGGCTTTTGTGGTTGTGTGGTTAAGCTTAATAGGGGTGCCGGGCACGCAGGCTTTATTAAGGCAAATGGTTGCTTATTAATGCTGCCCTGCAAAAGTCGTCCTTGGGTGGCACTAGTTTGCCATTATTCTAATTAGCTCTTTAAGGCGGTTGTTTACATTCTGGCGCATCGTGGAAGCTCTTTATTTTTCAGCGCCAGTTCGAAGGAAGCGCCAATATCTGAAGCACCCATGCAGTTGCTAGTCGTTCCGGTGTGGTGGCGATGATGAATATTTTACCTTTTGGACTGTTTTCACAAGATACTCCGCTTTGAGCTGGCAAAATAGTGCTGCAAGCCATACTCCTGGAGGCGCGCAATGACACCAGAAACAGCAATGTTGGTGGCCATTGTCTGCCGCTAGTCGGTGCTTTAGCCTATTGCCCTTGCTGGGGCGCATAGGACCAAATATCCGGAGGCCGCGAACGGCCATTTACTTCGGTATTCTTTTGATCTGGGTTGGTTTGGGGATTACTACCAACTATATTGGCGCGCGGGACGACCCACTGTAGAAGTCAGGTCAGGTAAGCCAGGCCTAAGCATCGCTTTTACAGTTGAAAACCGCTGGGTATGCTGTTTGCGGCATTAGCATCCGGACTTTCGGTTCTATTAATTCAATTATATTCCGTTGGCTATATGCGCGGCAACAAAAGAGAGAAAAATCAAACTCGATTTTTCGCCTGCTTTGCACTCCGCCCTTCTGCCACCATGGGTATCGCTTTTGCCGGTAAACCGTTTACCTTATTTCTATTCATTGCAAACTGCTTAACGCTTTCTACCTATCCTTTGGTTGCTCACAAAGGCGACCCTGCTACTGTTGCGTCAAGCGAGGGAATTTATTTGGGTGTTACTACTTAGCACCTCCATCGGTTTTTTTAACCTGCCATTTATTTGGAACTTACAGTGTCGCAGCCACTGGCGACTTTACGGTTGGCGGGGATACTCGCCGGAAGTTTAAATGTTCCGGAATTGGCTTGCTACTTAGCCACTGTTGTTGTTTTGGGTATAAGGTAAAGCAGCGGTAATGCCTGCTGCACAAGTGGTACCGGGCGGCGATTGGTGGCTCCAACACCCGTAAGCGCCTTTGCTGCATGCCGTAGCGGTGGTTAAAGCTGGGTCTTTACTATACCAAGATTAATAGTTTACATATTCGGCATTGAATTCTTGTTTGACGCACCAAGCGTCGCAGTGGCTGTGTATGCGGCTGCTTTCACTATCATTACAGCAAGTATTTGTGGCCTTGCGGCAAACTAACATAAACGGCCTATTGCTTATTCCACTATTGCTCAGCTTTCTTATGTGGTTATTGGCTGCAGCCATTCTTAAGCCCCTAGCTGAAGTGGGGAGCCCTCCTGCATATGGTCGCTCACGCTTTTTTGGTAAAGATAACCTTATTTTTGCGCTGGGCGCCAATTTATGTTGCCTTCTAAAAAAAACCGAAAATCATCAATTACGCGGTATTGGCAGGACGCATGCCGGGACCATGCCGGCATTTACTATTGGTGCGCGCTCAGTATGATCGGGTGGGTGCACCTACGCTGCGCTTTGTGTCTAAATGGTATATTTTGGGCTGGCGCATTTTGAAGCGATAATCTGGTTTGCCGTATTCCACCATTATGCCAGTACTGTACTTAACGCAGCGTTATTTTTTGCCTATCTTGTACATGGCCTGGTTGAAACCGCGAAAAAGAAGGTGGTAAAAGAACATGGGAGAGGCGCGTTTTTAGCCGGTGCTGGCTTTGGTTTGACTGCCGTACTGACACTTTGCTGTTCTTTTTGTTCAATTGGCCAGTACAATCGAGTTAGAAAGCCAAGTAGTGCAGGGGGCTTCAACAAATAATGAATGATGAAAAACAAACTAATTGGTTGGTGCGACCATTCTACTATTTCGCAAAAACTGTGGAATTTGGTTTCAGTTGTCTGTGTTAACCCTGTTAGTACTGGCGCAGACCGAATATACGTTAAGGGGTATTTCGGTTTGATGCGTTTTTTGTTTTTGGTGCAATTTACGGTATTTGCCAGCTGTTTAGTTATGGTACTGGTAGAAATTGTTAGGCCTTGTCCTCAAAACGCCCCCCAAGACTATTTACGATATTGAATTGCAGGATTTGACACTCCTGAGCCAACAAACGACAAGATCGGTTGATGAAACATGACAAGTAAAGGGGGCAACCATGGTGTTTGACTTTTTCCCCCCTGCATTTTTCCTACTAATTGCCGCTGTGCTGATAGGGCTTAGTAAGAGGCCACGCACAACGCTGTTATATTAGGTTGCGCCCGCTAATTACCTTATGGGCAATTTGGCAGATACCCGATGGCGTTCAGAGAGTACGGTTAAATTTCTCTCGTACAATATTGAACCAGTTGAAGGGGTCCGCTTAAGGACGTTTATTTTGCTACCGTGTTTTGGCGATTTTATGGTTTTTGTCGGTGGTCTCCATATTCTTTTCGGAATAGGGCGCGTTGGTATGAACTTGCTGCCGCCCTTTTGCCTTATGCAGGCGGGCGCTATTGGTGTGTGTTTTGCTTGAGTGACCTCATTACCCTTTTCTTAATTGGGAACGATGTCAATTATTTTTCGACCATTGTGGTCTGTGTGGCGGTTACCCCTGGGGCTCCGAAGCTGCCGGAATTACGCTTATGCCATTATTTTGGCACCTTTTGGGCGGTTGTAATACTTAAAAGTTGGCATAGGAAGGCGTGGTCGTTGGTACCGGGGTCTATTCCAGGATTCCAGCCGGATGCTAGCCACTGGATTTTGCCACTTTGGATGATACTTAATTGTGGCATTTTGATTTTTAAAAACGGCTTGCAGCCCCGCCTGGTTATCGGGCTTGGTTAGCTGGATTTTTTGGCCTATTCCGGAATCCCAAGTTCCCCCTACGTCTCTGTATTTTCCTTCGGGGGCATTTCAACGAACTTTTTTTTAAAAACTGGGGCCCGGTTTATTAAGCCCTTTAGATTTTTTTTTTCCTTGATTTATTTTTTCCAGGGTTGGAAACCACGTGGCTGATCGAGTCTTGGTCTGTTTTGGTTATTTGTATGGCATCAATCTATGCATCTCTTC
>Ga0163217_1012614_pt1 | contig 14681 bp, 22 predicted proteins | sample SynspAceP_FD_185933 | JGI IMG/M metagenome (GOLD analysis project Ga0163217, IMG submission 185933) | Saline lake microbial communities from Ace Lake in Antarctica - Synechococcus sp. Ace-P (PacBio error correction) | ecosystem: Environmental > Aquatic > Non-marine Saline and Alkaline > Saline ... | reverse complement strand
TAGGCAACAAGGCGCGCGGGAGGAGGCCAGGCTTTTTTGCGGTCCATTCCCAGCTACGCCGCTTACGGGCCTCCACGCGGCGATTCGTATTCCCCACCGCCGTGGCTTGGATTTGGCGCTCAGCCTGAGCAAAGCCGCTAAACCAGGCGTGTAAACCGCTGGCCCGTTGGCGCTGCTGGGGATCGAACCGGCGGCAATCGTGCGGATCGCCAGCGGCCCTCATGGCTCACCGTCAAAGCCATGGGCTCCAGCCGCGCAGGCCCATCCACCTCCAGTTGCCCTGATCCTCATCGGCGGCAAAGCGGCGGGGGCCATCCAGCGGTTCCTCCAGGCTCAAGCTGTCGAAAGTTTCAATCCGGAAATTCGCACATTTCAGCGCTGAATGATTTGGCGGCGCAGCAACACCTCTGATCTGAACAACCAGGCCCCTCTCCACCGGCAGCTGGCGGCGCGAGGGCGGCGTAGTAGCCCTGAGATCCCGCTGGTTCTGGTGAACAAGCGGGGTACTGGCTGATCGCCGTGACGCCGATTCGCGAGCGATCAAGCTCACCTCGGTTGGGTGTAACCCTGGAAATTCCCGGTGCAGGACGTCCTTGGCCTGCCGCCGCTGCCAGGCTGTCGCCGGGCAGGGGCAAAATGGTCCATTGCGGGATGGCGATGTAGCCATCGCTGGTGAAGGCCTCGTAGGCGCCCTGCCAGCAATCCGCACCCGCTCTCGCTGGCTGGGCAGGATCATTCGGCGGCGATCTTGACGGCTGCAATTGGCAAGCTTGCCCGGGTAGGTATGGCGAAGCTGAACAGCGACACCCGATCCGGCTCAGTCCCTCCACTAGGGCGATGTGGTGGCGAAGCGCTCCGGGTCTGAAGTGGCAAAGCCGCAGATCAGATCACCATTCACACTCTCGAAGCCGCCTCCCCGCATCCAGGCCATCGCCGGCGCAGTTGATCGACAGGCACAATTCCGGTTGGACGGCCGCTTGCACCTGGGGATCGGCGTCCTGGATGCGAAAGCTGATGCGCGTTGAACCCCAGCCGCCCGCAGGCCCTGCACCTCATCGCGGGCTGAGGAACTTCTGGGTTCACCTACGATCGAGGCCTCCAGGTCCGGGCCAGGTCGAAGTGCTGCTCGATCAGGCCCAGAGCTTGGGCCTGTTCGGCCAGGCTGAGGTAGTTGGGGTGTTGCCGCCGCCCCAGTGCAGCTGGCCTAGCCGCCGGCGCTGGCTCCGAGCACTGCCGATGAGCTCCAGGTTCCCGGCCAGAAGCCTGCAGGTAGGGGCCCACCACCTTGGCGGGCCTGCCTGGCTGGTGATCCTTGCAGCCGCAGTACCAGCAGGCGTTGGCGGCAGGAAGGGGATGTGGACGTAAAGGGAAACGTCGTCCGTGCTGGGCTCCCCAGCTCCGCTGGCAAGCTCTGCCGCTCCCACCTCGAGCTGTGGAAGCTGCGGCGGTGGCGGTACTTGGTGTAGCGGGGAACGGGGCTTGTCGTGCTTGAGCAAACAACTGCAACGGATCGAGACGCTCAGGAGTGGTGGCGGTCAATGGAGTGGCGGAAAGCGGCGGACGCGGTTCAGGGGGGCGTGGGCTTGCGGGACGTGATCAGTCAGGCTTCTCCCCACCTGTTGCCAGTCGGGCCAGCAGGCGCTGGGGTGTTCCTGGAAAGGCGACCACGGTCTCCTCGAGCAGTTTCGGCGCTCCTCGGCCTCCGCTGAGTTCAAAGCTGCTCAATTGCCGTTCATGCAGGGCCTGCTTGAGCTCCGTGATCGGCCGAAATCGAACTCCCAAAAGGTGACCAGGGGCAGGCCGTTGGGCCGCCAGGGATGGCGTTGGCTTGTTTCAGCAGCTGCTGACCGCCGGAAATGTCACCGCCATAGGCGGACGTACACGTGGGCCAGGGAAGCGATGGGGCTCCTGCTGGGCCAGGTGTTGCGCAGGTGCTTTTCCTGCCAGACGACGCAGCGGCTGAGGGGGGCGTTTTGGCCGGCGCGACGGCCCCCGTGGCTGCCGTGTTCCTTGGCAGGGGCGCTGCTGCGAGCCAGGTGCGGCCCAGGGAGATCGGCCGCCACGAGGCGCGGCTGCCAGTTCGGGGGCCGTGCTGCCTCGATCAGGGCGTAGCCGGGGCCCAGGGCGCGGAATCAGGCCGCCAATTTGCAGTGGATTGGCCTGCCCGTTCAAGCAGGGCTCGGGAGAAGGTCATGCCTTCGGCCTGGTTGGTGGGCGGCACCGATGCGCGCATTGCGGCGGGCGCACCCGGGGGGCCGAAGCCCTTACGGGCAAGCTTTCGTCGCGGGGGTTGGCGTTTGGTCGGAGATCGGGGCTGGAGGGTGGTGGTCAATGGTGAAACGCGATTCGGACGCGAAGGGCGGGTGAGAGAACGAATCAACGCTATCGCGCGGTATCGTTATGTAGTTGTTTACGCCGTTGCTATTTCGTTGCAACGGCCCTGCCCATGGCTTCTGCGTCCTTCCCCGCGCGGCCTGCCCTGCATCTGCTTGCGCCCGCTTGAGGTGGCCCGGTTGCTGCCATCCCTGAGCGTTGGGCCAAGAAGCGGTTGTCGCCGGGCGATCCGGCGGTGATCACCTGGCTTCAGCTCCGCTCGGTGGCACGGTGGAGCACGGCCCTTCTGGAGACAGAGCTGCTCCATTTCCCGGGCTAGCGGCCTGCCACCCAGGCACCTCTGGCGGCAGTGGCGCTTGCACCCATCGGCTCATGGCGCCCTAGGCCTCGTGGTGAAACGGCAGCGCGACTTCCAAAGCGGGTGGGTCATCGCGGCGCGGGGCGGCCAGCCAACGGTCCGAGGCGGGCATGGTCGAGGCAGTCGTCGAACCAGGCACCGCCCAGGGTGTAGTGGACGATCTTGGGTGCAGGCGGAGCGGCTGGACGCCAACAAAGCACGTTCCATTCCGGTGCAGCTCGCGATCTCGGCAATCCGCCAGCCAGTGGAACTGGTGCAACTTCCAGGCCGTGGCGGTTGTTCACGTTAGGCCGGGCTGAGTGCCCGCAACGGGAGCAATTGAACAACATCACGACGACAGTTCTTGCGGCCTAGGGCGTCTGGGGCATGCCCTGGAACTTTCTGCCTGCTCGCAGTCGTTGCTGGTGTTTCACCAGTTTTGCACCCGCGAGCGCTCGTCATCGCAGGGCCCAGAGTCGGCGATATCCGCCAGGCAGAGCATGTCGGGGCGTCGGATGAAACAGTGGCCCAGCCCTGATAGCCCGCCAGCCACGGCACCAAGAAGCGCGAGAAGGCAGAAATCCAGTGCTCTGTTTTGGGGTTGGTGTTCGCGGTCGTAGATGCCGCCCAGCTGATCGAGCCGAACCTGGGCCAATCAACAGCGGCAGGCTGAGAGGCTTGCGAAGAATCGGCCAGCACATTCAGGCCACCCGCTCGCGCGGGTCATAGCCGATGAATCACACGTGGTTCGGGATTGGAGACGGTCATGGCGAAGAGCGCCGCAGCGCTGGATAAGAGGCGGATACGGGCGTGGCTCATCCGCCCTCTGGCCTGCTGCATCGGCTGGGTGAACTGACGGAGCAGCAGACCTGCCGAAGTTGCAGCTCAGTGCCCAGCTCTGCAGCGGGGAACTCCGCCCAGCTTTGGCGGCCTGAATCTTCCTTTGGAAGCAGGCCACCAGCCGGTCGCGCAGCGTCCAGAAAGCGGCTGTTCTCCAAGGTCGAACACCCAGGGGAAGGCGCGGCGGGGGCGGTGCGGTTGGTCGGCGGCATCACCTCGGCGCGAACAGGTGCGGTCAATTGCCAGGATCCGGTTAGAAATTGCCTCGGCTCGCAGACGGTGAGGCTGTGGGTGAGAAAACACCGACCACAGGAAGAAACGGCGAGCAGCTTGCCGCGGAAGCCTGGCTTTCAGGCCTGGCCCAGCAGGCGATTCAGCAGGTTTGAAGATGTCGCCGTGGCGGTTCTCGTCCTGGCCACCAAGGCTCGAAGAAATCGAAACAGCGGCACAAAGGGCGTTGTCGGGATGGGCCTTGGAGGTGCGGTCGATCAGGATTGTAACGCCCAGTGCCGATCTTGTTCGACAGGGAAGACGCTGTAAAGCACCCAGCTGAGTGGAACCAGGTGATCGGCCGTTTCGTGCTCAGTTTTGGTAGAATCGATTCTCAATGCCCTCGGCAACCAACGCCCGGTTTGAGGAAACCTGCATTGGCGGGCCCTCATCACGGGGCCATCTAGCTTGAAACAGGCGACCAGTTCGAGCGATCGGCCATGAACAGGGCGCCGTGAGAGTCCTTGAACAGCAGGAAACCGCGAGAACTTCCGAAAAACACAGGAGCGCACCAGGTAGCTCTCGTAGCCTGCTTCTCCTCGGGGCCAGGGCGCACAAACGATCGAGCGGCGCCTTGCGCTCGAAATGGGTCGCGGTTGTGATCGGCCTCCTCTTCGGCGAGCATCGCCTCGAAGGCCGGCCCGCTGGGGGCTCCAGATCGCGTGCGGCCGCCTTGGTTGATTTCTTTGGTGAGAAACGCGGCGTCAGCAGGTCTTCGGCGCAGGTGGGGGGGCGGCTGGGTGGCGGTTCATGCTGGTCGCTCAGGAGGCGCGGGCATAGGCCACGGCAATTTCGCGCCGAAGCCGGTGGGCCTGGAACCAACTGCTGCAGGTCCATCAGCCAGCCAAGCCGTTCACTGGCCCAGCCGGGATGGTGGCCGCGAGGGGCGGCGGCCTGCCGGTGCGCACCGATGGCCTGGGCAGTAGGGCAGCCCGCCTGATCCAGCCAGCGCTCCTCCAGTCCGCAGGTGAAGGCCGAGGGCGACCGCACCAGGCGGCAGCAGTGCTCTGAGGACACGCCATGGCCGTCGATCAGCTGCCTCAGCAAGGCCTCCGATGCGCTCATGCTGGCGCTCCACAACAGGCTCGCTCAGTCCAGAGCGCGGCCAGCGGCGGGACCTACTGGTGCGACCGAGCCTTGGTTCTCCGGCAAGGGGAGGCAGGCGGAGGCGCAAAGCCAGTGACATTCGGATTTTGCTGTCATAACGACATCGGTTTACTAAAAGGACCATGTAGCAATTTTGCAAAACATGACAGAAACTGTTGTGATTCCATGGGAGGGCCGGCCGGCGGATGGGCAAGGGTTCGGCCACCTGCTGGTTGCTCAGCCAAAAGCTGCTCGAGCAAGAAACAGGCCACTGCCGTTGCCCTTCGCCTGGCAGCCGGATTCGCTCAACTCCTCAATCTTCTGATCGATCCACTGCTTCAGCACGTAGACACCGATAAAAACATCGGCAGATAGGCAATCCCACATGTTGGGGAGGTTCAGTTCTGAGTTGTTAATCAGAACAAGGCCCGCCATAGCTAATCACGCCATAGAACAAACGCTCTGCGCAGTGGCCCAATAAGTTTCTCAAGGTGAGATCAACTGTTGTCCCTTGATTCTATCGCGGGAGAACGATGGCCCATGCCAGCTATGGGCTCCCCATCCGCCCATACCCATACCATACCCACACACCCTCAGCTCACCCCTGCTTGCTAACACTGGTTCAAGCGGATCGACCGCCAGTTTGATGGTCGGCGCTGTGAGCCGCCTGTAGGCCAGGGCCCACACGCGAACACCCCCAGAGCCGTGGCAGAAGCGATCATGAACAGGATCACAATCTGATAACGAAACGCTGCTGCCGGCGCGGCTCCCTGGAGGATCTGGCCGGTCCACATTCCCCGGCAGCTCACCAGCCCCATCACCATCATCGAGTGATTGGTGGGGATCATCGCCACGCGGATGGCGTTCGCGCACCACCTCTGGCAAGGCCTCCCAAAACGGTGGCCCCGGAGGGGCCAGGGCCGTCTCCACCCGATCGCCCGCGCTGCGGCAAACCCCTCCATGAAAAGCGATCGAGCCCCAGGGGAGATGCCGTTGAGCGTGTTGCCAGCACCATCCCCAGCAGGGGAAAATCAGAATTATTTTGGGGTTACCAGGGCTGGGGCTGGATCAGCCCTGTCACGCCAGAGCGGTCACAAGGCCGCCGCCCGCCATCACCCGACAGCAGGTGTTGAGATAGATTCCCGCAAGCCGGGCGCCGGGTGCGCTGCACGGCGAACCCCGGCGATCATCGCCATCGCCGCCCCCACAGCACGATCAGCGGCGCGTGTGTCCTTGGCGGAACAGCCACTCGAGCACAGAAGCCCCACCAGCAGCAGCTTGCACCACCCATCCGCACCGACGCCACAGCAGCTGCGGCGCCAGGCCCCAGGCGCAAACGCTTGCGAGAGCGCCACGTTTCACCCAGATCAGCAGGGCGAGGAGAGCGCCCAGGCGGCCATCCCGCGATTCGATCAGAGCCCCACGAACCTGTTGGCGTCATCGGGCGAGCTCCAGGTGCGACTGCGGAAGCGTTGGATCTGCTCACTGTCATGGTGGTGAACACGGCGGCGCGCGGGCCTGCGCCGAGCCAGACGATCAGCCAGGGCCTCAACGGCGCCGGTGTGGCCCATCCAGGGGAGGCCGTTCGGTTCATCACAGCAGCACGATTGGATCGAGCTGCCCAGGGCCCGCAGCAGCGCCAAAACAGCTGCCAGCTCGCCGCCTGAGAGCCGCTCGGCGTCGTAGGCCAGGAAACGATGGATCACGCCCCAGGGGCCGCAACCAATCCGTGAATCCGTTCGCGCCGCCAGCCCCCCCGCCGCGCGCTTCCTGGAATGACCAGGGTGAGCGCAGTTCGCCTCCACCGTCCCCCATGGGCGACGGGCCGGCTGGGGAGATAAAGCACCAGCGAGCGCCAGCGGGGCAGACCCCACGGACGCCGGCGGGCGGCCCTGCAGATGAATTCGTGCCTGGGCTTTTGCAGCGGATCGAGCAGGCCAGGGGCGCGCAGCAACAGGGTTTTTGCCGCTCCGAGGCAGCCACCAACCCGACGCGCTCGCCAGGCTCTTCAGCTCCAGATCAGCTGGGCTCAGAGGAGTCGATCCCCCAACTGACGCTTGAGGCTGCTCGCGCGCAGGAGCAGGGGGCGGTCCAAGGCGGGGGGAGCGGCAGGCATTCCTTTTGATTCGCTGGCTGGCGAGGTGACAGTCACAGGCTTCCTCGTCACGTCGCAAGGGAAACCCTCCATGCCCAAGGACAATTGAAAGGCCTCCACTGGGCCATTGGAGAGAGTGGTTCACACTTCAAGGTGTACTGCGCGAGAGAGAGACGAAAGTTGTGATAGCGCTGTGACGGTCCCATCATGAGACCGGGCCTGAGTCAAGCAGATCACGTCTGAGGAAGTGAGTAGCGATCTCCCTATCGGAGCGAGGTTCCAAGTACGGCCGTATCTCTTCTGTTCCGAGATCCAGTTTGGTGGCCGTTTTTGCCTAACAAGCAGCATGTCAGTCGTTGAGTTCAGCAAATGTGCACCTGAATCACCGATTTGCCTTGGCTTTTCTTGAAGGGAAGGGGAAAAAGGTCGGCCGCCATATCCAAGCTCAGGCAGGGATTCAGCGATAATCACCACCAAGCATCTTTTCCGCCTATCTTTTGAAACGTGGCTGTAGAGGCAGCAAAAGGAAGTGCTGGTGAACTTGTGTGGGCGGGAATTTGCAAATGCTTGCTCTCTCTGAAGTCGAACTTGCTTGTTTTCGTAGTAAATCAAAGATCTAAACAAGAATGCTAAAAAAAGAATATTAGAGACAATCATTAAAAGGTATTTAGTAAGCTGGATCGAAAATTGGCATCGCCAAGCGGTATCCACGGAAAGGGCGCCCGTCGTTGAGCGCCCGGATTGGAGGAATTACTTTGGCATCAAACACGGGTATCGGATTCCACCGTGGATCGTTGCCGTTTGGTTGTTGCGATTGTCAGCCGTGACGACGGTGGCGCGTTAATCATGACCTTGCTGCGCCCTTTGGCCTGATTTTGACGACTGGCCGTTCAGTGTTTTCGCGCTTGAGGCTTACGACATCGCGGGCTTTTCACATCTCGGCTTACCACGTGATAGGGTGAGAATCGAAGATGAGTTCTGTTGTTCGCGGGCATCAGAAGTGACTCCCACCGTGCGGCTGGCAAGCTTCGCGAAGGCTTCGTCGGTGGGAGCGAACACGGTGAAAAGGACCTTCGCCCTGAGGGCGTGGTCAACGAGTTCCTGGCCGCTCAGAACTTGAGCGCGGTGGTGAGTGTCCTTGAAACTGCCTGCAGAAACAGCGCGTATCGACGATGTCCTTTGTTCGCATCGGCGGGCACCTGCAAAGGCGCTTGGTTTGAAGCCAACAGCTTTCAGGAGAGGTGGCAGCGACACCTATGCGTAGCGAACGATTGAGAGAAAACTAACATGGCAAACGCGAATTATCGCGGGATAGATTTGTAACTTGTGGAGATTAGGTGCGCCCCCTGGATGGCGCCGTGGCTTCTGCGGAGGCGCTTTCTAGGCGCCGGCAAGCACTCTTGTGGGGACTGTTTGCGGGGACGGCAGGACTTCGGATCATTTGCGCTCTCGGCTTCTGAGGCTGTTGCGAGGCCCCCGTTCCCCGCAGGCCGCGGCATGCCCTTCGCCTTCAAAACTTCCAGCGGTGTTTGTCCAAGCGCTTGAGAGTCTCGATTACGCTGATCACTTGGTGGATAGGGGCCCATGGCGCGAGAACTGGTGTTTGGGGCCATCGTATCCCGTTGGCGCTGCTGCTGATTTGTTTACCCTGCTGCTTGGGGAGCACGGAGGGGATCGGCTGCGCGGCTGGCTGCAGCGGCTGTCCGAGCGGCCCTCGCTAGATTCTGGAACGCCGGCATCGGCCTGATCATTGCCCTCTCGTTTTTTACGCTGGCTGCCTGCAGCGCTGACGTGCAAGATTCCTCCAGTGGAGGGCTTCAAGGAGAATTATCTTGAAGGCCATAGTTCAGCTTTCAGGTTGTTGCTTCAACTCTGGTTGCTTATTTTTGGTGCCATCAAAGTCTTGGTCAGTTGATGGGCGCTGCTCAAAGGCATCCCATTTGAATACCGCTGAGGTTGCATGCCTGGGAGATTGCCCCGCTGCGGTCGAAGAGCTGTTCGGCTTCGTATCAAGCACGAGTCGAGCAGAAATGAATCAGTAGGCCTTGCGGCCACACGGGCCCTGCTAATTGCGGACAGGAAGAAAGAGTTAGGGAGCGCGACCCCTTTGACTTCAGAATTTTGATCTGATGAGCGCTTTGCTGATTGTCAAGGCAGGGAGCGACTTTATTGCCTTGATTGTATTTCCGTCGCAACTCTATCTCGCTGTTGTTTCTTGGGCTATCAATTGGTGGTGCTGATTTAGATCATGAACTGCCGATATAGACAAATAGAGGAATAGAGATCTTGGCAAAAAAAAACAACTTAAGCCCAAAATACGTTTATGGCCCGAAGGGGTATTGGTTGAATTGGGGTCCCGAGGATCGAACTCGGGCTTAAGGCGGATTATGAGCCCCGCTGCATTTCACCAGATTGCTAGACCCCCGCGCTCACCACAGCCCCCTGACAGCGGCCCATGTCGGGCTTGGAAAATCACCCCTTCAGCTGGTGCTAATAGCCTCGGGCTCGGCTTGGAGGCTGCGGTGAGCTGATTGGGAAGGTCGCCGCTGCGCCAGGGGATCGGGCGTCTGCCTCTCTAAGCAGGGCTTCAGTGGTGTTGCCGATGCTGGCAGCCATCCCAGACGATCGCCTTGGTCGGGGAAGCCCAGGCCCATGATTCCCGGTTTGCCGCTACGCCGCCCATGGCGATGCGAATAGATCGGTGAAATTGGTGGGTGAGGCTGACGCCAGCGGGCGGAAGCTGCTTCGGTAGGTGGAGGCCGCCGGTTCCATCAGGGCATCGGTGCTCTCCACCACGCCGCAAACGGGTGGACCTCCACCGGCCCCATCGGCCTGTTGCCGGTGAATGGCCAAAAAACGGCGGAAGGCCTCCAGGGTGGTTGTGCAGATTCACCGGCTGCGGCGGCACCGGTGCCGCCGTCCAGGCCAGGCAGGCGGCGGCGGTGTGCGCGCAGCGCCGCACAGGTCGAGGATGGAAACCCATGCTGGGCAAACGGCAACGGATGATTTTGAATTTAGGCCGCTGTCCCTTGTTTGCCCAGGAGCTGCTCCTCCCACAGGCCCAGTCGTCGGCGGACCGCTGGTGGTCACGGACGAGCCCTTGCCGCCCTCCATGTCCTTCGTCCCCAGCAACCGCCCTTCTCCGGGCGCCGACGCCCGCGCCACGGTTCTCAGGCCTGCTGGGGAGCGCGCCTTACCGCCATGGTCGCTTCACCCTCGGCCTCTGGGCGCCAGCAGCGACCACTACATCAACTGCAAGCCGGTGAGCCTCAGCGGTCCGGGGTCTGGCGGCCACTGGCGCTGCTTGATGCTGGAGCAGGTGGAGACGGGAGGCGAGTGCCGCTGGCCGGCCTGACCCTGGGGGCCGATTCCGCTGGTTTGTCGGGGTGGCGATGGCCGCCGCCCTGGCGGGACGGTTCGCTCGATGCCCTGATCAGTGCGCAAGCAGGCCAAGGGCCATGGCACCGCGCACTGGCGGAGGGTCCCCCTGGGCCGGCGCTCGGCAGGCCGGATCACCGTGCTTGAAGACGTGTAGTTCACCACGGGCGGGTCTTCGCTCAGGCGGTGGATCAGCTTGCGCCAGGCGGGCTATGTGTTGGAAGCGGGTGGTCCCCGATCGGGATCGTCAGGAGGGGCTCGCGGCGATGACGGCGGGCCGCGCTGAAGCTGCGCCGCTCTGTATCTTGTTGGAGGATATCGCCAGCACGGCCAGGGATTTTTGCAAGGCTGAGGTCACGCCCGTTTTGCTTTTGCCTTGAGCCAGCCCTGTCCTGGAGCAGCCAGCCCTGGGCGATTTCCCGCCGCGATGATCCCTGGCAGTGGCAGCCGGCCGTGCCCTGCCGCTGGAGGCAAAGCGCGAGCAGTGATCCGGCTGGATGGTTGGCCGGGGGCTGCGCTTTCCTGCATTGGGCCCAGACCAAAGCCCAGGACCTGGAGCGTTGCCCGCCCCGGCCAGGTGCCTGGCCACCTTGCTGCATCACCTCCACCGCCCGCTTTGCGGCGGGCTCGCCGAGGTGCTCGTCGACGCAGTGGCGGCCTGGCTGGTGATCACCGCCGGCTACAGCGGCGCGATTCACAGGGCCGCTCGACGGGTGCTTGTTCCCCGCCGATCAGGTTGGTGCTTGGGGCCGCCTGCAGCCCGGCCCGGCTGATCACGGCCCGGGGAGCCGATGGGCGATCGTGGTCTGCCGGGCAGCGAGCCCGGCAGCCGCGCAGGCTGGAGGTCTGGGGTCCGGAAACCGCGCTGGCTGGCGGCTGGGCTGGGCCGGAGCGGTTGCTTTGCTGCTCGCGATCAGGCGAGCCGGCCCTCGCTGCGCCCTGGTTGGCGGCCCGCAGCGAGCTCTCAGCAGCGAGGGAGCGTTGCGGCTGCAGCAGGGGCCGGCCCCCAGGCGCCGGCCGAGATCATGACGATCTCAATCCCTTCGAGCCGGGCTGGCGGAGCGGGTCAGTCTTTCACAAGGGCTGCTACGTGGGCCAGGGAAACCCTGGCCAAGCTCGCCAACCTTACGACGGCGTCAAAACAAACAGCTCAGACGCTGGTTCTGGTGCCCCGACCAGGCTGCGCCGCTGCAGGGGGCTGGCTGAGACCGGAACCCAGCTTCACGACGCCAACGGCCAAACGCCGGGCGGGCGGAATCACCTCCTGCCAGCGGCTGCCGGCCCGTGCGGATCAGCCCGCGTGCTGGATCGGCTTGGCCCCTGGTCCGCCGTCAGGCGCTAGGCGGGCGGAGCGGCTGCTGGGTGGCGAGCCATCAGGCGAGCCATTCACCAGAAAAATCGCTGGAGATCTCGCTTCCAGGCCGGGTTCAGCGCCCCACCGGTGGGGTGGCCGGGAAGTGCCGCCACGCTGGATCCTGAAGTCAGCACCAGGTTGGCCACCGCCCAGGTGGCCCGGCAGTCGTCGCGGTTTGTGCGCAGGATCCTCAGCAGGTTTGTGACGGCTTGCCGCGACCGGCGTCGCTGCCATCGCGCGCCACTGGCGCCACCAGGAGCAGGCAGCGGGCCCCGTCCACGCCCTTCTGGCCCCAGCGGAAGCCCAGCCAGCTCGCCACCGGCCTTGAGCCGTAGCTGCTCACCGGCATCAGCCAATGACGGCGCACGCGTGTTGTGCAGGTCCGATCATGCGGCCGCGCAGCGCCTGCCACTCCCGCTCGCTTCCCCCCTGGCCGCTGGGCCAGCCGCAGAGCGACACGATTCGGTTTCGCCCGTAATGGAGCAGAGGGCCCAGCCCGGATGGCGATCGAAGCAACAGGCGCAGCCGGCTGCCAGAGCGGGCTTCCGCCGTGTTCAATGGCAGCCCAGCACCGGCAGGTACTGGCTGGCCCTCGCGAGTTTGTGGTCGGCAGGAGCCCATCGGCCTGGCGCTTGATCTCAGGAACCCGATGCAGGAAAGTCGGTTTCCCCCCCCGGCCGGGGGGGGGGGGGGGGGGCCATCCGGGGTCAGATTCGATGTCGTAGAGCAGCAGCCCCGGCGCCCGCTCCAGGTCGGCCAGGGCGGGGCTGGCCTCCAGGAACCGCACCGGCGTGCCTTGCTGCTGCACCCGGGCCTGGGCACAGGCTGGGCGGCGATCTCCCGGTGCTGTTCGCCTGCTGCACCTCCAAGGCATCGGCCATGCTGCTCGGGCTCGGCCGCCCGCCAGGTCGGAGGCCGCTGCAGGCCCAAGCTCGATCAGCAGGCTCCCGGGCGCTGCCGCCGATGGCCGCTTCCACTTCGCTGAGGTGGCCTTTCGGCGGCCGCTCCGTCGCAGGCTCCGCGCCAGGAGCAGAGCACGCACTTCGCGGCGTTTTCGTTCACCAGGGGCGGTGGCTGCGCAGAGGCCAGCTCGGCGGCCAGCCTGGGCAGGGCGTCGTTCGGAGCTGGCGGTTTCAGATGGCAGCGGTTGAGGGCAGCTGTTCGCGCTCTGGTTGGCGGACGCATGCCGGCTACCACCAGGCCATGGCTCACAGGAGAGCCCCTTGGAAGCCGCCAGCCAGCCGGCCCCAGAGGGTCAGCATCAAGCGGTGCTCCCGGGTTGAGCCGTCGCCCCTGGCGGGCCAGGGCTTGGCTGGTAGCATGGGAGCCCCAGCGGCTGCTGCCGGCGGTGCGCACCAGCAGGGGGGGGATGGCCCTTCCAGCCCGCAGCCCCCCCGGCACCTGTTCCACCAGCGCAGGCCCCCCACCACGCGGCGTCGCCGGCTGCGCAAGCGGCCTCGCCCTGACCGCGATCTTGCCGAGAGGCCCACAAAAACAGCGTTGCTGGTCGTTCGAGCTGTTTCAGGGTGCGATGGGCGCTCCAGAGGCCGTTGGCATGGGTCGGCCGTGGCGGTCACCTAGCAGGCCCGCCGACGGGCAACGACAGCCAGCTGCCGCAGCAATCGGTCGGTGACAACCTGCTCTTCACGGCACAAGGCACGGCCCAGGCTAGGGCGGCCAGTGGTCTGCCACCAGGCTCGGCACCTTGTATGTCCCGGCAGGGCCAGAGGCTGCTGCTACGAGGCTATGTATTTTGGCCGCCAGTTTGATGGTTTCCCCACCCCTGCCCCTGGAGCCAGGACGATTCCAGTTCCGGCACCGGATGGCTTGGCCGGCATTCCTTCGGGCGTCGACATCACCATCGAAGCGCCTGCTGCCGGTGGCGGGCGGCTGGCCGCCAGGGAGCTTGGAGGCATTCCGCGCCCGAAGGCCTTCACGAGTCGGGAGGTGGTGATTCGGCTATTGGACGCCGCTTTCCTGGCCCCGGAGGGCTGGCCGAAGCCATCGGCAAAGTGCCGTGCGCGGGGCGGCCTTGAGCCCCTGGCTCACCGACCACGCCCGTTGGCCCACGCCCCGCCTTGCAGCTGGGCGGGGTGTCGAGCGGGGCGCCCTCGGGGCGTCCTTGGTGATTTCACCGCAAGCCACAACCCGCCCGAAATGGGCTGGGCGCTGGAAGATTCAAGGGTTCACTTCGGTCGCGTTCGGTGGAAGGCGATTTCACCGCCCGGGTCGAAGCCCGCCGCTTGGAGCGCCGGTGGCCTCACCGTGGCTGGGTGCCCGGCGTCACCCCCGGCTTCGATGGCTGGACGGAACTACCTCAGCGGCCTGCGCCGCCAGGTCGGACCCACCAGGCCGCCTGCTGGAGGGCCTTCACCGCAGCTGGGGCGCAGGTGATCGTCGATTCCGATGCATGGCTCCGCTGCCGGCGGGCTTGCCTCCGCCCTTGCTCGACGGCGGTGCGGATTGGATCTGGGCGGAGCCGGTGAGGCGATCCGTGAGATTCGCTCCCAGCCGCGACCCACTCTTTCGGCGGCCATCCCCCGAGCCGCTAGGGCCGCCTATCTTCGGCGAGCTGATCGAAGCGAGTGCGCGCCTCCACCGCGGCGGGGGCCCGCCCGGCAGTGGGGGCATCGTCTTCGATGGCGACGGCGAACCGCATCGCCGCCATTGATGAAACAGGGCCGCTTACTGCAGCACCCAGCTGCTCATTTGCCCCTTTTGCTGATTTCGACCACACTCGGCCCCGGGGGCCCGCGGGGCCTGCGGGGGATTGGTGATCAAAAAAACGGTGGAGCGGGCTTTTCCCGGACCCTTTTGATGGAAGGGGCTGGTGGCCAAGGGGGGCTGGGCCGCGAGGTGGTGAAGAAAGCCGGTGGGGCTTTCAAAATTTACATCGGGCCCGCTTTTTTGAGGATTTTTTTTTTTGGCTTCCAAAGGTGGTGAAAAGGTTTTTTGGCTGAATCGGGGGAAAATCCCCTTCCTTGGGG
>Ga0163217_1075381_pt1 | contig 14682 bp, 15 predicted proteins | sample SynspAceP_FD_185933 | JGI IMG/M metagenome (GOLD analysis project Ga0163217, IMG submission 185933) | Saline lake microbial communities from Ace Lake in Antarctica - Synechococcus sp. Ace-P (PacBio error correction) | ecosystem: Environmental > Aquatic > Non-marine Saline and Alkaline > Saline ... | reverse complement strand
CAATAAACAATGTTGGCTGCAACCGCGCTGGCGAGTCGATTGTCGATTACACCGACATCAGCGTCCTTTCTACTTCCAGAATCTCAAACTCCTCACTGGAAGCGCGCGGACACTACGGTCAACCAGCGCGCCAGGCCACCACCTATGCGGGCGAACCCATGTGCGGTTCCGGCCGCGGTTACAGCTACGAGCTGGGCGGATATCACCTCTATTACGCCCCTATAGCCGCCTTGCGCAGCTGAGCTGGATGGTGCAAATCGCATTGGTTGCGGACCGGTTTGAGATTCAATTACAACACCGAGTACAGCTTATTTGATCGCAATTTAGGCAGTTGGTTTTCTGTCCGGACGCATATTTGGTATTCAATTCGACGGTGCTTGATGCGATTCCTGGAAAACCGATGAGAGCCTGGTCGGCTGCAGCGGCTACCGGCAGCCGTTTGAGTAGCTGCTCCGTCAGTCGAGTACCCATGACCACCAGCTTGGGGCTTCCCTGACCCCCTCGGTGAAGCCGTTCCTGACCAATATTGATCTGAATTTTTGATCGCAGAACGGATGGCTTCGATTATGCCGGAGCAGAAAACTACCCCTTGGCGGTGTGTCGGCCTAATCGCAAAAGCTTGGGACGGCCGGGCTGTTAATTTCGACCGCGAACCAAACTGGAGTCAGCAGAACATTCAGGCAGACGCTTGGAGCCTAGAGCCTATTATCTCTATTCACCCTATCGTGATCAGATGACCAGCGCTGTTTGACCAACGAATTCGCTTTTTAGCTACGGCTCACTGTTCGCGACAATCCGTTTCAGCGGCAGTTGACCCGCATCAGCGATGCCAATCAGTGACCCTGGCGCAACGGCAGAATCTCGATGAAGCCCGGCCGCGAGCGAATTTCGCGGCAGCCTGGGCCAGATCTTTCTACTTCAGCGGACCGCTGATGTGGCAACTGCTGCCAGATGGCGCCGGGCACCACTGATCCGACACAGTCTTCTTCCCGCTTACGGCGGGCGAGTTTCATGTTCAGATAGCGATGCCTGGCGCTTCAGAAGTGACCCGTGATCTGGAACCAGATAACAACGCGGAAGATGCAGCAGCGCCAATTCAACTACCACCCGAAACCGGCGCACAAAATCATCACGCGGTGCATACCGCTTCAGGAATAACCTGCATACCTACGGATGCCTGTCGGGGACGTTCAGACGCAATGCCAATGACCGCATTGACAATCCGGATCTGTTCAACGAGTTCTTGGCCAAGTCATTAAATCAGTGGAAGCCTTATCGCCCGGCTGCAGCACGACTTTTTCAAGTCGCGACCGAACCCTTGAAAGCATTCCGGGCGTCTGGAATATGGACAGCTGTTTTTTTACGCTTTAAGGTCCGAGTTATCAATCGTTACTGGGTAGACTATGACGAGTACGAGACCGTGCCGAATGACAACCAGCCAACCGCGGCATTTTTCTTGCAGATCGTGCTAAAGGACTGGGTAGCGTCACCGGCAACCGTGTCGAAAGCTTGTTTGATAAGCATCCAGGTACAGAGAGCGTTTGAAAACAATGGTTTAAGGCAATGGTTTCAAGTTATCTCCAACTTTGCTCAGCCTGTGCGCAGGCTTGATTTCAGTGCCGGAGCACATGCTCAGGTTGGTGCCCCTGGTACCGCGTCGCGGCAATCGTCGACAAAACGACGGTGGTCACTGACCAGCCAGCTTAATCAGCGGCTGGACGATCTTTGCGCCCCGCCAATTGGCTGAACGAGGCAACCCAGTTGGCCACCTGAGAAAAGTACTGGCGAGCAGGTACTGGATCGCTGTGGTAGAAAGTTTTCAGTTGCAGATGTAGTGAGCGTGCGGGCATCCGCATCGATGACGCGGCTCTGAACCAGACCATTGAACAGTTGGCCCAGCGCAACAATGTGGGACGCCGGAAGAGTTTCGTGCAAGCCCCTTGAGCGTGACGGCATCAGTTTAACACCAGGCCCGCAGCAGATTCGCCGCGAGATGATCATCAACCGGCCGTGGCGGTCAGCGCCGGGTTGCTTGAGCTATTCAGGTATCGGATCAGGAAGTACGCAAAAACTCCTCAATTTCGGAAATGGGCCGATTGAAAACCGCCACGAGTACCGGCTGGGCGATGATTGTGTCTACCCGATTTCTGAAAACGGCAAGTGCGTCCGAAGTTAGCGAAACGCCGAGACCGCTAACGGAGATTTATCAGGAGTTCTGCGCGAAGGAGCTGACTTCACCAGCCTTGCCGTCGCCCGCTCGCGTGGTTGATACCGCACTGGAAGGTGGCGGACAGCTCGGCTGGCGCCGCAGCGCCATTTGCCTGGTCCGTTTTGCCAGCGCTGTCGCCTCACTGGACGTCGATGGTTGTCAACTCAGCCGCTGCAGCTCACCTGCCGGCTTCACCCAATCTCAAAGCTGCTTGGAAACCCGTGCGTGCGACGGGTTCAGATGTGGAAGAATTAACGTCCGCCATATCTGATCAAGCCAGCGAGATCCCGCACAGAGGGGTGAAGCAGCCAGTTGATTCACGCATCTATGAAACGTATCCAGAATTGGTGAGTCCTTCGCCACCCTGGCCAGCGGCCTTTTCGGAAGACCCGGGCTCCGCCCCTCATGGTGGGTCGCTGAACTGGTGATGCCCGACAGCATGGTGCCGGAATTCCGTGAAGTCATGACAGTATCAGCCTGACAGCGGTTTCCACCCCGTTTCCAGTCCGAGTTCGGGCTGGCACATTTCTTGAGGTGCAGGGCACACGCAAACTGTGGACATGACCTCGCGAAATGCGCGGGAGGCAGGCAGGCGATCAAATCCTGATCCAGAACCGCAAGTACGAGGCAGGAACTGCAAACCTGGTTGCTGGAGATCGCGACGAAGGCCTATGTGCGAGAATCAAGAGTATAGTGCCCTGCAGAAGCCATAGCCCTGCCGCCGGCGAGCCGGCGGGCATAGGGCCTGTTATTTATGTCTCATTGCTTGGCAGCTCAAACCCTGCCAAAGCACCACCGTGTAGTGATTGCCGACCCTTGAGCTGCTTGCCGAACGCGGCCGCCTGCTGGGGTTGCCAGTGCAACTCCACCCCATATTGATCCGCCTGTGCCCCCCCCTTCGCCTATCAGGCCGCTGGCCAGCTTAGTGTGCTGCGGTCAAGCTGGCTGAAAGCTGGCGTGCCCGGCTTGCTGAATCCCGCCAACGCCTCCATTACGTGCTGGAAAACATTGCGTCAGGCAGGCCGCGCTGTGAGCAACAGCACTTTCCGCCGCAGTGGTCACAGCGCGGTGCAACAAGGGGCGTGATCAATGATGGCCGGTCAGTTTTTTTCCGGCCACACGGAGTTTTTTGCCGAAACTGACCGGCCACCCCTCTGGTGGTGATGATGCTGGCTTGCCCGGCCTACGGGTGGCCTTGGTGACCACACATCTGGCCGCTTGCGGGGCGTAGCCGATGCGATCACTCCGGCCTGTGCTGAACAGGTCATCCGCATCCTGCATCAGGATCTGCAGAATAGTTTCGGCATTCCCGCGCCGCGGATATTGGTGTGCTGGGCCTCAACCCGCACGCCGGGTGGAGGGCGGCCATATGGGTTACGAGGAGATCGATCGGATTGTTCCCGTGCTGGACAGCTGCGCAGCGAAGGCGCGACCCTTCAAGGCCCACACCCGCCGACACGCTCTCACCCCCCAACATCTCGACCAGCCGATGCCCGTGTGGCCATGTACCATGACAGGGCCTCCCAGTGCTCAAGCACATGGGTTTTGGCCAATGCGGTCAAATTATACCCTGGGCCTGCCCATTATTTCGCACCTCGTTGTTGACCCATGGCACCGCCTGGACCTGGCGCAGCGGCAAGCCCGATGTCCGGCAGTCTGCGAGTCGCGCTGGAAACCGCCATCAGCATGATCGACGGCTACGGAGTCAGTATGAATCAGTTCGCCCCCCCACCGGGCCCGCAAAGCGTTTGGCCAGAAACTTCCTGCACGACCCGGCGTTTATCAATCGCATCCTGCCGCGCCGTCAGCCCCCGCGAAAAGGCCAGCGCGTGGTCGAAATCGGACCAGGCCAGGGTGCTATCACTGAAGGCTGTTATCCAGCGGTGGCCCAGTTGGATGTTGTCGAGCTGGACACGACCTTGCCCCACCCGCTACTGATCGCTGCGCTTTGGCGCCAGCCGCAATTCACGCTTGCACAAAGGGTTGCACGCTCTGAAGTTCGATTTCAGCGCCTGCCGACGCTGGAGAAAAAAAGCTGCCGCATTGTTCGGCAATTCTGCCGTACAACATCTCCACACGCTGAGTTTCACCTGATCGCCCAGTCCCACTGTGTGGCCGATATGCACTTTTATGCTGGCAGAAGGAAGTATGCAGCGCCCTGGCTGCGGGTCGCAGGGATGAATCCTACGGTCGGCTGGGCATCATGGGTCAGTATTCACTGCCAGGCTAGAGCATTCTGTTTGACGTTGGCTCGCGGCGCTTTCAGCCCCGCGCCAAAGGTTGACTCCGCCATTCGGTCGCCTGACGGCCCCACGCCCAGCTTCCCGCACCCGGCTGACCGATGTCAGCATGCTCGAAACAGGTGGACGTTTGAAGGCTTTTCAATTCAGCGGCCGCAAGACGCTGCGTAATCACGCTCAAGTCATTGCTGGGATGCCCGAGAGCATCGAGGCTGAAGGCATTGATCCACATGCGCCCGAAACAGGTTGATTCTCGCCGGGCTTTGTCCGCCTGGCCAACCGCCTGGCCCGAACAGGACTACCCCCCAATGACATGCCCGTCACCTATGCAGATTCAGAGGTCACAAGGATTCAAAGCCGCATATCTGGCAGAGCAATCGGGACCCCAAGTGCCGGTCGCTACAGGCAGTTAGGGGCCCTTTTCGTATTGGAAAATACCGGCGCAGTTGCCCGGCCAGCTTGCTTGCCGCCATGGGAAAATCACTTGAATGGCAACGGCACGCTGAAAGAGGGGTCAAAGGACCCGTTGTGGTTAGCGCGAACAACCGCTGATTCGAGCCCTGGAGCGGCCTTTACCCTATTTCCAGGCGGAACTGCCTGCTGGAAACACCGGTCGGCACCATGGAGGGCAGTTACAGTATGCGTGCCACTTGATGGCCACAGCTTTAGCGCGCCGGTAGCGCTTGTTCCCGCTTGCCAAACCCAACCGCCAACTGAATCTGATTTGATAGGACTACTTACGCCGTTGGCGACATTCAAGGGCTGGCCTGAAAGCCGCTTAAATCGCCTTAGCTCCGACGAGGTTCGGCTTCATTCCCTTCCCGACGCGACGTACTCTGGTCAAGTTGGGCGATCTGGTCAACGGCGGCCCGGACTCCCCTCGTACCCTTGCGCTTTATCGATAGCCTTGGGGCAACGGCCTGCATTTGCCGTACTGGCAACCATTTGACCTGCACTTGCTGGCCGTCAGTCGCGACGCTTCGCGATGCGCAAGTCCGATACCCTGACTTGCCGATTCCAAGGCCGATGACTGCTGATCAGCTATTGAGCAACTTGCGTTCCAGCGTCCATTGCTCATGGGACGCGCGCCTGGGCCTCCTGATGACCCACGCGGGGCTGCCGCCATCTGGAGTATAAAGCAGACGCGCAAACGCGCGGCAGAGGTCCAAGAAGTGCTGCGCATGTGATGTGAAACGGCTACGCTATTTCTCGATGAGATAGTACCGCGTAACGAAAACCGGACGGCTGGAAGCCCTCGCTGACCGGATTGCCCGCTGCGCTGCATTACCAATTAATCTGACGCGCATTTGCGCTTCGCAAGCAGGATGGCACCCTGGACATGAAATCCCAAGGAAGGCGTCGCACGCGCCCCAAGGGGCTATGCTCCGTGGTTTACCTATCCTCGCCGTGTAAGCGGGATGCCGCAGGTGGTGTTTGGCCCACTGGCGGCATTGGAGCAACAACAGGTGTAGGCGGGCATACACGCACTGGACAGCGGGTTTGCGTGTGGGGCCAGCAGCATGACGCTGATGAATCTTGAGACGGTTGAGCGGCATTCAATTTGCCAATGTGGAGATATGACATGAGTGATTTTTCAACGCATAGCCCAGAGCAGGCACGCGAACTGGTCCCACGCAAGGTGCAGGCACTGTCGATATCCGCGACCGCAAGCTATGAGCAGGCGCATATTTACCGAGCAGGTACGGCTGGATAAAACGACAGCCTTCAAGGCTTACGTCGATAACGCTGACAAGCAGGCCCGTTGATCGTCTGCTGCTATCACGGCAATTCAGCCAACCCGCCGCGGCCTACCTGCGCCAGCCCTGGGCTTTTGATCAGGTGTAACAGCCTGGACGGTGGATTCAGCATGTTGGGCGCCAGCTGTTCCCTGATCGCGTTCGGTTCAAAGCACATGACCAATTCACTGACAAATACGGCAATAGTATTCTTCCGGTTTTTTTTCAGAACCCTTTGCTGCCAGGCGGGTGAAACGTTCTATTTCTGTAGCGAGGCATTTCATACATGAAAGCCGGCTGCCGGCTTCGATTAAAAACGGAGCCTTGGCCGGGCCCCGCCGGCAGCCCACCATGCCGCCGTATGGCTCGACAGACTCCCCGACCATGCCTGTGCGCGTTGGTACTGGGCGGATTTTAGCATCAAGGATATGCTGTCGCCCTTTAACGGCCGTCAGGCTGGCCTATGGCCGAAGTCACAGACCTTCATTCAGGTAACCAGCGAGGTCCAGTCATGAGCATATTCAGTCATTTCCAGAACCGCTTTTCGAAACCACCCGGCAGGAAGAGTACAGCCGGCAGAGTATCTTGACCCTCTGCAAAGGCCCGATCCCCTGACCATACGCGACCGGAGCCGAACGCATGCTGCGCCGCCATCGGTTTGAGCCTGAGCTGGTCGATACTTCCATAGGACCCGCGGCGCTTTCGCGGATCTTTTCCAACAAGATGATCCAAGCGCTACCCGCCTTTGGCCGACTTCCATGCATGGAAGGACGCGATCGAGCATATCGTTTCCTTCTTCCGCCATGCAGCCCAGGGTCTGGAAGAACGCCAAAACAGATCCTTTACCTGTGGGCCCGGTGGGCGGTGTAAATCCTCGCTCGGCAGAGAAACCAAGGCCACTGAGCAGCAGGTGCCTTCTACGCCATCAAGGATTCGCGCGTAAAATTGAGTCTCCCCTCGGCCTGTTCAGCCCCGAGGAAGACGGGCGCCATCCTTTGAAGCAGGATTTACGGCATCCCCGCGCCGCTATATCAACAGCATCATGTCGCCCTGGGGCGGTTTCAACGCCTCACAGAGTTCAACGGTGATATCCAGGGCAGTTCAGCTGGTAGTGAAACTCTTACCCTCGATTTCTCCAGCAGATCGCTATCGCCAAGACCGAACCGGGCGATGAGGACCAATCAGGATAATCTCTGCGCTGGTGCGTAAAGTGGACATTCGCAAGCTGAGGAATTTCCGCCAGAACGGACCCCGATGCTACAGCTATTTTCTGGCGCACTGTGCCGCGCCAAACCAGGCGCTGAGGAATTCGTCGAGAGTTCAAGGCGGGCCGATCAAGGTGCTGCACCCCACTGCTGACCGCGCACCCAGGAAGGTAATTGACAACAGTACTGAAGTACCTGGGCGCGATTACCCGTTCCAACGGCGTGATTACTGGCGCACGTCCAACGAATCCGAGTGGCCACACCTTCTGCAACAAAAACAAGAACAACGAGGCCTTCATCGACCGTATCTACATTACGTCAAGGTGCCCTATTTGCCTGCGCGGTCAGCGGACGAAGATCCAGATTCTACCAGAAACTGCTGACACAGTTTCCCTGGCACATTGCCCAATTCGCCCCGATCGCTGAAGATGTGGCGCAGTTTTACTGTGCTTTGTCGCGCCTCAAGGAAAGCGGACAATTTCCACGTCTATTCCAAGATGCGCATCTACGATGGCGAGAAAACCTCAAGGACACCGACCCAAGGCCAAGGCCATCAAGGAATATCGTTGACAGTGCCGGCGTTCGATGAAGGCATTGAATGGTCTCTCGACCCGTTTTCGCCTCAAGATTTGGTCCAAGGTCTTCAACTTACGATAACAAGCGAGGTGGCCGCCAACCCGGTATGCACCTGCTCTATGTGCTTGAGCGCAGATCGAGCAGGAGCAGTTTGCTACCGAAGTAAGCGAACGCTATCTGCGTTTTATCAAGGAAAGTATCTGGACCCCGCTATGTTCGACTTTATTCGGCAAGGGAAAATCCAGACCGCGTACTGGAATCCTATTAGCGGAATACGGGCAAAATATCTTTGATCGCTACGTGATGTACGCCGACTTCTGGTCAGGATCAGGAGTACCGCGACCCGGACACCGGCGAGGATTCCTCAATTCGCGTAGCCCTCAAACGAGGGTTGGAAAAGATCGAAAAACCTGCTGGCATTAGCAACCCAAGGACTTCCGTAACAAATCGTCAATTTCATGTTGGCGCGCCCCGCGCGCCAGAACAATGGCAGAAATCCCCTCGTGGCTCTTCCTACGAAAAAGCTGCGCATGGTCATCGAGAAGAAGATGTTTCTCCACACCGAAGATTCTACTCCCGCGTGATCAGCTTTCAACGCCAAGGCCTCGAAGGAGGACCAGAAGAGAAACACGGCGACTTCGCAGGCCGCATGGTGGAGCGGTTATACGGAAAAGCAGGTGCGTCTGCTCTCGGAATGGTATCTGGCGCGTGCGAAGGCCCAGTAGCGTCCAGCGCCCTCTGCTGGGCAGCCGTCGAGGCGCGCAGGCGAGGCACTACCGAGGCGGCAACGCTTAGACTTGTTGATTCACCCACGGCCAGCTTCAAGGCTTGGCAGTTTAACGCTTTTGCAGCTGGCCCCGGAGGGGGCCTATGAGGTACGTTATTCGGGACCGCCCGTCTGAAACGTGCAAGAAAAAGAGCACGGTAAACCGGCAAACGGGTTCCTGCGACGATACAAGACGCACATCAAGAAAAAGGCGTGGAGGGACGCGGGTTGGCCGGCGATCATTACCGACATCGACGGCGGTTGAGCAAGATCAGGCATACCCGGCCGGGATAATCGACGAAGCCGATATTCCACCATGGCAAGGGCGGGGCGCAAAACCGGGGTTACCACCCTGGCAATCGGGGAATTCAGTAGCGGTGCACCGGATCCCGCGCCCCGACGGGCGGTGGCGGCGGCCAGGCGCAGCCAGGCGTGTGATAGCGGCGAAGGCATGGAACGAATTCGTTTTTCAGATTACCAGGGATGAATTCCTGAGCTCATGTTTCGAGGATTTTGGCCCTGCCAACCTGGTCAAACGCCACCTGACCGGCACCGACACTTCAGCCGGGCGCGCGGGATCACCAGCAAGCAATCCCTCACGATCAATATCGTTACGCTCGGAGCGCGGCCTCGACGCACGCCGTATCGCGCTCAGCGGCAGCAGCCGCAAAAGGCCTGGCGCGAAGCCACCAAGAGCTGGAGTTTGCTGCCGTCAGCAGCAGCCGGACAAACCTGAGCGACCAGGAAAGAACGCTGCAGGAAGAAATTGACCGGCTGCAGAAAACACATAGATCGCATTCCCCTTCGTGGATACCTTTGACCTGCGCTACACCTGATTACCAAAGCAGGCCCAACCCCAGCTCCAAGGCGGTGATGTTTTCTGCTTGATGGAAACGTCTCCGGCTCGGATGACTTCAGGGCCCTACCAAGGATCTGGCAAAACGTTTTTATAATTCTGCTGATCTGTTCTCGGCGTAACTACGAAACGGATCGAAGGTTGGTGTTCATTCCGCCATTCACACCAGTTGCCAAGAGGTCGACGAAAGAGGGAGTTTTTCTACTCCCGCGAAACCGGCGGCACCATTCGTATCCAGTTTGCGTTGCGGCTGATGCAGCAGATCGTCGAAGCGAACGCTACGCCCCAGCTGATGGAACATCTATGCGCCCACGGCTTCGATGGCGACAACTGGAACGATGACTCGCCAATCTGCGTTGATCTGATCAAGCAGATCATGCCGGCGATGCAGTAACTACTTGCCTACGTAGAGATCACCCCGGCGCGAGCAATCAGCGCTCTGGTACGGAATACGAGCAGTAAGCGAGGTGTTTTCCGACAGTTTCGCCCAGCAGCAGATTGTCGGCCGCCGGTGACATTCTACCGTTTCCGCAAGCTGTTTCAGAAGAGGATGGCCACATGACCCGGCAACCATCTCCACCGCGTCGGAATGGACCGTTCGAGCTGATCGCGAATACGACCAGGAAAATCGGCCGTATGCCCGGATGTATTACGGGCTGGATACCTATGCCCAATCAGGGATTGAGAGTCATCACTGCGAGCAGATGATGGGACGCCTATGCCTCAGTGGGCATTGCCGCTGGGTTATCACCACTTGGTCCTACGGCGCGCGCATTTTCTGCATACCGAGGAAGAAAACTACAGTCGCGGTCAGAGGGCCTGGCCTACGAAGGATCGTGACAATTCCGATCGTCATTGCCTATCTGATTGGAAGAGAAACACCATGGACCATGAGGCCCTGGTTGATTTGCGCATCCTGCCTATGGCAAACTCTTTTTTCAAGGGCAATTACCTGTTCCGTAGCTGGACCGACGCCCAGCGCGATTCATCGACTATTCTGGTGTTGCCAAGCAATTACATCAACGGAATGCGAGGATCGCCCACGGCATAGACGCGGTAGATGGACTTCTCGACTTCCTGTGCATGCGCTGATGAATTATTGGCGTGACCGCTTACAAGCGACCCTACCCGATCTCCGCAGAGGAGGAGCGGCTGCGTCAACAGGAGCGCGAAGAGCATTTGCAGCGCCAGGTCAACGACCTTGTGGCGCACCCATCCCCGTCAGCGCCAGCACGCGGGTGAGAAGGATGGGCGCCGCGAACCGCGCTTACCCACTGAATCCCAGGAAAACCTTGCTGTACTTTCAATCGAAAGAACGCGCCAACTGCTCGAGCCCTGGAGCGCGAGGTGGTTGCGCCATCGTGCGGGGCAGGTCGCGCAGTATTTCTATCGCAGCGCCAGGACGGGGGCAGGTCATTGAATGAAGCTGGGCAACCTTCTGGCATTACACCCTGCTCAATCACTGTTGACGAAGGCAAGGTGACGAGGGCTTCATGATCGAGTTCCTGCAGTCGCATACCAGCGTCGTTCTACCAGCACCTTTGACAGCCAGTGGTACAGCGCACTCAACCCCTACGCCCTGGGCTTCGCGATGATTGGCAGGACATCGCCGTATCTACGTGAACAGCCTTACCGAGGAAGACCGCGCTGGTGTCCCCGGACATTGCCGGGACAGACTGGTGGAAACGCTGGAAATTCGCGATTGCGCACCTTCAAGGACGAGGAGCTTTCATCCTGCAATACCTGTCGGCCCAGGTTCTCCGCGACATGAAGCTCTTCGCTATTGCCGACGATGAAACGCGCATGATCACCTGGAAGTGCGGCTATCCACGACGATAAGCTGGCTACCGCGCGTACGCCAGCACCTTGCTGCGCAATACAATCTGGGGTAATCGCGAGCGAAACATTCAGGTATGGAAGTAGACCGGGCGCGGCGGACCGCTCCTTACCTGCATCACCAACGGCCACGACGGCAAACGCTAGCGAGTCGACCCGGCGACGACAAGCACCTGCACCGCCTTTGGGGCTTTGAATATTCATCTGCACAGCCTGGACGGCGACCGATGATGACGGCAGATGCACATCCCGCCCAGACCGGAAAATTCACCGACAAGTTGCCCGCTTCGATCTGAATATTCCGCCGATTTGAAACCGGCGCGAGGTACAGCTTTTGCAGTTTTCAGCTTGAAGCTTGAAGCTTGAAGTGAAAACTGGTTCGAGACCCTGGACCGCAATGGCATCTACCTATTCCACCTATCTGCGTTGGCGCCGCACGTGCAGGACCAACTGCTTGGCCACCCTTTCAGTGGATTATGGACTGGGTGGTTGTGCGGCGCGCGGCCGGAAGGACCATGCTCGAAGCCGCTCCGGCCGGTCGCCAGGACCTCCCAGATTTCTGCACCCCAAAACCGGGGAGCGAATATGCCCTCGCCCGCAGCCGAACGCAAGAGCGGCAAGGCTATGGCGGCTTCACTTTTCACACCAGCCCCGATGTGACCCTGGAGCAGGACCTATCCCGCCCCGACCGACAACAAGCGATGCAGGACGCCGGACTGCCACCTGTGATAGACCCCTTACGGCGGCCAGGAGAGATCCGCGCGGCTTGTTTGCGCCAACGTATCGCCACTTTTGGTCGAAGAACCCGATGCGCGTACTGCGGGTGGCGCGTTACGCGGCCGCTATCACCGATGCGGCTCAGCGTCGCCCCGGAAAAACCCATGGCTTTGATGCGCGAACTGGCCGAGGTCTGGGAGAGTACAGGCGTTGACCGCCGAAACGCAAGCTGGAAGGAAATCAGCCGGCGCCTTGATGGGAACCCCAACCCGAAATTTTCATTCGTGTTACTGCACGATTGTTGGCGCGCTGGCGGAGCTTTTGCCGATGGCGAGCGGCTGTTGGGCGTTGCCGCAACCCAAGGCGCACCATCCGGAAGTGGACACCGGCGAGCATCTGCTGTGTTCTCCAGCAGGCCGCGCGGATGGGATCTGCCTTTGCCCGGCGCTGGCCTGCCTGTTTGCATGATCTGGGCAAGGGCGACCGACCAGGCCACATTGGGCCCAAGCACCATGGCCATTGGGAAAACAAGGGCCTGGCCGCCGTTCAAAGCGGTCACCAACGCGCAGGCACCAGGGACTGCCAGGAGTTGCACTGCTGACCTGCGAGTATCACACCCATTGCCACGCGCGCTGGAGCTCAACCTGCAACCGTTGATCAATGCTGTTCAAGAGGCTTCGACATCTATCGCGGCCGGAGCGCTGTTGAGCCAATTTCTAGGCGCCTGCCGAGCCGATGCCGAGGGGTACCGGGCTGGGAAAGTGAAGCCCTATCCGCAAGCCGAATACTGCGCCGCTGCTGCCGAGAGGCGCGCCGCGTCAGCGTTTGAATCCGTTGTTGGCTCTGGGCCTTCGAGGGCGCAGCACATGGGGGGGCGCTTGAGCTTGAGAGACCAACGCGGTAGCGGCTTACAAGCGGAGTTGTTTTCGGCCGGGCTGATCGCCACCTTAGCCCGTTCGCGGCCAGGCGGCGCGCTTCCCACCAGATTAGGACTCTAACGCCCTATTGCGTGGCCAACATCCGGTAGGAGCGGCTCGCCTGGCCGCGGAATTGCTGCCCAGCGCAAACACAGACGTCGCGGCAAACCCATCCAACCCGCCGAAAGTCGATCGCAACGCATCGCCTCAATCATTCGATCGGGGTCAAGGCTCTGCCACGCCAGTCAAAAGGCAAACCGGCCACAATTGCCTGTCGCCCTCCATCCAGCCCATAGCTCAGCGAAGGGTCCTTACCGCTGCGGGCAACAGCGCACGCGGCGCCAACTGCGCCATGCGGCCAGAGCACCAAAGGCATTGGCGCAAGCACCTCCGGGCCGGAGGGTCAGCCCCTGATGCATCCCGGCCAGAAATTTCACCGTAGGTGAGGAATGTTCGATGTCCGGGTATACGGCCCCGGCGGACGGCGAATCTCGGACGGCCGGCAGGGCGGCCTTCGATGGCCTTGAGACCAGCCTGCAGATCCACCAGCGGCAAGGTGCGTTCGGCGCCCACCACCATATTCAGGAAAACGCCGGCCCAGCACCCCTACAGGCATCCACTCTTCGAACACCGGTGAGACATTGCCAGCGGCCCAAGCAACTGCTCAAGCGCATCCAGCCCCGCCCTAGGTGGCTGTTCCCGCTCGGTATTGTGCCAAACCCCCAGAAACACCATGGTCAGCGGGACGCGCCCGCGTTCGATCAGCACGCCCACGCCGCCATGGCGGCCTGGGCTTACCGCACCGGGCTTGGTCACCCGGCAGGCGGCAACCAGGGGCACCGAGAAACTCCCTGCATGACTAACGCGCTACATGTTCAGCCAACGGCCTCGACCAGCAGGGAAACTGGACTTTGCCGCTACATACTCCAGCACCGCGTACTGACCGCTGATAATCCAGCGTCGCAGCAAGATCGTCGCCCGCAGCTGCAGCGCTTGATATCCCAGCCCCATTGTGCCAGATCCAGCACCAGGGCTGCAGGATTGCGGCGGGCTCCCAGTCATAGACGCCAATCACGGCCTTCTACTGCCAAGCCTTTTGATTACATTTTTACCTGATCCCACCACCAGGGGGACTCATTAATTGATATACGCAGGGCTTGAATACACGCAGGCCCGGAAAAATCAGCCGGTCGACTTACATCGAGTTTTTGACACGGCCAACGCCATGTCCAATTTTCGTTTCATGGCTGCACATCTTGCATCGCCTACCTGCTGGGCTCGGTATCTTTTTTGCCGTGCTGATCAGCCACTACGGCCCGGCCTGCCCGACCCACGCAGGCATGGGCTCAGGCCAACCCAGGCGCCAAGGGCAAATATGTTTGCCGGCCTGGGCGGGGGGCCAAAACCCCTGGCCCTGGGCAAAACCCTGCTCCGGGTTGAATCTGGCCAAAGGGCGCGCTGGGCGGGGTTTTTGGGCTGGCCCAGGCGTGGCCGGCCTGTCGCCTTGCAAGCGCAAAAGCTGGGTCGCGCTGGGGCGGCCTATCCCCACTTGGCCACATGTACTTTTTTGCCAATCTTTTCACCGTCTGGCCCCGCCATTTTCCCCTCCTTCTTCTTTTTTGTT
>Ga0163217_1115086_pt1 | contig 14683 bp, 12 predicted proteins | sample SynspAceP_FD_185933 | JGI IMG/M metagenome (GOLD analysis project Ga0163217, IMG submission 185933) | Saline lake microbial communities from Ace Lake in Antarctica - Synechococcus sp. Ace-P (PacBio error correction) | ecosystem: Environmental > Aquatic > Non-marine Saline and Alkaline > Saline ... | reverse complement strand
TAGGCCTTGCTTCATTGGGACTTTGGTTGACCGTTCCAGTACTATTGCCCGCCGATTTATGTGCTTTTGGAGAATTGACTAGTGATGCCGCTTGAGGTATTGAGGAAAAGGTATAAAGGCTCTATTCATCCGCTCAGAATCTTCGCTTCAATTCCTTTGCGGCGATTTATCTGTAAATTCTTGGATTTGCATTTTCTTGATTCCACTGGAGCAGTCATCGCTGGAGAAAAAATATACGCTGACTTTTCCAGGGCTAAGGAGGATGGAACCCCGCTTCATGATTTTGTCGGCTCCCGATGGGACTGCCATTGGCATGATGGAATTCTTGGTTCGCATAGACAGACGAAAAAGCGCCTCGTTGAAAGGCGGAGTAGCGTTTCATTGGGTCGGTTTCGTGTTCCTTCTGGAGCAAACCTTACGATCGAGATGGCCCTTTTTTTCAGATAAACAATAAGGCGGCTCCACATAATTCGTTCTTTGGACTTCGGGTATCGTCCACGATCTACCCAGACTGCAGCTTCAAACGATTGTTCCGAAAGACTGGGATTTTTGAAAGTTCTTTTATTTCCCCGATGGCCCGCACTTCTTTGGGGAACACATAAAGGGCATCATGGGAAAAGGGGGGGCCAAAAAATCGATAAATGAGCGATGAATTGGAAATGTAGATATAGGAGGTGAGCTATCGATATGCTCTTTGCCTTGCCGGCCGAGCCTCAAATCGAATTCCAGAAAGTGCCGCCCCAAATCACCGGGCCCAAAGTTCGGATAAATACAAAAGAAGATTTTGTCCCCACGGTCACTAATGCAGAAGTGGGATAATAATAAATAGGGCCAAATACCAGCATGAAGTAGGATAAAAAGTAAGCCAGGAATAGAGGGTATAAATACCATTGAAAAAATTGTACATTGATGAATTTTAATTAAGTTTTGAGTTCGTAAATAAATCTTTCACTCTTGCTTGCAAGGCCCTGTTCGATATCCATCAGGATGAGGCTTTTTTATCCTTTTTATAACAAAGTCCACAAAGTCTTGCCCTTAAGGTCACAAAGCTGTTCTGCTACTTCCTGTAAAAGGGATATGTCAGATTTAATCTTCCTTATGGTGAGTCATAATCATGTATTTTTTTTCGTTCCAATTTTAAGCCGATTCTTGAGAGAAAAATCAGCTAAAAAAGGCACATACTTCTGCCAAAAAGAGTCTTGATTTTCACATGAATTCAAATATCAAAAAACCTTACCTTTGCCAGTCGTTCGAGTGAATGGGTGAGTTGACATTGGTTAAATTCATTGATTTACAACTAAAACCGGGCAGTCCGATGACCCTTAGGACTGTTGCTTATACTAGGTTAAAAGGTATTAGTCTAACAAAGCAGAATTTAACTGGGGAAGATCGAAACCAAAGGTTTTGGTGAGGATATTCCAAAAGCGCAGCGTGAGCAAATGGCGGCAATGTATGAATACATTGAACGAAATCACTGAGAAAGAAGTAATTAAAAGGTACCGTCGTAGGAATAAATAGACAAGAATGTAATCATCAATAAATCGGATTTCAAATCGATGGATTGCGTTCCATGTCAGATTCAGAGATTAGAGTCTATCAAAGTAGGTGATACTGAGAGTAATTTATCGGAAGAGCAGGAGAACTTCCTTGCGTCAGTTGATTTTCCTAATCTCGCAAGAAAGCGAAGATCGCTTCGTGCTTGGAAAGATATCGAAGATGCACTGTGACTGTTTGACCAACGTGATCGCAAGTTTGTTCACAGCGAGGAACTAAAAGGCGGTCTTATCGCTATGAATCTCACGGGTGAGGCGTTCTTGCCAGGTCTCAAGATCGACGTGAAGCCTCATCCCGGATTTCGATATCTATGTGGTAAGAAGATGAAGTGAACAGTTGGTGGCCAAAAATCCAACCCGCAATCGAATCGTAGTAGTATCGTCACTAAGGTGTTGATCTGGAAAGAGTCCTTCGGAAGAAAGCAGAAAGCTTGAATTTCTACCAAACCTTGAGAAAGGTCAAGTATTTGGAAAGGTGTGACAAGAACATGACCCAACTTCGGTGTACTTCATCGAATCTTGGAGGTGTAGATGGTCTACTTCACATTTACAGACCTATCTCTTGGGACGTATCAATCATTCAGAAGTAAGGGTTACAGCTTGACAGGAAGGTTCAGATTGAGTCTTGATTTTGATGATGATAAGAAGCGAATTTCTTTGGTATGAAGCAATTGACTGCTCAATCCTTTGGCGATTCTTTAGCTGCTAGCCTTGAGGTGGAAGCGAGTAAAAAGGTAGAGATTGTAAATGCCTCAGCTGACTATGGTGCATTCCTTGAGCTTGCTGCTGGTTGTTAAGGCTTGTCCACGTTCAGAAATGAGCTGGGTCACAGCACTTGAGAAAATCCTGCCAGACTTCGTTAAAAGTAAGTGACGAAGGTTGGAAGCAGGAGTATTGACTTTAGATAAGGATGATCGTAAAAATGTCGCTTGGTATCAAAGCCAATTGACCTGAAAAGGATCCTTGGACCAAGCTTGATATGAAATACCAAAATATGCAGTAGGTTCTAAAGCATAAAGGGTGTAGTAAGTAAACTTGACCAAACTTCGGTCTTTTCCTTGAGTGGAGAGGGAATCCGATGTTTTGCGTTCACGTATCTGACCTTTCTTGGACTAAAAAAATCAAGGCATCCATCTGAGTTTGTGAAAGTAGGAGATGAGCTAGAAGTAGCTGTTCTTGAGCTTGACGTAGACAATTAGGGAAGATAGCACTTGCGGACATAAGCCCAAGTGGAAGAAAAACCCTTGGATACTTTCGAATCCTGTATTCCCAGTAGGATCTGTCATAGTGTACTGTCAATTCTAAGAATGACCAAAGGTGCAGTACTTGAGCTTCCTACGGGGGCTAGAAGGATTTGCCCACAATCAAAAATCTAGAGAAAGAAAGATGGTTCTCAGGTTGAAGTTGGTGAGTCACTTGAAATTCAAAGTTTCTTGAGTTCTCTAAAGATGACAAGCGAAATTTTCTATCGCCACACAGGCGGATGTTCAAAGAAGAAGCGGAAAGCCAGCAAAGAAGGGCCTGTAACCAAGAAAAAGACGATTTCTTCTGATCTCAGGTTCTTCTTCCTTCAAACTCTTCTCATCCCGCACCAGCAGAGGAAGGTTCTTACCCTAGGTGACTTGGATGCTCTTCTGAAATTGAAAGAGAAAATTGGGAAGAAAGAAGTTAATTCCCTATTAGAATTCTGAAAATATAAAAAGTGTCTTGCCGGAAAGGTGACACTTTTTATGGTTTAGAAAAAACTGGAAAAGTCAGTTCCCTGAATTGTAATTTCAAAACTGATTTAAGGTAATAATTTTTTCTCCAAGGGTCTTAGGGGCCCCAAAAAAAAAGCGATTTCGCCGTGGGCGAATGCTTAGATTGGGAGTCCGGAGAGCGGGATTCGAACCGCCTGTACCCAGGTTTTGCAGACCTCTGCCTAAAGCACTCGCCACTCGGACCAATCTCAATTGGGAATGCAAATGTAGTATTAATCCTCTATTCCTCAAAAAAGGAATTACTTATTTAGATTGACGGAAAGTATATTTGGTCCGGTCAAAGCCAGATTCCGGCTTGAGAAAAGTATGAAGAGTTGATTCTCAGGAAGCCTACCGGTTTTAAAAAGGCAAAAATACTTTAATTTATAATAGTTCCTAAATTGTAAAAAGTGCATTTTAAAATACATAACTATGAAAATCAAATTTATATCAATTCAATTGATATTCTTTACAAACAATGTTGGAGCGTTCGAATCCATGGTTTGGGAAAAATGGCTTTCGGGTTATACTTTGCCAGGGTTATAGAAAACCCATTTTAAAAGACTTATTTTAATTAGCTAAAAATTATGTATATCAAAAACCGCTCGTTAGTAGGGGGTTCCCGATTGAATTTCCACACCGCTGGCAGTGCTGTTTTTCAATTGGACCTGAATAGGCGGACTCAAGCTTTTGCGGTGACCCCTTCCCCAGGTAGAAGAAAGTCCCAGAAGCCAGTGGAGCAGGGCAAAAGCAATTTTTTCAAAGCCAACTTGCCAGTACCTGTCACAGAGTTGGGTATTGAAAAGTATATCGGCCCTCTCATGAGAGGAGTTACGGAAAGAAGGGTTCCTGTTTTGGTTAAAAGCTGGATCAAAAAATTCGCAGCTATGATTGTTCCGGAGATGCCTACGCAGGTGGCATTGTATAAAGAGTACATAACTCTGTCTATGCCTTTCGTATGCTTTTTTTTAAGTGATGCCTGATTTAGCGAGTTTATTGGTCTTACATCGAATATGGAGATTAAGGAGACCCAGCAGCCGCTGCTGCCGCTGCAGGGAACCGCTGATGTGGTGCTGTTGCCAGCAGGGGTGGGAATCCAAATGAAATCTTGACCGAAACTTGGCCAGTATGGTGCGTAGTTCTTCTTGCTGATTCTGGTAGTTCTCGGTTTGATTATTTCAGTTCTATCCGAAATACTTGACAAGTCAAGACCTTGACCGAGGAGCGACACAAAGAATTTTTGTCACCCAGAAATTTCAATTTGGAAAAATCCTAAAAAGCGATGGTTCATCATTATTGTTACTGCTTTAGTCAGTGGCTATTGGTAGCGAAGACCGCGATGATGGGATTGATATTCAGTGGGTGTTCAGCAAGCTTATTGCTCCCAGAGGCAGCCTATTGCATACTCGCATGCACTTTCATTGCAGGTACTTTGGAGATTGCTTTGTCAGTATTGTCATACATTGGGGAGTTAGATCGGCAAATCTGCCCAATATCCCTTCCTGCCCAAATATTGTGTATGAATTGTCATACACATATTCAAATGTTTTGGAAGGTTAAAGAAGGGATTTCACCTTGAAATTCAAAAAATCTCTCGATCTGTAGATAATAATAAAGCCGATGGTGGGTTACGAGTTTCCCACCAACTTCCTTGATTCTGGCATATGGTCAATTCATTCCCACACGTGGAAGGTGGGAGGAGTCCGAATGCCAGACTTGTCCACCCGGTCTATTTCAAATATGGGAAAAAGTCGGGTTAGGTCAACACAGCTTTCCCATTAACCAATGGGGGGATGGTGTATCGGACCCCTTGTCCAGCGTGACAGGTCATGATATACAACGGCAATGCTTACTATGATTAAGTGGGTTCAATTGCACAGCAGATTCTGAAAATCCTTGAAAGTAAAGGATATTCGGAGGTTTGGAATGTGCCGAAAAATGCCTATCAACTTCATCACACCCCTATTTGGAAATAAATTCATTCTTAAGAACTAGAAAGGAAGGGGGAAATAATAAAAACATTACTGAAAGGACTTGAGCAGCTCAATAACGATCCAGAGTTTGTTTAAAAAGACCCGATTAAGAATTGGCGAGCTTCTCAAGGCTTAAAGCCAGATGGAAGTTCCTCAAGAAAGGACTTTTCCCTTAAATAATGGGTTTCCAAGGTTTAGCAGCCAGCTGGTCTTTGGCCGCTTGCGAGGCTCCAGTAAAGAAAGGCCCCCGATCCCTAAATGTAAACAAAGCCGGTTTGATATCAACCCTTTTCTAATCTAAAATATTCCGCTTCTACTTAATTCTAGGTGTGGACTTAGGGCCTCTTGATTGGGTAAAGGAACCAAGAAAGCTTGACCTAATCAAAAAATTGACCCCGCGTCTAAAACTTCCCTGGCTTTCTCCTGATTATAAAGGGAAAAGTAAATGCTTAAATTCGTCTTATAATTTAGGCATGGAGATCACATTCTTTCCTCTTTATGACAAAAGAGCGCGTCATTAGCAACACTACAAAGTCGTTATCATTAAGCCGCAGTGAAACAAATGGATTGGGCACCACGTATCCATCGCCCCAACCTATTACAGTCGAACTGCACAAGGCTTTATTCAAGTTAAAAATCCACAGAGTTTGGCCGCCTCCCTGAAACGTTAAAGATGTATCAAAGAATACTTATATCCCATATCTTACACGTTTCACCTTGCTCCAAGTCTATTTCCAGATCCCTTCCAATGTTGGTGAGCGGGGGTGAATCCCCAATAATGATTCCTATTTCAAATTAACCGCGCTATTAATGGGCAAGAAGCCCAGCAGAACCACTATCTATTGGTCACTGCACGGTTGTATTCCCATTTCCTTCTTCCTTTTGATTAAAGCACAAAAAAAGACCATTGGTTCTTTTTCGGGCAGCAACTTTTTAGGGTACTTGATTCCCCCATTTGGCGCAATATATAAGATAGGTTCGTGACCTTCTTGCTGTCTACTAAAACAATTAGAAGCATAGGTCACCCACCGGATCATATTTGTTAGAATATAAAGTAGAAGCAGTAATAACATCTGAAAAGAAGGTATGGCTATTCAACGCGCTCTGTTGGTACTCAAGGGATACGGCCATTTTACTAGTGTGCGCAGCGCTACGACTAAAAGTTGCCTAAATCGGCGTTGCTAAACTGAATTACCCGACTTTAAGGAAAATTGTCTGCATAATTCTTGTGATGCACACTTGGCGCATCTTCGGAACTTAGAGCTTGACGGCAATCTCGATCAAATTCTTGATCCGGCGTTCATGGTTTACACAAACCTCTGGACTCCGTTATGTATGAGTGCTGTCAGAACTCAAGTCCCTTCTCCTCAAGAGTGTGAGTGTGTTTCTTTATTTTCCTTCCTCTCTCCTAGAATAGAAGTTTTGTCAATTTTGGGTAGCGTTTTTGTAGTGAGTCAAATTACCATAGTGGCATTTACGTGCACATTACACATAACCTCCTATCGTCGCTCTCACTTTCAAAAAGCATCAGTTTAGCTACTGTGGGTGAACAATTGAACCAACTTATTCATAGTTTAAGCATTGCCGTCTGTAGTAATCTCAGGTCTGTCTGTGACAGTCGTTACACCATCCATGGTTAATGAACTGTGTTTGACCATACGACTTCCATTTCCTGAGAATAGGACCGTGGACAAGTCTGGCATTCGACTCCTCCCACCTTCACGTGTTGGAATGATTGAAATTGCCAGATCAGGAAGGTGGTGCAAACACCGCTCACCCCACATTCAATCGGTCCCTTATGGTCATTATCTTACCAGCATCATAGATATATATATATAGATATATAATATATAATCGCGCTCATTCATTTGTGTGAAATTTTTGATTTGTAATAGAGTGTGTATCGACAATTCATACCAAATATTTTCGCTAAGAGAAACTCATTTGGCAGATTTGACGCTAGATTCTCACATCCACGTATGACAATACTGATACCAAAGAATCTCCAAGAGCTACATGTAGATGAAGTGCATTGTGAGCTATGCCTTAGGTGCTCTGGATTAGTGCGGCTCTGCTGGAGACACCCACTGAATATTAATCCATGTGCCATAGCGGTCTTTCGCTACCATATCACTAAGCTAAGCAATGAGTAAACAATAATTGATTGAAACCATCGCTTTTTAGGATTTTTCCAAATTGAAATTCTGGGTGACAAAATTCTTTGTCGCTCTCGTCCAAGGTCTTGACTTGTCAAGTATTTTCGATAGAACTGGAATATCCAACCGAGAAAACTTACCAGAATCAGCTCAGAAAGGAACCTGTACACCACCACATATCTGCAAGATTCCGGCAGTATAGTCATTTGGAATGTCCACCCCCTGCTGCCAAACCATGCATCTTCACCCTATCAACGGTTATACCTGCAGCTCTCACAAGCTTCTCTCAGGGACCGACTAGCTGTGTGGTCATAAACCAACTATATTCTCCAGTATTCGATATGTAATTACTCAATAAAAAACTAACCTGAAATCAGCATCCACTTAAAAAGGCATTACGAACGCATAACAGACATATTACGTATAATTGTACTCTTTATACAATGCCATTGCGTAGGCATCTCCAGGAAGCAATCATAGCCTAGCGAATTTGTTGAATCCATGCTTTTAACCACGAACCAGGACTCTTCTTTTCGCGTCAACTCCTCTCAATAGAGGTCCGAGTATACTTTTCATCACTTGTGACAGGATACTGCAGTTGGCTTTGAAGAATTGGCTTTTGCCTGCTGCGCAACTGCTTCTGGACACTTTCTTCTACTGAAAGGGTCAACCGCAAAATGCTTTGAGTCGCCTATGCAGCATTAAAAAACATCACTGCCATGCGTTGTGGAAAATTCAACGAAACCGCCCACTTACCCCACGAAAGACGTTTTGATAACAGATATTTTCTAGACTTAATTAAAATAGTTTAACTCAGTGTCTATAAAACCCTTGCCCCAAAAGTAAACTACGGGCCTCGAAGCCTATTGTTGTCAAACATGGACGAAACTCGTCAACATCTCTTTGTAAAAAGAATGATATTCCATTGAATTGAATCATACATTTGTATATTCTAACTAGTGTGATTGTATTTTTTTAAATGCGCTCTTTTACATTAGAAGCTAATTATAAAAAGTAGAAGTACTTTTTTGGTTTAAAAACGTCGGCTTCTGAGAACACCTCAGGAATACTTTCCTCAAGCTGGAATCTGCATTAGTGTGGACCGACCAATATATTTCCTGGTCAATCTAAAAAAAAAGTAATTCCTTTTTTGGAGGAAATAGAGATAATAGCGCCATAGCAATTTGCATTCAATTTAGAGTGTGGTCGATTGGACCGATAGTGGCTAGGCAGTAGGTCTGCAAATAAACCTTCGTACAGCGGTTCGAATCACGTATCTCTTCGCTTCAATCTAAGCATTCCGCCACGCGAATGCTTTTTTTTTGCCCTAAGGACCTTGGAGAAATAAATTATTACTAAAATTCATTGAAATTATCAGGGGACTGACTTTTCCACGTTTTTAAAACAAAAAAAAGCGTCCACCTTTCGGCAGACACTTGGGGTTACTATTTTCAGAATTTCTAGTCTCTCGAAGGGATATTACTTCTTTCCTTTCCATTTTCTCTTTCAATTCAGCAAGAGCATTCCAAGTCACCTAGGTAGAACTTTCCTTGCTGGTGCGGATGAGAAGAGGAAGGAAGAAGAAACCTGAATCAGAAGAATCTTCTTTTTTCTTGGTTACAGCCTTCTTTGCTGGCTTCGCTTCTTCTTTTGAACATCGCTGTGTGCGATAGAACAATTCGACCTTGCATCTTTAGAGAACCAGAAACTTTTAATTCAAGTGACTCACCATACTTAACCTGAGAACCACTCTCTCTCTCTCTGTAGATTTTTGATTTGTGGCAAATCCTTCTTAGCCCGTAAGGCGGAAGCTTCAAGTACTTGCACCTTGTCATTCTTAGAATTGGACAGTACACTTATGAACAGATCCTACTGGAATACAGATTCGGAAAGTATTCCCAAGGGTTTTCTTCCAACTGGCTTATGTCCAAGTTTGCTAATCTTTCTATTGTCTACGTCAAGCTTCAAGAACAGCTCTTCTAGCTCATCTCCTACTTTCACAAACTCAGATGGATTGCTGATTTTCTTAGGTCCAAGAAATTTCAGAATACGTGAACCAAACCATCGATTCCCTCTTTCCAACTCAAGGAAAAGACCGAAGTTGTCAAGTTTTCTTACTTACACCTTTATGCTTAGAAACCTACTGCATTATTTGGTATTTCATATCAGCTTTGTCCAAGGGATCTTCAGCAATTGCATTTGATACCAAGCGACATTTACGATCATCCTTGACTAAAAGTCAATACTACTGCTTCCACTTCGTCACTTACTTTAACAAGTCTGCAAGGATTCTCAAGTGCTGTGACCAGCTCATCTGAAAACGTGGATCAAGCCATTCAACACCAGCAGCAAGCTCAAGGAATGCAACCATAGTCAGCTTACATTTACAATCTTACCTTTTACTCATGCTTCCACCTCAAGGCTAGCAGCTAAAGAATCCCAAGGATGAGCAGTCAATTGCTTTCATACCCAAAGAAAATTCGCTTCTTATTCATTCATTCAAATCAAGTACTACAATCTGAACCTTCTGGTCAAGCTGTAAACACTTCTTCTGGATTGATGGATACGTCCCCCAAGAGAATATCTGTAATGTGAAGATAGACAATCTACACCTCCAAGATCGATGGAATACACCGAAGGTTGCGTCATGTTCTTGATCACCCTTCCAAATACTTACCTTTCTCAAGCGTTGTTTAGAAATCTCAGCTTTCTGCTTCTTCAAGATCTTTCTCGATCAAACACCTTATGGATACTACTACGTTATCATTTTGCGTGGTTTGATTTTCAACCACTTTCACTTCCATCTTTCTTACCTTACATAGATATCGAAAATCCCGGATAGGCTTCACGTCGATCTGAGAAACCTGGCAAGAGACGCTCAACACCGTAGATAATCTACAAAAGACCGCCTTTAGTTTACGCTTTAACAAGAACCTTCGATCACGTTGTCAAACCAAGTGCACTTTCGATATCATGTTCAAGCACGAACGATCTTTCGCTTTCTGCGAGATAGGATCAACTGACCAAGGTAGTTCTCCTGCTCTTCGATTAAATACCTCTGACAGTTAATCACCTACTTTGATAGACTCTGATCTCTGAATTCTGACAAAATGGCAACCCAAATCCATCGGATTTGAAACCGATATTGATGATTTACATCTTTGTCATTTATTCCTACGGACGGTACCTTTAATTACTTCTTTTCTCAGTGATTTCGTTCAATGTTATTCTCATACATTGCGCCATTGCTCACGCTGCGCTTTGAATATCCTCACCAAAACCTTTGGTTCGAATCTTCCCAGTTTAAATCTGCTTTGTTAGACATAATACTTTTAACCCTAGTTAATTAAGCAACAGGTTCTAAGGGTCATCGGACTGCCCGGGTTTTTAGTTGTCAATTGAAATTAAACCAATGTTCAACTACCCCATTCACTCGAACCGGACTGCAAAGGTAAGGGTTTTATTGAGATTTGAAAATTTATCATGTGAAATTCAAGGACTCTTTTTTGCAGAAGTAGGCTTTTAGCTGATTTTCTCCAAGATCGGCCTTAAAATTTGAACGAAAAAAATACAATGGATTATGACTCCACCATAAAGAAGATTAAATCTGACATATCCCCTTTTCGGGAAAGTAGCAGAACAGCTTTGTGACCTTAGGGGCAAGACTTTGTGGACTTGTTATAAAAAAGGATAAAAAAAAAGCCCTAGATACATCCTGATGGGATATCCGGACAGGGCCTTGCAAGCAAAGAGTGAAAGATTATTTACGAACCAAACTAATTAAAATTCATCATGTTACAAATTTTTTGCAATGGATTTATACCCTCTATTCTGGCTTTACTTTTTATTTCCTACTTATGCTGGTATTTGGCCTATTTATATTATTCCCACTTCTGATTAGTGACCGTGGACAAAAAATCTCTTTTGTATTTATCCGACTTTGGGCCGGGATTTCGGGCGGCACTTTCTGGAATTCGATTTGAGGTCCAGGCAAAGAGCATATCGATAGCTCCACCTCCCTATATCTACATTTTCAAATCATCGCTCATTTATCGATTGCTCCCATGATCCCTTTATGTGTTCCCCAAGTAATGTGCGGGCAATCGGGAAAAAAGAACTTTCAAAATCCCAGTCTTCGGACAATCGTTGGAAAGCTTGCAGTCTGGGTAGATGCGTGACGATACGAACTACAGTCAAGGACGCAAGGCTAAGTAGTGTGGAAGCGCCTTATTGTTTATCTTGAAAAAAGGCATCTCGATCGTAGTTGCTCCAGAAGGACACGAAACGACCACCAATGAAACGCTAACTCCCCTTTTCAACGAGGCGCTTTTCGTCTGTCTAATCGAAAAACTAAGAATTCCCTCATGCCAATGGCAGTCATCGGAAGCGACAAAATCATGAAGCGGGGTCCATTCCTCCTTAGCCCTGGAAAAGTCAGCGTATTATTTTCTCCAGCGATCTCTCTCAAAATGCAATCCAAGAATTTACAGATAAATGCGCCCGCAAGGATTGAAGCGATGATTCTGAGGATGAATAGAGCCGTTATACCTTTTCCTCATATTTACCTCAGCGGCATCCCTAGTCCAATTCCTCTTTACGGTCACCAAAAAGTCCCACATGGAGCCAAGCGCTAGCAACCAGGCAATATTCAAAAGTAACCAACACCATGGATTAAACCAAAAAAACTTCCACCAATTGGTATGCACCAGTCTCGGCTGTATTTCCATAGAAGTCCAAAAAATCAAAAACCTCCAAAAATCCCAAAAGGATGGCGAACTAATACCCCTACTCCTAGACTCTAACACGGAGCATACCATCCAGCGCTAATTAATACCTAAGTACTGTCAAAGACCGTGCGACAAATTGATGGTCTGCACGACTGCAGTAACCAGTATTTGACTATTCCCACAAAATAGTCTCTCGACGTCTTCTTCTCGACTGATTCGCATGAGCGACCAGGTAAAAACAGCTACCAAGGCGGAGAGCCAAAAGTATGGTGTAGATGGAAAGAAACTCCTCCAAAATAGATAGTTAATAACCAGCTTGAATACTTCCGATCACAAACCTAAACCCAATATGAAAAGCAGCCCCGGGCCTTTAAATAAACCCAGCCTTTTCAATATTCTTGGATCTGAAAATCTACCCTTCCAGCTATAATCTTCTCTAGTTTTCTCCGATCCATTGAGTATTACTTCGGTTGAAAGCTTCGAGAATATCGTGCTTGTGATGATATGAATATTGTTCTGGTATCTCTTACTAGTACAGCCTTTTCCTTTTCCACCATTGATGAAGCACATCAAGTGTTGCTATCCAACGCTACAAAATTTCATCGAGGTTCGCATGACGTCAGACCACGAGGGCGTCCTTCAAGGTTGTGGATTATCCAATCCAAAAGCTTATTATTCTTGTTCAAGCAACCTATTTACCTCTTCCATTCTCCATCACAGGAATCTGTTGAGACACTGGTTTTATTCATCAAACCTATCGCAGGATTTTACTGAATCGGTCTTTTGGCCAGAAACATAGAATGAGACTTCCCGTTCGTGGGCCAATGATATCGCTCGCGGTTAGAGAAAGTCTTGTCTTTCTAAGAATCCATGATTTCGCTCCAATCATCATTATAGACTTTTCCTAAATAGCAGGTTCCGTGATCAGGGGAAGGTAATACCATTTGATCACCGTTCTTTTAGATTTTCTTGTTTGCCCATTCCAAAGCCCCGTGTAACAGCAGAACCGCAAGACCAACCATAATAGCCTTTCCTCCCTTGCTAATCTACGGGTCATTACTGCAGGGCATCCTTATCCGTCACCTTGACAAAAATGGATCGATCATGTCGAAATCAACATTTCTTTGGAAAGGATATCTTTCTCCCAATCCCTTTCTTGAGGATAAGGATTAAACTTCCTTCTCATTCAAAATACCCCATCTCCTTTATACTTTTTGGAATACAGATCCATACGTATCGATCCCACTGTTTACACGTTTGGATTTCTGCTCTTTAAAAAATTTCGTGTTCCACACAATCGATCACCCGTACTACACCCGCTTGCATTAATGGCGTGATTTTCACATCTGTATCTTTCCAAAAAATTTCCGGTCCCAGTCGTCTCGTAATGAGCTTAAGGTGTTGGAAAGTTATCGTATTGATTTGGGTAAAAAGGAATTAGGAATATCTGCCATCAGCTTCTTTAGCAACAGAGTAGTAAAGACCTTGGATCTTCTGGGAGGGGAAAAAACACGTTTGTTGGGCCAAACTATCACCCAGCCTCCCTACTGCTTTTAGGATATCGAATTTTCTTCTTTGGTTGTGTCATGCTTACTCCGCCATGGTAATACTAAATACACTCCGTAAACCCTGTGTGGTTATTTGCCGCCAAAGCCAACCCATTTCGGTATCCCACTTGTCCCTCGGGATGATTGTTACCTCCCGGCTTGAGCAATCCCCGCTTTTTCAGGCATCTCACCCATTTTTGAAATCGCCATTACGATCTTTTCATCGGGAATTACCTGGTTGGAAATACTCGACTTTCACCTAGGACTTTCGCCTTTGATGCCCTTTATTCACTGATTTAAAGCGGATCATCGCGGGTATTTCGATGCGTTTTCCAAATAATTGGAGTTGTTAACTACTCCACTCTTTTACTTTTGGAAAAGACAAAATTTACAGAATTTTTCTGGTCAAAAGGGATTCAAACCTGTTAAAAAAACCAAAAATAAAAATTCTTGTGATCTAAATGTTCTTTTTAAAATTCCAAAATCGCTTTTCAAGATATTCAAGGGTGACGTGAACTAGAAATCAGCGCTTACAAAGGTCATCCCTAACAGATAAAGTTTCAAAACCAATGGCCCAGACCAAACTGCTTTTACTTAACTGCAAAAGGCTATGATAGAAGCCAAATACCTGTTGGGTTCAACGCCAAAAAGCAAAAAATACCTTCCAAATACTCATAAAATGGTTTGATCAACTTTTACTCGGTCCCAACCTTTCATCCAAATCCGATTTTGAGGGAATCAGGTGATTCCCAAAACCTGTGAGGTAAAAGGGCAAATTGATTTCCCAATCAAAAAAAAAAAACTTGGGAGAAATTTCCCCACCCAAAACCCAGGGTTCCCAAAAAACCCGCAAAATCAAAACCCACGGGGGTTTAGGGGCATTTTGATCTCATCCACTGGCCGGCAAAAAAAAAAAGGAAAGGGGAAATTTTGGGCCCACTAAGGTCCCCTAAAAACTTTGGGGGCGGACCATAATTTTTTCTCCTGA
>Ga0163217_1063211_pt1 | contig 14684 bp, 20 predicted proteins | sample SynspAceP_FD_185933 | JGI IMG/M metagenome (GOLD analysis project Ga0163217, IMG submission 185933) | Saline lake microbial communities from Ace Lake in Antarctica - Synechococcus sp. Ace-P (PacBio error correction) | ecosystem: Environmental > Aquatic > Non-marine Saline and Alkaline > Saline ... | reverse complement strand
AGCCTCGACGACCAGAGCGCATCCTCTGCTGCCGCCTATTTTTCGAGAAGCTGGGCCTGCGCCGAAAGGAGCCTTACAAGAAGGCGAGCACCGCAAGAACAACCCTGCCCCGCGATGCCCTGGCCGCTGGAAGGAACGCACCAAAGCTCAGAGGCGCGAACGGCGCGCAACGGAGCTCAGAGCTTCTGCGTTGCCCCAAGGCGGAAATCGTGGTCCCAGGCTTCATGGACCCTCAGCCTCAACCGCTACAAGGAGCTGATCTACGAAGAGGTGAGACACCGGCCTCCGATGGAAATCCGGCAGAACTGCGGCTGCGATTCGAGCAGAGATCCGGCAGTGGATCGAGGAGCTGGAGGGGATGCTCCGATGAGCCCCATCCCATTCTCCACTCAGCGGGCCAGGCCAAAAGAAACACCCAGCAAACGATCGGTGAGGCGGAATCACGTCGTCATCGTTCAGGCGCCGATCTTCTGGCCGCAAGGCGGTCTGGCCACGGTGGTTGACTTTTCAAGCCCATCAGGCACTCGTTGGCCTTTCAGCCTTCTCTTGCTGTGGGTTCCACCCCACACCACGAAACACAGGGAGATCGGTGTTGTCGGTGGGTGGATCAGACAGACCACGAGCGGCAGTCGCGGGCCGCGAAGCTCGTCCTGAAAACGGTCAACCACAGGGCCTGGCTTCTGCATTAGCCGATCCTCCGCCATGGTCAAAAGCTCACACGCTCACTGGCTGGTCTCGTCATCGGTCCACCGACCACCGAATCGATGAAGCGCCTGGATTTCGCCTCTTCCGTGCTGTTCGTTGGCACAATCGCGACTCCGCCGCCCTCGGCCTGCAAAACCCACAGGCGATGCAATCCGGTACCCCAGATCTGGATCGGCCGCATCCCCTGGGCCCGCGAGCCGCTGGCGCGTTGCTCCCGCCACCTGCGCCGCGTTTGGCGGCGCGGCGCGCTTCCTGGGCGCTGTCCCGATCGGGGAGCCTCCGGGTGGCTTCAGGGGGCTTCCATGACAGCGTCAGCGCTGGTTAACATTCATGGTAACGGGCGCGTCGCGGACCGAGCTGCTTCAGCCGAGATCAGGCTCCCAAGGCCAGATAAGGCGAGGCCCGCATCGAGCTGGCCAGCTTCCACCTCGTCAACCTGGCCGTAGCGGCGGCGGATGCGCTGCTTATCGATCAGCGGCAAGCTGACCACCAGGCATAGGAGGGCTTTGTAAAGACCCGCTCGCACCTGGGGGCAGGGGCGGATAAAGGCGCCGGGCCGCGTTTCCGGTGATCGGAAAACCACAGCCAGCAGGCGGAAACTCTGGCTGGGAATTCACCGCCGAGATTCACTTACCACCAGGGGCAGAGGTCGGGTGCCGCGCTGTTCATGGCCGAGGGTCACTCCAGAGTCCACCAGCACCAGGCTCCCCGGGGGCAGGTTCATGGCTGCGACATCTGGTGAGGCCGCAACCTGCCACCGCATTCCGGCCGCCAATTGCCAGCGCACTCCGGATCGGCTGGATCAAGCAGTGTCACGATGTCCCTTCGGGCAGGCCTCGGCCCCAATCCGCCAGCCCAAGCTGCCGGTGGCGGACGCTGTCGGGGGTGGGAGGCTCCGGGAAACGCAAGCAGTCCAAGCTTTGGCGCCGCTTTGCAGTTTCGTGGCGCACGGGGCCTCGGCCGACGAAGCGCTGCGGTTGCCCTCGATGCGTCGATTCCGCGACCAGTTTCTGACGACATGAGTTCACAGTCACTCCGTTCGGCGGGGGCTGGAGCGCGCCATGGACGGGAAAAAGGGTACTGCAGGCCAGTATGGATCATATCGACTTTCCAATGCCAGCCCTGTCCAAAGGTGCGACAGCAGCGAACGAGGGATGGTGCGGAGCTCAACCTCAGGCTGATCAACAACGAGCTGGTGCATGAAGAGGTGGAAGCACCGCCCGCGTTGGAGGAACTTGCGGAACACGCCGTGATCGAGCTAGGGATCCGGCAGAAAAGGTCGAGGAGCTGGGAGGGGATGCTTCGATAGCATGGCCCAGTGCTTATCTCGGGGAAGTATGCAGTTTTCTCTCAGGGTCGCCTTTCAAATCAAGACTATTTTCCGACGAGCCTGTTGGCCCTGCCCAATAATACGAAATCAGAGATGTCCTGCCTGCGACCAGCAAAGAACTTTACTACAGCGGCGCCCTTATCACGCCAGACTATTTGATCAACAATGGAGACATTCTGATTGGCATGGATGGAGAACTTTAATCGAGAGCGCTGGAAAAGTTCTCTGCCCTGCTTAATCAAACGAGTCTGCAGGACCAATTGCGAAGAAGATGTCCTAAGATAATGACTACCTGTATCACGCTCTCCGACCCATTCTGAAGCGGATCGAAGAGGAAACACCCTTTGTTACCGTTAAGGCCATCTTTCGGTGGCCAAAAACTCAGCATCCGCCAAAAATCCCCCTCCCCGCTGAGGAGCAGCGGCGCGTCGCGGCGATTTTGGATAAGGCCGACAACTGCGCCGCAAGCGTCAGCGTGCCCTGGTCTGCCTAAACCAGCTAGCCAGGCCATCTTTTCATCGAGATGTTTGCGATCTACTTGTATTCCAAAAGAGGAGGCAGTTGCCTGGCGAGGTTCTGTACCGTTCGGACGACTGGCACACCACGGGACTCTTCCAATGTATGTCGATGTCGGCTTTTCCTTATGAGCTTCGAAGAATTTTTCCCGCAGCAGAATCACTACTCAAGTGCCAAACTAATTTCTGAAGCAGACTTTCATTGACATTAACAAAAGTCGAAGGTTACAGGGGGATATTTAATTATGCGATGATTGGGACATCGGCGGCCCGGTGTTGTGATTTTGAATCCGGACTTGCAATCAAAAAACGTCTGCTCTGGCATTAAATTTCAAAAAATAGTCGGAATGAACCCTGAGTACGTTTCGTCAATCCTAGATGGCAAGGCTGTTCAAATCACATGTTCGCAAGTGCCGGACGCGGGGGAACTCAGAAAATTCATTTCTCTTGCGATTATTCGCGGCCTCAAAGATTCCTTTCCTAGGATTATGTCAGGCAAAATCTCTTTGACAAGGAGGGTTGCGCAGACTTTCCACTGAACTACTCCGGGCATGTCGAGGCCATGGAAAGCTGCGTGAGACTTTTTTCGCCTCCCGTCAATCTCCGCGCATTCCGTGGGAGCTCACAGCCTCATGGCCAAAAAGAGGCCACCGAATGAAAGCCACCGAAGCCAAACTTCTCCAGAAATCCTGCACCAGTCAGCAAATTCATCATCCCGATCTACCAGCGCACCTACTCCGGACCCTCAGGAGAATGCTGAGCACTCTGAAGGCGACATACCTCCGGGGACTGGTGCTTCTGAGGAGATGGGCGTCCACTTCATCGGCTCGGTGGGTGCACATCGGATGAAGGCCTCCGCACCTCGCCGTGCGGGCGCCCAAGTTGGTGATCGATGGCCAGCAGGCGGCTGACCACCGTCACCCTGCTGCTCACCGCCCTCGCCGAAGTGCTTTCGCGGAAGTTGCCAGAGAGCAAGCAGGAGCCCAATTGAAGGCTTTTGCGCCGGGACATGGTCCAGCGAGTGACTACCTGATCAACCGGCTCCAAAAGGGCCGACAAGCCGTTTCAAGCTGCGCTCTTCCGATACCGATCGCACCACCTTTAACGCTCTGTGGAAGGACGCGGGGCGGCCACTAACGCCGAAGCCCCTCGATTCGCATCACCGATAAACCACGCCTTCTTCCTCGAGCAAGCTGCGCAGCCCGCCACAGATCTGTCGGTGGTGTGCGCGGGATCAGCAAGTGCTGGTGGTGGATGTGGCCCTCTCCAGGATCAGGACAACCCCCAGCTGATCTTCGAGAGCATTGAACTCAAACCGGCCGGAGCTCTCCCAGGCCGATTCTGATCCGCAACTTCGTGCTCATGGCCAACCTCCTGAACACCAGGGAGCAGCTGTACAGCCACCACTGGCGGCCTACGCGCATGCAATTCAGGCTGATTGAAAGTTTCTTTGTCTGATCCAGTCGCCCATCCTGGCCTGATTCCAGCCATTTGTGAGCAGCTTGGCATGTCGTGGCGCCACCTCAGCCAAGCCCAAGCTCTCAGCCGAGTTAGTGGCCGTTTGCAGCCGAAGCAGGTTGAGGCCAGGTCCTCAGCCGTGGCCAGCACGCAGCGCCGGGGCCGCCATACAACGGTTGTTCAATCTTCATGAAGCTGGGTATCGCGGATCCAGTGCCAGCTTTCAATGCACCAGCGAGTCCCTCACCAGTTGCAGCAGGGCTTTTGGCGTGGTGCGCAGGCTGCGTGAGAAAAAAGGTGCGCTGGAGGGAGGGCTTGCCATGACCGCTGCCACTGACGACAAGTTCAACAATCCAGCTACATTCCGGGCCAGGCCTCGTTGAATGGAGAGTCAGGAGGCCCGTTTGGCCCTAGAGTTCCAGGTGGTGTCGCGTCCATGGCTGCGTTCAGAAACCCAATTGCTGTGAGAGGGATCTTCGGGAGTAGAGAAACTGCTCGCCGATGCTGGCGATGCAAGGCGTCCTTTGGTTTGCTTTTCACTGTGGGAGGAAGTCGGCCCCCCCTGCCTCCGTGAGCCTGCCGAAAAACGTTTCTGGGTATGAAGCGCGCTCGGCCTGGATCAAGACGCCGTCGAGATTCCATCGTGGCCAACAGCCCCGTCAGTCGGCACGCTCGTGAGATTCACGAGGTGTCGTAGCGTGCTGGGCAATGGCCCACCACAGGGTCTTGGAGTAGAGCTCACTCTGAGAATGAACGCACGCGCCGCACCGTCCGGTCTGGACAATCGAGCGCGGAGTGTCTTGCCGTCGCACCACGCAGCTTGGATCAAGACCATCGCACCCTGGGATTCTGCGGCGAGCATTCCACCCCGGGCAGCTGCCGGCAGATCTCGGCCACATCAACCTGCAGGAACAGATAGCGGAAGGTGGAATCAAGTGGGTGGCCGGCCTGAGCTCAAGACCAACGCCTGTTCAGCGCAGCGATTGCCGGAGGGCAAAAGCGCTCCAAGATCCCCGCAGGTTCTTGGCAGCCCACTCAAAGACCCGAGACGCCAGCCAGAGCAGAAACCCACTGGGGAAAGCGCACCCCACGACGCATCCGTCCCTGGGATCGCCTGCAGAAAGCTGATCAGGTCGGCAGATCATTAGCAGAAGAGGTTTCTGGCCAAAGAAGGCGATCCATTCCCGCCGACCAAACCCAATGCTCCGGCAGCAACGCCAAAGCTCGCTTTGTGAACAGGACTTTCAATCAGCCCTTGTTTCGGGGAAGCACCTGGCATTGTGCTCCGCGAGTGCCTTGTTTTGTTTTTTCAGGAATCCCGCTGTATCTCTTCATTGGGACGCTTCAACTGCAGCATTCGCCGTTCACGTTGTTTTGGCTTCCAGTTCTTTGGGCGGCTTCCCGGCTGATCGAAAAGCACAAGACCAGTGGAAGTATTTCTGTTCGGCCTGCAGACGGCGTCTGGTGTTGCTCGGAGACGATCCAGCACAGGCCACCAATGCGCTGCTTAAAAAGCAGCAGGGCAATCCCACTAATGAATGGTTCTTTTGAATTTGTATGCCCATTGCTTTGGACTCTGCTGGTAAAGGTTAGAGATCAAGCACGGCCCCTGACCTGCTTGCCGATTGCGGGAAATTCTTCTTCGTCAGGTCAAATGTCTAGTTCGCGATGTGATTTCTGATTCTGCCCAGAACCGTCTGACACCGGCTTGTTATAGATGCTCCGGGGCGATTTCAGTCAAGAACAGCCTCCGCAGCCCCCCGGCCAGCAATAGGTTCCGATCTCTTCTTCCCTGGGGTGCTGGAAGTAAATTGATAATCGAAGCCACGGCCTCCTTGCGTGGCCTGCTTGGGGAGTTGGATGGCCATGGATCCGGGCGGCAGCCGCGTGGGTTTATCGTTTGTGGCCGGTGAGAATAGCAGTTGGCCGCAGATTTACAGCACGATCTTCCCGCCTTGGCCCCCAGCTGTTGGAGTAGGCCTGGCCTCGGGCGGGGCCTTTCCTTCTACTGGGCTTCGCGAATCAACCAGCGGGCAGCCGCCGAGTGGAGACCAACAGTCCCAGGGATGGCACCACCTCCAGCACCGTGCCGGGTGCTCAGTCGGCGCGAGCTGGATCCCGGTTGTTCCAGGCCTTGACCAGCGGGCGCCTGGGCTGCTGATTGGTCCACCAGCCTGGCCACCAGGGGCTCCGCTGACCAGCAGCTTTCCAGCCGCTTCTCCCCCCAAATGCTGTGCGCTCCGGGAGTACAGCCCCATCACCTGGCGATGGAGTGTCAGGGGCTGGAGGCCTCCAGTTGATTGCGAAGATCCTTCTTGCCAGCAGGCGGGCATAGCACTCGTTTGGGCGCTGGCGGCTGGGGCCGCACCTCAAGCCGCGCAGCCGTTCGGCTTTCCGGGCCAGCCTCCTGGCCTTCTCGGATCCAAGGGCATGGCCGCAACCAGCAGCTCGCGTGTTGAGCTTGCTGAGGCGAGTGCCAGTTGCTGCGCTCGAGCAGGCCGATCGTCAGCCGGCTTTCTCCCAGAAACACCGGCCCGTTGTCTAAGCCCTCTTCCTTGGCCATGATGCCAACGCCTGTTCGCGTCGCCTTCCAGCAGGCTCCACTGAATCGGCCGGGCCCGCGCCAGCGCGGCAGCAGCGCACCGTGGCCGTTCAGCAGCCCAGGGGCGGCTCTGAGCACGCTGGAGGAGGAATCTGCCGAAGGGCCCACCACCACGGAGATATCGGCCGCCAAAGGGCAAGCCAGTTGAACCTGCAGCTCTGGCCTCCCTGCGGATGCGCTGGGGGGTGAACACCGGCAGGCCGACAGTCCAGGGCGCGTGCTTTGGACAGGCTGATGGAAGAAAGGCGGAGCCTCGCCCCCGGCGGGGTTCGCTGCTCACTACAGCACCAGTCGTGGCCGGGCGGCCACAGGGCCATCGAGGCTGCGCACGCGTAAGCGGTGGTTTGCCCAGAACCAAGATCCTCAGGACGCTTTCTTCTCCCCGCAGCCGAGAGCTGGGCGACCAGGCGCATCGCGATCAGGCGTCGCCGGTGATCGGACAAGCCTTCCACCCACACTGAGGCAGGGCCATGGGTGACCTTGGCCTCTCCTTCAAAGCCCACAAAAGCCTGAGCACCTGGCGGATGTCGCGGCCACGGTGGCCGGCCTCATCGAGCGGGTTTCCACCGCCCTGGATCAACCAGCCATTCAAAGGCAGCGAAAACGACCCTGCTGGCTTTGACGCCGGCGATGCAGCGCGAGAGCGAATCAATCCAGACCCACGCCGTCGCCGCTCTGTGACGAGTCCAGCCCCTGGGCGCCGCCAGCGCTGCTGCCGAGCCGACTTCAAACCAGTTCGCACCCACCAACCGTTGGCCCCAGGCCGGCATGGCCGGTGGGCGACGGCCGAAGGCAACGGGCGGTGGCCTCCGATCGTGCATTGAATGGCTGAGAACGCCATCTTCGATTCAGGAACCCAGGCGGCTCACCGGCGTGCCTTCCGCCATCAATGCTGGAGAAGGCACCGATTTGCCGGGTTGGCAAGGCCGTTGTTCAATGGATGGAGGAGGAAGGAACGGCCAAGCTGTCGCCCAGCGACTCCCGCATGGCGGAGGCTGACGCCATCCCAGCCACGGCCCGGGCGTTGAACAGATTGCTGAAGAGGCACCGACCAGGTCGCAGAAGAAACGCTTCGCGGGCTGAACACACAGGTGTATAACCCGTGGCAATCGGGGCGTAGTCGAGGTGGGAGATGGTGAGCTCTGCGGCTTCATCAATGCAGCCGCGATGTCGAGTTCGCTGGCCCGCCATAGCCAGGGCGCACGCCACCGCTGCTGCGTGCTTGCGGCCGTCTTTCCTCGCCCTGGGCGTAGAGTAGAGGCTGGCGGTGCTGAGGGCCTGTTGGCGGCAGGCGCCGGCGTGTTGAGGTAATCCGCTCGCTGCGCGACTGGGCCGGCCGTTGTACGGAAACTTTGTTCGTGATCGCTGCGTTGGCGACCAAGCAGGTCGCGCTCGCCTCTTTGAGCGTGTCAGCAGCTGAGAATGGCCCTGGGTCTTGGATCGGTTATCGAGGGGGCTCCCAGGGAGCGCCGCCAGGGGTGAAGGCCGGTGTGTCGTTGGCGTCCAGAGGCGGCTTGCTTCCTTGGCGCCGGCGAGGGCGCGCGCCAGCCCCGCCTTGGAGAGATCGGAGGGTGCTGGTGATGCCCACCAGGCCATCGCCGTTCCAGACCCGCACGGTGATCGAGGCTGCGTTGGGCGCCCCTTGAGCTGCTTGGCTCACCCCGGTCGACCTGCACGACGTGTCGGCGCTGCCAGGCGCCCCGAGATCCCATCGCTCGATGCCAGACGCCGCGAGCCGTCCAGTTGTTGCCCAGTTGAACGGCACATCGAGGCCAGGAGCCTTGGCAGCGGCTGGAGTCGTGGCGCTTCAGTGAGGTGCCCATGCTCATCGCCCCCCACCGTGATTGCTGTCGCCTGATGTTGGGGCTGGCCGACCGCACAAATGCTGCCGCTCCACCGAGCCACAAAAAGCCAGCGGCCAGTTCCAGATCGTTGGCACAACACAATGCGATGGCATCACCTCCTTCGCTTCCACCGATTCAGGTGGCTCCCTTCACCGGTTCCAGTTTCTCCGTTCTCGATCAGGTACCCTCCTCGACGGCAAAAAATTGAACTGGCCGTGGGCCGAACGCTGCCGCCACCATCGACTGCAATACAGCCCGGTCTCGATCGAGGCGATCAGGTCAGCGGCTGTGCGGGGCCAGCGCGATGGGAAGGTTTTGTTGCGCATGCGGCTGGCGGCGGCTGAGGAATGGCTCTGGCCGTCGGCCCGCTGCCGAGTGCGGCGTGCCCAGTTGCGCAGTTTCGCCGGGCCCGGTCGGAGAGAAAGCGCTTGAAGCACGCCCGTTCTCGATCGCACGGTGGGCGGCTCAGGCTCCATGGCCTTGTCGTCCATCGAAAAGGCTGCCGAAGGCGCCGCTGCTGAGCCCGTCATCGATACGCCGTGACCGCCGCATGGCGATCGGCTGCCCACCCTGCTCAGCGACGGGGGTGGTGCCCGCTCCACCTGGGTGTTTCGAGCAGTGGCCGCAGGCGTCGTGGAAGATAAAAACACCGCCGAAGCGGTTGGCCAGCACCACCGGGGTAGCTGCCGGCTTCGACCGTAATCGCGCGCGGAGGCATGGCCGGGCGCTGGCGGCAGATCTTCTGCGGCCGAAAGCGTCTGGGTCCCACTGCGCAGGTCATCGGGGCGATTCGGCTGCTTGCCATAGCGCGCCCCTTGGCTGCCCGGTGCTCCCCATCGCGGCCAGGGCATTGAGCCCACCGACTGGTGCAGCGATGTTCGCGGCGAAGTGCCATCACTGGCGGCACCATCACCTCCTGCCAGTCCGCGGGCATAGCTCCGCGGCGGCCTTGCAGGTGCTGGCCGTGGCCGCTCGAGCAGGCGGTGCCTCCAGAAGCCGGCTGTGCCTGCCCAAGCCGGGCAATGATCCAAACCAGCCTGTTGCTCTGCCGTAATCGCGCAGGCCTGAGAGGCCGCTTCGAAGCGGCTGGAGTTCGCTGCTGCCGCGCTCCAGCCAAGCATGCCGAGGCCTGGCTCCAGGGCGCCATCAGCCCGCGCTCGCTGAGGTCTTGGTGAGACGAAGCCATCGCGCTCCTCGCGGAACACCCGGATGCCAGCGCCCTTGCAAACGCCGGGCTGACATTGGGTGATGCTGCCTGCTCGGCAGCAGACCGATGTGGTCGGTGCTCTCGAGAAACCCAGCTTTCCACCAGGCTGGCTCCGGCGGCGCGGCCTTGAGGCCAGCACCAGCTCCAGCCTCGATCGCAGCCTCAGGTTCGGAAGGATCGAGCTGAACCAGGGCCAGGGGAGGGGCAAGCAAACCAAGAGGTTTGGGTGGGGTGGTGGAACGTGTGTGGGCCTTTGATGCCGAAAAACCTTGACGCGGAAAAACCGTGGGTTCAGCGCACCGCAGTTGGAAGTTTTCGCTGCGGATCGAGCCATCAAAGAAAGAAGCTTGGCCATCTCCAGGCCTTGGCCGCCAGAAGGGCAGTTTTGCGCAGGATGCGGTCGGGCGAAGCCACCGGACTGATCAGCAGCGCTCAGGGCGCTGTTGTTTGGGACGATCCGCTCAAGCCGCTCGTAGAACTTGGGTGGGCGACATTGAAGCACCACGGGAAACACCTTGGGCGAGGTTTCGTTGGGTTGCGTTTTCTCGATCACCATCTTGTCGTAAGCTGCGGGCATCTTAGCGAGGGCCTCGTAGAACTCCTTGCGGGCCACGTCGCGCACATACATGGGGCGAACACGGCCAGTAAGGAAGAAGCGGCACCACAAACGATCCTGAAGACCGCGCACACGGTGTCTGGCTGGGCTTTCATTCAGGCATCGAAGAAGTTCGCCGCTGGCGATTTTCGTCCTGGCACCAGTTCTCGAAGAAGTTGAAGTCGGGGAAAATCTTGCCTCTCTGGATGCTTGCTGCAGGTGGCGATAGATTGCGATGTAGCGCCAGTAGCCGATCTTCTGCAGAGAGGTAGGTGGCGTAAGAAGATGAACTTCGGCTGGAAGAAGGTGTACGCCTTATTGGCGGTTCAGAAGCCCAGGTCGAGCTGCAGACCGAATCACCCATCGACTGTTGAGGAAGCCGGCGTGGCGCGCTTCATCGCGGGCCATAGTGCGCGAAAGCATTCCGCCAACAAGGTTTTTTCTCTTTGATGCGGCGGTGATTTCCTTTGTAGAGCAAGGAAACCGGAGAATTCCGGACGTGCAGCTCTGCCTCCAGGGAACTCCACAAACCACCTTGCGGGTTTGCGGGATCGAGCTTGTCGGCGCGCCATTCGAATTCGGCGTAGCGAACGAAGTGATGGCGGTTGTAATCCTTGGCGGAACTCTTCGCAGTGGCTTCGAGCTCACCTCGTTGCGGCCGCAGATCCATCGCCGCCATGGCGTCGAAATTCGTGGTGTAGACACCGCGGCGTCAGGATTGTGTCCTTGACGGGTTCTTTTGAACGCCTGGGCCTGCGAGCCGGCAGGGGGCGCTGGGGCGGCGATCGGAGGCACCATGCGGGCGCTTCAGCAAATGGTGCCCCCATCGTAGGCAGGCTTCAAGGCGCCTGGATGCCCGCGCGATGTGGAAAGAGGCCGGCAGCGATCTGCGTGGTTTTGCTCAGTTCGGGCGAGCCATTTCTGGCCATGAGCCGGCGGAGGAAACCACCCGCGGAGAGCAGCAGGGCCAGGGTGGTCTTGCGCTCATCAATCAAGAAAGGGCTCCAGCAGCTGGGTTTCACTGCCTGATTCGGGCCAGGGCGTGGTCTTGGCGGAGCCGATCTGGGGCGCGTGAAGCACAGCCAGAAAGCGCCAGGCCACCCGGCCGAGACGCGAGCACCTGCAACAGAAAAAAGCCCACCACCGGCATGGGAGGCTTCCAGGAAGCTCAGCTCCACATCCGGACCTCCATAGGAGCTTGATCTCCTTGGTCAGGGCCGCAGGAAGAAAGCTGGGGATGGAACTCCGCAAAATGGCTGTCTTCCGGAGGCGGGCGGCTTGGCTTTGACTGCCGCCGCTGCCGGCTTGGCTTTGGCTTCAGTCTTGGGGCGGGCTGGCTGAATCGCTCACGGGCACAGACCTCGGATATGGAACCTTCGGCGCACTTTAGGGGCGTCTCACCAATCCTCCGCCAAGGAGCGTCCCAGCCCTCTTCCAGCGTCCATGGCGGTGGCCGCGCGCCTGCTTCCATGGCCAGGCCAACTGGTCGCTGGGGCCCCGCCGAATCACCCGAAAGGGACAGAGGACGCGTGGGCAGCGGATCCTGGGCGGCCCGCTCGGGCCAGGACCAGGCCGGCGGCGTGAACGGCTGGCTGCGGCTGGCTCTCGTCCGGTTTCTGGCGACCTGGATCCTCGTCGTTGCGACGGCTTGCTCGCCTTTGCGCCTTGCTGGCTCTTGCCTGGGTTCGCTGGCGCTGGAATCGCGCCCTGCTTCAGGGCCAGGGCGGTGAAGCCGCACTGAGGGCTTGCAACCGCCAGCGCCAGCCAGACCGATCCAGGACCCAGCGGCAAGCGGCAAGCTCCAGATCAACAGCCGCAGCGAAGGTCGTCGGCCGGGGTGTGATCGCCCGCGACCAGCAGGACCGCCAGCAGGGAGCGAGCAGGCAGAAAGCAGAAACGGAGAAAGAGCACGGGGTCCGGCGCCAGCAAACGGCAAGGTGATTGAGCGGTTCAGCAGGATTCAGGAAGAGTTTCCGCCGTGATCAGGCCGTGGTTCTGGCGGTGGGCGCAGGGTCGACCGGTCCTTCCCAGCGCTTCAAGCGCCCCAAGCTTCATAACCCAAAAGAATCGAACACCCGGATGACCAGAAATAATCCACCATCTCTTCAAGGGTGGTGCGGCGGTGATACCAGGCGGGAATCGTGGGCATCCGGGCCCCGCTTCAGCCAGGGACGGTCAGATTGCGAGAATGAAATTCAGTTCCACGGCATCTCTCGCGGCGCAATCACCAGCGGCCGCCTTCCTTGAGGTGGGACATTCGGCCACCCTCTCTGGACTAAGCGAGTTGGCCCACACCCTGCAATCCGACCGACTGTTCCCATGCTCGCCGGCAAGATCACCATGCCCCGGTGGGGAAAAGCTGCCGGCTGGCGATCCGCGGCGGCCTGATCATTCCAGCGTGGCAGCGCAACTGACCGAGCTCACAACCGGTGCGCTCGTCGCCAGAACAAGCGTCTGCAGCTCCAGGTTCAGACGGGAATGCGCACACCCTGTTCGGCCCAGCAGACGCCGATTGGCGGCACGCTGGCGATCAGTTTCACCTCCTCGCCAGCTTCAAGCAAGGAGCTGAAGGCTCCGTTCCGCCAGGGGCAGGCCGAAAGCGCCCGAGACGGCCAACAACCACCGGCGCACGGCTCAGTCCTCCCCGGTGGCTGCTTCCTGATCGTTCGCCTGGCTGACGCTCGCCGTCTGGTCTCCCTCGGTTTGACGGACGATCAGATCCGATCTGATGGCGCAGCACATCCACCTCTGAATCTCCACGTCCACCACATCTCGAGGCCGTCAGTGCGGCGGTTCTTGCGACCGACCAGGCCGGTTTTGGCTGAGCGGTACTCGTACCAGTCGCCGTTGAGCGAGCTGACATGCACCAAGCCCTCCACCCGTGATGGCGGAAATTTCACGAAAAGCCGTAACTCTGGAACCACCCCCCCCCCCGGGGCTTTTTTGGAATTTTCCCCCACACCGTGAAGGGTTCTGACGACCATTGTTCGGCGGCGCGGGGCCGCGCCATCACTACCAGATCGGTGGCTTGAGCTCAAGTACGAAGCGGGCGCGCTTGTGAGGCGCTGGATCAAGGAGGTGCTGCGGTGATTGCTCCAGTTCGGTGCGCTGACTGGGGGCAGCAGGGGCAGTCGATGGTGCCGTGGCAACATCAGAAGCCCAGGTCGACCCTGACCTTGTGCACACTCTGGCCGATCCTTGCCCTCGGTAGCAGCCAGCACCAGCACATGGTGATTCCAGAGATACGCGTAGTGCAGCGATGGCAGGCACCAAGGAGGCAAAAGGCTTCTGTCTCGCCCGCCAGGCTGTGGGATCCAGGGCTTGCGGGGCTGAACTGCACTTCGGGCAGCAACCTCACGAGTGGTGGCGCTGCAGCACCGGCTGGGTCGGTTGCGCGAAGGCGGCAGCCAAGCTCAGAAGCCACCGGGGCGTCCGTCATCGACGGCCAGCTCCAGGGGGAATCTTCCAAGCAAGGGCGGCCTTGCCACCTTCGTTGACCTGGGGCCGGTTCCGCCCCGGATGACGGCAATATTCAGCAGATCAAGGGCTGCCAGGTTTGCTTGCCCAGGGCCTGACCGGGCCGGTAGCAAACCAGTTCCCTCAGCAGGGCGAAGGGAATGCTGTGGCGGTAACGCACACAAGCACAGCCGCTGGCGGGCTTTTCGCCGCTCTGGCGAGGCAGGTCACCGGGATTCGAGGTCAGGGCAGGGGAAAGATCAGATTGCGATCGATTCCATTGGCCAGCGGCGCTGGCGCAGCCAAGCCGCCCCGTTCCAGCAATTTTTTCAAAGCCACCGCAGCAGATCCTTGAGGGATTTCAGCGGCTGCCGGTACGGTGCGTCCTTGGGTTCAAACGGCTCGGCGGTGCCTGCATGCAGCGGCATCGATGCTGGCGTATCGGTCTTGATCGTGGTGAGGGCAAAAAGCCGATAGTGCTTCCAGCTGCCCCCTCAGCATTTGAATTGCAGGGCCGACTGAAACGCGGCAAGCCTCCTGGGGCCTGTGAACCAAAGCCGCCCCGGCCTTGCTCAGGCAGGTGAAGCAGCGGGAATCCCAGCGGCCTGCCCAAGGCAGGAGGGCCTCGGCCCGCCTCACGCAACCAGAGGTCAAGGACTGCCGGCCAAGCGTCAGCCTCTCGAAGCCACGGCCGGGGGAGTGGGGACCCAGAGGGTGACGGCCCGTTTCCCCTATCTTCGAGTTTGACCACCTGCTTCGAGTGACAACCGCGCCCAAAGATGCCGCCTCGGCCAACCGCTCCAGCCGATTTCAGCAAAAAAAAAAGTGGGAAGGTGGGCGGTGAGGTCGAGGGGCCGGGCCCCTTGGGGTGTCCGGGTTGCGGAGGTTGCTTTTTTTTGCGCCGGTTCTGGAAAAGCCGGGAACAGGGTTTTTGCGCAAAAAGGGGGGGGGGGACCCCGTATCTCTCTTTCG
>Ga0163217_1046293_pt1 | contig 14684 bp, 20 predicted proteins | sample SynspAceP_FD_185933 | JGI IMG/M metagenome (GOLD analysis project Ga0163217, IMG submission 185933) | Saline lake microbial communities from Ace Lake in Antarctica - Synechococcus sp. Ace-P (PacBio error correction) | ecosystem: Environmental > Aquatic > Non-marine Saline and Alkaline > Saline ... | reverse complement strand
ACCGCAACGAATGGGCAGTTCTACGTTCCCATTTGTGTGGTTCGCAGAGGATTTTTTCTTCCCGGGGAAGGCGGGCGACGTGATCCCCCAAGGCGAATCTCGGCAACGTGTGAAGTCGCTGGGGAACAGACCCGAAGCTTCCACTCGGAGCGCTCGGCGAACTGACGCCGGACCATGGAACCTCTGGGAAAAACCCTCAAGCAAAAATCAATCTCATTTTACCGGCATGGATCGCCACGTTCCAGCAATGGACCGATATGTCCCATGCTCAGTGCGCGTTCGTGCTACCTTCAGCAGCGCGTGCCCTACACCATCGAAGGGCACCGCCTGGCCTCTGATCGAACGCTCGATCACATCGTGGCAGACCAAATCGGTTGATCGCACGCCGTTTCGTACGCTTGAGTTCAGTTGCAACAACCATCGTGAATAACAAGGAGAAGAACTCCCATCTTACTTCGACAAACTATCTCGTGGTCACGCGGACGGACACCTCGCCCCATCGTTCGGGATCACGAAAGAATTTACGAGCGTCTGTTTTCAACCACCCGAAGTGGATCGCATTCCGAGGACGTTGACCAGCCTGGTGTTGAGGACGCGAGGATCGCTTCAAGCGTTGAACTGGCGCAGGCCGAACCAACGGAAGGTTCGAAGAGTCTTCGATTCGATTCGACGATCAGAGATCCACTCGATCGATTATCAGCGATGAAGGACGAACTCGCTCAGTCGATTTGAAGAACGCCCGAGGCGCATCTTCGGGGCGAATAAATTTCGTTTGATGGGCAGACCTGCATCGGTGTCGCACCTCCATCGGGGTCACGAACGTCGCAACCCTCGATGGTCGTCCGAACGCTGGGATACTCCCTTTCCTGTTCGAGAGCCTGTTCGATACCCGCGCAGCCACCATCAAATGTCGCATTAACAGACACCAAAGATGGATGACCGATCTTCGCTTCAAGGTGGATCGGTTCCACATGGAGCATACACCATACCTGCTCCGACAAAATGGATCACGTCCAGCAGGCCGACGGCACCCACGCTGCTGACAATACGCTTGAGATCACCTACGGATCGGGGAAATTGGGCGACGTTCCACCATTCAGTACAACGACCTGCCGTCATCCGTTCGCGGCGCGCGGGGGAAACGGGTCAAGTTCGGACAGCACATCAACCTGCCCGAAGGGAACTACGCTGGCCAACCTGTGGCTTACCCAAGCGAGAATGATGGGCGTGCCCATTCGACGATTCGCCAATAGCACCGCGATGGTTGGAGTCATTGTTGGCGTCGTAAACAGGTTCCGGAAATCGTCCACTACGTTTATTGTCGCTCACGATCTTCAAAACAGAAAAAGAACATACTCAATGGCGTAATCCCGTGATATTGAGAAGTCATGCGGCTGCTGTAGGACTCGGCATCCTGGCACTGTTTGCCGTTTCTGTTCGCTGCTTGAATGTCGAGCGGTGTGCGGATCTCGTCAACGCCTGGTCACCGACGAGCACCCATCGCGGTCAGCGGAGCTGCGGCAGTCGCCCCGGAAATATCACGCGACGAAGTCTATCACTCGCATGTATCTTCCGCACGGACTGGAAACGGGGCGCCAAGTAATCCGGTGATCGCGAGTATACGGCCAACAAGTTTCCACCAGGCAAGGGAAGCGGCGCGGTGAAGGACGCGAACTGGGGCATACGCACAAGCGGGCGCAGCGGGATTTCATTGGTCGTTGATGCCGTACATCGAGAAGAGAAAAACGAAACAGAACGCGGTCACGTGGTGGGGCGGACGGCAGGCGACGATCGTATTACTGCTAAACTCAATCTTTGCACGCATCTGCCTACGGTTCGGTGGCGACCGGATAACATCTTTCCTCTGTGGGTTTTCACGCGGCGCGGCATTGGTGCCAGCTACCTCGGTCTGGCTGACCGATGAAATCGCGTCGCTCTGGGAAAGGCATCCTGACCCACGGACCATTCGATGGCCAGCGAACCTGGAACTATCCGAGAAGCGATTCCGGGCGTTCGCGCGGGGGGGATTGAAAACGTCTTGCCGGACTCCAGCGGCCGCCCCGTGCTGGGTCTGCGGCCCACACCGGACCCATGTCCGCGATCCAATCCTCAACGCCCACCTGGATTTGGCACGCTCACTTTCCTGGACATGACCGACACGGAAATCTTTCGGATTCGAGGGCCAATACCTGCACCCACACACCGATTCTCTGGATTGCACCGCGAAAGCCGCTACGCCAAACAGCCGCGCGTGGTTGCAAAAACGGCTCCAACAGAAATAGAATAAGTTGGTTCCGTGTGAAATGTTCGGCAGATCTTCACGTTCCGGCGAGTCTCTCTGAGAATCGCAATTCCCGCGTTCAAGGAGACGCGGCTACGTGGGTTCACCAAATACTCGGACCGTAATGTGCTTAAGCCGACTCGGGATCAATCAGCGCGGAGTTACCGTAGTGGAATCTTTTGTTATCGATCCAATGCCGCGCATCATCGTTCCGGCATTCAAGCCCATGTCTATTAAGGTTGCAAATACCTTAGCTCAGATACGTCCATCCCCACTCTTGCTCGGACCTGGTGTTGTCAATTTTGCGGGTTTCGGATGCGGCGGTTCCTGCTCACTCGCAAGAATTTTAATCAAGAAGCACGCCGAGGGGCGACGGTACACGCCGACCCAGAGTTCCGTCAGAGAATTGAGAACTCGATGAGTTCGATGACCCGAAGGACTGGCGCGGGGGGCGGGGAGGCGAGATCGGGGCAATCAGGTTTCGGCTACGGAGACTGGCTGACGATCGCACGGAACCTGACCAACATGTTCGGGCAGGATTCCGATCGTGTCTACTCGAAAATCGTTCCAAATCGGATGACCCGCCGAGTTCCGATCGTTGTATCTGTACTCAATTTGATGACGGATTCGTTGGCCTATTTTTAAACGGTCATCAAAGTGGCCTCGGATTCTCCGGTGGGACCAGGGGAATAATTCGCGAGCAGTCTTCATTGCAGGCAAACGGCTTTCAGTGCTTTCCGATCGCAGATTCGGCGTCCAAGCTGAGGACGGACAAACGTGTTTGGCCATCGAGAGGACATAACGTGAGCCTGCAGAGTTCGACTTTTCTTTGGACCCGTGCCTGGTCCACTGAGCGGGGTCGAATGCGATCGGATACGTCGATCAATTTCCCGACGACTTGCTAGAAAGATTTTGCAGTCTTTGTCGACCGTCTGCAAGAGATTCGTTATTATCGCACGTTTGACGTGGAATCGATCTTGAGGTCGAACTTGCCGAAGGTGCAACGTGCGTGCAAAAAAAAAAAACTGGCGACTTGCGTGAGTTTGCAAGGCACTCACCAGTCGTCGCGCAGGATCGGCGACTAGTCACGGGAGTCGATGCTGGCAACCTCTGGCCGAGTCCGCGGGCTGCTGCCTTTTCTCCCGCCGACACGGAGGACGGCTTGGCGGCTTTGAAGGTCGACACGGATGCTCCCGTCAATCAGGATTGCCCTTCATTGAGTCGATCAAAACGGCGTTGCATGGATGTTGGATTGAACCGCGGCCGAGCCAGTACGTTGCCCAGGGTGCTCCGCAGTCATCGGCATCGAGCGTTGAGATGGGATGGGACGATTTGACTTGTCAGCGCCGAAATGGGAGCCGATGCCGATCCCTCTTTCGGCGACCGGTAACCCTCCGCTTCGTTCTCGCGATGGCCAGCAGAGAACTGAAAGCGTTTGCGTTTGAGTAACTCCGGATACTCACTGCCCGCGTCGCGCAAAAAGCCCAACTCCGCACACTGGCGGAGAACATAGGCTATCTGCGAATTCCCCTCGATGATTTCGCTCGACCTGACCGCCAGGGATTTCGTCGCGACTTTGCGTGGGGCCTGCTCGACACCGACGGGTTTGATCATCGACCGTGCGAGACAATGGCGGCGTCATCAATCAACACTGCAAGCGATCTACGGGTTCTTTCTTCCTGCGGATCGCCGCCCGTGGTCCAGTGAATGTCGCCGCGTATCGGTTGACGCCCGCGATTTAAAGGGAATCACATCGCTTACCGGCCCACCTACCGGATGTCCGGGAACGGCTGACCGCGATGATCGCAATGAAATCCAATCCGTTGCCGGAGGACTTTCGTCCTGAATGGAAACTACCCCCGAGGACAATTCAGCGACTGGCATTATATGCTGGTTCGCCGCAATGAAGAGCAGGCAAGCAGACCGCACCGTACGACAAAGCCCGTCGTTGTGCTGTGCAACGAGGGGCTCGTTCAAGCGCGACGCAACTTTTTGAACGCGTTTGAAAAACTGCCGCAGGTCACGTTTGGTGGAACGCCAGTGGTGGCGGACGGGAAGTGGCGCTCGCCGTGAAATTCCGTTTGCCGAACACTCGCGTCGCGTCTCTCTGTCGTCCGATGGCGTCGTTCCGAACTGATGGGAAAACCATTCAGACGGGCAACGGCATTCTCCGTCGACCGCGAAATTCAAACGATTCTCGACGACTATCTCGATCCGAGCACGACTCCGTTCTCAAGGAAGCCGTCGGGATGATTCTATGAAAGCCGATTGTTAAATCGGGGTTGCCCGAGATCATGCCTCGGTCGGAGGACGGCCGGCCGATCAGAACTCGATTCATTTCGGTAAATGCGGCGGTATTTTTGTCCCAGCGAACGTGAATAGCCTGCCGCGTTGCATCCGGTAGGTGCGGTATCCACGTCAATCGCGACGCCGCGCCACTAAAAACGTTTTCAAACATCCGGAGGACGGATGCAGCCGAATGTCGCGGCGCAGGGGAGAAGTGCGATCGGACTGCGAAGGGAGATCCGCATGCTCGATGCAGCGGATCCGTCCGTGTCCACAAGCATAACACCGAGAATGGCCGTTCCCGAATTCCCACATTTGCCGAAGCGTTTGGCTCAGTGGCGCTTCGAACGTAAGTGATCTCGGCCGCGTCCAGGCGCCACGCCTGGGGCCGCGTCCAGAACGAAGATCGAAGCCTTAGGGCGAACTCTGTCAAGAAGGAGAACCTGTTCGATGCACGTCGAACACGCAAACAGGAATCCCGACCACCCATGGCCACAAACACAAAGTCGGCACCGATTGGCAGCGAATTCGATTTCGAACACAAAGCGAAAAACTCAAAAAACTCTCCAGGCACTTCTTTTCACGGCACCGCCCGTCGCTCGCACAATTTCCGGAGCAAAGCACGACGACAGATAGTCTCCGGGGAACCAGCGTGTTCGGATGCGAAGTCGACCCGGACAAGACGCCTCTTGGCGAATTCGACCGAGTTGATTGTTTCAAGTAGCGAACGGCTGATGCTGGAACAACCAACGTTGTCGATGCATCGAACATAACGGGGCATTTGCGAAGGGAAATTAGAAAGAGAGTTAGGCCACGATGATTAGAGACCAGTTGTTCGTATCGGTTGAGGACCACCGAAGCGTAGGTGGCCGGTGTTTGGATTGTCGCTCGGCTCTGCGAGCCGAAATCGCTCACCCTACGCTTTCGGTTCGGAGAGAACCGACGCGACGGTCATTGCTCCGAGGGCCTCGGCGTGGCCCCTGGGCAAGTTTTTTTCGTGGCCGCCTGAATGAGGGCCGTTCCCTCCGGGATTCGTTATTACAGTCATTCGCCGGTTGGAATTTAGCCACTTCGCGATTCGTAGCCGAGGCAAAAATCGAAGAACGCTTGGGCGTCTCTCAAAGCATTAGGAACCCGTAGATTATGCACCTAATAATGCTTCCGCGAAACAGGTTGCGGTGGTCGCCACGAAAGACGTTCCTTCGAGTTGACACAGCCACTCACGGAAAGTGGCTCAATTTGAAACCGCCAGCGGACATCATCGATTGTTGGAAGAAACACTCGCTTCACCACAAAACACCCACATCGCTCGACTGGTGACAACGGTCACGCCGACAGGGCTTGCCGACTGAATCACCCCGCCACGCCAGCGTATCCAAAAAGGCGTACCACAACGATGTACGTTATTGGAATGCACCGCGTTGTCGCGGGAATGAAACAACTTAAACGGTTTCGGCAACGCTCAAATGGAAATACTTATCGTTTCGAACGCGTTGACCCTTGGAATTACCTCGACTGACTGAGTCTGCGCAGTGTTTTCGTCGGGGCAAGCTGAGTGGAGTGTATATGATTGCTGGATTCAGACTTCCGAACGACGTCAATGAAACGGCCGTGTCCAGATCGCCAGGACAATAGGTTCCCTGACGAAGCGACGTGCAAAGCCCGTCGGTTTCCAAACGCTGCACCCCACTGATCGCGGTAGGGAACAATACCAGTGCTTCGATTGCAGACTATTGGCCGCCCAGACGTCATGACAGGGGTCGTTGCTGGGATTTTTCCACCTCGTGGCGTAAGGCCGTACATCGGCTGGTCCCAACGCAGAATACGTCCCCGGCCTTCATTCGTGATTACGCGCCACGGTTTCAAACAAGCACGCGTCGCAGATGACGCTCTTGAGTTTGCTCACGGATTCGTTTTTCATTAAACTCACGCATCCGCTGATGGACCAGGAACCTTTCGTCATTGTAAAAACTCGGTGTGCTCGATCTCCCGGTTTTCGAAAACCGCTTTTGTGAACATTTCACTGCCCAATGCGGCGATCAAATCCAATGACAGAACATGATTCAGTTGGTGATTTGTAAAAAGACGTTCGAATCGATCCCTCGCAACAGGTCGCGAACTTGTCTGGGCATTGGTGTAGTTTGCCTGATTTTGCTCGTTCCGGCGGGTAGTTTCGTTGAGGTGCGTTGAAATCGGATGAATTCATCGTTGGCTCAATGACTCGCAAGGACGTGACAATCGGCAACGGGCTGCATATCGATTGGTGATTGTCAAAAACTGACGCCATGGGCACCGTTTCGGAGGGCCTCCAGCTTAGGTGGAGCGTCAACAAAGCTTTCGGTCTTCAGATTTAAACGCGAAAACACGCCCAACGGTCGCAAGCATCCAAGGGGATGGAACCCGTCGATTTCGTTGAGTTCAACGTGTGTTCGCCGCAGCGTCGTAAGATTGTGGCAACGATCGCCGGAGTGGTTCTTCGGAAAGCGTTCAGTTCATTCCTCGGAACCGCGCTGCGCCCCCTCCGACTCCTCTCGACTTAATTTGTTGATCGGCCGAATCGTAGGATGCTTTTCCAGTAATGCAGTTCCCCACCACCAAACCTGCGTTGGGCTTGCCAAAATCGTTCCTGCGATCGCGAGCCGCAAGGTGGCATCGGGCGCTTTCATTGCGGCGATCGCTTCAAATTCGGATACCCCAATCGAAAACAGGTTCACCAATGGGGGGGCGTGGGATCATCGCAAGGAGGCATCCATGGTCGAGCGTGCCTATGTGCAGCGATCAGGTGCTAAAGACAACGGATCAGCGCAGTCAGCGAAGCGTTCGTCGGCGCTCGAGTTCGGTGCTTAATAACTCATGTCGAAATTGTCCGCGGCTCGTGGCTCGGCCTGGCATCCGTTGCCGCTGGAGTCGGGACGAGGTCGGCCTCTTCTTCTCGCATAACACTCGTGACAAGCCATATCTTCACGACCACGATCCGGCCGCAGCACGCATTCGGCTCTGTGAAAACGAGCGAACTCAGCCTTCCCAAAGTCGGTGAAAGCGCGGGCAATGCCATTGCCAAATCTCGACCAATGCTCGTGGCAATTCCCAATGCACCGCGATCCGTGGCGCCGAATTCCAACACGTGCCAAGGGGGCGCGAAGTAGAAGGGGCACTTGCGAAGCCGATTGAGACCGAATCTTCGAAAAAAATATCAGCAGCGAAGGCGACTGGACAGTGTGCTGGCCAAATCGATCGACTTCACGCACGATTCAAGACGTCCCCGATTAATCCGAGGAGGACCCTCGATTTCTGATCGGGGGTTCATGAACGCCGAGGATGTCACTTGGTTTTCAGCAAGTTTGAGCAGGCCACTCAATCATTTCCCTTGGGCCGAACCGTGGAGATTGCGACGCAGGCCGTTCCAGCATGCAATCGCTTCGGTATCACCTAAAACAGATTCGCTCTGTTTCGCCTTGCGTCAAGCAACTTTTAACCAAGCGTTTTCGCATTGAGAGGTGTTTTAATCGAGACTTCGGGACCTTGCCAAGTTCGCCGAAAAACCTAGTTTCGACAGCTATCAGCCACGTCGACCGCTACGAGCGATTTCAACAAAAACCTCTTCTCTCTGCGTCGTATCTTTGGTGACGCAGATCCAGTTTGTGGAATCATGGGGAATACCTATTGTCGTTGTGTTTACTCGCACCAACACCGCTGGAATACGGCATAGACCAACGACCTGGGACTCTAAGTTTCACTCGGGTGTTTAGTCGGAGCTGCGCTCGTTCGCCACAGAGAATGGTGTCGCGGTCCGATGTGCAGTGCTCGCCGTCCGTGAGTTATTTGGTTCTCGGCAATTGGTAATCGACGCCAACGTTCGTGTGTGGTGTGTCTTCACCTATCACATAGAAACGCTGATCTTTGGTGCCATACTGTAACAGGTCATGAGCTCGTCGAACTGGGAGCGCTTCGCCTGACCGCAGTGATTCGGACGCGCATCGATCTTCGCTTTCGGACAATGAGTCGGAACAAGGCTGCGACGCCGTTGGACCTTGGCGAGCGTTTACATAGATCAGCACGCAGCAATTTAGCATCATCGTATTCTTTTGCTGGCGACCGTGCAAAAAGACGCCAAACATCCGGATCTGTTGCACGTTTGTGAACTATTGTTGGATGGTTTATTTTTACTTTTGCTCGGCGAGGTCCTGGAAAAAGTGTGGTGAAGTGCACATTAGTTTGCGAAGTAAATCCAAGTGAGCGGGCAGCCAAACGCCAGGTTTCCGCGTTGCCCCACATTCAGCATCGCCTGGCGGCGAGCAGGATTCTTCACGCAGCGAATCCAGCACACGCGTCCATTGCGCGGCACAAAGTCGACCGTGCTGTTCTCCGATCACTGGCGAGTGTTCGAGCCACTGATACGTTCTTCGCGATCGAACAACCATAAACAGGATCGCGTCGCTGGGTTGTTTCAGTTTTTTCGAGGCTCGTCAGACAAGCTGTCCCTCGAATCACAATTTCACCCGAGTTAAAATTCTGCGCGACCGCCGCGATTGAGGCGCCCGAAAACTGCTGTCCGGAGGTGACGTCGAGGCTCGCCGCTTCGGAATCATGCAATCGAAGTCCAAATCGCCCCCACTTCCAATGCACTTGCGTCGCCACAACGAGGAATCGGGCGGATTCCGATCGGCATCAGCGCCCAGTTGCCAACGCGTTCTTAAAACGCTTCGGCATCTCATCACGATCGATCTCGCAATCCGGCCAATCATTCAGATGCGTTTCGGCTCGTGTGTGTGCTTGGATGAGGACAACAAATCGCTTACAGCAACCTCGCCGTCTTGACTCGGTTGAACGACGATTCGCACAACAGCGGGCAAGTCGGGAAGTAGTTTCGTCAGACAAGAATTTCTTCAACGCTTTTGATAACGCCTTGGCTAATTTCTCTTCGCCGCTTTCCCTTTTTTTTTCTGGCGTTCGAAACAGTCGAAAACTGACCGGTTGGGATGTTTGATCTCGACGAGCAACGAGCGACTTCGGATCGGCGATACCGCGTCGTAGAGCTTGAAAAGAGGAACGTTTCGGTCGGATTTCTGATCGGGCCGGTAGCGTTGCAGTCATCGGCACCAATTGCATGGACGCAGGTGAATTCGATCGTCACCAGCGGCGTATCGACTTCAATTATTCGAACAGTTGTCAAGCGTGCCGCCAATGGGAGTCGCGTGTCTGAGCTTCATCCAAGCATGATCAGACTGTCGTTGCCACCAACGCTGCTTGCAAAGGGAGCGCCGCCGGGGAGATACCTACCCGCGAAGACAAGATCCCTCGATCCGACCTGTCGACAGTGCTGTAATGATTGTGGGCGGACGAGCGATCTAGCCCAGTCATTGGTTCGATAGAATCCACCTCGCTCGTGTGACCATATCGAGCGGCATTCGGGTCGCTCTGACATGGTCACGCGTTCGCTATCCTCAGCAGGCATTGAGCCGCCCAGTGCAGCGCCGGGGCACGGCGGGTCAGTGGCAGCCCTGAAGCAACCTCTTGAGCCATCTTTTGAGGGCTTTTTTGGTACTGCTTCGTCGGACGGGACAATTCGACGATCGATTCACAAAAAATATTCGCGTCGGATGAGTCCGCTGGATCCACCGGAACATCGGCTTGTTTGGCAAAGCCGATAAAACGGGCGATATCTAAAACGGGGTTTTTCCACTGCCCTGGGGTAACTGCAAGAAGCTTGGCCATTGGACGGTTGCTCGACTTGCTCGGCCAGGACGAGTTTTGCCATAGGTACGTGGATTGAATGTAAGAGCTCGCTGAAAAAAAATCCGAGAAGCTAGGTTGGTCATGGCGGTTTGGTCACTTCGCGGGACGCATTCGGGCTTGTGGTTGGTCTTGCCGATATTCGTCAATCGACGTTGATTGCGATCGATCGATTGCATTAGTCCGTAACCGCGAAAGCCGAACCGGCACCGAGGAGCCACTGGATCCTTGAAACAGTATGCTCAAAATTCCAGCAAGGGCGTGTTCTGCATCCGCGCGTCTTTGCCATTCGGCAATGGTCTATCAGCGGGGATCCGTACGTTCGGTTGGGACGAGGGGACGCCTTGAGAAAACCGTGCTTGTTCAATTCGCACGAGCGACGGCGAGGCATCCGATGTGCTCGCACGACCTGACAACCATTTCGGCACTTCATTCTCGCCAGCGGACAGTTCTTTGCGACTATTCTTTCTTAGGGTGGCGGTCGAGGACGATCGGGCGTGACGTGTCGCCCACGCTCGACTTCGGCCGCGACCAGGTCTCCGCGTCAGTTCCTTTCGGACGCGCGAGAGCGGGGGTCATCCCGCTCAACGATTCCATTTCCTTTCGCGGGCCGAAGCGTCAGCGTTTGGCGAAGAGGTTTCACCAAACGCGTTATGGACAGAAAACCCCCAATCCCAGCAGTGTCACCAATCAGCGAGGTCCAGGGTCGGCGGGGAAGAACTTAAACCCCAATCCCATGAGTAGACATCGCAAACTCTTGACGATTCGCGTTCGCCCGTGATGTCGGACAGAGATGGTTGCCAAACATTAGCCACGAACCAATGGGCTAGGTGAGGCTGTTTCGGAGCTTGCCATCGTCTCGTGTCCGGTAGCCATCGGGGAGAGGATTTACCAACCATATTCAAGATAGCGTTGCGAAGCTCGGCAAACGTCGAGTGTGTGTGGCAAACACGAGCGCCGCGACTTCCATACCGAGTTAGGAGGAATCAGCGGTCGAATCGAAGCAGTTTCGAAGATGGACAACTCGGTTGTTGGGGCACAATATCTTCTCGGGTAAAACGAAGTCGTGCTGATTTTGACGGTGGTCGTGATCCGGAAGACCGTTGGATAGGCATATTGAAAGTTCATTTTGGCCAACTTTCGATCGTTTCAGGCGCAATCCCCTCCGCGGCGCTGGCCAATCCAGTTCCGGCAAAACGCCCTCGACTTCATATCAGGTCATGCGCCGTCAAGAAGATAAGTGTCCCGCGCGACATGATCCGTAAGCCAGTGACGTCGTGTCGCCAGATGACCCGCGCATGCTGGTCGCCAATTTGCTCGTTGGCCCGACGCATACCGGACAATTCCACAGGTTCGGGATCTGGACTTCATCGGGAACTTGCGTTTTCTCAAGGCCAAAGTTGGAACCAGTGAGGAGGAGTGCCCTACTCGACCACCGCTGAAAGCAGACCGATCGGAGGACAGCCCGAAAAGCCCGATCAGAACGTTTTCCGACCACGTAAAATCGTAAAGCTGGGCTGATCCACCAACATAGACCGGACGGAAATTGACGCGGCTGCTTGTTACGATGGGCTGGATCACTCGAACCGATCGTTGACGGAACAGAAACACCGATAACGACTGGCGAGCTCGACCGAAAATGGTTGAATTCGTAATGAAGGTGGCGAGGAGCGTTTCGAAGCCACGGAGCCAGTTCTCGCTCAAAGCGACGTGCGTGAGATCGCCTGCGGTCGAAACCATCCGCTGATTCGTCGGCAAGCCGTCTCGTAGTGCGTCGCCACGAGCGCCCAGATGAAACAAAACGGGCCGAGTGATAATCGGCCATTCCCACCTTCGCCATGTTTTTATGTGAATTGCCCTTCGCAACGACCCGACCCGTTTAAGAACACGAACACAGGATCGAAGAAACCTACTAAGCTCCTCCCGCTACGGGACGTGGTCCGAAAAGCCGCCTTCTTCCGAGCTAAGCACGAATCCAACGCTTAACGAGCTGCGCCGAACGGCGTCAGTTTCACTGGTTCGTTCGCTAAGGCAAACCGCTTTCTTTCACCCCTTCGATGCTTAGGTTGTAGATATCGATTGCGCTCGCGCTGTTATGACTTCTACTGGCGTCGGTTTATTCCCGGGACGATCCAAGGAGTTCGAATCCGACGACTGTTGCCAGGCCACAGCAGACAGCAACTGCGAGAATCGAACCCTTGCTCTGTCGCCTAGCTGTGCACCGACAAGGATACGAGGCGGCGAGTAGCGTTCGGCGCGTCATCACGCTGAACCGGTGAACGCTTTCTCGATTGGAAACGCAACCGCCTAGCGCCGGCCAACGAAATCACAACACTGGTGCTCGGCCGTTAGGCATTCGTCACGCCTCCATCGAGATCGTGGAGAGGATATTGCCCTTGATTGATTTTTCAGCGGGAGACTTCAGCTTTCTTGTCGTTCTCTTTGCGATTCCCAAGCCGCTTTCGTGCGTTCTGGACTTTGGTTGGCCCGAGACGATCTGTAGCGGTATCGATTCGGCTCGCGGTTTTTTTACCGGCGTAACAATGTCGTGCCGAATGATTTCGCCAACCAACGCGTCGCTGAAAACTTGACCTCCAAGGCCAACCTTGGAGGCAGTTGAATCCCAGATACCGAACGCAACCGAATTGCTAGGCGAAAAGTCTAAAAGTGCGTTCGCATTTTTAAGCGGATGCAGCGTAATCGCGAGACCGGGCTTTGCCAAGTTCGGACTACGAAATGGCCGTGCCCTCGTCATTCGCTGCAGTCGCGCAAAGATTCGCTTCGGCCAACCGGGGTGCGGAGTCTCCAGGCTCGTCAACGATCGCATCGGGATCGATCAATCCTCGTCGGGGAAAATCCACCACGACCAACGGCAACTTCAATTTGTGTCACGATTTCAACGGGCAAGTATGCAACGCTCCTCGCAGCGATTTGCGTGTGACTGCAACGGGAATCATAAAAAACGCAATCGATGCGGCTTGTCACGCCCTTCAGACAACGACGTAGTTGCTCTGTGGCGTACTTGCCGTCCAAATGGGTTGGCGGAAACACCTTTTGCCTCCAGGGCCATCGAGCTGGCTGGAGGCGGAGTTTTCGGCGAGCGAAACGCGCAAGCCGATCCGGCCACGTGCGCCAGGAAAAACAATTTTCAAAGGTTAGATTGGGACATAATGCCTGCTCGGGTGAAAACAGAAAGCGTAAAAACATAGTTCATCCGACTCTGAAGCGTTTGCGCGGCATCGTAGGCCGGAGGCTTTCCGGAAGGCATGACTTCCAGGTGTTCCAATGATTTCCAAAAAGCGTGGGACTCCGTTTCCCGCGGCAAACACACGTGAACGGCTTGGGACGGCGACCACAAACCATCATTGGAACTGGAGCCGATAGCCTGAAAACCTCACGCAACGCTGTCAAGTCTGGATGAGGCCGTAAAAAACAGGATCCACAAAGATCGACTCCAGCAGGGAAGAAACGGGTCCAGTTGCTTCGTGACACCCCGGAATAATCTAGGGCCTTTGCGCAGAGTCTCGGTTCTTATCGCTCCCTCGTTTTTCGAATTCGCACCAAAAGCGCCAGCACCTCGTCCTCAGTGAACCAGGAACCAGAGCTCATCACTTATCAACGACTCACTGCGCAACCGCCGGGTGCTGAGTATTGGTCCACAAGCCGAGACTTGCAGACGGAAACTCTTCACAGCCGCCTGCGATTGCGCGGAATCTAATGGAACAGAACATTGCGGAAGCTCCTTAATTGGTGAACTGGAATTGCAAACAACCCTGCCTACAGCGATTACTTAGAGGATCGCGACGAAACGACAGGTGTCTCGCTCGGTCGATGCCGCTGTATTCAAAACTGTCATGCCAGACAATTAGGCTTTGATACGAGCGGTTTTTTGTGTCATGGCGAAATCGAGGGGATCCTCGCCACGCAGCTAATCTTAGGTGAGTTACGCGGAAGGGGGCGGTCAGTTAAGAATCGCCATATTGAATAAAATAAAAATTCATTCGGCTCGCTGACTATCTTTTCAGGAGACAGAAGCGTAAATTTGACTTTTTTGGCGTTTTCGCCCTGGAGTAAAAGCGACAAGCGACGCAGCGTTAGAGTATGGGCAACCTTGAAGACTGTCCCGTTCAAAGACTGCTCTGGCGACCGCTGCATTCTTCCCTGCCGAGCCATGCTCGGCGGGGCTTCCATGTGGCGGCAGTTCCGCCGTCGAAACTAGGGGAAGATTTGTCGATGCAGCCTAAACCAAGCAAATCGTTATCCACGATCAACGAAGCCATTGAATCCCAGGTGGCGGTGAAAACATGAGCGAGGCCCACTGTTCCCCCGGCCTACCACGGTCAGGTTTTTGCAGCGAGACGTGCTGTTGTCCTCTGTATGCCTC